>ERZ1645185.891-NODE-891-length-12577-cov-4.078342_pt1 | contig 12577 bp, 8 predicted proteins | sample MGYA00575351_ERZ1645185 | MGnify/ENA primary metagenome ERZ1645185 (study PRJEB40838, sample SAMN11284767) | freshwater sediment metagenome | isolation source: river sediment | host: Sediment | place: India: Jana village, Kanpur | collected 2015-12-17 ...
CGGCCTGGTAGTCGACGTCCGGGCGGCGGGGCAGCAGCACGCGCGGTCGCGGCGATGGCAGGGGGGTGGGTTGGCGTCTGAATGGGGCCGGGAGGGGGAGGGCGGCTTAAGGCAAGATAAAGCATTGGTGCTACTGCGCTGACTCGTCCGCGCAGGCAATTGTCTGCACATCGTTTTTTGGCTGAAGTTCCGGGGCCTCATTGGCACTGTTGGTTTAAGGCTGGTGCCATGTGGTCTCCGGACCGCAGATTTGCGTCTGTATTCTGGCACCGGTTTTCCCGGGGCTGGTTCTGGGTCATGCTTCTGCGCGAAAATCCACGAGATCGGGCCGAAACCTTGAGCAAGGACGATGATTTCGAACCCTTCATTGGCCGGATGCGCAGTCGCGGCCGGACGCAGAAGCGATTCCTTCACAGCGTTCTTGCCGCGACCAACCTTGCCGGTGGCAGCGATAGAACACGCCGCAGCGGGCGTTTCGACGGGAGCCGGATCGGACGTGGATCGGGTGCCGGGCGCATGCTCACGACGCGCGGGGCCAGGGCCATGGTTTACCGGCGCCGCGTCATCATCAAATCGCGTATCGTCCGGCTCGCGGGCAAGGGCATGGCAGGTGCGCGTGCGCACATCCGGTACATCGAGCGCGATGGCACGACACGGGACGGAGGCAGGGGGCAACTTTACGGCGCCGAAAACGACCACGCCGATGGCAAGGCGTTCCTAGGTCGCGCCGGCGACGACCGCCATCAGTTTCGCTTCATCGTGTCGGCCGAAGATGCCGCCGAATACGAGGACCTGAAGCCTCTCACGCGGCGCCTCATGGCACGCGTCGAGGAAGATCTCGGAACCCGGCTCGACTGGGTGGCCGTCGATCACTTCAACACCGGACATCCGCATACGCATATCATCGTCCGCGGCAAGGACGACCGTGGCAAGGATCTCGTCATCGCGCGCGAATATCTCTCGCGGGGCATGCGCGAGCGTGCCGCCGAGCTTGTCGATCTTGACTTGGGACCAAGGCTGGCACGCGACGTGCGCGCATCGCTCCGCCGCGAGGTCGAGCAGGAACGCCTGACGGGGATTGACCGTGCCCTTCTTCGCGACGCCAATGCAGCAGGTTGGCTTGAGGCTGGCGGCAAGGATGTGTTCGACCGGGCCATCCGTATCGGGCGTCTTCGCAAGCTGGAGCGTCTTGGGCTTGCGAGCCCCCTGGACGCTCGGCACTGGCAGCTCGCGCCTGACCTTGAAGCGGCACTGCGGCAGATGGGTGAGCGCGGCGATATCATCCGCACGATGCAGCGCGCATTCAGCGCGCGGGGCGAGGCGCCCGCTCTTGCCGATCAGCTGATCTATGCTCCCGCCGGACCCGGGGCGCGTCAGCTTGTCGGCCGTGTGATCGAACGCGGGCTCGCCGACGAGCTCGAGGATCATCATTATCTGGTCATCGAGGCCACCGATGGCCGCAGCCATTACGTTGCGCTCGGCAGGGTCGAGACTGTTGAATCGTTGGCTGACGATGCTATCGTCCGGATCACACCGCAAACGCCCCGCATCCGCGAGGTCGATTATACCGTCGCAAGGGTCGCGACCGCGAACGAAGGCCGCTATGATGTCGAGGCGCACCTTCGGCTAGACCCGGCGGCCAGCCGCGCCTTCGCTGAAATGCACATCCGGCGCCTTCAAGCGCTCCGGCGAAGGACCGGCAGCGCCGCGCGCGAGGCGGATGGCAGCTGGAGCATTGCGCCGGATCATATCGAGCGGGTTGCGGCGTACGAGAAGGCGAAGCTGAGGGACATTCCCGTCAAGGTCGACGTCCTCTCGCCGCAACCGCTTGGCAGCCTGATCGGCGCGCACGCCGCGACCTGGCTGGACAGGCAGCTCATAGCAGGCGTTTCGGATGTCGAGCGGGACGCAGGGTTCGGACACGCCGTGAACGACGCGCTCGAGCGGCGGCGACAGTGGCTTATTGCCGCCGGCCTTGCCGAAGAGGTTGCGGGCGAGACCATCTATCGGCCCGACGTTCTTGAAACATTGCGTCGACGCGCGATCCTTCGCGTCGGATCGCAGCTCGCGCGCCAGCTGGGTCTGGAGTTTGTCGAGCCCGGGGAGGGGGCACGGATAAGCGGCGTCTATCGCTGGTCGGTCGAGACTCCGGGCGGCCGCCTTGCGGTGATCGGACGCTCGCGCGATTTTACGCTGGTTCCGTGGCGGCCCGTGCTCGAACGGCATGTGGGCAAGGCCGTCTCGGGCATCGACCGCGGAGATGCCATCGACTGGACGATCGGTCGGGGGCGAAGCGGTCCGGAACTTTCTTGAAAAGCGAGGGCACTACAACGGCAGGCTTTTTGGTCTGGCGGTTGACCGGATCGTGCGACTTGGGCGCTTCCGCATGTCGCTGCTCCTTTACACAGTCCCCTTGCCAGGTCATTTTCGCTAGGGGGGTGAGCGGAGGCTTCGTGGGCGACGATGTCATCGATCAACTGAACACGGTTACAGTCGTTCCTGAACTGCTCCACGAGTTGGCAACGCTCACATGGCCAACCGCGCATTCGATGGAACCGAGTATCGAACGGAGCCAACGCGTTTGCGAAGAAATGTGGCAGTTCCTCGTTCAGTATGACCGGTGCGAGGCGGAGACCGGCCCAATAGACATGGCACTGGCGATCACGGCGCGTATCTTCGCGCTGCACCGGTAGGTGGGCGAGCATAGGCCAGATGCGCGCTGGTATGGTCACAAGGCGCTCTTTAAAGTAGCTTGTATGGAGCCGTTGTGCCCGATCGACGGACAGGCGCTTTTTGACCCCGAAATGTTTCAAGAAGCGTTGGCGCTTAGTAGCGGGGAGCTTTAACCTTGGCGCGCGATGGTACTGCCTTCTCCCGTATATCGAACCACCGAAGCGTCAGCGGAAGGCCGGTCGAGCGGAGCCAAAGGTCTCGGACCACCTAGCGGAGTTCTTCCTGATTGAACCATAGGCGGGTCACAACGAGGTCTTCGAGTGTCGGTGTTCCGACGAAACTGCGCGCGTCATAGTCGATGTCTTCCATCGTCTCTCCTTCAGTGACGACGGCAAGTTGATTGCCCGCTGCATCGGCGTAGTTGAACCGGCATGGCGCCGTCCCCGTCCCGGCACAGTCCTCGACCTCCCGATAGCCGGCATTCCAGAGCGCCCAAGCCACGACTCCAGCGCCCGATTCTTCAAGGTCTTGCCAACGCGTGCGCTCCGGAATCCAGCCTTTCTCGATGAGCCGCTGCCTGGCCTCCGGATAGGTGAGCTGGATAATGATGGGCACCCGGTCCTGAAGCGAAGCGAGCGTGTGCCGCTCGATACGATCGAGCGAGGACTTCATCGCCTCATCCCGTGATGCGGAACCCTTCGATGCCTCGTTGACCGACACCTGCAGCCCCTGATCGCGCTCTGCCGTCGCAGCAGAAAGATCGGAAATCGTTCCCTGCATCTCGTCTGCTTGCGCCGATGAGGCTGCCGTATCGGCCTGATCTACGGCGAATGTGTAGATCGAAAAGACAAAGCCGAAGATACCAAGGACCGCCATCAGTCCTGTTGCGAAGGGATGCGTTCCTATCCACTCGATGATTTGAATGGCTTTTGAAGATTGTTTGGTGCCTTCATTCTCTGCCATGCATTCGTCCCCGAATTTACGTAACAAGCCTGAGAATAACGCCTTCGAAAAGGAAGGGCAGGGGAAAAGGACGTCTTACGTTGCGTAGGCGCTGAGTATCGTGCGAAAATTTGTGGATGAAGTGCTTGATGAGGTTGTCTGGCTTCGTCAGAGTCGTGACGAGCCGGAATCGTATTCCGGGTCATTTCCTATATGAAAAAAATATCTTGCGAGGAGTTTGAAAATCAAACTGCCCCCGGAAAGGCTCCTGCCAAAGTGTGACTACCCCGCCACACTCCAGGCTGCCAATGCTCGACGAATCCGCACCAACGCCAATGTCATGTGATGTTGAACGCCCTTGTCGCCGATGCCGAGTTGTTTTGCAATCTCCGTGTAGGTCATGCGTCTCATCCGGTGCATCATGAAAACGCGCCTGGTTCTGCGCGACATGGCGCGGAGCGTGCGTCCATAGACCCGGCGCAAATCCGCCTCCTCGATTCGCCACGCCTGCTCCGGGCCGACGGGGGCGTCGCAGCCGTCATCTATGGCTCAAATTGTTAATGGCCCACAGTCAAGCGTTCATCCTGATCGGCCATCCTTTCGTGGGCCGAGATAGATGGCGCCGCCCCGAATCGCCCAGGGGAGCGTGCCCAGCGTTAGCAGAAAAGCGGCCATCAGCAGCAGGGAAGGATGTTCGAAGGTCAGAGCCGCCCCCAGCCGTGCCAGCGCGGCCGCCTGCACTGCTCCAAAGGCAAGCCATGCCACCGCGGGCATAGTCAGCGGTCGTCCGCTATGCCCCTGGGTGACGCGCGTCACCATCGCCACGAGCAGACTTCCGCCCATGCCGAGCAGCAGAGCGTGAACGGCGGCGATGGGAGGAACAGGAGCCACGGTAGCCAGTGCGGCAAGGAGGAAGCTGACGGGTGCCCAGGCAAAGCCCCACAGCAGCACCATCAGCAACCCTGGCACAGGCCTGCGCGGAGTCCAGCGCCACAGCATCACCAACAACAGCAGCGCCATCGCCGCGGCTATCAACCCACGCAACGGCGAACCGTAATGGGCCGCCAAAATATCTGCCAGCAGCAGCGGCCAGAATACACCAAGCAGCCAGTAGGGGCGCCAACTGACATAGCCGCCCACCAAATTGCCGGCGAAAAAAGGTATCATGCGGTGGCAGACGGTGACGAAGATGGCGGCGGTCAACCCATGCGTGCCGAGCAGGATCGAAGCCGCTCGGCCGGGTGCCCACTCACCGGCGGTAAAGGCGAGCAACAGCGCGAGGCCAGCAAGCGCGAGCAGCCAGCCCGCCATAGCCGAAAGGCCGTGCCAGTGCGGCTTGTGGGTGGTCTTGTAATACGTCAGCAGCACGCTTGCGAGCAGCACGGCGCCGATAGCCCATCCAGCCAGCATCAGCACCAGCACGGCGTTGAGCATTGCCAATTGGTCGCTCCATAGCGCTGCGGCGAGGAGCAGGCTGCCGAGCATTATCGGGATGGCAGAGGGCAGAAAGCGCCGGGACGGCAGGTCGTCCAACCCCATCCAGCGCGGAAAGACGGTCAATAGAAAGCCGAGGATGAACGGCATGAACAGCGCATAGACAGTCACCGGCCCATGCAGTGTCGCGTGGAGCGCATCGTCCTGTGGGAGACCGAGCGGAAGCCAGTGTGCGTCCGTCAGCCGCGCCAGCCACCACAGCGGCAGCATCACAAGATTGAACACGCCCGCCAGAAACGGCAGGCGATGGGGCGCGGCGCCAAGCAGGCGGAAGGGGGTTCCCTTTGCGGCGTGGTTCATGGTGCCCAGCCATGCGATCCCGCGACCGCGCCTGCTATGGCAACGAAGCCGGCCAGCGACAGCACGACATGCACGATCTGCAGCCGCCGGTGCCAACGCCCTTCGGGATCGCCGCCGCGCAGCAGGGGATGGATGACCAACGGTTCGAGGACGAACAGGATCAGAACGAACACTGCCCAGACAAGCAGCATCGCCCACATCCACCAATAGGCCGGATCAGCGAAGCGCCACCAGAGGTCCATTCGCACGACGAGCCAGAAGCCGCTGGCCCCGGTGAGCAGCACCCAAAAACCCGCTTGCGGCGCAAATCGTCCCTCGATCCTTTGAAAGGCGCTGATACGGCGCTCGGGCGGCTCGGCCCGGCGAATAGCAGGCAAAACCACGAACGTGACAAACCATACGCCGCCAAACCAAGCCACGACACCGATCACATGCACGGCGCGTGCTATAAGCAGGTCATCCATGGCACCGATCTCCAAGCGAATGAAATACTTACTAAAGTTGATACCGATCATTACTATTGATTTATATCAATTGAAGCCGCAATGACCGGGCGCAAATGGTGTGCATGTCACATGCTCGCTTCCGTCTGCCCATAGCTCTCTCCGCCTCTGTACTGCTCGCGCTGCTGCCGGCAACCAGCGCCCTCGCACAGGCAGCCGCGCCGCCAACCCCCACCCCGGACAAGGAGGCATCCGATGCGGTTACGCCCTATCTCAACGCGCGATACCGGCTTGAAACCGTGGATCAAGAGGGCATTGCCAAATCGGCGACGGCATCCACGCTGCGCCTGCGCGCTGGTGCGCGTACCGCTGCCTGGCTTGGTTTCAGCGCAGTGATCGAGGGCGATGCAATCTTACGCGTCGGGCCGAAAGATTATAATGATACGGTGAATGGCCGGGTGGCCTTTCCGGTGGTCGCGGATCCATCCGACATATCGCTCAATCAGGCCTATGTCCGCTGGCAGCCCATGCGGCAGTTTGAGGTGATCGGCGGCCGTCAGGCCATCAATTTTGACAATCAACGCTGGGTCGGCAGCGTCGACTGGCGGCAGAACGACCAGACGCTCGACGCCGCGCGCATCGGTATCGTGCCCGCCGCCGACACGCGCATCGATTATGCATTCAGCTGGCGTGTCAATCGCGTGTTTGGGAAGGATTCGCCGCAGGGCATCTGGCCGGATTCAGATATTCATCTGCTGCGCGGATCCGCCACGCTCGCACCACTCGGCACGTTGATCGCCTATGGCTATTGGCTGGATATACCAGCCGCCCCCGCACTTTCATCGCGCACGCTGGGCGCGCGCCTGACAGGCGAACAACGGCTGAGCGACGGGCTGCGCATTCACTATGCCGCCGAATATGCCCGGCAGGGCGACCTGAAAATCAATCCGCGCCAATTCACACATGAGTATCTGTTATTGGAGCCCAGCGTTGGTATCGGGCCCGTGACGATACGGGTTGGTTATGAGCGGGTGGAAGGCGATGGGACCACAGCATTGCAAACGCCGCTTGCCACCCTGCACGCCTTCAACGGTTGGACCGACCGTTTCCTGACGACGCCGCCGAGCGGCCTTCGCGATCTTTATGCCGACGTGCAGTGGCGCATCGGCTCGCTGTTCACAACCACTCCGGCAACGCTTCGATTTCAACTGCACGATTTCAATGCAACCCACGGGGGTGCCGATTATGGTCGCGAAGTGGGCGCGTGGCTGACCGTGCCTATCACACAGCAGATCAGTGCCGCGTTCAAACTCGCGCACTATGATGCGGACGCTTTTGCCACCGACACGACCAAATCCTGGTTCTCGGTGGAGGCCCGTTTCTAAAAATCATCAACCACAGGATCAGGCCGGGCGAGTGCGATCAGCTTCGTGCGGTCGATGATCTGTACTGTGGGCCCGCTGATAAGCACGCCGTGCTCTGCCAGCGTTCCACAGGCGCGGGACAGATTCTCAGGTGTCATGCCCAGCAACGAAGCAATCACGCGCTTTTCGGCAGGCAGCTGGAATTGCACGGCATCTCCCTGCCGCCGGCTTTCCAGAAACAGGAAATTGGCGAGCCTTTCGAGAGTCTGCCTGAGCTTGATATCCGTCAGCGAGCGTACCAAATTGCGGTAGCGTAACGCAATTTCGGTCATCGCCGCGGCGGCAAGCGCACCGTCCTTGGCGATCGTTGTTCTCAGCAGCGGCGATGGGATCATCAGGATGCGCGAGGCCGATAGCGTCCGCGCCGACATCAGGTAACGCTGGTCGGTGTAAGCTGCGGCGAGAATGAAGCTTGAAACGGGGCGCACCAACTGCATCGTGACTTCGCGCGATCCGTTGGTCGTGAACAACTCTACCAGCCCGTCCAGGAGCACGTGGAGAAAATCGGCACGACCGCCGGTTTCGATGAGCGTAAGCGCAGGTGGAAAGACCTGCAGGAACGAAGCGTGAAAAATTTCCTCGCGCATCCTCTCGTTCATGGCAGCGAACAGTGGCAGAGCTGCGATTTCAGGAATCTCTTCGGTACGCATAAGTTGTCACTAACAGCCGAGATGATGATTATCAAGAGATTGGTTGATATATATCAATCATAAAGTTGATTTATGTGAGATCGAATGCAGCTGGAAATCAAGTTGAGCGAATTCCAGTGTTGCCGGCCTCGCCTTTTTTGATCGGCATCAATAATCTCTTCCCTTGCCTAAGCATGGTTGGTCTCATCATTTTGCTGTGCGGGGTGGAATCATGAATGACGCGACAACAGCGATCCAGCCGACCAAAGGCCTTCAAGCCAAAGCGTTGAGCTTGAGCACTCTTGCGTTCACCACATGCTTCGCGGTTTGGACCATCTTTGCCATCATTGGGATCGAAATCAAAAGCCAGTTGGGCCTCAACGACACCCAGTTCGGTCTGCTGGTGGGCACGCCCATCCTGACCGGATCGCTCGTACGGGTCTTTTTTGGTATCTGGACGGACCAATTCGGCGGTCGGCTGATGTTCCCGATGACGATGTTGGCGTCGGCAGTTTCCACCTGGCTGCTGTCGACCGCCGACAGCTATTTCCTCATGCTGCTCGCCGCGCTGGGGCTTGGGCTTGCGGGTGGGGGATTCGCTGTCGGCGTTGCCTATGTCTCCAAATGGTTCCCGCCCGAGAAGCAGGGGACAGCACTCGGCATCTTTGGCATGGGCAATGTCGGCGCGGCGGTGACCAAATTCCTTGCGCCGTTCGTGATGGTGGCGATGGGTTGGCAGGCGGTTGCCCAGATTTGGGCGATCGGCCTGGCGGTTGCGGCGGTGCTGTTTTTCCTCTTTGCCCGCAACGATCCCGCGTTTGAAGCGTGCAAGGCGCGCGGTGAGAAACCGCGCAGCCTGATCGAGCAGCTTGAACCACTTCGCCATCAACAGGTCTGGCGCTTCTCGCTCTATTATTTCTTCGTGTTCGGCGCCTTTGTCGCACTTGCCCTGTGGCTGCCCAACTACCTGGTCGGGGTCTATGGCGTCGATATCAAGGTGGCGGGTATGCTCGCGGCAACCTTCTCCCTCTCGGCCAGCCTGTTCCGCGCCTATGGCGGGATGCTGTCCGACCGTTATGGTGCGCGCAAGGTGATGTACGCAACCTTCGGCGTGTCGCTTCTTTGCCTGTTCATGCTCGCCTATCCTTCGACTGACTATGTCATTCACGGCATTGACGGCGACATCCGCTTCTCCACCTCGATGGGGTTGGTTCCCTTTGTGATCACGGTGTTTGTGCTCGGCTTCTTTATGTCGCTGGGCAAAGCGGCGGTCTACAAACACATCCCGGTCTATTATCCGGAGCATGTCGGTGCGGTCGGGGGTATGGTTGGCATGGTTGGTGGTCTGGGAGGTTTCATCCTGCCGATCGTATTCGGCGCGGCCAACGATCTCACCAACATCTGGACCAGCTGTTTCATGGTGTTGTTCGCGCTCGTCGGCGTAGCGCTTGCCTGGATGCACATGGCGGTGCGCCAGATGGAGCAGAATGCAAGCGGGCTCGATCAGCGCACCCTGCCGCAGTTCCCCGAAATGGCCTCGATCCACGAGGAGGGACGCCATGCCGCCGCCCAACCGGCAAGGGTGATCACGGAATGGCGTCCGGAAGACAAGAATTTTTGGGAAACGACCGGCCAGCGCATTGCGCAGCGGAATCTTACAATCTCCATTCCCGCACTGTTGCTCGCCTTCTCGGTCTGGATGGTGTGGTCGATGGTGGTTGCGAAATTGCCGGCGATCGGCTTCAACTATACCACTGATCAGCTGTTCTGGCTGGCCGCGCTGCCCGGGCTATCGGGTGCGACCTTCCGCATTTTCTACAGTTTCATGGTGCCGATCTTCGGCGGGCGGCTATGGACGACACTGTCGACCGCGTCGCTGCTGATCCCGGCTTTCGGTATTGGCTATGCGGTGCAGAACCCGGATACGCCCTATCTGATTTTCCTCGTGCTGGCTCTGCTGTGCGGCTTCGGAGGCGGCAATTTTGCCTCGTCGATGTCGAATATCAGCTTCTTCTTCCCCAAGGCGCAAAAGGGCAACGCGCTGGCGCTCAACGCGGGCCTCGGCAACCTGGGCGTTTCGGTGATGCAGTTCGCGGTGCCGCTGGTGATTACCGCCGGCGTATTCGGGGCCATTGGCGGCGATCCACGTCCATCGAGCGAGGGCGGGCAGCTGTGGTTGCAGAATGCCGGCTTCATCTGGGTGCCGTTCATCATCGTCTCCACGCTCCTCGCCTGGTTCGGGATGGATGATATCGCCGATGCCAAGGCGAGCTTCGCTGAACAGGCCGTGATCTTCCAGCGCAAGCATAACTGGCTGATGTGCTGGCTCTACACCGGCACGTTCGGTTCGTTCATCGGCTTTTCCGCAGGCCTGCCACTGCTGGCCAAACATCAGTTTCCCGATGTCGATGTGCTCAAATTCGTCTTCCTCGGCCCGCTAGTCGGCGCGCTGAGCCGCGCCGGCACCGGCTGGGTGTCGGACCGCTGGGGCGGCGCACGCGTCACCTTGTGGGTATTCGTGCTAATGATGATCGGCGTGGTCGGTGTGATCTATTTCCTTGAAGCCGCCAATTGGTGGGGCTTCCTTGGCATGTTCATCTTCATGTTCTTCATGACCGGTGTGGGTAATGCCTCGACCTTCCAGATGATCCCCAACATCATGCGCCTCGAGGTGCCGCGCCTTATGCCGCAGCTGTCCGCAGCGGAGCAGGTGAGGCAAGCGGAAAAGGAATCGGCGGCGATTGTCGGTTTCACGTCAGCTATCGCGGCCTACGGCGCCTTCTTCATCCCCAAGAGTTTTGGTTCATCCATCGCTGTGACAGGCTCGCCGATGGCGGCACTGATCAGCTTCCTTGTCTTCTACGCCAGTTGCGCTGTGCTGACGTGGTTCATCTACACCCGGCGCGGCGGGCTCTTGCACGACATTGAACGCGGTCGTGCGCCCGCCCCCGCCGGTACCTCCACCTTCATCCAGGGAGTTGCCGCATGAGTCAGCTACTCGACCGCCTGACCTTTTTCCGGCAGGCCAAGCAGTCCTTTTCCAACGGTCACGGCATCACCACAAACCAGAACCGCGACTGGGAGGATGGCTATCGGAAACGCTGGCAGCACGACAAGATCGTGCGCTCCACCCACGGCGTGAACTGCACCGGCTCCTGTTCCTGGAAAATCTACGTCAAGGGCGGGATCATTACCTGGGAAACCCAGCAGACCGACTATCCCCGTACGAGGCCCGATCTCCCCAACCATGAGCCCCGGGGCTGCCCGCGCGGCGCGAGCTACAGCTGGTACATCTATTCGGCGCAGCGGCTGAAATATCCGATGGTTCGCTCCCGCTTGCTCAAGCTGTGGCGCGAAGCGCGGGCCATCCGCACGCCAGTCGCGGCCTGGGCATCGATCGTCGAGGATCCGGTCAAGCGCAAAAGCTATACCGCCATTCGCGGCCACGGCGGCTTCGTGCGCGCGACCTGGGAAGAGGTGAACGAGATCATCGCTTCGGCCAATGCCTATACCGCCAAGACCTATGGGCCGGATCGGGTCATCGGCTTTTCGCCTATCCCGGCCATGTCGATGGTCAGCTATGCTGCCGGATCGCGCTATCTGTCGCTGCTCGGCGGCACCTGCATGAGCTTTTACGACTGGTATTGCGACCTGCCGCCGTCGAGCCCGCAGACCTGGGGAGAGCAGACCGACGTTCCGGAGAGCGCGGATTGGTACAACGCCGGCTTCCTGATGATGTGGGGTTCGAATGTTCCGCAGACGCGGACTCCCGATGCCCACTTCATGACCGAGGCCCGCTATCGCGGCGCCAAGGTGGCGGTGGTGTCACCCGACTATGCCGAGGCCACCAAGTTCGCCGACCTGTGGCTGAACCCCAAGCAGGGTACGGACGCCGCGCTCGCCATGGCGATGGGGCATGTTATCCTGCGCGAATTCCACCTCGATCGGCAGGCGGAATATTTCGAGGATTACTGCCGCAAATATTCGGACATGCCGATGCTGGTGCGACTGGTGCCCGGTAGGGGCGGGCTGGTGCCCGAACGACTGCTGCGCGCATCCGACTTCAAGGATGCGCTGGGGGAGACCAACAACCCGGAATGGAAGACCGTCGCCATCGATGCGAAGAGCGGCGAGCCGGTGGTACCGCTGGGCTCGGTCGGCTTCCGTTGGGGCGAGCATGGCAAATGGAATCTGGAGGAGAAGGATGGAAAAGGCGCGGAGACCCAGCTGCGCATGACCGCGATCCTTGGCGGCGACCATGATGTTGTCGTCGATGTCGCCTTCCCCTATTTCGGCAATCGCGAACATGATCATTTCCAGGGCACGGACCATGCTGATGTTCTGAACCGTCGCGTGCCTGTCCGCGAGCTCGCGCTCAAGGACGGCAAGACACTGGTCGCAACGGTGTTTGATCTGTTCTGCGCGAACTACGGACTCGACCGAGGCCTTGGGGGCGGCAACGTCGCACGAGATTACAGTCTTAACGTGCCCTACACGCCTGCCTGGGCAGAAAAGATCACCGGCGTACCCGCAGATCACATCATCACGGTCGCACGTGAATTCGCAAACAACGCAGAGATCACCAAAGGCAAGTCAATGGTGATCCTGGGGGCCGGTCTCAACCACTGGTATCACATGGACATGAACTATCGCGGCATCATCAACCTGTTGG
>ERZ1645185.892-NODE-892-length-12576-cov-3.963741_pt1 | contig 12576 bp, 14 predicted proteins | sample MGYA00575351_ERZ1645185 | MGnify/ENA primary metagenome ERZ1645185 (study PRJEB40838, sample SAMN11284767) | freshwater sediment metagenome | isolation source: river sediment | host: Sediment | place: India: Jana village, Kanpur | collected 2015-12-17 ...
CTCCTTCACCGTCACCAGCCGCTCACGCGGGGTCATGATGCTGGCAATTTGCTGATCGAGGTTATTTTCAAAACGCAAATCGCGGTTGGTCACAATGCCTGCCACCTTGCCGTCGGCGCCAATCACGGGCAGGCCGGAGAATTTCAGGCGGCGTGAAAGTTCCATGACTTCACGCACGCTCATGCCAGGTGCGATGGTGACGGGGTCCTTGACCACGCCGGACTCGAAACGCTTGACCTTGGCCACTTCAGCCGCCTGAGCCTTGCCATTCATGTTCTTGTGGACGATGCCGATGCCGCCTTCCTGCGCCAGGGTAATGGCCAGGCGCGCTTCCGTCACCGTATCCATGGCGGCGGACAAAACTGGAATATTGAGCTGGATGTTGCGGGTCAGGCGGGTTTTAAGGCTGACATCGCGCGGAAGAATGTCGGATTGAGCGGGAACGAGTAGAACATCGTCAAATGTCAGGGCTTTTTGTAAAACGCGCATCGCTTTGATTCCTCGGCAAAAGTGGATTATACGGGATGCCGCAAACGCAAACAAATCGTGTGCGGTAGCAAAATGCTCTGGAAATTAATTTGTAATGGTTTGGTCGAAAACTACCAGCGGATTTCCCCATAAATACGTTGACGAATCCCGTGTAAGGGGCTAATTTTCGACACATCCGGCTTGGCCGGGCACGAAGAAAATTTATTGCAATAAATTTTCCAGAACAACCGAGAGGAGACTAGATAATGCGCAATGCTCTGCTTGCTTTGACTGCGGCTTCCCTGATGGCTCTGGGTGGCTGCGCCAGTCAGACAGCCACTTCAACGACCAAACCTGCCGAAGCGGCTAAGCCCGCTATTTCAGCAGATGCACAGACCGCCTTGAAAGCCGCGCAGGACGCAGCAAAGGATGCCAAGACCAAAGGTGCACTGTGGACCACGGCTGAAAATGCGCTCAAGGCTGCAGAAACCGCTGCGGAGAAAGGTGATAGCGAAGGCGTAATCAAGAACGCCAAAACTGCCAGCGATCAGATTAAACTTGGTATGGAGCAGGCCAAATACCCCACCCTGCAGTTGAAAGACTTGTGATTCAAATTCGGCAATTACAGTCTTAGAAATAAACGGGAGCCTTGGCTCCCGTTTTTATTGGGATCACCTGGGTTGTGACCGGACTCGACCCTCAGGCAGGTAAATCACCACCGCCTTTTTTCATGGCCTTGCCCTCTTCCGCTCGCTTGCGGCGCACTTCCTTGGGGTCTGCAATCAATGGGCGGTAGATTTCTATACGATCCTTGTCACGCAACGTCGCAGAGAGTTCGGTTGCCTTGTTCCAGATTCCCAACTTAACATTCGCCAGGTCAATTTCAGGATGTTTATCCAAAATGCCTGACTTGCGCACAGCTTGCTCAACTGTACTGCCCTCTTCTACCAAAAAGGCGATCAAGGTTTGTGTATGGGCTAGTGCATAAACTACTTCAATGCGAATACTGCGCTGCCCACTCATGCCGGGTTACCCAGAACCTGGTCGGCGCGACGGACAAAAGCATCTACAAAGGTATTCGCGATATGACTGAACACGGGACTGAGCAGACTGTCGAGCATACGGTTGGAAAAATGATAATCCAGGCTGAATTCTATCTTGCAGGCCGAGTCCGCAAGGGGGTAAAACAACCAGTGTCCCTGTAAATGGCTGAAAGGACCATCCTGCAAACTCAAGTTCATTGTTGCAATTGCACTGGATTGTGCAGGCAGGCTTTTGCTGTTTTCGGTGGTAAAGCTTTGTTTGACCCCCATGTAGTCGATGTTAATGGTGGCGATTGTTGTTTGCTCGTCGCGCCATTTGACATCAGTTCCACCGCACCAGGGCAAAAACTGTGGGTAGTCTTCAACCGCGTCCACCAGTCGGAACATGTTGGCAGCCGTGTGCTCCACCAATACGGTTTTTTCAACTTTAGCCATGACGGCATATTCCTTTACCCATGTCTCGAACCAAGCCAAGTAAAATGGCAATTTTACGGAAAGCAGATGCGACATGAGCATCACAGACAACAAAAAAGCCTTCCACGATTATTTCATTGAGGAAAAGCACGAAGCCGGCCTGGTTCTGGAAGGCTGGGAAGTGAAATCCATACGCGCAGGCCGTGCCAACCTGAAAGAATCGTATGTCGTGTTGAAAAATGGTGCTGTTTTTTTAATTGGCTGCCACATCAGCCCGCTACCTACCGCTTCCACACATATTCATCCTGATCCCACACGCAGCCGCAAGTTGCTGCTGCATGCGGCTGAAATCAGCAAGTTGATCGGCAAGGTGGAACGCGCGGGTTATACCCTGGTGCCGCTGGATCTGCACTATTCCAAAGGCCGCATCAAGCTGGAAATCGGCCTGGCCAAGGGTAAAAAGCAACATGACAAACGCGCCAGTGAGAAAGAAAAGGAATGGAAGCGCGAACAGTCACAAATCATGAAGCAAAACCTCAAAAGCCGTAGCGAATGATGCACTTTGTGCAATTTACAACACAATATCTGCTGATTTTTGATAAACCCCCTGCAATAGCTTGAGAAAACCCGACAAATTTACTAGGATAGTTGTACGGTAAAGTGTTTTCAGGAGAAACACTATGTTGAATGTACTGCCTGTCTATGAGGTTGAGTTCATTCCTGTTGAGCGCCGTATGGGGGATCGCAGGGTGAACCCCAACGCGGGCTTGCCTCCTGGCATTACAGAGGACAGACGTAAAGGTCCCCGCCGGGAATTGCAGAGTGAACAAAGCAACTCTCAAGCAAACTGATTGTTAAAAAGCCCCGTTTCGGGGCTTTTTTGTTTCTCACCGTGCCCGCGTTAGCCAGCAGTATTCAATCTGTGGCTTTTACTTTTACCCCGCTGCCAAATCCCAGGATGCCAATCTGTTTTGCAGCAAAAAACCCCTCTTCTTCCAGTAACTGCGATACCTCTCTTGCTGCATCAGGACGGCACGCAATGAGCAGGCCGCCGCTGGTTTGGGGGTCACACAGGAGTTTGCGCTGCCATTCTTGCATTCCCAATGGTAAGTGGACTTCTTTGCCGTAGCTTGACCAGTTCCGCTCCGCAGCGCCTGGGGAAAAACCTGCCTGCACCAGTTCCAGCGCTAGTGGGTGAACCGGCAAATCGTCAAAATGAATTTCAGCCTGCAGGTTTGAGCCCCGGCAAATTTCCAGCAAGTGTCCCAGAAGACCAAAACCCGTCACATCTGTCAGCGCGTTTACGCCCGGGAAATCCACCAGCTTTGCACCCGCTGTATTGAGCTGGGTTGTGGAGGAAATCATCTGGGCATAGCCTTCGATGCTCAATTTGCCCTTTTTCATGGCATCGGCAAACACGCCTACGCCCAAAGGCTTGGCCAGAATCAGCACGTCACCCGCTTGTGCACGGTCATTGCGTTTGACCTTGTCTGGATGTACAACTCCAATTCCTACCAGACCGTAGATTGGCTCGGGAGCATCGATGGAATGTCCGCCCGCAATAGGGATGCCCGCTGCCCGGCAAACCGATTCGCCACCGGCCAGTATTTGGCGAATGGTTTCCGTTGGTAATTTTCCAACTGGCATGCCCACAATGGCCAATGCAAACAATGGCTTGCCGCCCATGGCATAGACATCAGACAAGGCGTTTGTTGCAGCAATGCGGCCAAAATCGTATGCATCGTCCACGATTGGCATGAAAAAATCTGTCGTGGCCACGATGGCCTGGGTGTCATTAAGCCGATACACCGCTGCGTCATCGCTCGACTCCGTGCCGACCAACAAGTTGGCAAAGCCACTCATGGACGGGCTTTGTGAAAGAATTTCCTGCAATACTGCGGGAGCAATTTTGCAGCCGCAGCCGCCGCCGTGTGACAATTCAGTCAGTCTGATACTCATTCTTTGGTCATCAATCATTGTGAAATCCGAAAGCGCTGCAACCGTAGCACAAAACCCACGCGCACAAACGCTCTCGGCGCAATTATCGCTCCAAAGCCTGTCACGCTACACCGAAATCATTGATGCGCGCACACCGGCCGAGTTCGCCGAAGATCATGTACCCGGCGCCATCAATCTCCCTGTTCTGGATAACGAAGAACGCATCCGGATTGGTACCTTGCACAAGCAAATTTCCGCCTTTGAAGCCAAAAAGGTGGGCGCGGCACTGGTATCGCGGCATATCGCCGACTATCTGGAAAGCCATTTTGCCGACAAATCGCCAGGTTACAGGCCATTGGTTTACTGCTGGCGTGGCGGCAACCGCAGTGGCTCGTTCACGCATGTACTGCAGCGTGTGGGGTTCAAGGCCGAGCAACTGGATGGTGGCTACAAGGCCTATCGGCGTCTGGTAATCAACGAACTGGAAACCTTGCCGACGCAATTCCGCTTCGTGGTCATTTGTGGCCCAACGGGCAGCGGCAAGAGCCGTCTGTTACAAGCGCTACAAGCTCTGGGGGCTCAGGTACTTGATCTGGAAACATTGGCCGCGCATCGTGGTTCATTACTTGGCAACTTGCCCGGGCAGCCGCAACCCAGCCAGAAAAAAATGGAGAGCCTGATCTGGTGGGCATTGCGCCATTTTGATCCGTCCAAACCTGTATATGTAGAGTCCGAAAGCAAGAAAATCGGCAATCTGCACGTGCCTGATGTTTTATTGGCACACATGCGTGCTGCACCGGGTGTCTGGCTTCAGGCCAGCTTGCCATTACGGGTGCAGTTGTTGCTGGAAGATTATGCGCATTTTCCTATCCAGCCCGCAGAATTGCTGGAAAAAATCAGCCACCTGACTGAATTGCGCGGACATGCCACGATTGACCGCTGGCAAAGCCTGATTCATTCGCAAGACTGGCCAGGATTTGTGCAAGACATGCTGGAAAACCACTACGACCCTGCCTATCAGAAATCGCTGGGACGCAATTACCAGGGCGCAGACAAAGACGATGCCCGCCAGGCATTGAACCTGACGGGTATCCAGTCAGACCATTTTACCGAACTAGCCAGGCAAATCCTGGGTGCATCTGCTTAATGGGGCTATGACGATGCTGGCTTCATTGGCCAGCGTCCGAGGAGTTTGTAGCTTGCACCCTGTTCGGCGGTAGAAGAAGAGACCAGCACAAACTCATCCACCGCCCAGGTTACTGGCACAAAAGGCACCTGCGTCGTGCATCGGGTGTTTCTGAGCAGGGTGACGTGCGGCTTGTAAGGCCGTTCATCAAAAGCAAAACCATGCGTCTCCAGCGCATCTTCCAGGCCATGTGCCAGCAGGGTCAGTTCCTGCGGGACCTCTTCCGGACTGGCGAATCCCACCTTGTTGTGTCGCCAGCACGATGCGCGATCCAGTTCCATACTGAATTTTGACGTCTGTACCCCGGCGGCCAGAACACGTAATTCATCCAATCGGTCGGCTGGGGTGTCTCCCAGAAAAGCCAGTGTCATGTGCAATGTGTCCGGCTTCATGCGACGGCCATTCCAGGTTTTATGCAACCGCCCCCCCAAATCCCAAAGTGCGAGGCGCACAGTATCGCTTGGCCAGAGCGCGAAAAACAGCCTTAGATGTGGTGCCATCAGGCGCGCACCAACAAGCATACTGCCTGTGCCGCAATCCCCTCTCCCCTGCCGGTAAATCCGAGCCGCTCCGTAGTGGTAGCCTTGATGTTCACCTGATGGGCTTCCACCCCCAGGTCTGCGGCAATGTTGGCTTCCATATCAGAGATATGCGGCGACATTTTGGGAGCCTGGGCAATAATTGTCGCATCCACATTACCTACCACCCAGCCCAGCTCCTCCAGTTGATCCGCCACATCCCGCAGCAGCTTGCGCGAATCAATGTCCTTGAATTGTGCATCATTGTCCGGGTAATGCCGACCAATATCGCCCAGCCCGGCTGCACCCAGCAGTGCATCGCAGATGGCGTGCAGCAGCACGTCCGCATCCGAATGCCCCAACAAGCCGCGCTCATGCAGGATTTCAACGCCGCCGATAATCAGCTTTCGGTTCTCCGCGAAGGCATGCACGTCAAAGCCCTGGCCAATTCTGATTCCAATTTCATTCATGTTTGCTTCGCTTTATTGTTTTGCAGGATCAATGTCGCCAGTTCAAGATCGCGTGGATAAGTCACTTTCAGGTTGCGGATGTCGCCTTCCACCAGTTTGGGTGACAGCCCCATCTGCTCGATGGCCGACGCTTCATCTGTTATCGCGCTCCCGGCGGACTGGAGGGCGGCAGATAGCAACCCATGCCGGAACATCTGCGGTGTTTGCGCCTGCCATAGCTGCTCACGTGGCACAGTTTCAACAATGCGCTGATCCGCCCCGGCGCGCTTGAGCGTATCGGCCAGTGGAATCGCCAGAATGCCGCCAACCGGATCCTCGCCCAGTTTGGCCAGCATTTTATCGATGTGCGTGTTCTCAAGACACGGACGAGCAGCATCATGTACCAGCACCCAGTCTTCTGCCGAAACTTCATCAGCCATGGCCTGCAAGCCATTGGCCACTGATTGCGCCCGGGTGTCGCCTCCGCAACGCAACACGGTGAGCTTTTCATGGCTGATGCCCTGCTCCTCCCACCAATCATCGCCTGCCGACAACACCAGATAAATCCGGGAAATATCCGGGTGACGTGCCAGTGTCAGCAAGGCATGTTCAATCAGCGGGCGGCCTGCCAGACCAAGATATTGCTTTGGTTTATCAACCCCCATGCGGGAGCCGGAACCTGCGGCGGGGAGCAAGGCGAAGTATCGAGACATGGCGCGATTTTAACAGCCTCTTACTCGCCCCAGACATGGGACAGTATGCTCTACCCGGTATAATCGCGGCCTTGCTACAGTTTATTTCCATGAGTTTTTCGCTCCCTGCCCCCCAACCCGGACAACGCATTCTTGCGCCTTCACTGGCGGGTTCCAGCGATGCCTGGTATCTGGCGCAAGCGGCGCGCGCTGGCCGTTCGCTGGCGGTATTAACCGCCAATGCCTGGGATGCGCAGCGGCTGTTTGAGGAAATTCGCTGGTTTGCGCCCGAGCTGAACGTACATCTGTTTCCGGACTGGGAAACCCTGCCCTACGATGCCTTTTCGCCCCATCCTGATCTGGTGTCGGAACGCCTGGCCACGCTGTATCAATTGGCGCGTGGGCAATTCCAGATTGTGCTGGCGCCGTTGTCTACCGCCTTGTACCGCTTGGCACCGCCATCATTTCTGCTGGCGCATACGTTCTTTCTCAAGCAGGGCGAACGCTTTGACGAAGCGGCGTTCCGCGAACAAATGCAACAGGGTGGCTACACCCATGTCAACCAGGTGTATGCGCCGGGCGAGTTTTCCATCCGTGGCGGATTGATTGATCTGTTTCCCATGGGTAGCGTGCTGCCTTACCGCATTGACCTGTTTGATAACGAAATCGAAACACTGCGTGCGTTTGACGTGGATACGCAGCGTAGCGTGTATCCGGTCAAGGAAGTTCGCTTGTTGCCGGCTCGCGAGTTTCCGCTGGATGAATCCGGCATTACCCGCTTTCGCCAGCAGTTTCGCGAGGTGTTTGAAGGCGACCCTTCGCGTTCAAAACTGTACAAGGACGTCAGCAACGGGCTGGCTCCGGCGGGTATCGAATACTATCTGCCGCTGTTTTTTGAACAAACGGCCACGCTGTTTGAATATCTGCCAAAAAACACGCTGTTGGCGCTCCATGGCGACGCGCCAGCCACCAGCCACGAGTTCTGGCAGGATACCCAGTCGCGTTACAAGCTGCTGCGCGGTGACAAGGATCGGCCATTGCTGCCGCCCGACAGCCTGTTTCTGAACACCGAACAGTTTTTTATCCAAGCTAATCAATATGCCCGTCTGGATGTTCGGGGCAGCAATCCGGACAAACCCGCTACGATTCCGATGGTCGATGTGGTCGTCGATCGTCGTCTGCCGCATCCGGTTGCGAGGTTAGCGGGATTCACCAGTGGGTTTAACGGCAAGACCCTGATTCTGGCGCCCGGTGCAGGTCGGCAAGAAACCCTGATGGAATACCTGCGCGAACAGGGCCTGGAGATTGCGCGTACAGACAATTGGCAGACATTTCTGGACAGCACGGCGCCGCTGCAAATCAGCCATGCACCGCTGGCCAGCGGCTTTATCGATGAAGACAACCGGTTTGCGGTCATTACCGAAACCGAGCTCTACGCCCTGCCTGCCAAAACCCGGCGCGAAAAACGCAGCAAGACTACCAGTACCGAAAATCTGATCCGCGACCTGTCTGAACTCAAGCCGGGTGACCCCGTCGTGCATATCCAGCATGGTGTTGGCCGTTATCAGGGCTTGGTCAGCATGGATATGGGCGAAGGCCCGGCAGAATTCCTGCTGCTGGAATATGCAGGCGCCGACAAGCTGTATGTACCTGTTTCCCAGCTGGAAGTCATCGCCCGGTATTCCGGCGCCAGTGCCGAGGCGGCGCCCCTGCACAAACTGGGCACGGAGCAATGGGACAAGGCACGTCGCCGAGCCATGCAGGCTGCGCGCGACACCGCCGCCGAATTGCTGAATCTTTACGCCCGTCGCGCCGCCCGAGAGGGCTACGCGTTCGAGTATTCCGAGCACGATTACCGGGTGTTTGCTGACAGTTTCGGCTTTGAGGAAACCCCGGATCAAGCCGAAGCGATCCGCGCCACGCTTGCCGACATGCAAAGCGGCAAGCCGATGGACAGACTGATTTGCGGCGATGTGGGATTCGGCAAGACCGAAGTTGCCCTGCGCGCAGCGTTTGCAGCCGTATCTGGCGGCAAGCAGGTGGTTTTACTGGCGCCAACAACGCTATTGGTTGAGCAGCATTTCCAGAATTTTTCTGATCGTTTCTCAGCCTGGCCGGTCAAAATTGCCGAGTTGTCACGTTTTCGCACAGCCAAGGAACAGGCGCTGGCACTCAAAGAGCTGGCCGAAGGCAAGATCGACATCGTCATCGGCACACACCGGCTCATCCAGAAAGACGTGGTGCTGAAGAATCTTGGTCTGGTCATTATTGATGAAGAGCACCGCTTTGGCGTGCGGCAAAAGGAACAACTGAAACAACTGCGCTCCGAGGTGGATGTGTTAACCCTGACCGCCACGCCCATCCCGCGCACGCTGGCCATGTCGCTGGAAGGCATCCGTGACTTTTCCATCATCGCGACGGCTCCGCAAAAACGCCTGGCGGTCAAAACCTTTGCCCAGCCGTTTTCCAACGGCCTGATTCGTGAAGCGGTGCTGCGCGAACTGCGCCGTGGCGGCCAGGTGTTTTTCCTGCACAATGAAGTGAACACCATTCATGTCATGCAGGAAAAGCTGGAAAAACTGCTGCCAGAAGCCCGCATCCGGGTCGGCCACGGACAAATGCCGGAGCGCGAGCTGGAGCATGTGATCCGCGATTTTTACCAGCAACGCTTTGACGTTCTACTTTGCACCACCATTATTGAAACCGGTATCGACATCCCCACCGCCAACACCATGCTGATCAACCGCGCAGACCGATTTGGCCTGGCGCAGCTGCACCAACTACGTGGACGAGTTGGCCGTTCGCATCATCAGGCCTTCTGCTACCTGCTGGTTGAGGACGCTAAAACATTAACCCCCCTGGCAAAGAAACGCCTGGAAGCCATTCAATTAATGGAAGAACTGGGTGCAGGATTTCATCTGGCCATGCATGATCTGGAAATTCGCGGCGCGGGAGAAGTGCTGGGCGACAAGCAAAGTGGCGACATGCAGGAAGTCGGCTTTGCACTCTACAACGACATGCTGACTGCCGCTGTGAATTCACTGAAAGCGGGACGCGAGCCCGACCTGGCGCAACCACTGGGCGCAGTTTCCGAAATCAAGCTGCATGAGCCCGCCCTGCTGCCAGAAACATACTGTGGCGATGTGCATGAACGACTGGTTATCTACAAACGCCTGGCCAACTGCAATACGCCAGAAGCCATTACCGAACTGGGTGAAGAACTGATTGACCGCTTTGGCCAGTTGCCCGACCCGGCCAAAACCCTGCTGGAAAGCCACAAACTGCGTCTGGCCGCCAAACCACTGGGGATTACGCGTCTGGACGCCAGCGCCGAGGGCCTGACCCTTCAATTCATGCCGAATCCGCCCATCGATCCGGTTAAAATCCTGCTTTTGGTACAAAACCGCCGCGATATCAAGCTGGCCGGACAGGATCGACTTAAATTGCAAAAACTCTTGCCTGACCTGGCTGCAAAAACTGCTGCCGCAAACGCGCTACTCAACGATTTGAAAACTTCCTGAGCCTACCCATCATGAGCCTGATTCGCCCCTTCCCTGCCCTGCGTCCTGCCCCTGGCCGTGCTGCCGAAGTCATAGCACCTCCCTACGACGTGCTTTCCACCGACGAGGCACGCGTGCGTGCTGCGGGCAAACCCTACAGCTTCCTGCATATTTCCAAGCCGGAAATCGACCTGCCAGAAGGCACTGATCCCTATGCGCCCGAGGTTTACAGCAAGGCCGCCGAAAACCTCAAAGCCATGATTGCAGCAGGCGTGCTGAAGCAGGATGAGGCCGCGTATTACTACGTGTATCGCATCAATATGCACGGACATATCCAGACCGGCCTGGTAGCAGCCGCCAGTGTGGCGGATTACGATACCAACCGTATTCGCAAACACGAATTCACCCGCCCGGACAAGGAAGACGACCGCGTGCGCCAGATTGACACAACCAATGCGCAGACCGGCCCGGTGTTGCTGGCCTATGCCGACAATGCCGAAGTAGACGCCATTCTGGCCAAAACCGCGCAGGCTGCGCCCGATGCGGATGCCACGGCTGACGATGGCGTGCAGCATACCTTGTGGGTCATGCGCGATGCCGCCGATATTGCCCGCATTACCGCATTGTTTGACGCGATGAAGGCCATCTATATCGCTGACGGCCATCACAGATCAGCCTCAGCTTCGCGTATATGCGCAAGCCGCAAAGCTGCAAATGTTGCCCACACAGGCAACGAGCCCTACAACGCATTTTTGTCGGTTGTGTTTCCCGCGCATGAAATGCGCATCTTGGATTACAACCGTGTAATCAAGGACTTGAATGGCTTATCTCCGGCTGAACTTCTGGAAAGAATCAGCACCGCCTTCACCGTTACACCTGTAGGCACAGCGGTCAAACCCACCCGACCCGGACAGGTCGGTCTGTATTTACCTGGACAGTGGTATCAACTGGACATCAAAACCGAACTGATTCCAGTTAATGATCCGGTAGCACGCCTGGACGTGAGTCTGCTGCAAAACAATCTAATCTCCCCGGTATTGGGAATTACCGACCCGCGCCGCGACAAACGCATTGATTTCGTGGGCGGCATTCGCGGCCTGACCGAGCTGGAGAAGCGCGTGAACAGCGGTGAAATGGCGCTGGCGTTTTCACTGCACCCCACCAGCATGAATGACCTGATGGACGTGGCGGATGCCAACGAAGTCATGCCGCCCAAATCTACCTGGTTTGAGCCCAAGCTGGCAGATGGTATGGCATCGCACACGCTATGACCTGACGAACGGTCGAGTTGGTTTTTCTATCTAATTGATTGAAAACAATTTTATCTCGCCTGGTGAATTAAAGTTTCTCAGCAAAAGGCCGCAATCTGTTTCAGGAGAACCTTGAGACAGCGCACCCAACTACGCCAGGCTGAATATGAAAATTGATAAACGTCTGACTTCCATCAAAGGAAGCAAACCAGTTACGGCCACGCAGGCAGCCGGAGTGCATAGAACCGCTTCGGCCAAATCACAAAGTGCGAGCGACAGATTGCATATCACCGCGTCGGCAGGACACTTGAACGAACTGGAGAAGCAATTGGCCGGGCTAAACGTCGAGAACGCTGAGAAGGTGAAGGCAGTCAGGCTCGCAATCAACAGCGGCAGCTTCAAGGTCGATAGCGAAGTTGTCGCCGATCGACTGATCGACAATGCCAAAGATCTGGTCAGGAAGCGCCCCAGAAAAGCCTGATGCGCTAGAATCAGTCCCACGCAAGAATCGCGTGTCAATGAGATTCACGATGGCTGAACTTACACTTGTTATCTCGGGCATGACCTGTGGAGGGTGCGTTAACAGCGTAACCCGTGTTTTGCAATCAGCCCCTGGGGTACACAGTGCCACAGTCACGTTGCTCCCTTCTCAAGCCAGGATTTCTTATCACCCTGATATGATTTCACCGGATCAACTGGCGCAATTGGTAACGGATGCCGGGTTTTCTGTGGCCGAAATCAAACTTTGACCACCTCTGTGGCGATCGACCTGGGCATCAGAGTGCGTAATGTTTCAATCGGTTCGGGTTTGCGCAGGTAACTCCCCTGCGCATAATCGACGCCAATCCTCTCCAGACAGGCCATGACTGTCCCTGACTCTACAAATTCAGCCACTGTCTTGATCCCAAACTGGCTGGCAATTCTCTGAATCGCTTCCACCATCGAGTAGTCCAGCGCATCGTTGTCCATATTCTGCACAAATGCGCCGTCGATTTTGAGGTAATCCACCTTGAGATTTTTCAGGTAAGTGAATGAGGACAACCCGCTGCCAACGTCATCCAACCCAAACCGACAACCAAACTGCTGAAGTTCCGCAATAAAGCTATTCGCTACGGTTA
>ERZ1645185.893-NODE-893-length-12573-cov-8.195558_pt1 | contig 12573 bp, 11 predicted proteins | sample MGYA00575351_ERZ1645185 | MGnify/ENA primary metagenome ERZ1645185 (study PRJEB40838, sample SAMN11284767) | freshwater sediment metagenome | isolation source: river sediment | host: Sediment | place: India: Jana village, Kanpur | collected 2015-12-17 ...
CAGGAACGGCAGACGGCAGGAACGGCAGACGGCAGGAACGGCAGACGGCAGGAACGGCAGACGGCAGGAACAGCCATACAAAACAGGCGGAACAGACGGAACCGGCAGAACAGATGAATCGAAAAACTGCAAAACCATTGAAGCGTTCTGTTCAGTCTGTTCTGCCCGTTCTGTCTGTTCTGTTGAGCAGTTCCCTGCTGTCTCCTGCTGTCTCCTGCTGTCCCCTGCCGCCCCTGCCGGACGGACGGGCCTGCTCGCGACCCCCCGTACCGATCCGCATTGTTGTCGGCGCGCACCGTTTCCGCGCCAATGTCTGAAACTGACCGGAGGCATCTGTGGCCCGTGTATTGTTTGTCGCCCACGGCATGGGCGATCACCCACCGGGGTGGGAAGCGAAGGTCGTTGCGCAGCTCGACGCGTTGCTGAGCGCGTATCCCAAGTACAAGGGGCAGTCGCACCCGTTCAGTACGCGCGTAGTCATCGAGCCCATCACGTACGACGCGATCTTCGACAAGTACGTGCAGCAATGGGGACAGCAGCGCAGCGCGCTCGCCGAGTTTGCGCAGAGCAATGGCATGGAGCTGCAGGGCGTGCTGGGGCTGTTGGGCAGCGGCCAGTTGCCGGCAGACATGACCAGTGCGCTCTGGGAAACGTTCCTCGACCCGGTGCTGTACCGTGGCACGCTGTTGGGCGAACGTGTGCTGCAGTGTGTTACCGATCAGCTGCGCACCCGCTGGACGCATCACCTGAACGTGGCCACCCAGACGGGTGAATCCGTGGAGGTATCGATACTCGCGCACTCGCTGGGCACCATGGTCATGTCGGAGGCGCTGGCCGTGGTGGGCGAGAACCGCGACGGCAAGTTTCCCGGACTGGCGTCGGCGGTGCAGCGCATCGAGCTGTTCGTCACGCTGGCCAATGTTTCGCAGCTGGGCCCCCGCAAACTGCAGCGCATCAACTCGCTCGATACCGTCGTGCGTCCCACCTCTGCGCCCGCGGCGTCGCACGGGCTTTCCAATTACATCGCGCACTTCATCAACGCACGTCACCAGTACGACCCGTTCTGCTTCTGGCAGCGCTTCGACCCCACGGGTTGGGGCAAAGGCTATGAACTCATCGATGCGCTCGATCATTTTCACGACGCGCTGCCCCACGGTTTTGCGCATTATCTCGCACATCCGCTGGTGCACATTCCCCTGTTCCGCCGGCTGCTGGGCAATGGCGCCATCACCAAACCGCACGAAGCGGCGGCGCTGAAGGCCTTCAACCCGCTTCCTGCGGCGGGCGCCTGTGCGACTCCCCTGAAAGAGCTGCGCGCTGAGTGTGCGCTGCTGCGCGATCTGACGACCAGCGACAGCGCGTCATTGGATGATTTCGTGCGGCGAGGGCTGCGCATCATGCAGGCCGCACGCACGGCACACGCACAGTGTCTGCAATTGCCGGAGGGTTCGTTCTGATGCGGCGCCATATACGAACGCTACCTATGCTGAGTGCCGCAGCCCTGCTTGGGACGAGCCTGTGGCTGCCGTCGCGGGCCGCGGCGCAGGGCAAGAGCTTTGCCTGCATGGCAGGCGCTGACCGCGATGATGAACGGGCCGATGTGCACCGGCGGTTCGGCGCGCGCAGCCCCGATTCCACCTGGCAGCGGTGGCGAAGCGGCAGCACCGGCAACAACCTGCTCGCACTGCACGACAGTGTGGTGCAGTACTGGAGCCAGCTTTCGCCGGCGGTGCCGCTCATGCAGCGGGGGGCCGTCACGGCGCGACTCGATTCGCTGCGCACCGAACTGTCGCTGGCCAACGCGCCCGGCGGTCCGCGTGTACGCCGGTTCGTGGTAGACGAAGTGCCCGACGGCGCCTCGTCGTACTTCCGGTTGTTCGAAGATCCACTGGACGCGCGTACCGTCGTGCAGGAGAACGATCCCGACGACATGCGTCTTGCCATGTGCGGCACGACGCACCTCGCCTGGCTGGTGGCCAACCTGGCCGGCAACGCACAACGCCTGCAGGACTTGGAAAAGCTGCAGGCGCGCGCGGCGCGGTGGGACAACTTCGAGGAGCATGGGCAGTCCATGACACCGCTCGAGCTCACAGTGAATACCTGGTGTACCGCCTGTCGCAAACGGGCGCAGCTCGAGCCTCCGCATGTGCAGCTCATCGTTGGGCACGTATCACCCGCCTTCGAAATCAACGAGTGGCGTACGCGCGGCGCGCGTGGGCGCGAGGCGCTCATGGTGGAGTGGTTCGGTGTGCTACGCTACACGAGTGACCGCCGTCATCACTACGGCGTGTCGCTGCTTTCCACCTTCCCCAGCGGTGGCCCCAGCGGGCTCGGCGCCACGTTGCGCTGGAGCCGCATCGGGCAGATCGGCGTGGTGTGGCCGCGCGACAACAGCACGCGCACGTACGCCACGGTGCTGTCGGTTGATCTGTACCGCTTCATTGCCTCGGGCAAACTCGCCGACAAACGCGAGCTTGCCAGCCTCATTGCCGGCTGCACCACCGGCACCAAGTCCTGCGCACTCCCATAGCCGCGCGGCCATTTCTCCATCCCGCCCAATGCGTGGAGTCATCGATGAGTAGAGACATTGCGCTGCGGCAAAGCGCCGTACCCGCGTGGAACCCCAGCGACCCGCGTGCGTCGCTCAACTTGTTGGCGGAACATGCAGAGCAGCAGGCCAAGGAAGCGGCGGATTGGTACAATCGCGGCAAGACGCGCAAGAAGTGGCTGTCCATTGTCACGCGCACTGGCGCCATTCTGTTCACCTCACTGGGTGGTCTCATTCCCGTGGTTGCCGTGCTCGCGCTGCCCGACAACGCAACGGAGGTGGCGCGCCTACGCTTTCACCAATGGGGCTACCTCTCCATAGGGTGCGCGGGCGTGGTGCTGGCCTTCGATCGTTTCTACGGCGGCTCGTCGGGGTGGATGCGCTACATCAGCACGCTGCTTTCCATCGAAACGCTCATTGGCGAGTTCCGCCTCGACTGGCATCGCCTCGATGTATCGCTGGCCACCACACCCAACAACCCTGAGGTGGTCGACGCAGCCTTCGCTCGGCTTCGGCAGTTCGTACTCGCCGTTCGTGGCCTGGTGGAGAAGGAGACGTCCACATGGATCACGGAGTTTCAGAGCAGCCTCGCGCAACTTGAGAAGCAGACCGAAGATGCGCTGCAAGCCGCACGTGAGCAGGTGCGTACCGAGTTGGAGGCACAGTTCGCGGCACGGAAGGCGGCGGCTGAAGCGGAGCGGTCTGGCGCCATCAATCTCACGGTGACGAGCGGCCCCCTGCGCAGCGGCTTCGATGTGGACCTCGACGGACGCCGCATACGAAGTGGCGTGACTGGCCGCACCGCCGGCATTGGCAACGTGCCGCCTGGCCTGCACGAACTCGCTGTAAGCGGCACCACCGCCACTGGCGAGGGGCGACAGACGTCATTGGTGGTGCAGGTGGCAGCCGGACAAGTGGCGGCCGCGGCCGCAGAGCTGTGAACGGAGGACGACGCGTGCCGCCGAGGGTCGCCGAGCCGCCGTGACAATGCAACAGAAGCGTAAACGGCATGGCGGGGCCCGTCGGCGTCGGTGAACTTCGCCGTCGAGGCTGGTCCGAACCGGCGCGTCGAACGGCGCGTGTCGGCGTGCACCGCAGGACGGAAGCGAGAGGTCGCACCGCGTGTCGATCGAGTTGATGTTGATGGCCATCGGGTTCATGGTCGCGTCGTATTCCATCGTGGCCAACGATGCCATTCAGACGCTGGGCACGTTCCTCTCCTCCAACCGCACCCGACCCTGGTGGGTGCTCTGGCTCTACGCCATGGGCATCCTGTACGCGGTACTCATTTACGGTTGGATCACCAACGGCGGCGACACATCGTTCGGCCGACTCGATCGTATTCCGCTGCCACGACCATTCACGTGGATTTACCTGGTGCCGCCGCTGGTGCTGCTGCTGCTCACCAAACGCGGCATTCCCGTGAGCACCACGTTCCTCATCCTCACGCTTTTCGCCCCCGAAAATCTGGGCGACATGATGACGAAGTCCCTGCTGGGCTACGTGGTGGCGTTCGTGTTCGCGATCGTGCTGTACTTCGCCATTGCTGAAGCGTTCGAGCGCCACTTCCTCAACACCGCCAACGACACGCCGCCGCAACACTGGGTGGCGCTGCAGTGGATTTCCACCGGCTTCCTGTGGAGCCAATGGCTGGTGCAGGATCTCGCCAACATCTTCGTGTATCTGCCACGTCGGCTCGATGTGAACTGGCTGGCGTTCGGCCTCGTGGTCATGGCGGTGCTGCACGCGTGGACCTTCTACTCGCAGGGCGGCGAAATCCAGAAGGTGGTCACCAGCAAGACCAACACGGGCGACATCCGCTCGGCCACCATCGTCGACTTCGCCTTCGGCATCGTGCTGCTGGTGTTCAAGGAATGGAGCAAAATTCCCATGAGCACCACGTGGGTGTTCCTCGGGCTGCTCGCGGGACGCGAGATCGCCATGAGCGTGCGCCTGCAGTCGCGCCCCATGCCGGAAACCCTGCGCCTCGTACGCAACGACGGCGTTCGCATTGCTGCCGGGCTGGCCGTGAGCGTGTTGCTGGCCATCGCGCTGCCGCGCATCAGCGCATGGATCGCGCCCGTCGAACCGTCGGCACTGGCGAGCGTGCGGGCAGTCTCGCGGTAGACCGGCAGACGGCAGACGGCAGGAACAGCAGGAACAGCAGGAACAGCAGGAACAGCAGGAACAGCCACACAGAACAGGCGGAACAGACGGAACCGGCAGAACAGGTGGCCTTGAAATGTTCAAAGCCATTCAAGTTTTCTGTTCAGTCTGTTCTGCCCGTTCTGTCTGTTCTGTTGAGCCGTTCCCTGCCGTTCCCTGCCGTTCCCTGCCGTTCCCTGCCGTTCCCTGCCTGTCCTGCACGACCTGCCCTGCCTGCCAGTGCCGCTACCGCACGCGCTCGAAGCGGATGTCGCGTGAGCGGCTGTTGCCGGCGTAGAAGCCAATCACCTGCCCCGCGCGATCACGCTCGAGGGTCATGGTGAACGGACCCAGTGGTGACATGCCGTTGAAGGTGTCTTTGGTGGTAGCCGTGAGCGCGCCCTCACCCAATCGCCGCTGCCGCACCATGAGCTTACCGTTGTGCATGAACAGCTCCCAGAACGTTTCCAGCTCTTCGCTATAGTACCGCCCTGCCATGCGCCCCAACTCGGCGGCAGTGGGCGCCCACGGTGCCGCTGGCGCCGCGTTGGCCGCCAATCGCGTGGCGCGTTGACGCGCACCGCCCTGCACCAGCGTGGCACCTATCACCTTTTTTGCCGCGTCGCGCATGAACTCCACACTCGCCGCCACGCCCTGCACGGCAAAGCTCGTGTCCGACGTCGGCGCGATGCGCAGTTTGCCCTGTCCCGTAGCCTGCGTGAACAGTGTATCGCCGGCACGTGTGAAGTTCAGCACGAATGCCGGGTTGGCATCGAGCGCGTAGCGCCCCGCGAATTCGTCAAACTTCTTCACGTCCCACGTGGCGGCGTTGAATGCCGTGCTCACGGCTGGCTTCACCGCCAGTTCGGGGAAGAACGCCTCAGCCAACCGGAAGGCGATGTTGCTGTCGAACGCACCGTCGTTGCTCTGAACCGTGATGCCCGCACCGAGGTCGGGATAGATGGCCAGCATGGAGCGATGCGACACGTCAGCGCCGCCATGATGCACGCGCTTCTGTGGTCCCTGCGTATCGGCAAAGAGACCGAAGCCGTAGCCCGTGCTCTTGCCATCGTTCAGCGTATACGGCGTCATCATCTGCGCAATACTGCCCTTGCTGCCTACGCGCGGGTTCAGCAGATGCTCGGCCCACCGCTGCAAGTCGGCCAACGTGGTGTAAATGCCACCCGCGCCCATGGAGCCGCCCAGGTCACCCAGGTCGCGCCACGCACCGTTGTCGCCGCGCGAATAGCCCACCGTGGCACCCTTCACCGGCTCTCGCACATCGGCGCGCACTTGCGTGTGCAACATGCCAATGGGGCGGAACACGCGTTCGGCCATGAACTGCTCGAATGGCGACTTCGATACACGCGCCACGATCATGGCCGCGAGCCCGAACGCCGTGTTGTTGTAGTTGAACTCCGTGCCCGGCGCGTTCTGCAACGCCGGTTGACGCTGCACCAGTGGAATGAACTCCTCGCGCCCCACGTAATCGCTTTCGTCGAGACGGCGTCCGGTGAGACTGAGCGAGTTGTACAGCTCACGATAGCCGCTGGTGTGCGTGAGCAGATGCCGCACCGTAACCGTCTGCCCCAGGTCGGGGAGCTCGGGGATGTGCTTCCGCACATCGTCGTCGAGCGTGAGCTTGCCATCTTCCACCAGCAGCATCACGGCGAAGGCGGTGAACTGCTTGCTGGTGGAACCGATGTTGGTGGGCGTGGTGGCGGTGAACGGAATGTCGTAGCCGAGATTGGCCATGCCGAAGGCTTTGGCATAGAGGGTGCGACCACCGCGCCACGCGGCGACGGCTGCGCCTGGCCCATCGCGGCGATCCCATGGTGCCAGAAGCTGCGCCACCAGTTTGTTGGGGTCACGTGAAAGCCTTTCGTTCGCCTGCAGTGTGACCGTGAACGCACCGCCGGTGGAGTCGGCCGCGAACAGCTGCAGCTGATACACGCCGGTTTCGTTGGTGATGATCTGCAGCGTCTCGTGACCGCGCGCCTTGCTGGTCACGCCGCGCACCGGCGCGTTCTTGGGGCTCATGAGGCGCGCCACCACCTTGGCCGGTGTTTGGCCGAGCGTGAGACGCACTACGCCCGCCGAGTCGGCGCGAATGGCGAACCGGGCCGTGTCGCCGCGAGGCACCGTGCCGCTGGTCGCGCGGCCGAGTGGCAGCGGGGCCGGTTCGGCACGTTGTGACGCACTGGGCACCGATTGGGCGGCGGCCGGCGAGATGGCCCCTGCCAACGCGAGGGTCAGGCTGCAGATTGGGAACAGGCGCGACATCGCGAAGCGGGCTGGAAGAGAAGGAGGCCCAACGGGACGCAGCAAAGCTGCGCGCAATTCGCGGCTGCGGCGAGTCTGCGAGTCTGCGAGTCTGCGAGTCTGCGAGTCACGCCGTCTCGAACGCGCCGTCACACGAACCGGGGATGTACGAATGCCACTCAGCATTGGCAAGGCGTTGGCGGCAGTGAAGCAGGGTATGCTCACCATGAGCGAGTGCGGCGAACTGCTGCACGCGTCGGAGGGCAAGTCGAGCAACTTCAACCCCATGAGCGGCCACGCGCTGCAGCACAGTGCCATGGTGTCGCCCGACTCCGGTGGCTTCCGGCCGCTGCTGGACAAATTTCACGACCGTGGCATGCTCTCCAGCACCGGACAGCGCAATTTCAACGCCAAGGCGCCGGCGGTGGACGGCGTGAATCAGTGGGGCAAGGCGGTGAAGGTACCGGGCTTCGGGGAAGTCACCGAGGTGCTCACGGGCTCGAGTCACTCGCAGTTCACCGACGACCAGCAGGCGTCGATGCTGCTGCTGTTGTCACTCAAGTCGAAGGCGGGGCTCAAGGCGCTCGAAGCGCTCGTCGCCGATCCGTCGGACAGCCTCACCATCACACTCGGCGCTCCCAAGGGCACACAATTCAACGAGCGTCAGACGAGCATCACCGCCACCAAGGCCACGTGGACGCAGAGCAAGGACAAGCAGTCGTTCGATCTCAAGATGGGCAAACCTACCGACGCGGAGTTGAACAGTACGAGCAACTTCGTGCTCATCAACCGCAAGGATGTGGGCTCGGTGGTAGCCATCATTCGCGCCGACGGACTTGGCAGCGATGCCCGACTGCACATTCAAACGTTCTATCCGCAAATCGATCCCATGCGCGACGGGGCGTCGAGCGTGGAGAGCACCAAGTATCCGGCGCTCGATCAGTCGTTCCTGTAGACCGCGTCATTCACTCCCCGCGCACCGCACACCATGACCACCGACAGCACGCCCAATCGCGACCAGCAACCCGCCGCTGCCTACAGCATTACCCGCGAATACCTGGCCGGCTCACTCGTGGTGGAGTGGCGCCAGGGGTTGTGCGCGCACAGTGGCAACTGCGTGCGCGCCAACGCCCGTGTGTTCAACCCGCGCCGTCAGCCGTGGATCGACACTTCGCAGGCCACTGACGACGACATCCGCGAAGCCATTTCGAAGTGTCCGAGCGGGGCGCTGCGGGTGCGCGAGGGCGGGTGAGCGGCGCTCACCGCATCCAGTGACACGTATATCCACCCGGATTCTTCTGCAGATAATCCTGGTGGTACCCCTCGGCGCTCCACCACTTGGCCTCGGGCACCACTTCGGTGGTGATGGGCTTCTTCCAGAGCCCGCTGCTCTGCATCTCCGCCTTCACCCGTTCGGCAATCTCCTGCTGCGCGGGCGTGGTATAGAAGATTGCACTGCGATACTGCGTGCCGATGTCGTTCCCCTGCCGGTTGAGCGTGGTGGGGTCGTGCATGCGAAAGAACCAATCGCGCAACAGTGTGTCGAAGCTCAGCACCGTGGGGTCGAACACCACGCGCACGCTTTCGGCGTGCCCGCTCTTGCTGTCGTGCGTGTCGTGGTACGTGGGGTACTCCAGCCACCCGCCGGTGTAGCCCACGTCGGTGTCGAGCACACCGGGAATGGCGCGCAGCAGTTCCTCCATGCCCCAGAAACAGCCGCCGGCGAGAATGGCCACTTCGGTAGGCCGCTCCGTGGCCTGCGCCGCCGATTGCTCAGCCATGCGAACGCTCGTTGGCGAATAACGGCAGATACTCGGCGTAGCCGGCCTGCTCCAACTCCGCCAGCGGAATGAAGCGCAGGCTCGCCGAGTTGATGCAGTAGCGCATGCCGCCATCTTCGCGCGGCCCGTCGGGGAACACGTGGCCGAGGTGCGAGTCGCCGTGCCTGCTACGCACTTCCACTCGGCGCATACCGTATGAGCGGTCTTCCACCTCGGTCACGTTGGGTGCCACGGGCCGCGTGAAGCTGGGCCAGCCGGTGCCACTGTCGAATTTGTGCACGCTGGCAAAGAGCGGCTCGCCACTCACGATGTCCACGTAGAGCCCTGGGTCGTGATTGTCCCAGTAGGCGTTCCGGAACGGCGGTTCGGTACCGCACTGCTGCGTCACGGCAAACTGCTCGGGCGTGAGCGCACTCTTGAGCTGCTCGACGTCGGGCTTGGTGTAGGCTTTGTCGGTCATATCTCTAGTAGGCGAATGCAGGGCGGCGAGTTCCCGGTAGACGAACGTCCCCGAGCACGGCGAGGCGGCGCGGGAACTGCAGACGGCGGGAACGGCCGACGGCAGGAACGGCAGGGAACGGCAGGGAACGGCAGGGAACGGCTCTACAGAACAGGCGGAACAGACTGAACCGGCAAAACAGGTGGCCGGGGTAGGCCATTCAACTTTTCTGTTTTGCCTGTTCGGCCCGTTCTGCCTGTTTTGTGATCAGGGACGTTCCTCAGCTCTCACCCTCTCAACGTCTCCCGCCTGCACCCTCGAGTACATCCCTGAAAACAACGAGGCAGCAAAGGCAGCGAGGCCGCGGTGTACGGCCATGATTACATCCGAGACGTACCAGGCATCCGAGGCATCCACGTATTCCCTGTTCCGTCTGTTCCGTCTGTTCCGCCTGTTTTGTAGTGCAGTTCCCTGCCATCCCCGCCGTCCCCGCCAAACTCAGCGGCAGTCGGGATTGGCTTCCGGCCCCACGTACTTCACGATTTCCAGGACGTCGCGCTCCTTGGGCCCTTCCATGGTGTTCGGCCGCGGCTTGAAGCGCGCCGTTACGTTCACCTGCCAGCCGCTCCCCGGCGCCAGCTTGGCCGCCCGATAGGCCGATTCGAGCGCCTTGTAGCCGCCCGTCATCAGCACGTTGTAGGTCTGCCCGCTGCCGCATTCGCGGAAGGTGGGCGCGTCGGCCATGTAGGTGAACGAGCCCGTGTACGGCGCAGCGTCGCGCAGCATCTCCATGCTGTCGGCGCGCACCAGCGTGTGGTTGAGCGCGCTGGCGATGGGCTTCCCACTCTGGTCGAGCAGCGTCAGCGAGTCTTCGCCCTTGACCGCGAACTTGACCGTGCGACCCAGCCCGTCGAGCGTGAGCGTGGCCCCGTCGTGCTGCCAGCGCCCCATGCTCACCGCCGGCGTGCTGCTCTTGCCCTGGTACGTTTCACGCAGCCGGTAGGTGGTGTCGCTGTACAGCGCCACCGTGGTCTCGATGCCGGAACAATCGGCGCACGGCAGGGTCCCCGAGAAGGAGTTGGGCGCCACCGCCGCCACCGTAACCGTGGGAACACTCGGGATGGTGACCACGCTGTCCGAGAGGGCACCGCCCTTGGGTTCGCCGCCACACGCGGCCGCCGTTGCCGCCGCTACTGCCAGCAGGGCCACGCGCCCCGCCCCCCGTACCGTTCCGATCGCCATGTTGGACCGATCCCTATGTTTGCTGATGTGAAGACCACGAACGACACACACGATACGCCGGCGGTGGTTTTTGACAACCGCTTCGTGCGCGAACTGCCCGGGGACGCTGACGCCTCCAACCGGCGAAGACAAGTGCTGCACGCCGCCTGGAGTGCCGTGATGCCAACCCCGGTGGCCGCGCCGCAGCTGCTCGCGCATGCTGGCGATGTGGCAGAGTTGGTGGGGCTGCCGGAAGCGTTCGTGCGGTCGCCCGACTTTGCGCGGGTGTTTGGCGGCAACGCGTTGCTGCCGGGCATGCAACCGTACGCCGCCTGCTACGGCGGGCATCAGTTCGGCAATTGGGCCGGCCAGTTGGGCGACGGGCGCGCCATCACCCTGGGCGAGGTGCTCAACGCCCGCGGTGAACGGTGGGAACTGCAGCTCAAGGGCGCCGGCCCCACGCCGTACTCGCGCACCGCCGACGGCCGCGCCGTGCTGCGCTCGAGCATTCGCGAGTTTCTGTGCAGCGAAGCCATGCACCATCTCGGTGTGCCCACCACGCGCGCGCTCAGCCTGGTCACCACCGGCGATGCCGTGGTGCGCGACATGTTCTACAACGGCAACGCCGAGGAGGAGCCCGGCGCCGTCGTGTGCCGCGTAGCACCCAGCTTCATCCGCTTCGGAAACTTCGAGATCTTCACCGCACGCGAAGACCTGGCGTTGCTGGAACAGTTGGTCGACTTCACCATCGCGCGTGATTACCCGCATTTGGTCGACATTGCCGATATCACCATGCGCCGCGCGGCGTGGTACCGCGAGGTGTGCGAACGTACCGCTCGGCTCATCGTGCATTGGATGCGCGTGGGCTTCGTGCACGGCGTGATGAACACCGACAACATGTCCATACTCGGCCTCACCATCGACTACGGCCCGTACGGATGGATCGACAACTTCGACCCGCACTGGACGCCCAACACCACTGACGCCCAGATGCGGCGCTATCGGTTCGGGCAGCAGCCCGCCATTGCGCAGTGGAATCTCGTGCGGCTGGCCGACGCCATTGCGCCGTTGTTCACGGACGAAAGCGTGCTGCAGGCCGGCATCGATCGCTACAGCGAAGTGTACGTGGCCGACTACGAAGCCATGAACGCCGCCAAGTTCGGGTTCGTGCGACGCGGCGACACCGAGCAGCAGATCATCCGCGATGGGTTCAAGCTGCTGTATGACGCGGAGGTGGATTACACCAACTTCTTCCGCAGGCTTGGCAACATCCCTGACGAGTTGCCCGCGTTCGAGGACGACGATCGACGCGGCACCGTGACCGAAGTGTTTGGAAATCTCCTCGAAACAGTCTTTGGCGAGGTGTTTTACGATCGCGCCAAACTGCACGCCAATGTCCAGGAAATCAGCGACTGGTTTTCGCGCTGGCATGCCTGTGTGCGTACGCAGGGCCGCAGCTACGAGGAACGCCGGGCGGCCATGCACGCCGTGAATCCGTGGTTCGTACTGCGCAACTACGTAGCGCAGCAGGCCATCGATGCCGCCACCGCGGGCGACCCGAGTCTTGTGCACACACTGCTCGAGGTGCTGCGCACCCCGTACACCGAGCAGCCACAGCACACCGCCCTGGTGGCCCGTCGTCCCGAATGGGCGCGATACAAGGCCGGCTGTTCGATGCTCAGTTGCAGCAGCTGAGGCAACTTCGGTGCTGGCGGCGGTCGTCACGTGGCCGCCGCCAGCACCACCGCGCGCTACATGTTCGACGTACGCGCCTTGGCCGCGTCCACGGCGTCGATGAACCGCTTTGCATCGGCTTCGGTGAACGGCGCACCGTCGCTGTTCCCGTCGCCCTTGGTGTTGAACTTCACGTTGCTCCCTTCAACCTTGAAGAAGAGCCGCCCGTTCTCGTAGCGCAGCTCCTTCACCTGCGAAGCGGGTGCCTTCACGGCAATGCCCATGGCGCTGGATACCGCGGCGCTCACGGCGCTGCCCACCACCTTCGCAAGGGCCGCGCCCATGCCGTCGCCCGCGCTGCTGGTGGAACTATCCACCTGGTCTTTCACCGACTGACGCAAGCTGTCGCTGAGCTGCATGACCACCGAGTCGTGCAAGACGGCCAGCGTGATCGAGCCATCGGTGCTGGTGATTTGCACATCGGCGTCGGCAAGCGCGGTGGA
>ERZ1645185.894-NODE-894-length-12560-cov-4.175450_pt1 | contig 12560 bp, 12 predicted proteins | sample MGYA00575351_ERZ1645185 | MGnify/ENA primary metagenome ERZ1645185 (study PRJEB40838, sample SAMN11284767) | freshwater sediment metagenome | isolation source: river sediment | host: Sediment | place: India: Jana village, Kanpur | collected 2015-12-17 ...
CCTTCACCGCCTTGGGCTAGGCGCGCCGCCCGGTTCCTGGGCGCTGGAAGGCGACCGTCAGGCCGACATCGAGCGGGTTGTGCTCGGTCAGGCCGAGGCTGGCGAAAGCCGGTGGGCAGGCGTCGAAGGCAAGCCGGTGAACCGCGAGGTTGCGGTTGTTCAGCAGGACAAGGTCGGGCAGATGGCCGCTGGCGACGATCGCTTCGGCCAGCGCCGGCCCGGTCAGGTCAGGATCGCCGAGCACGATCGAGCGCGGCCTGAGCTCACCCAGAAGCGCCGGCAGATCGTCCCAGCCGGGCAGCAGGCGCAGCCTGTCGCTTTCCTGGATGCCATTTCTGGACCAGATGCGCTGCATGGCCGCGCGCTGGTTCGCATCCCGTTCCAGAAGCGTCAGGCGCAGGTCCGGGCGCTGGCGGTGGAGGACCGCCGCAAGATAGCCCGGACCGCCCCCGATCTCGAGCAGGTGCGAGCCCTTCGGAAGGGTCTTGCACAGGCTGCGGCAAAGGAAGCGTTCGAATTTGCCGGCCTTGATCGGGACGAGGCCGGCCGGCGTGAACAGGCGCGGGTCCACGGGCAGTTCGATGCCCTGGTTGCTGACCCAGGTCATCGGCACATCTTCGGTCATCGCCGGGGGATTGCGGACGTAAAGCCCGGTCACGCCGGGCCGCTTTTCCGGTGGGGTCGCGGCCTTTTCGGCCTTGCGGGCGGTGGCGCGGGTCTTTTCCACCTCGGACATCAGCGCCGCGATCTTTTCGGGGTCGCGGGCCTGCGGCGGCTTGGCCTCGACATCCGAGATCGGGATGCGGCTGGCTTCCCTGAGGCGGGCGACAAGCTCGTCATAGGCGGGGGTGCCCTTGAACTCGGCCAGCCGGGCCTCGGCCCGCTCCAGCGCGGCGAAATGAAGGCGGTTCAGCTCGGGGTCGGTCAGCAGCGCGTCGAAGACCCGTTTCCGCTCGGCCGCGTAGCGCAGCATCGTGTCGTCGCGCACCTCGTTGCGGTCCTGCAGCGCCCAGTAATCGGCGTTGTACTTGTCCTTCTTGAAGTTCACGTTGCCGCGGAACTTTCGGATGGCGTAGCTGTCGATCGACTTGACCGCATAGTGGTTCATCTGCACCCAGTCATAGCCGAGCGTCCGCACGATCGACCGCCAGCCGCGGAACTTGAAATAGTCCTCCATCGGCAGGCCGGATCCGTTCAGCCAGTGCACCTGGTCGGGGAAATCGGTCTTGAGCCATTTCGACTTGATCTTCGGTCGGTGGATGCCGAGTTTCCAATGCGCGGGGTCGAAGCGGAACAGCGTCTTGACGCCCCAGCCCTTGTTCCACATCGGCGGCGCGGCATGGAGATATTGCTCGGTCACGGGGGCACGCGACCAGTGCTGCACCCCGCCCGAGCCGAAAATCCGCCAGGTCACGATGATGCCGTTCGCGCCCTTGTCCTTGACCGCCGCGATCAGCCCGTCAAGCGTGCCGTCGCCATGACGGATTTGCAGGAACTCGTCGGCATCGAACACCATCACCCAGTCGCTGTTGCCGACCAGCGGCTCTTCCTGGGCGTAGTTCAGCGCCGAGGGCTGCGGGCGCTGGCCTTCGGGGATGATGTTGGCGCGGTGATGGGCGAGGCCCAGCTCCTCGAGCCGCATCAGCATCCGGTCGGTGCCGTCCGAACAGTCATTGGTGTAGACGACCAGCCGGGTGAAGCCGACGACAAGGTGGTGGGCCACCCATTCCAGCACGAAGGGGCCTTCGTCCTTCATCATCGAGACGGCCGTGACCACCCCATGCGGACCGCTGCGGGGCAGGGGCAGGCCGTTCGGGCCGATCTCGATCAGGCGGGCGACCGGGGAGACCGTGTTGGGCGCCGGCAGGTCGCGAAGGACGGTTGCCATCTATTCCGCCGTCTGGGCCGCGGCAGCGGGGCCGCGGTCGCGGAAATAGCAGTCGACGAAGGTACGGGTGATTTCCTCGACCACCGGGCGGCGCACATGGCGCCCATCGGCCTCGAAGGCATCGACCCCTTCCGAGATGACCGCGTCATAGGAGGGAAAGTAGGTGATGGCGGGACGCGCCGCCGCCGCCTCGGCCAGCACAGCCCGCAGCGTGGCCTTCGACAGCGTGTTGGCGACAAAGATGTCGTCGGAGGAGAAGGTCTTCTTCAGCGGCACCGGCGAGACGGTCATGAAGATCCGCGCCTCGGGTTTGCGCGCGAGGATCAGGTCCGTCAGGCGCAGGATCGCGTCGAGATTTTCGGCGAACGTGGCACGGTGGTAGTCGGTCTCGGACTTGCCGCCGCCGCCGCCATAGCCGGGCTTCTGGCTCGCCACCTTGCCCGAGGCGTGGTTGATGAAGATTTCGGTCATGCCGAAGGTAAAGACGAAATGATCGGCCTCGTCGAAGGCCGCCCGCAGGATCCGGTCGAGGCCGGCGCGGATTTCGGCCAGCAATTCGGGGCTGTCGGCGGTGACAAGGCGGCGATAGGGACACTGAAACCGATCGCCCAGTTGCCAGTAGTCATCCGCGGCCGGCGCCCAGAGGCCGAGGATCATCTCGATCTCCTGAAGCACCGAGAAGGCGTTGTAAGTGTTCAGGTGGTTGCGCTCGGGCAGTTCGTCGACCGACGCGCGGGCCGGGTCGAAGACGAGCTGGCGGTAGTCGGGAACGACATGGCCTGCCCCGAGTTCTCTGTCGAGGGCCAACCGGATTTCCTCGGCAAAGCAGCTTCCCATCAGGAAGAAGCGGTCCGCGACGCTGACCTTTCGGTCGGCGGCGACAGTCACCGTCCTGTTGATACTGAAGCGTTTCCAGACCGAGTTCGCCTTGCGGCTCAGGGCGATCGGCATCGCGCACACCTGCTCTTGCCCGCTCTTGGTCGGGCGGTTTCTGCTCGGGGAAGAGAGTAGACGGCGCACAGGGCCGCGGCAAGGAGGGCGCTCGTGACTGGTCTGGACGGCCGGCAGGGCGTTGCAAGCGGGACTCAGGCACGCCGCCAGCAGGTCCGGCAGGCTGGACAGTACCGCGTTTGCCGTGCACGATCCGGCCCGAAAAGCGGCCCGGAAGAGGCCGACATCCGTGCTTGGAGCAGATCATGGCCACCAGACGACCCGTCGCCTCCCTCTGGATCGGCACGCGGCTGCATTACCTCAACCAGCTTTGCCTGCTCAGCCACGTCCGGCAGGGCCATCCGACGACGCTTTACTGCACCGACACGGTCGAGAACCTGCCCGAGGGGGTCGAGGTGCGCCCCGCCTCCGAGATCATGCAACTGGATCGCGAGATCATCGCCCAGACCAGCGCCAGCTTCCTGTCGAACGTCTTCCGCTACAAGATGATCCAGAAGACCGACGCGATCTGGATCGACTGCGACGCCTTCTGTTACCGGCCCTTCCCCGACGGAATGGAGAATATCTATGCCGGCCATGGCTTCCGCGGGGCGCTGAACTGCGGCGTGGTCTATATCCCGCCGAAGGGCGAGCTGATCGCGCGACTGCTCGACTATTACGACAACCTCCCCGATGCGCCGCCGTGGTTCAACAAGCAGCAGCGCAAGAAGCTGGACCGGCAGGACCCATCCTTGCCCCATCCGGTGCGCATCTACATGGCTGAACGCACGGCCTTCGGCCCACAGGCCTTCACCTACTTTGCCCAGCAGACCGGCGACTATGAAAGGGCTCTGACGCCCGATTACCTTTACCCTGTGCCGTTCCAGCTGAACGACGTGTTCTATGACCCCTATGGCCGGGTCGAGGGGCATTTCACCGACAACACCCTGTCGGTCCACCTCTACACCAACGGCACGAGGCCCTGGTGGCGCAAGCATGTGCCGCTGCCCGGCTCCTATGCCTACCGCATGTGCATGGAGATCGGCGTCGATCCGGCGGCGGCGCTCGAGGAATGACCGGGGCGGGGATGAGCGAGCGGCCCGAACTGACCTTCGCCTATATCGCCGAGCCGCCCGAGTATCAGTTCATGGGCTGCATGTTGCTCGCCTCGATCCGCCAGCAGTTTCCGGCCAGCGTGAAGGCGATCGGCTATTGCCCGGAACACCGCATGGGCAAGCTGCATCCGGCGGTGATCCGCGCCCATGAGATCATGGGCGGCGAGATCCGACCGATGCGGACGGAAGGCCTGTGGGACACTCCCTATCCCCATGGCAACAAGATCATCGCGGCGATGCAGCTGCGCGACAGCCGCTATTCGGCCTTCGTCGATTCAGACGTGCTGTTCCTGCGCAAGAACCATCCGGCGAACCTGTGCCGGGAAGGCCAGGTTTCCTGCTCGGTCGCGGCCTCGATGGTCTGGGCGGAGCAGTCGATCTGGGACACGATCTATGGCGCCTTCGACATGCCGGTGCCGGACGAGCGCGTCCGGCTGATGCGGCGGTCGGGCAAGCAGGTCGTGCCCTATTTCAGCGCAGGCCTCGTCGTCTTTCCTGAAGAGCCGGGGCCGGGCGGGCGCTTTCCCGATGTCTGGTATGAGACCGCGCGCCGGATCGACCGCATCGAGACGCTCGACAAGCGCCGCCCCTATCTGGACCAGATGTCGCTGCCGGTGGCGATCCGGCGCGCGGGACTTCAGTGGAACATGCTTCCCGAAGAGCAGCACTACATCCTTGGCGGTCGCCTGCGCGGCAAGCCACTGCCCGAGGGGCGCGAGATCTTCACCGTCCATTACCGCGACAATGAAATCCTGCGCGAGGTCGGGCTGATGAAGACCGCGCGCCGCTTCCTGCAGGCCGAAACCGGCGAGAAATTCGTGCGCCGCCTCGCCCCGGACGGCCTCACCGCCGGCGAAGAGGACGAGATCGCGCCCCCCAGCCGGGAGGCCCTGGAGTAGCGATGGGTATCAGTCTGGTCCCCGGCTGGTTTCTGGCGCGTCAGGCCAAGAACATTGGCGATGCCCGCAACGGCATCATCCTGGGTCGGCAGAGGCTGCACCTGCAGGGCGACAAGCTCGGCCGCTTCCTGCGCGGGTTGAAGCGCTATGGCTACAACCTGACAGCCGAACAGATCACGCAGGAGGACGGCTTTACCGAAACCCTGTTTTCTGCGCTCGGCTACCCCCCGATCGAGGCGCTGGACTTTACCGACAAGGAAGGCGCGCAGCATATCCATGACCTGAACGAGCCGGTCCCCGACCATCTGCGGGAACGCTTCGACATCGTCATCGACGGCGGCACGACCGAGCATATCTTCCATATCGGCCAAGCGATCGAGACCTGCTTCCACATGCTGCGGCCCGGCGGTCTGATGCTGTCCTGCGTGTCCTGCGACGGCTGGTTCGGGCACGGGTTCTTCCAGTCCGGCCCCGACGTGCCCTGGCGCTACTGGCACCATGCGCGTGGGTGCGAGATGCTGGAGGTCTCGATCGTTCCCCGCCGCCGGCCGACCGAGATTGTGCGCATCGAGGACCCGACCGGCAAGCGGCGCGGTGGCGAGCGGGCGCTCGCCGGCCCGCACCTGCTGGTCTATGCGGCCCGAAAACCGATGGAGGCAAAGGCCTATGTCCAGCCCATCCAGGGGCATTATGTCTGAGGAGCAGGAGATGGCGGGTGACGCGTCCGCGGCCGGTGATGGCACGCCGGGAAAATCCGAGGCCGAACTGCGGGCGGAAAAGCTGATCCGGCGGCAGAAGCGGAACCTGCGCAAGGCCTCTGCCGAGGGGTTTCTTGCCGGGGTTGCGGCGATGCTGCGGCCCGGCGACCTGGCGATCGACTGCGGAGCAAATGTCGGTGTGGTGACGGCGGTGCTGGCCGAAACCGGGGCGGACGTGATCGCCTACGAGCCCGACCCCTTCGCCTTCGGCCAGTTGTCCGAGCGGTTCGGGGATCACCCGCGCGTGACGCTTGTGAATGCCGCCGTCGGCACCCGGGCGGGCACGGTCCGGCTGATGCGGGCCGGGAATTTCGACCAGAATCCCAAGGGTGCATCGGTCAAGAGCACGATCCTTGCAGGCGGCCGGGCGATCGACGAGACCAGCGGCATCGACGTGCCGCTTCTGGACTTTCCCGAGCTTCTGAAGGGAATTCTGACCGAGCGGCCCGAGGTGGCTTTCCTGAAGATGGATATCGAGGGGGCCGAACTCGACCTGCTCGAGACGCTCGATGCGACCGGCCTGCTGGGGCAGGTGCGGGTGCTCGTGGCCGAGACCCATGAACGCAAGTTTCCAGAGCAACGGGCACGCTATCGCGCGCTTCGCGCGGCGTTCGCCGAGCGCTATCCTGCCGGTCGGTTCAATCTCGACTGGATTTGACGGATGCGCCGCTTGAATTGACCGGGGGCCGGGGCCACCTGCTGGCGAGGGGCAAGGAACGAGCGGTGGAAGCCAGTCTTCTGGAACAGATACGCTTCGGCTATGGGCCGCGCGGAGCTACTGCGCCGGAGGTGAGCGGCGTTGATCCGGGGCGCGTCCTGGCGCAGCTCGACGCCCCCGACCCGCCGCCTGTGGTCCCCGGGCGGCCGATGCTTGACCAGCGCCTTGCCATGGTCGCCGGGGCGCAGCGCGAGGCCAGGGCGGTTAAGGCCGGGCAGATCACGGAACTGACCGTCCTGCCGCGCCTGAAGCAGGCGACGCGGGCCGATGCCGCCGCCTGGATCCTGACGCCGGTCGCGGCTGAGGCGGGATTCCGCGAGAGGCTGGTGAATTTCTGGGCCAACCGCCTGACGGTCGGCCTGCGCCGGATCGGGGCGCTGCCTTATCTGGCAGGCACTTACCCCGATGACGTTGCCCGTCCGCATCTGGCCGGTCGCTTCGCCGACATGCTCCGCGCCTCGGCCTGGCATCCGGCCATGCTGCTTTACCTCGACCAGGCGAAGTCCGTCGGGCCAAACTCACGCATCGGGCGGAAGAAAGACACCGGGCTGAACGAGAACTATGCGCGCGAATTGCTGGAACTGCACACGATGGGGTCGGGCTACAGCCAGGCCGACGTGACCGAGACGGCGCGCCTTCTGACCGGCATGGCGGTGGGGCCGACAGGCAGCAGCTTCGAGCCGGCCCGGGCAGACCCGGGCCGCAAGACCATCCTCGGGCAGAGTTTTGGCGAGGGCCGGCACGAGATCGACCGCTTCCTCGACTATATCGCGCTCCGTCCGGAGACCGCGCAGAGCGTGAGCCTGGCGCTGGCCCGGGCCTTCCTCGCCGATCAGCCGTCGGAGGCTACGGTGGCGCGGATGGCGGAGGCCTATCTTGACGGCGGTTCCGCGCTGCGGCCGGTCTACGAGGCGATGCTGGCCGATCCCTCTGCCACCTCGGACGAACTGGTCAAGATCCGCTCGCCGCAGGAATTCGTCGTGGCAAGCCTTCGTGCGGTCGACTGGCCGGTGGGCGAGGCGGGCGTCGCCCGGATGCCGGGCAAGGTGAACGAGGCGCTGGCCGCCATGGGGCAGCCGCCCTTCCGCCCGCGGGGACCAGACGGCTGGCCGGACACGGCCGAGGGCTGGGTCTCGGCCCCGATGCTCGCCGCCCGGATCGACTGGGCCGAGACGGTGGCGCAGGCCATCTCGCGCGCGACGAGGGACCGGACAGAGCCGGTTCCCCTGGCCCGGGTGGTCTTGGGGGATCTGGGAAATCCCGATACGATCCGCGCCGCCGGTCAGGCCGAGCAGCGGTGGGAGGGCATCGCCGTGCTGCTGGGCTCACCCGATTTCATGCGGAGGTAACGGATGACCCGCGAAATGCTCCTGTCCCGGCGCGGGTTTCTGGTCGGCTGTTCGCTGGCGGCAAGCCCGCTCCTGACGCCGGTCACCTTCGCCGCCGCTCCGGGCCAGAACCGGCTGGTGGTTATCGTGCTGCGTGGGGCGCTGGACGGGCTTGACCTGGTGCGACCGGTCGGCGATCCCGCCTATGCCGCGCTGCGTCCGACCCTGCTGAAGGACCGGGGCGGGCCCGTGCTCGATCTGGGCGGCTTCTACCAGCTTCATCCCGGGGCTGCCGCCCTTATGCCGCTGTGGCAGGCGGGCGAGCTGGGCTTTGTCCAGGCTGTCGCCACCCCCTATCGCAACCGCAGCCATTTCGTCGGGCAGGACGTGCTCGAGAACGGCAGCGCCTCGGACCAGGGCGCGCTGACGCCGGGCGGCGGCGGCTGGCTGAACCGCGCGCTGGTCCCGCTTGGCGGACGGCCCGACGTGGCGGTGACTGTCGGGCAGGAACCGATGCTGATCCTCGAAGGCGATGTCCCGGTCGCACATTGGTCGCCCATCGACGACAGCTCGCTGTCGCCGCAGGGCGAGGCGCTGCTCGCCCGGCTTTACGCAGCGGACCCGCTTCTGGCCTCGACCTATCCGGGCGCGGCGGGCCTGCGTCACGATGGCGGGGCCGGGGCGGATGTCCGGCCGGTCGATCTTGGCGCCTATGTCGCCGAGCGGTTGCGGGGCGAGGCGCGGATCGCCGCCTTTTCCTATGGCGGCTGGGATACGCACCAGAACCAGACCAAAGTGCTGTCGAAGCGGCTGGGCGAGCTGTCCGAGACGATCCTGGCGCTGAAGCAGGGTCTTGGCCCCGACTGGGCGACGACGCTGGTGGTCGCCATCACCGAGTTCGGCCGCACCGCGCGTGAGAATGGTTCGGCCGGCACCGATCATGGCACGGGCGGCGCGATGATCTTTGCCGGGGGGGCGGCAAAGGGCGGGCGGGTGCTGGGCGACTGGCCCGGCCTGGGCGACAGCGCGCTGCTTGAAAACCGCGACCTGATGCCGACCCGCGACGTGCGCTCTCTTGCCGCCTGGGCGCTGCGCAGCCAGTTTGGGCTCGGGGCATCGGACCTGGAAGGGGCGGTGTTTCCCGGGCTGGACCTTGGCGCCGATCCCGGCCTGGTCCTGTAAGCTGGAGAGGGGCAGGGAATGACGATCACCAGACATCTGCGTATCCTCGAACCGGCGCCGGGGATCTATGCCTATTACGACGGGCGCGTGCCGGGATTTCGTTTCGCGGAGGCGGCGAACTGGGTCGACGACGGTGCGCTGTCGCTTGGCATCGCCGCCTATGCGCTGGTCCGGGGGGGCGAAGCGCTGGTCTACGATCCCCATGTCAGCGTCGAACATGCCCGGGCGATGCGCGCGCATCTGGACGGTCTGGGCGTGCGGCGCATCACGCTGGTCCTCAGCCACCATCATCTTGACCATGTCGCCGGGACCGAAGCTTTCGCGGATTGCGAGATCATCGCCAATGCCCGGACGATGGAGCATCTGCGACGCGACCGGGCGGCGATCGAGGCGGGGACGCTCGGCGGGCCGCCGGCCATCGCGCCACTGATCCTGCCGAACCGCATCTTCTCGGGGCAGATGGCGCTTTTTCTCGGAGGTGAGAGGGTCGAGCTGATCGAGGCCGAGATCCATTCCGACGACGCGACCGTCCTGTGGTTGCCCGAACAGCGGATCCTGCTGGCCGGGGATACGCTGGAGGATTGCGTGACCTATGTCGGCGATCCGCACCGCCTTGCCCGGCACCTGGAAGAGATCGGGCGGCTTCGCGCCCTTGGCGCCGTCTCGATCCTGCCGAACCACGGCGCGCCGGAGCGGATCGCGGCGGGGGGATACGGCCCGGCATTCCTCGACGCGACCGAGGACTACATCCGCTGGCTCATCGCACTCCGCGATCATCCCGAACGGGCGTCCCGGCCTCTGCGCGAGGTCATCGGCCCCTGGATCGAGAACGGGACGCTCGTCTGGTTCGACGGCTATGTCCCCGTTCACGAACAGAACATGGACCGGGTCCTGAACCGGCCGGCTGACCGTGCCTGACGGCGCCCCGACAGGATGGCGCGGCAAGCAAAATTCCGGCGCGAAAGTCATGGGTTTCCGGCGGGCAGATAGGCTAAACGGTCCGCACGAGCCGGAGGGCATCCATGGACACGGTAGTCCAGCATCTGTCGGAAGCGATCACCCATGCCGCCGCCCCCGCCTTCTTCCTCGGGGCGGTGACGGGGCTGCTGTCGATCGTGCTGACCCGCCTGAACGGCGTCATGGCCGAGTTCGCCGATGTCAGCCACAAGGGCATGGGCGCGACGCCACGGGGGCGGCGGCTTTTGCACCGCGCCCGGCTCCTGCATTCGGCCGTGTCCCTCGCGGTGGCGGCTGGCATTTCGACGACGACGCTTCTGGCGCTGACCTTCCTGGCCGCCTTCGTCCATATGCCGCACCTGTATCTTGCAGGCGTGCTGTTCGTCGCTGCGACCACGCTGACCGGCTTCGCGCTGGTGCGCTTCTACCAGGAAGTCCGCTTCGAACTTCTCGTCGTGAAGCTGGAGATCGCGCGGAGCGGTGGCCCGCTCGACGCCGAGACCACCGGCGACGCTGCGGTCAATCGAGACTGACGAATGAAAAAGGGGGCCAGTTGGCCCCCTGACGGCGATCGCCGGTGCGGTGCCTTACTTGGGGGCGATCATCATCACCATCTGCCGGCCTTCGAGCTTGGGCATGCTTTCGATCTTGCCTGCCTCGGCCCCGCCGACATCGGCGGCCACACGATTCAGCAGTTCAAGCCCAAGTTCCTGGTGCGCCATCTCGCGGCCGCGGAAGCGGAGCGTGACCTTCACCTTGTCGCCCTCTTCGAGGAACTTCAGCACCGAGCGCATCTTGACGTCATAGTCATGCGTGTCGGTGCCGGGGCGGAACTTGATTTCCTTGATCTCGATGATCTTCTGCTTCTTGCGCGCCTCGGCCTCGCGCTTCTGCGTCTCGTACTTGAACTTCCCGAAGTCCATGATCTTGCAGACCGGCGGTTCGGCGTTCGGCGAGATTTCCACCAGGTCGAGCCCGACCTCGGCCGCCAGTGCCATTGCCCGTGCCGGGGTCACCACCCCGATATTCTCGCCTTCCGCCCCGATCAGGCGGATTTCGGGGGCGCGAATGCGGTCATTGATGCGCGGACCGGTTTCGCGTTGCGGCGGGGCGTTGTGGGGACGACGGGCTATGGTGGCGATCCTTGTGTGATTTCGCTTTGGTGGCGCAAGATAATGGCGCGCCGGAGGGCTTTCAACCCGGTTTCGCCAGCGGAGTCGAGTGGATTCGGCGCTGCCCAATTCTTGAGCGGTTTTGTAAATCTTCCTTTGGACGCCAGCCTGAAGCGGGCCTACAATGGACTGGTGCGCCACAGATGCGCGTTGAAGGAGAACGTCCATGAATCGAGTTGTTGTTGTCATTGTCGCGCTGCTGATCGCTGCCGGTCTTTACTACAAGTTCGGCTACCAGCCCGCCCCCACCGCCCCTGCGCTGACCGAAGAGGCCAGCAAGCCGGTCGAGGACGCGGCGAAGGCCGCAACCGAGGCGACCCAGGACGCCGCCAAGACCGTGACCGACGCCGCCAGCACGGCTGTCGATGCCACCAAGGACGCCGCCGCCACGGCGGTTGATGCGACCAAGGATGCCGCTGCTGCAACGGCGGGCGCCGCAACCGAAGCCGCAACCGAAGCCGCGACCGCAGCCGGGCAGGCTGCTTCCGACGCCGCTGCAGCTGCCGGCGCGGCCGCCACCACCGCTGCGACGGCCGCCACGGATGCCGCCGCGATGGTCTGGGATGCGACCAAGCTGTCCGGCCAGGACATCCTCGACCGCATCAACGCTGCGAGCATCCCGCAGGCGACCAAGGACACCCTGCTGGCTACCTACAACCAGGTGAAGGACAACCCCTCGGCCGTGCAGACGCTGCTTGACCAGCTGAAGCAGGCGATGGGACTCTGATCCCCGCCGCAGTCTCGTGATGCCATTTGGACGCAGCCCTTCGGGGCTGCGTTTCCTTTCAACTTGATGCCATGCTTGCCGGACCCATCTGATTCCCCTGCGAAGACGCGGCGGCGCGGCAAGGAACGACACATGACGAAGACGAGTGCGGCCGAGGTGGAATGGACCGTGATCGGCATGGATTGCGGATCCTGCGCGACCAAGATCAAGGATGCGGTCGGCCGGCTGCCCGGGGTGAGCGATGTCAGCGTCGCGCTGATGACGGAACGCCTGAAGCTGACGCTCGACGAAGCCGCCACGCCTAGGGCGCGGGTCGAAGCGACCATCCGGTCGCTTGGCTATGGCATCGCGGACAAGCCTGCTGGCGATGGCGTGCCGATCCTGCGCCGCGCCACGCCTGCCGCAGACCAAGGGCATGATCGTCACGCCTTTGACCACCACGATCATGTGGGGTCAGGCCCGGGGCCGCTGGCCCACGCTCATGACGATCCCGCCGACCGTGGCAAGGCCTGGTACCAGGGGGCCAAGGGGCGGCTGGTGATCCTGACGGCAGTTCTTCTTGGCCTGGCCTGGGGCGCCGATCTGCTGCTGCCGCCCGGGATCGGTCGTTGGGCCTTCGTGCTGGCCTGCCTGATCGGGCTGGCTCCGGTGGCGCGGCGGGCGGTGGCGGCGCTTCGCTTCGGCCAGCCTTTCACCATCGAAAGCCTGATGACCATCGCCGCCCTCGGCGCGCTGTTCATCGGGGCAGAGCAAGAGGCGGCGCTGGTCGTGTTCCTGTTCGCCCTGGGCGAGGTGCTGGAAGGCATCGCCGCCAACCGGGCCCGCGACGGGATTGGGGCGCTGGCGAACCTCGTCCCGAAGACGGCCCAGGTCGAGGTCGCGGGCC
>ERZ1645185.895-NODE-895-length-12542-cov-5.812125_pt1 | contig 12542 bp, 11 predicted proteins | sample MGYA00575351_ERZ1645185 | MGnify/ENA primary metagenome ERZ1645185 (study PRJEB40838, sample SAMN11284767) | freshwater sediment metagenome | isolation source: river sediment | host: Sediment | place: India: Jana village, Kanpur | collected 2015-12-17 ...
CGGAGGTCCCTCGCCCGATGCCCTCTCCGTTCCTGAGTTCCGAGGAGTATGACGAGCGCGCGCACCAGCTCTACAACGAGGGGAATTACGACGACGCCCTGACGATGCTGCGCGAAGGGCTGGGGCTCTACCCCAACGCCGTCGAGCTGCACGTGGGTGTCGGCTATGCGCGCCTCGCGCGCGACGAGTTCGCCTGGGCGCGCAAGGCGTTCGAGGAGGCGCTCGTGCTCGACCCCGAGCACGAGGACGCGCTCGCCGGCCTTGGCGAGACGCTGCTCAAGTTCGGGCAGGCGCCGCAGGCGCTGAAGACCTTCCGCCGCATCCTCGAGCTCGGCTACGCCGACGACATCGAGCTCGTCCTGCAGGTCGGCCGCGCCCTCTTCCGCGAGGGGCTGATCGCCGACGCCAAGGAGTGGTTCGAGATCGCCGTGCAGCAGGTGCCGGAGAACGCCGAGGCCGTGGCGATGGTCGGCTATGCCCAGCACCGCCTCGGCGACGATGTCGGCGCGGAGGAGACGCTCAAGCGGGCGCTGCAGCTCGACCCCGAGCACAGCGAGGCGCGCATCTACCTGGGCAACCTGCTCTACGACAAGGAGCAGTACGAGGCCGCGCTCTTCCACCTCGACCGCACGCGGCCCGAGGAGCACTGGGACGAGCTCGGCATCTGGCGCCTGATGGAGCTGAAGAAGTCGCACCTGCGCATCAAGGACGACGACCCCTCGCTGCGCATCTGGGAGGAGCGGCTCACCGAGCTCGCGCCGCCCGCCGACCCGATCGACGAGCTGCTCGCGGAGATCGAGGCGCGGGCCAACGAGCAGGAGCAGGAGGAGGCGCGCACCCAGCTCGAGCTGTTCGGGGCGCTGCTCGCCGACCTCAGCGACCAGAAGCAGGCGCCCGACCTGCACCGCGTCGTCGGCCGCGACGGGCGCCGCTACGACGGCACCTGGGAGGAGATCGTCGGCGGCATGCGCGACGCGAGCCCGGGCGCGAAGGAGCGGAGCCTCGAGGAGTTCATGCAGGCCGAGGCGCGCCGCGGCTTCGCGCTCACCGGCATCCTCATCCCCACGCGCGACGCGGAGAGCTTCCTCCGCGCGAGCGCCGACGCGGGCCTCCTGCGGATCGTCCACTGATCGCGTTCGACGCCGTCGGGAAGACGTATCGCCCGTTCTACGGCCCGCCGGTGCGCGCGGTCGACGGCGTCTCGTTCACGGTGGCGGCCGGCGAGGTCGTCGGCGTCGCGGGCCCCAACGGGGCGGGGAAGAGCACGCTCATCGCGATGCTCCTCGGCCTCCTGCCGCCGACCGAGGGCGCGGTGCGCATCGATGGCTTGGCGCCGCGCGCGTTCATCGAGCGTGAGGGCGTGGCGTATCTCCCCGAGCTGATGTCGCTCCCCCTCCAGTGGGGCGTGGAGGAGGCGCTCGACCGCCTCGCCACCCTGCAGGGCGTGCCGGCGCCCGCGCGGCGCGTCGCCCGCGATCGGGCGATCGAGGCGGTCGGCATCGAGGCGCACCGCGGCAAGCGCCTCAAGGCGCTCTCCAAGGGCAACCTCCAGCGCGTGGGCCTCGCGCAGGCGCTGCTCAGCGAGCGGCGCCTCGTCGTCTTCGACGAGCCGACGCACGGGCTCGACCCGGTGTGGACCGCGCGCTTCCGCGACATCGTCGCCGGGCTCCGCGCGCCGGCGCGCGCGATGCTGATCGCTTCGCACAACCTCGACGAGCTCGAGCGCCTCTGCGACCGTGTGCTCATCGTGGACCGCGGGCGCGTGCAGCGCGTGGTCGACGTGCGCGGTTCCGCGGCGGACGCCGCGCCGCGCCGCTGGCGCATCGCCGCGGCAGCCGGCCACGAGGCGCTGCTCGCGCTGCTCCCCGAGGCCGCGCGGGCGGGCGACGCCATCGAGTGCCGCGCCGACGTCGCCGCCCTCAATCACGCGCTCGCCGCCGCCATCGCCCAGGGGGCGCTCGTCACCGGCGTCGCGCCCGCCGAGTCGTCGCTGGAGCAGGCCTTCCGCGCGGCAGTGGCCTCGTGACCACCAGCGCCCTCGCCTACGCCCGCTGGCACGCGCGCGACGCACTCCCGCGCGCCCTCGCGCCCGTCGCGCTCTTCGCGGCGATCGGCGGCGTGCCGCTCTGGAGCATCGTCGGCGGCAACGGCATCGACGCGGTGCGCACCGACCCCGAGCTCGTGCAGCTCACCCTCGCCGTCTACCGGCAGGCGATGTCCTCGGCGATGACGCTCGGCGCCGTCCTCATGCTCAGCGGCTGGGTGGCCGAGGACCGTGACAGGGGTCATGTCCGCTTCCTCTTCGCGGCTCCGGTCGTCGCCTGGCAGCACTACCTCGTGCGCGCCGCCGTCGGCATCGCGCTCTTCGCCGCCTGCTTCCTCGCGATCCCGCTCGGCTTCGGCGCGCTCCTCACGCCGGTGCCGGTCCTGCCGGTGTTCACGTCGGCGCTGCTCTACGCCGTCCTGTTCGGTGGTCTCGCGCTGCTGGCGGGGGCCATCACCCGCCGCGACGGCGCCGTGGTGATCGTCGTCGCCCTCGCGGCGGCGCTGCTGCAGCAGGTCGCGCTGGCCACCGAGGCGCCGTCGACGGTCACCTGGCTCGCGGCCCTGCTCCCGCCCGTCGTCCCGGCCGACCAGGTCCGCAGCGCCTGGCTCGCCGGCGAGTCCGCCGCCACCGGTGACCTCGCGCGTACCGCGGGTTATGCTGTGGGCATGCTCGTCGCCGCCCTCGCCATCATCCGTCGCGCCCCCCTGGTGCGCTGATGCCGACGCTCCACGCCGTCCTCCCGCCCGAGTCGGTGCGCCGCGTGCGCCTGCCCAACGGGCTCACGATCCTCGTCCGCCGCGATCCCACCGCGCCGGTCGTCGCCATCGTCACCTGGGTGAAGGCCGGCTACTTCGACGAGCCCGATGACGTCGTGGGCATCGCCCACGTCCTCGAGCACATGTACTTCAAGGGGACGCCGACGCTCGGCGTGGGCGAGATCGCCAAGCGCACCAAGGCCGCCGGCGGCTACCTCAACGCCGGCACCATCTACGACCACACGCACTATTACACGGTGCTGCCGTCGTCGGGCTTCGCCGAAGGGCTCGCGGTGCAGGCCGACGCCTACGCCAACTCGGTCATCGACGCCGACGAGCTCGCGCGCGAGCTCGAGGTCATCATCGAGGAGACCAAGCGCAAGGCCGACACCGCCTCCGCGCTCGCGCTCGAGACGATGTTCGAGGTGCTGCACGACCGGCACCGCATCCGCCGCTGGCGGATGGGCCGCGAGCACGCGCTGCGCGCCCTCACGCGCGACCAGCTCGTCGCCTTCTACCGCAACTTCTACCGGCCGTCCAACACGGTGCTCGCCATCGTCGGCGACATCGATCCCGACGTCGCGATCGCCGAGGCCACCGCGCGCTACGGGCATCTCGCCGACGGGCCCGTGCGGCGCACGCCGGGGCCCGCCGAGGCCGCGGCGCCGGGCTTCCGCGTGCGGGAGTGGGAGGGCGACATCGCGCAGGCCGAGCTCGTGTTCGGCTGGCGCACGCCCGAGCTGCTCCATCCCGACACGCCGGCGCTCGACGTCCTCTCCACCGTGCTCGCCGGCGGACGCGCCTCGCGCCTCGTGCGCGCTGCGCGCGACCGGCGGCTCGTCTCGTCGGTGAGCGCGTACGACTACACGCCCACCGAGCTCGGCGTCTTCGTCGTGCACGCGGGGGCGCGCCCCGAGAACGCCCCCAAGGCAGCGCGCGCCATCTGGGACCAGCTCGCGCGCGTCCGCGCGGGCGAGGTCGGCGCCGACGAGGTCGAGCGCGCCCGATGCCTCCTCGAGGCGCAGTGGCTCCGCCGGCTCGAGCAGCCCGACGGCCAGGCCAACTTCCTCGGCGCCTGGGAGCTCCTCGGCGACTGGGAGCGCGGCACGGCCTATCACGACGCGCTCTTCCGCGTGACGCCGGAGCGCATCGCCGAGGTCGCGGACCGCTGGCTCGCCCCCGCGCAGGCGACGGTCGTGATGTACCGCCCGCGCGGCTCGGCCGCGCTCGGCGCAGATGCCGGTGCGGTGCGCGCGCTGCTCGGCGCCGAGCGTCCCGCGCCGATCGAGCGGAGCGGGGCGCCGGTCGTGCCGCCCGCGGCCGCGGGGCGGGGCGCGACGCTCGAGCGGGTCACCGACGGCATCCACGTCTATCGCACGGCCGGCGGCGTGCCGGTGCTCGTGAAGCGGCGCCCCGGCGCCGCGCTCGTGCATCTCGGCTGCTACATCGTCGGCGGCGTGATGGAGGAGACGCCGGAGCAGGGCGGCCTCACCACGTTGATGGCGCGCGCCGCGCTGCGCGGCACCGTGCGCCGCTCCGCCGCCCGCCTCGCCGAGGATGCCGAGCTGCTGGGCGGCGTGCCGGCCGCGAGCGTCGGCACCGAGACGATGCAGTGGACGATCGGCGTGCCCGCGCGGCAGTTCGCCGCGGCGGCCGAGCTGCTCGCCGACATCGTGCTCGCGCCCGTCTTCCCCGCCGACGGCGTGGAGGCCGAGCGCGCCGTCGCCGTCGCCGCGCTCGCCTCGCTGCGCGACGACATGTATCGCCAGCCGATGCGCCTCGCCGCCGAGGCCGCCTGGCCCACGCATCCGTACGGCCGCAGCACGCTCGGCACCGATGCCACGCTCGGCGCCATCACGCGCGACGAGATCGCCGCCTGGCACGCCGCGCGCGTGCCGCGCAGCGACGCCGTGCTCGTGGTGGTCGGCGACGTCGAACCGCAGGAGGCCGCGGACCTCCTCGCGCGCCGCTTCGCCGGGCTGCGCGCCGCCCCCGTCGCCTCGCTCGCCGCGCCCGCCTGGCCCGACACGGCGCGCGTCCGCGTCGAGGAGCGCGACAAGGCGCAGACCGCGATCGCGCTGCTCTTCCCCGGGCCCGGCATCCACGACACCGCGCGCTTCGACGCCGAGATGCTCGGCGGCGTCGCGAGCGGCCTCGGCGGCCGCTTCTTCGAGGAGCTCCGCGACCGGCAGTCGCTCGCCTACACCGTGCTCGCGCGCCCCTACATCCGGCGCGCGGCCGGCACCTTCGGCGCGTACATCGCCACCTCGCCGGCCAAGGAGGAACAGGCCCGCGAGGGACTGCTGCGCGAGTTCGCGCGCTTCGCCGAGGAGGAGGTCACGGCCGACGAGCTCGAGCGCGCGCGCCAGTACGCGATCGGCGCGTGGGAGATCCGCCAGTCGTCAGGGGCCGCGGTGCTCGCCGAGGTCGCCGATGCGTGGATGCACGGCGCGCTCGAGGACCTCGCGCGGTACCCGCACGAGCTTGCAGCGGTGACGCCGGCCCGTATGCGCGACGTGGCGCGCCGCTGGTTCGACCCCGCGCGGCTCGTCGAGGGGATCGTGCGCGGCCGCCGCGACTAGAGGCGCGGCCGCCACTCGCGCCACCAGGCGACGAGCTGCAGCACGCCCCACATCGCGTGGCCGTTCCCCGCGCGGCCCGCGAGCACCCGCTCCCATTCCGCCTGCACCGCCGCCGCGCGCAGGAACGGCAACTCGCGCAGCGACTCGGGCGCGATCAGCGACTCGGCCCACGGACGCAGCGGGCCTGTGAGCCACCCGCGCACCGGCATCGTGAACCAGCGCTTCGGCCGCTCCCACAGCGCGCGCGGCACGCGGCGGGCGAGCAGCTCGCGCAGCGCCCACTTCGACGTGCCGCCGCGCACCTTCATCGCGTACGGAAGCGTCCACGCCTGCTCGAACAGCCGGTGGTCGAGCAGCGGCGCGCGCACCTCGAGCCCCACTGACATCCCCGCGCGGTCGATCTTCGTCAGCAGGTCGTCGGGCAGGTACGTGCGCGTGTCGGCGAGCATCAGCCGCTCGGGGAGCGCGAGGCGCGGATGTCCCTCGAGCGCCGCGAGCAGCGGGTCGGGGGCCTCCTCCGCGAGGTCGAGCAGCGCACGCGGGTCGAGCCACGCGGACCGCAGCGACCGGTACCCCTCGAGCGGCCGGGAGGATTCGAGCAGCATCCCGACCTTCTGCAGCCGCTCGCCGACCAGCGGCGGCCGCTTCGACGCCGGCACCGGCGCCAGCAGCGCGCGCGCCACCGCGTCCCATCGCTCGGCGCTGAGCGAGAGCAGCAGCCGGCCGAGCGGCGCGCGCAGGCCCGGCGGCATCGCGCTCACCCGCTCGATGAGTCGCCGTCCCTGCTCGTAGCGCGTGTACCCCGCGAACAGCTCGTCGCCGCCGTCGCCGCAGAGCGCGACCGTCACGTCGCGCCGCGCGAGGCGGCAGAGCAGCACCGTCGGGATCGCCGAGGGGTCCGCGAAGGGCTCGTCGTAGATGCGCGGCAGCTCGGGCACGAGCGCCGTCGCCTCCTGCCCCTCGAGCCGCCACGTCGTGTGCACCGTCCCCAGGTGCGCCGCGATCCGCTCCGCTTCCGCGCTCTCGTCGATCGCGGCGTCGGCGAAGCCGATGGTGAAGGTGCGCACCGGCGCAGGAGCCACCTCCTGCATCAGCGACACCGTGAGCGCCGAATCGATGCCGCCCGAGAGCAGCGCCCCCAGCGGCACGTCCGACTCGAGCCGCTCGCGCGTGGCGAGCCGCAGCTGCTCGTCGAGCCGCCCGAGTGCGTCGCGTTCCTCCGCGGCCGAGAGGAGGCGCGCCCGCGCCGCCGTGCCGGCATCGGCCACAGCCCCCGCGTCCCACCAGGCCGTGCTCGCCGGCAGCGGCGCCGCCGCGTCGCGCAGCGTCAGCACGTGTCCCGGCGGCAGCTGCAGCACGTCACGGTAGATGCTGCCGGGGGCCGGCAGGTGCAGGTAGCGCGCGTACGCCGCGAGCTGCGCCGGGTCGACGCGGCGCGGGAAGTCCGCGTCCGCGACGAGCGCCTTCAGCTCCGACGCGAACAGGACCAGGCCGGGCGCGCGGTGCACGTAGAGCGGCTTCTTCCCCAGCCGGTCCCGGACGAGCGAGAGCGTGCGCGCCTCCGCGTCCCACAGCGCCATCGCGAACATCCCCGCCAGCCGCGGCAGCGCCTGCGCGAGCCCCCACTGCTCCACGGCGGCGAGGATCACCTCGGTGTCGGCGTGGCCGCGGAAGCGGTGCCCCAGCGACGCGAGCTCGCGCCGCAGCGCGCGATGGTTGTAGATCTCGCCGTTGAACGCGATGACGTGGCGTCCGTGCGCCGAGCGCATCGGCTGGTGGCCCTGCGCGGAGAGGTCGAGGATCGCCAGCCGCCGGAAGCCGAAGCCCACGCCGGCCGCCGCGTCGTGCCAGATGCCCGCGTCGTCGGGGCCGCGGTGCACGAGCGTCTCGCGCATCGTCGCGAGCGAGGCCTCCATCCGCGCGCGCCGGTCGGCGCGCGTGGTGAGGAGGCCGACGAGCCCGCACATCGCGCGGTCCTAGCGCGAGGTGGCGGGCGGATACCCCAGCGCGCCGTTGAGCCAGCGCACCAGCGGCAGCAGCGTCGCGTAGTCCTTCATGATCGCCTCGACGAGCCGCGGCGATGTCGCCTCGGCGTCGGACAGCCCGCGCGAGGCGGTGAAGCTGTTGAAGCGCAGCCAGCGCGCCGCCGGATGGTCAGGCGCCCAGCCGCGCGGCACGCGCGTGAGCATCGCGCCCGGGTCGTCCTCGGTCAGCCCGCCGAAGCGCCGCGAGAAGGCCGGTGCCTTCACGATCCGCTCGAAGGCCCGCTGCTCCTCGACGATCCGCTCGCGCAGCCGGTTCAGCAGGGGGCGCGGCGGCATCCAGAAGCCCGCGGCGACCAGCGACGCGCCCGGCTCCAGGTGGAAGTAGAAGCCCGCGCCGCCATGCGCGTCGCGTCCCACGCCCCGTCCTGCGTCGCGGTGGAAGACCCACAGCGCCGCGTGCGTCTTGTACGGCGACTTGTCCTTGCTGAACCGCACGTCCCGGTGGATGCGGAAGAGCGCGCGCTTGGGCGGCGCCACGAACTCCGGCGCCAGTCGCGCGAACCGCACGTCGAGCTCCTCCGCGAGCAGCTTCAGCGGCCCGAGCACCTCCGCCTCGTAGCGCGGGCGGTTCGCCTCGAACCAGGGCTTCTCGTTGTGCCGCTTGAGCGCGCGGAGGAAGGTGAGCGCCTCCGGACGGAATCGCGTGAAGGCGCTCATGGGGACGGGGTGACGCGGTGGCCGGTCAGGGGCGCGCGGGGGCGGGGGACCGCGGCGGCCCCGCGCGCGGGGTCGCGAGCCGCGCGCCGCCCGGGGCGCCCACCACCGTCGTGAGCGACCGATGCCCGTCCGTGCCGACCGCGCGCACGCCAACCCACACGTCGTCGAGCTGCTCGTCGAGCAGGAAGCTCGTCCGGTCGCCCGCGTCCACGATGCGCGTGTACGTCGGCGCCGTCGTGCGTCGCACCAGGAGCTCGTAGCCCACCGCGCCCTTCACCGGCGACCAGCTGATCGTGAACGCCTGCCCGCCCGACGCGCGGTCGCGCGCGTAGGCCGTCTCGACCGGACGCGCCGGCGCCGCCGCCAGCGACACCACGGTCGCGAGGTTGAGCCGCGCCACCTTCGCCACGTAGCCGAAGTTCACGTCCGCGAGCGTGTCGGTGATCAGGTGCTGCCGCTTGTAGTTCTCCAGGCGCTCCGAGAAGCGCAGCCCCGGGATCCCACGCTCGACGAAGGGCCGATGGTCGCCCCCGCGCCCCAGCCGGTCGAGACGCAGCACCGGCAGCACCTCGAAGTCCGGCTGGTAGAGCGCGCCCGCCGCCCACACATAGCGCGCCAGTTCGCCGCCACCCACCGCGAGCGAGTCGACGGCGAAGACGCGCACCGACGTCGAGTCGGTGCGGCCGTCGTCCGCCACCACGTTGCCGATGATGTCGTCGGTGAAGGCCGCCGTCACCTGCTTCCCCTCGCGCGCGAGCCGCTCGGCGAACTGGGTGGAGCCGAGCAGGCCCTGCTCCTCGCCCGTGTAGAGCACGAACGCGATCGTCGCGTCGAGTCCCCTGGGGAGGCGCTTGCCCACCACGCGCGCCAGCTCCATCACCGCCACGGTGCCCGAGCCGTCATCGTCGGCGCCGGGCGCGTCGCTCGTGAAGTCGGCCGCGTTCGTCGAGCAGATGCACGAGTCGTAGTGCCCGCCCATCACGATCACGCGCGACGTGTCGCGCCCCGGCAGCCACGCCACCACGTTCACCAGGTGGACCGAGGGCCGGTCGCGGAAGCGCGCGATCGTCGCCGTGCCCGTGTCGTACTCGACCCTCAGGCAGTCGCCGCAGTCCTTGCTGGCCTTCACCAGCTCGGCGTGGATCCACCGGCGCGCCGCGCCGATCCCGCGCGTGGCCGAGAGCGTGTCGCTCTGCGTGTGCCGCGTCCCGAACGAGACGAGCATCGAGTCCATCGTCCGCAGCCGCGTCGGCGACACGTCCGCCATCGCCGCCGCGATCCGCGGGTCCTTCGCGAGGCCGAGCGTGGACACCTGCGCCGAGAGGGGCGAGGTCGAGAGCACTGCGGCGCCCAAGGCGGCCGCCAACCGGAGGAAACGCATCAGTGATATGAGTTGGATGAGAAGCGGACTGCCGACCGCCGGCAGCTCGCCGGGGACTCCCTCAGAACATGCTCATCGCCAGGAACGACCGGAGCGAGTCGTTCGTCGCCCGCAGCCGACCGCTCAGGATGCGCACGCACGACCAGAGCACCTTGTACGCGATGTCGCGGTTGAAGTCGAGCAGCAGCTCGAAGTCGCTGCGCGAGATCGTCAGCGCCTTCGTCCCGCCGTTCGAGATCGCGTCGGTGGAACGCTCGCTGCGGTCGAACACCGACATCTCGCCGAAGAGCGCGCCCGGCTTGAGCACCGCCAGCGCCTCCTCGCCGCTCCCCGGCACCACGCGCGAGATCCGCACCTCGCCGGAGATGATCAGGTAGAGCCGGCTCCCGGCCTCCCCCTCGCGGAAGATGTACTCCCCCGAGACGAACTCCTGCGTGCGGCAGACCTCCGCGACGCGCGCGAGTTCGCCGTCGTCCAGGTCCTTGAAGATCGCAACGCCGCGCAGCAGCGCGACCGTGTCGGACATCGCTTCCTCGGGAGCAGGGGTCTCGTGCGAAGCTACCGGCCCCGAGGGGGCGCTGGCAAGCAGAACGCGGGGCCGCGCGCGCGCGTTGAGCGCCGCGCGCCCCGCGCCTACCATTCGGGATGATCGACCCGACCCCGTGGCCGCGCGCCGTCGCCCGACTCGCCGGGATCGCCGCGCTCGCCCTCGCCGCCGCCCTCCCGCGCACGGCCGCTGCGCAGTCCCGTCGTGCCGAGCCGATGCCCCAGTGGGAGGCGCGTCTCGACGCTGCCCTTTCGCCGGTCCTCGGCGCCCTCGGCGGCGTCGGCGTCAACGTGCGAGCCGGCTGGTACGCCCGCATCGGCCTCGCGGCCGCGGCCGGTGCCGTCCGTGACGGCACCGACTGGCAGGCGGCCCAGCGACTCGACTTCACCGCCCGCTTCCTGTTCGATCCGTTCGCCGAGACGCGCCGCGCCTTCTACGCCGGTGCTGGGCTCGGGGTCGTGCGGGTCGGGGACGCGTCGCCGCGGCCGCTCCTGCTCGGGGTCGTGGGCATGGAGGGCGAGCCCAAGGGCACGGTCGTGCCGTCGCTCGAGCTCACGCTGGGCGGCGGCACCCGGCTCGGCGTCGTGCTGCGCCGGACGCGCGCGCAGGGCCGCTGACCCTCGATCGGCCCGTCGGTCCCCGGGAACGCGAGAGGCCCCGGAGCCGAGCTCCGGGGCCTCTCGCGTCACGCGGCGGTCAGGCCGCGCTCACCGTGTCCAGTTCACCGGCCGTCGCATCCCCCGCCTCGGCGGTGGGTTCCGCCGTGGGGGCGGGCGTCTGCTCGGAGCGCTTGGCGGGCTGCGCGAAGCGCTCGCCCAGCACACGGAGGTCCGTCAGTTCCTTCTTGCCGAGCTCGTGGTACCGCTCGGCCATGTACTTCATCGTCTCGTCGAACCACTCGGTCATGTGCTCGGGTTCGCACCCGACCACGCCGCACCGCATGATATGCTGGAACAGCTCGTCTCGAGCCTGGTCGAACGGCGACGGGGGAGCGGTCATCGGACGCCCCCGGTTTCTCTGTCTGCTCATCTCGTCCGGATGGAGGGTCGTGGACGGGTGTCCCGTCCGCCCTGAAAGCTAATCGGCGGGACGCGCATATCCTACCCCGGCCCCCCGGTCCGTGTAACTTTCTGAGGTTCGAGACCCCCGGTCCCCTCTGGAGATCCCCCAATCGTGTCCACCGTCCGGAAGTCCAAGTCCAGCCCCTTCGGCGCCATCATCGCCCTCGTCGCCATCGTCGGCGTCGGCGCCATCGGCTGGGTCATGTCGCGCCCCGCCAAGGTCATCACCCTCGAGCCCAACGCCGGCGCGGCCCTCGAGGCCAAGGGCATCGTCACGGGCAGCCCCGACGCCCTGGTCGAGGTGGTCGAGTTCGCCGACTTCGAGTGCCCCGGCTGCGGCTACTTCGCCACCCTCCACGAGCCCGACATCATGGCCCGGCTCGTGGCCACCGGCGAGATCCGATTCCGCTTCATGGACTACCCGCTCGACATGCACCGCAACGCCGTCGCCGCGCACAACGCCGCCGCCTGCGCCAACGACCAGGGCAAGTTCTGGGAGATGCACGACGGGATCTTCCGCAACCAGGACCGCTGGAACACCCAGGTCGCCCGCGACCCCAAGCGGCCGCTGCAGCAGATCGCCAAGGACGCGGGCCTCGACGTCGGCACGTGGGAGAAGTGCTACGACTCGGGCGAGAAGCTCCCGCAGATCGAGGCGAACCGCCGCGAGGGCGGCCGGCTCCGCGTCAGCTCCACCCCGTCGTTCAAGATCGGCGACCAGATCTACCCTGGCGTGCTCACCTATGACCAGATGCGCGAGCTCGTCACCGCGGAGAAGGTCCGCATCATGGCGAACCAGAGCGCGGCCACCGGCAAGTCGGTCTCGGTCGACGAGGCGAAGAAGGTCGCCGTCCCCACGGTGCCCTGAGTCGCCGTCGCGGAGGCGCGCGGCGGCAACGCGGTTGCGGAGACAGTCGAAGGGCCCGGCGCCGGATGGCGACGGGCCCTTCCCCTTTCTCCCTGAGATCGTCCCCTCTCCCTCTCCCTCTCCCTCTCCCTCCTCCTTCCCCTTCCCCCTCGGTCCTCGCTCCTCACCCTTCCTGGTCGGCGTATTGCTCCTTGAGCGCCGCGACCACATTCGGGTCCGCCAGCGTCGTCGTGTCCCCCAGCGCCCGCCCCTCGGCGATGTCGCGCAGCAGGCGCCGCATGATCTTCCCCGACCGCGTCTTCGGCAGGTCCGCCGAGAACAGGATGTCGTCCGGCCGCGCGAGCGCGCCGATCTTGGTCGCCACGTGCTCGCGCAGCTCGTCGCGCAGCTCCGAGCTCTTGTGGAAGCCGTCGCGCAGGGTGACGAAGGCGCAGACCGCCTGGCCCTTCAGCTCGTGCGCCTTGCCCACCACCGCCGCCTCGGCCACCGCCGGGTGCTCCACCAGCGCCGACTCCACCTCCATCGTGCCGATGCGGTGCCCCGCCACGTTGAGCACGTCGTCCACGCGGCCGAGGATCCACCAGTAGCCGTCCTCGTCG
>ERZ1645185.896-NODE-896-length-12537-cov-6.733056_pt1 | contig 12537 bp, 9 predicted proteins | sample MGYA00575351_ERZ1645185 | MGnify/ENA primary metagenome ERZ1645185 (study PRJEB40838, sample SAMN11284767) | freshwater sediment metagenome | isolation source: river sediment | host: Sediment | place: India: Jana village, Kanpur | collected 2015-12-17 ...
CCGCAGTGGTCGGCGTGGTCGCCAGTCTTGCTTTGTTTTTCATAGCGCATGTCGCCCTTCCGACGCCGGGAAACAGTCAAAACCACCTGGGAATTGACTGGATCGGCCTGCTTATGACCGCTGCGGCGTTATTGGCGCTTCTGCGCTTCAGGCTGGGCGTGATTCCGGTGCTGGCAGCCAGCGCGCTCGCCGGCCTGGCGTTAAGGCTGGGCGGCTGGGTGTGAGGTGGCCATGCTAACCACAAGACGGGCGACATCCGCCACGATTGCCCGCACGCTCGGACGAAACAGCTTCCGGCGCCACCACCGATCCGGGGGTTCACTGGACGCACCGCGCCTTCCCAAACGCTCCATGGGGCCCAGGAAGTTCGAAAAGTCCGGTTCTGTAGCAGAAGCTGGCCAATTTCGTTGCGAGAAAGCTGGCGGCACCCTTCATTGAGTTCTTGAAAGACCCACCATGCCCCGTTTCGCCGCCAACCTGTCCATGATGTACCCCGAGTTGCCCTTTCTTGACCGCTTCGAGGCGGCAGCGAAGGACGGTTTTGAGGCCGTGGAGTACCTGTTTCCCTACGCGTTTTCCGCCGGCGAACTGCGCGCACGGCTGAACGACAACGGCTTGCGGCAGGTGCTGTTTAACGCACCGCCGGGCGGCACCGACGCAGCCTCGATCGACCGCGCCTGGGCCGGGGGCGACAGGGGCATCACCGGCGTCCCCGGGCGCGAGGCTGAGTTCCGGTCCGGCGTGGCGCTGGCGCTGGACTATGCGCTGGCGCTGGACTGCCCGCGCATCCACCTGATGGCCGGGCTGCTGCCCGCCGGCACGAACCGCGAATCCGCGCACGCCACCTATGTGGCCAACCTGCGCTGGGCCGCGACCGAGGCCGCAAAATTCGGACGCAAGGTGTTGATCGAACCCATCAACACCCGCGACATCCCGGGCTTTTTGTTGAACCGCCAGGACCAGGCGCACGCCATCGTGACCGAAGTAGGCGCGCCCAACCTCCAGGTGCAGATGGACCTGTACCACTGCCAGATCGTCGAAGGCGATGTGGCAATGAAGATCCGCCAGTACCTGCCCACCGGCCGCATCGGGCATTTCCAGATCGCCGGGGTGCCCGAGCGACAGGAGCCCGACATCGGCGAAGTCAACTATCCCTACCTCTTCAGCGTGATCGACGAGGTCGCCGCCACTTGCGGCTGGAAAGGCTGGATCGGCTGCGAATACAAACCGAGGCGCGGCGGCGAGCCGGGCGGGACGTCAGCGGGACTGGGCTGGCTTGCCGCGCACCGGGCGAGCCGCTGATCGCCCGCTCGGGCTGGACCGGTATGAGCCGGCTGGATCAGGGCTTCGGACGCTCGAAATGGACGTCGTAGCGCTGCTTGGCCACGGCCTGGAAATACACACCCTTGAGGCGGTCGGCGCCCGGGTCGTAGGTCAACTCGTAGGTGGAGCCGTTGTAGCCGCCAGCCTGCAATTCCAGAAACACCCGCAGCGTCGGGCCGTCGCGGGTGGCCTGGGCCTTGGCAAACGGCAACGGCTTGGGGTTGAAGTACATGGCCTCCAGCTGACCATCAGTGCCGACGTTGCGGATCACGAGTCCGTAACCACCGTCGGGGCGAATCCAACGCCCACGCAAGCTCTCCATCGAGTTAGGTGCTGCAACACGGCTGGCGCCCGCCTTGGGCGTTGGCGCGTGCGGGTCCTGGGCAAAGGCTGACAGGTTCATCGTCAGGAGGATCGACGCCATGCATGGCGCCAGCAGATGGTTGAGACTTCGGGCGCGGTTCATGCCGTCATTGTCCACCCTTGAATCGTCCCTGCCGCGATCGACCGCGGGACCTGTTCAGGTATCTGCCCCACTGTCCTCCCCTTCGCTATCCTTCATGGTAGCCCCAAGCCGCGACAATCCAGCCACCACATGATTCCCCTCGCCCGCGTCAATCTCACACCCGGCCGTATGGCCAGGGTGCCGCACCACGCCATCCCCAACGCCCCTGCATGAACCGGTTCACCGCGCCCCTGCTCGCCTTCGTCGCCCTGCTGGTGGTGTTCGCCATCGGTCTGACGCTGAACCCGCGCGAGATTCCGTCGCCGCTGATCGACAAGCCCGCCCCAGCCTTCGAGGCAGAGCATCTGCACGATCCGGGGCAACGGTTCTCGCCCGTCGACCTGCGCGGCAAGGTCTGGCTGTTCAATGTCTGGGCGTCCTGGTGCGTGGCCTGCCGGGAGGAGCACCCGGTTCTGATGGCCTATGCGCAGAGCCCGGGGGCCGTACCGCTCATCGGGCTCAACTACAAGGACAAGCGCAACGACGGCCAGCTCTGGCTCGTCCGCCAGGGCAACCCCTACCAGCTGTCGGTCTTTGATCCGGATGGGCGCATCGGACTCGACTACGGCGTCTATGGCGTACCTGAGACCTACCTGATCGATCGCGAAGGCCGCATCCGCTACAAGCACAATGGGCCGCTCACGACCGCGGTGCTGGAAGATACTTTGCTGCCCCTGATCAGGGAGTTAAGCCGTTGACGCGGTGCCGGCCTTGCTCAATGCGACGGCAAACTGGTGCACAATCGTTCCGACGCGGTTTCCATCATGCAGTGTCCTGAATCTCCAGCCCAGATGGCACAGCACCGGTACTGGCTGTTGGTGCTGATGGCGGCGTGGTTCCTGTGCCCCGCACCCCTGTCAGCGGCCGATGCCAAGGAAATCGCGCGCACCGTGTGTGCCGCCTGCCATGGGGTGGACGGCAACAGTGCCGATCCCGCACACCCGAAACTCGCCGGCATGGATCAGGAATACCTGATGCGCCAGCTCAAGGCGTTTGCCGACGGCAAGCGACGTGATGAGGCCATGTCAGGAGTCATCGCCTCACTGGACCCTGCGGTTTTTTCGGGCCTGGCCGCCTACTACGGCCCCCAGAAACCGAAGCCGGGCCAAGTGAAAGATCCGCAACTGGCCGCCAAAGGTCGCGCGTTGTATGAAGATGGCAACACCGATACCGGTGTGCCTGCCTGCGCCGGCTGTCACCAGTCCGACGGCAAGGGAAATGCCCGTTTTCCCCGCCTGGCCGGACAGCATCAGGCCTACACGCTGAAGCAGCTGGCGGACTACAAGAGCGGCCGCCGCGCCACCGATCCGCTGATGACCACCGTCGGCAAACGCCTGAGCGCCGAGGAAGCCAAGGCGCTGGCCGAATACATCGCCGGTCTTTGAGAGGAAGCCATGTTGCCACGACGCCTGCCCCTGTTGTTGCTCGCGACGCTTGGCTGCTCTTTCGCACTGGCCAGCCCACCGCCGGAAACCTGGAATGCGCCGTATCCGGAAAAGACCGCCGCGCTTGCAGCCTATGGTGACGGCACCCGCGGTGCTTCGGTGTTCGAGATCTGCCAAGGCTGCCACCGGGCGGGCGCGTTGGGTCGCCCCGATGGCACCTATCCACGCCTGGCCGGGCAACATGCCACCGTGCTGATCAAACAGCTGACCGATGTTCGCTCGGATCGGCGCAGCAACCCGAAAATGTTGCCCTTTGCGGATCACCAGGCCCTGTCGGTCCAGGACATCGCCGACATTGCGGTGTACCTCCAGTCCCTGCCCGTGCCCCCCACCCAGGGCCAGGGCCCGGGAACGGACCTGGTGCGGGGTCGGCAGCTGTATGACCGGGATTGCAGCATTTGCCACGGCCAACGTGGTCAGGGCAAGGGCGATCAGTTCTTCCCCCGAGTGTCCGGCCAGCACTACCTCTACCTGCTGCGCGAAGGCCGGGCGTTCCGTGACGGCCAGCGGCGCAATGTCCACCCCGAGATGGCTGCAGCGATCAGCAAATACACCGACGACGAACTCTCTGCGGTGTCGGATCACATGTCACGACTGCCTGTTGCCGGGCCATGAACCCGTCAGTACCGGGCGAGGACACCGGTCAGTGGGGCGACTTGGGTCTTTCAGAGGAATCCAGCCGGGCCCGATCGCCCAGCCCCGAAGCCTCCACCGCCTTGCTTTCGGCGATGCGCACCGCGCGCCCGATTTCCTCATAGGCCTCGCTGTCCTTGGGCAGCTTTTTCATGAGGCGGCGCCAGAAGTGCAACGACTGGGCCCACTGTTGCTGCTGGTAGGCCGCGAGGCCCGCCAGTTCCAGCGCCTTTTCGTCTTCGTAGTCGAGATCCAGCGCCTGCATGACGAGTTCCATCGGGCGGCCCTGAAGGCTGCCCGTCCTGAGCGCGATGGCTTCCGCCTGTTGCGACAGCATGCGCGCCTCTTTCGGTGCCAGCTCCGCTGCCCGGGCAAAGGCCCGTTCGGCATCCGACGGACGCTGCAAAACGACGTAGGCCCGCCCCAATGTGAACCAACCCTCGGCGTCATCGGGTTTATCCCTGAGCTTGGCCTCCAGGGCCTTGATCATCGCATCAGTATCGTAGGCGGCATGCGCTTGCGTGAGTGCCTGCTCCTGCAGGATCGTCGGCGCACCCAGGTACATGTAAAGCGCGAAGGTCGCCGCAGGAAGCGATCCGAGCAGGCCCAGCGTCAGCCAACGGCGCGACGACGAAACAGTTGGCACCGGGGATGGCAGCCCGGAGCCCTCCGGATGGTCGTCACCCGCCCCCGATAGGTTCTTGGCGCGCCACAATGGCACCAGCAGGATGGTCAACGCCAACAACACCAGAACGCTCGCGCCCAGCCACAGGTTCATGTCTTCATCTCCGTCTGTCTGCGCGCCCCCAGTGCGGCGAGGAAACCACCGCAGAACATGGCCAACGCACCCGCCCACAACCATCCGACAAAAGGCTTGAGATAGAGCTGAACGTTCCAGCTCCCCCCCGGAAGCGGTTCGCCAAGTGACACATAAACGTCACCCAGAAAGCCGTACCGAATCGCCGCCTCGGTCATGGTGGTTCGCGACACCCGGTAGATCCGCTTCTCCGGCTGCAGCACGCCCAGGGTCTTGCCCCCGCGACCGAGTTCGAGCGACGCGCGCATGGCCGAATAGTTCGCGGCGGGTACCTCGGTCACGCCCCGGAACACAAACGAATAGTCGCCCAAGGTGGCCTGCGCGCCCGGTCGCATGGTGACGGTCCGTTCGCTCTGGTAGGCCGAGACCAGTCCGATACCGACGATGCCGATCGCCAAACCGGTATGCGCGAGGCCCATGCCGAGGGCACTGAGAGACAGGAAGCCGGCCTCCCGCCACCGTGTGGCCAGACTGCCGGCGGTCGTCAGCACCATCCAGGCTCCCAGGCCCAGGCCCAGCGCTGCCTGCCATCTGAAGGCACCGAACGCAAACGGCACGGCCCCTGCGACCACCAATGCCGCCAGGGCCTCCCATCGCACGCCCTTGAGCACGACCGATAGCTTGCTCTGTCCCCAGCGCAGCCGGGGGGCGACCCCCAGAAGCAAGAGGACCGGCACCATCATCGGAACAAAAACGGTGTTGAAGTACGGCGGTCCGATGGACACTTTCCCAAGGTCGAACGCATCCAGAACCAAAGGGTACAAAGTGCCCAGCAGAACCGTCCCCAGGGCCACCAGGAGGAGGACGTTTCCGAGCAGGATCGCGGTTTCGCGAGAGACCGGCTTGAACTCCGCAGCCCCGCCGGCTCGCTCCCGGGCCGAGCGCAGGACACTGGCGCGGCGCGCGAACAGCGTCAGCGAACCGCCGATCACGATGGCCAGAAAAACCAGGATGAACAGGCCTCGCAGCGGATCCAGCGCAAATGCATGCACCGACGACAAAACACCCGAACGAATCAGAAAGGTGCCCATCAGAGACAACGAAAACGCGCCAAGCGCCAGGAAGATCGTCCAGACCTTCAGGGCACCCCGCCGTTCCGTCACCACCAGAGAATGAAGCAGCGCCGTGCCCGCCAGCCAGGGCATCAGCGATGCGTTCTCTGCCGGGTCCCAGAACCACCACCCACCCCAGCCGAGTTCATAGTAAGCCCACCAGGAGCCAACCATGATGCCCAAGGTCAGAAACGACCAGGCCACCAGGGTCCAGGGACGGGCCCAGCGGGCCCAGGTCTGGTCAAGTCGTCCCGAGATCAACGCGGCAATGGCAAAGGCAAACGCCACCGAGAACCCCACATAGCCCATGTAGAGCAGCGGCGGGTGCAGAATCATCCCCGGATCCTGCAGCAGCGGGTTCAGGTCGCGCCCGTTGGCCGGGGCCGGATGCAGTCGCATGAACGGGTTGGACGTGAACAAGATATAGGCCAGGAAGCAGAAGCTCAGCAGACCCATGATGCCCACCACGCGCGATACGAGATCGGGCGGAAGCCGCCGGCTGAAGACCAGCACGGCCAGTGTCCAGCCGGCCATCAGCAAGGTCCACAGCAAGAACGAGCCCTCGTGTGAGCCCCAGGAGGCTGTGAGTCGGTATTCGATCGGAAGGTGTCTGGACGAATGCTCCGCCACGTTCATCACTGAAAAATCATTCACGAGGAATGACCAGGTCAGCGCCAGAAATCCCGCGAGGACGAAAAGAAGTTGCCCGACGACGGCGCCGCGGGCCAGCGCCTTGAGGCCGGAACCGGACCTGGCGGCCCCCACCAGTCCGGCGAGGCCCTGCACCAGCGCGATCTGCAGTGCAATGATCAGGGCCACATGGCCCAGTTCTGGAATCATGGTTTCAGAATGATGAACATGAAAAAAGGGGCGCGGAATTCCGCGCCCCTGTGATCGTACTCTGGCGCAATGGCTACTTGGTGGCTGTCGCCGGCGCCGCTGCCGGGGCTGCCGCCACCGGCGTCGCAGCCTTGGCCGCAATCGCGTCGTTGAGGATCTTGATACCGGCCTGCGATTCAACGACCGACTGGGTCAGCGACTGGCGCGCCGCCGCGGGATTGTGGAATCCGACCGAGTTCTCGGCGGTCCACCATTCCCATTGGGTCTGTGCGTCGTCATGGTGCTTTTGCGCCGCCTTGATCGCCTCGGGCGGGACACCCGCCGCACGGGCCCGTGCAAAGGTGTCGATCAGCTGAGCCAGCCAGAATTCCGCCTTGGCAATCTTGCCGCGGGTGTAACTCTGGATCGCATCGATCTGGTACTTCGCGTCCTGCTCGGTCATTTCACCATGGCACTTCACGCAGGTGTCCTTGAGCATGTAACGCGGGGACTTCTGCTGGTGGTTGGTGTAGGTCTTGCCACCCTTTTCCACTTTGCCCATGTGACAGTCCTTGCATTGCACGCCTTCGCGCTCGTGCTTGGACATCCAGAAAGTCTCCATTTCCGGATGCTGGATCTTGGACAGGGGAGCCCCGGTCACCGCATGGCGGAAATCCTTGAAGTTGCCGAATTTCTCGACCATTTTCTTGTTGTAATCGAACACATTGGACCACTGGAACAGGTTCGTGCGCTGATCCGCCATCGTCACCGGTTTGTCGGCGCCGTTGGGGCCGGCGTTGGGCTCGATCCCGGGGTTGCAGTTGTATTCGACGTGGCACTGGGCGCACATCAGGTTGGAATCCGACTTGGAAAGAAGACCGATGGCGCGGAAACCGTCACGGAATGTGACCTTTTTCATCGGGTTCTTTTCGCTCTTGGCCTTGTCATAGGGATACGTACCTTCGCCGCGGTCCACCACGGCCTGGATCAGCGCATCACGCACCACGCGCGGCGCGGATGAGTGCGGGTCGTGGCACATGTAGCAGTTGAGCGGGTGATTGATGTCGCGGGCGAACTCAACCGGCTTGGACACACGGCTCCACTTGGCACGCGGATCCGGGTCGCCCATGTACTTCCACTTCAGGATGGTGTCAAAGGATTTGCAGTTCATGCAGACCGGGTTGGCCGCGGCCGCGGTGCCTGGCAAGAAGATCTTCTGTTCGTTGCTGGAAGGATCCAGATCCTTCAGCACGATATCCCACAGGTTGTTGAGAACCGCTTTGGAGTCGGTGATGTAGGTCCAATCCTTAAGCTGGAAGCGGCCGCCATACGCGCGATCCACGATCAGATGATCAAGGTTCATGAACACGTGGCTGCGGGGTTCGTTGTGCTCCCGCGTGAAGCCGTGCGGCGCCATCAGCTTGTCGAACAGTGGCGACACCCCGCGCGCCGTGGCTTTTTCGACCTTGGCATGGGATTCGTGATTCACCGTCGCGAAGGAGTTGAACTGCTCCTGGTGGCAAGTCGCACAGGCCGCATGGTCAGTGCGGGTACCGATGGACTGGTTGAAGCCATCGGCCTTGCCGTTCTTGGCCAGGTGATTCTCGGCCCCGGTATGGCAGTAGGCACAGTTCACACTGGCGTGCTTGCTGTTGATGTGGAATTCCTTGATGTCCTTGTGGCAGCTGTAGCAATTGTTGACGTCCACATACTTGATCTTGGATTCGGCCGACTTGACCAAAGCGCCCTTGATCTGTTGCAGCGTGGCGTCCTGCTGCTTGGCGTATGCCGGATCCGGCCCTTTGGATTGCGCGATCGCCACGCCGAGAAAGGCGGTTGCACACAGTGCAACCAAGCCTCTCAGCCACTTGCCTGCTTTCATTTTGGTTCTCCTGACAAACAAGGATCTTGGGGACGTCCCCGCGCCGAAGTCTAAAGAAAAGCACCACGCACCAAAAGAGGGAAAACGGCGTTTGGCGGTGTGGGGGCGCCAAAACTCGACGAACATTGATCTGCCGCAAACACCGCAGGGAAAGATGGCGGAAATGCATCACTATGGTATTTGTAGCTAGTCACGCTTGATAGACGGCTGGAAAGTCTCTTTTTGACTAAGAATTTGGCGTTCCGACCTGGGTTTTCCCCGATCCCGAACCGCAAGGGCCCCGACCGTCCGCGGCACGGACAGTCCGGCCCGCGGCGCACGCCCGGGCCGTCTTGGACGCCAACGCCGGTCAAAGTTCGTCCGGACGGATCGGCGGGCACGGTGAGGCCGCCAGCCGGGGATGCCAAAATGAGGCCGTGCCCGATATGCCTTCAACATCCGTTCCCGCCACGCCCTCAGACAACGCCCTGGCGCAATCCCTTCAGTCTGGCCGTTGCCGCGACCCGTTCGCCCACCTGGGGCCGCACCGGGTGGCGTCCGACGGCTGGATCGTGCGCGCTTTTCTTCCGGGAGCGACCGCGGTGCGGCTGCAGGCCGCCGATGGCGGGGCGGTGTTGGCCTGCCTGACCGACGCGGGCGGTCAGGGTCTGTTTACCGGCCCTGTGGCAAGCCAGGATTTGCCACGCTACCGGCTGTCGGTCGATTTCGGCGATCGGCATTTCGAATTCGAGGACCCCTACCGTTTCGGCCCCTGGCTCGGTGATATGGACGTCTGGCTACTGGCCGAAGGGCGGCACCTGCGGCCATGGCAGAAACTCGGGGCCCACCCGACCACCCTGGACGAAACGCCCGGCACGGCATTCGCCGTCTGGGCGCCCCATGCGCAACGCGTCTCGGTGGTGGGTGACTTCAACGGCTGGGACGGCCGGCGCCATCCGATGCGCTGGCGCGCCGAATGCGGCGTGTGGGAGATCTTTTTGCCCCAGGTGCAGGCCGGTGCCCTGTACAAGTTCGAAGTCCTCGACGCGCAAGGCCTCTGCGTGCTCAAGACAGACCCCTACGCGCGGCGCGGTGAGGGTCCGCCCGGCAACGCCGCGGTGGTCTGCGCCAAGGCGCCGCGGTTGCCACGGCCGGTGGCGGGCACCGGGGGCGGCGAGTCGGCTCCGATGGCCATCTACGAGGTGCATGCGGGTTCCTGGCGCCGCCCGCATGGCCGCATGCCCGACTGGGACGAGTTGGCCGCCACGCTGGTGCCTTACGTGGCGGAGATGGGCTTCACCCACATCGAGCTGCTTCCGGTGAGCGAACACCCGTTCTATGGCTCCTGGGGCTATCAGCCTACCGGCCTGTACGCGCCCACGGCGCGCTATGGCTCGCCCGAGGCCTTGTGCCGCTTCATCGACGCGGCCCATGCGGCGGGCCTGCGAGTGATCCTGGACTGGGTGCCGGGACACTTTCCGGCCGACCCGCACGCGTTGGCCCGTTTCGACGGCAGCGCACTGTATGAGCATGCCGATCCGCGGGAGGGGTTTCATCGCGACTGGAACACCCTGATCTACAACTTCGGTCGCCACGAGGTGCGCAATTTTCTGGTCGGCAACGCGCTGTACTGGATCGAGCAGTTCGGCGTGGATGGGCTGCGCGTGGACGCGGTGGCGTCCATGCTGTACCGCGACTACAGCCGGCCAGCGGGCGAATGGGTGCCCAACCGCGACGGCGGGCGCGAGAACTACGAGGCCATCGACTTTCTGAAGCTGGCCAACGAAACCCTGCACCGGGAGGCGCCCGGCGTGCTGACGCTGGCCGAGGAGTCCACCGCGTTCCCGCGCGTCACCGGCGATCCTCACCATGGCGGGCTGGGCTTCGACTACAAGTGGAACATGGGCTGGATGAGCGACACGCTGGCCTACTTTTCGCTCGACCCCCTGTACCGGCGCTGGCACCATGACCGCATCACGTTCGCGATGATGTACGCCTACAGCGAACGCTTCGTGTTGCCGCTCTCGCACGACGAGGTGGTGCACGGCAAGGGCTCGCTGCTGGGCAAGATGGCAGGCGACCCCTGGCAGAAGCGCGCCAACCTGCGCGCCCTGTACGCGCTGATGTGGGCATTCCCCGGCAAGAAGCTGCTGTTCATGGGCTGCGAACTCGCCACGCCATCGGAATGGAACCACGACGCGGAGCTGGACTGGGGCTTGCTTGACGATCCCGCGCACGCCGGGGTTCAGCGCCTGGTGCGCGACCTCAACCACCTGTACCGTGCCCACGCCGGCCTGTACGCCCGCGACACCGATCCCGGCGGTTTTTGCTGGATCAGCGCCGATGACCGCGACAACTCGGTGTTCAGCTTTCTGCGCTTCGGCCACACGCCCGCCGATACGGTGGCCGTGGTCTGCAACCTCACGCCGGTGCCACGCGACGACTACCGAATCGGTCTGCCCCATGTGGGCGCATGGTCGGAATTTCTGAACACCGACTCGGCGCACTACGGCGGCACCAACGCCGGAAACCAGGGCCGGGTCCGGACCGACGGCATACCGATGCACGGAAATGCCTGTTCGGTGACGCTGCATCTGCCGCCCCTGGCGGTGCTCTGGCTGAAGTGGGAAGCCGCGGCATGACCTCGGTTCAAGGCGGCACCCCTTCACTCGCCTGCGAGCCCGGACGGCCGTGGCCGATGGGCGTCGTTCCGGCACTGATCGGCGGCCGTGCCGGCATCAATGCGGCCATTCCGGCCCCCCACGCCACGGCGGTCGAACTGTGCCTGTTCGACGACGAGGGTCAGCGTGAAACGGCCCGCATCCGCCTGGCCGCGCGCACGGACAGCATATGGCATGGCTTTGTGGCCGGCCCCGGAGCGGGGCAGCGGTACGGATTTCGTGTCCACGGACCATGGCGGCCAGAGGCCGGCCATCGTTTCAACCCGCTGCGTCTGCTGATCGACCCCTGGACTCGCTCCCTGTCGGGCCCGTTGGCACGGCTGGCGAACGAGATCGGCTACCGCGCGAGCGCCCCGCTCCAGGCCTGCGCCCACGACAACGCCGAGCGCGTGCCGCGCTGCCGGGTCGTCGACATCGCCGAGGAACTGCGCGCGGGCGCGGCGATCATGCCCGGCCCGGAGACGCCGATGGCCCGCACAGTGCTTTACGAGGCCCACGTCAAGGCGCTGACCGCGCTGCACCCCGACGTACCGGCGACGCAACGGGGCAGCTACGCCGGACTGGCCAGCCCACCGATGCTGGCGCATTTCAAGCGCCTGGGCATTACGGCCCTGTGCCTGCTGCCCGTGCATCTGCACATTGACGAGCACCACCTGATCGAGCGGGGCCTGACGAACCATTGGGGCTACAACACCCTGGCCTTCTTCGTGCCCGATCCGCGCTACGCCAGTGCCGGCGCCCGTCAGCGAGATGCCGACGACGCCGGCGTTCGCGCCGAATTCCGCGCGATGATCGACACCCTGCACCGACACGGCATCGAGGTCATTCTTGACGTTGTCTACAACCACACGGCCGAAGGCAACGCGCTGGGGCCGACCCTGTCCTGGCGCGGGCTGGACCATGCGGCCTGGTATGCCCTGGACGACCATGGTCGCCATCTCAATCCCAGCGGGTGTGGCAACACATTCAACATGGGCAACCCCCACGTGGTACAGATGATCATGGACAGTCTGCGCTGGTGGGTGCAGGCCTACGGCGTGGACGGGTTTCGCTTCGATCTGGCCACAGCACTGGGGCGGGATCCGGGCCAGGGCCACCGTTTCAGCAACCAGGCGCCTCTGTTTTCCGCCATGGCGCAGGATCCGGTTCTGGCGCGCATCAAACTCATTGCAGAACCTTGGGACATCGGCGCGGACGGCTACCAGACGGGCCGGTTCGGCCCACGCTGGCACGAGTGGAACGACCAGTTCCGCGACACCGTGCGCGCCTGGTGGCTCGGGCACCCCTGCACCCGCGGCCAGATCGCGCGTCGCCTCGCCGGTTCCAACGACCTGTTCCAGGCCAGCGGTCGCAGCCCGCTGGCCAGCATCAACATGGTGACCGCCCACGACGGCTTCACGC
>ERZ1645185.897-NODE-897-length-12534-cov-7.753907_pt1 | contig 12534 bp, 5 predicted proteins | sample MGYA00575351_ERZ1645185 | MGnify/ENA primary metagenome ERZ1645185 (study PRJEB40838, sample SAMN11284767) | freshwater sediment metagenome | isolation source: river sediment | host: Sediment | place: India: Jana village, Kanpur | collected 2015-12-17 ...
CTGCCACTGCTGAACAGAACAGGCAGAACGGACTGAACCGACCAACCAGAACAACGCGTTCGAATGCTGTTCTGTCTGTTCCGTCGGTTCTGCCTGTTCTGGTGTGGGCCTCTGGCGGCGCTCCGGGGCCGAGGGGGCGCCGAACTACGGGCGCTCGGTGCGCAGCGGCCCCACACCGCGCAACTCGATGACGGACGCATCGGGGAACTGTTCCTCGTGCCGCACGCCGGCCTCAATGCGATACACGTCACCCGGACGGAGCGTGTGCACTTCGGTGGTGCCGTCGGGCCATCGCACGGTGATGATCTGATGGCCGCTGCGCACACGGGCCGTGAGATCCCCGCTGTGCGTGTGCACCGGCGATGGTCACGCAGTGCTCCTGCTGAGGTGATCGACCAGCCCCGACGCGCGCGCGACCGTGCGCTGGGTGGCCAGTCGAATGAGGTCGAGTGTCCCAAGCACCGACACCGACTCCTTCGCGCGCGTGATACCGGTGTACAGCAACTCGCGCGTGAGAATTCGGCTGTCTGACAATGGCAGCACCAATTGCACGTGATCGAACTCCGACCCTTGGGCCTTGTGCACCGTCATGGCCCACGCCGTTTCGTGTGCAGGCAGGCGCGATGGCGCCAAGCTGCGCACGCCGCCATCGGCGTGAGGGAAATGCACCATGGGCACTCCCTGCACCGCCATGGTCACGCCCACATCGCCGTTGAACAATCGCAGCCCGGCATCGTTGGCCGTGATGAGCACCGGTCGGTGATCATACCAGCCGTCGGCACGTACCCCTCGCGAATCCAACCACTGCTCGATGAGCGCATTAAGACCGGCCACGCCGGTCTCGCCGTCGCGCAGTGCGCACAGCACCCGGAAGCGCGTGAGCGCTGCGAGCGCCGCGCCGGGCTCGGTCGCCGCCAGAAAATCGTCGACCTGCGATTGCAACGGCTCGAGCAGCAGCTCGGCGCGTCGTGCCAGCCCGCCACCTGACACGCGTTCGTCAGACCACGAGCGCAGGGTGACATCGGGGTATGCCGCGTCGGCCAGCGTGGCCAGCACCGCGTTGGCATCGCCCGCCTGCGTGGCCGTGGCCAGTTGGCCGATACCAGGACGGGCACCAAACCGATACGACACCCGCAGACGCACGAGCGCATCGCGCAACGCGCCGGCGTGGGGTTGAGGATTGAGCAGCGTTGACTCGCCACCGGTAAGGCGCGCGTAGTCGGCCGCGAGCCGCATGGAATGCTGTTCCGGAGTCGTGCCGCCGGCCACGCGCGCGGCGCGCACGATATCGCCGAGCACGAAACCGGTATCCACACTGGCCAACTGATCGGGATCGCCCAGCAAGATGATGTGCGCGGTGGGGCGCACGGCGGCGAAAAGCGCATCCATCATGAGCAGGTCGACCATGCTCGCTTCGTCGACAATCACGACATCATGCGGCAGTTGGTGCCCGGCGTGAAAGCGAAATTGCTCGTTCCACGGGGAATAGCCGAGCAACCGGTGCAACGTGGTTCCGGACGACGGCAGGTGCGCGCCAACCACCCGTTCGAGTTGCTCGCGTTTTACGGCGGCGCCAATGGCCTCTGTGAGTCGTGCCGCCGCGCGACCGGTGGGCGCAGCAACCGCAATGTCGAGCGTGGAGTCGCGGTCGAGCAGCAGCGCCAGCAGCCGTGCCGCCACGGTGGTCTTGCCGGTGCCGGGCCCGCCGGTCACGAACACCAGCGACGAGCGCAGCGCGGCGACAGCCGCCACGGCCTGCCAGTCGACAGCATGGGCCGCCTGCGGAAACAGCGTTCGGAAAAGTGGCGCGGAGGCATCGAGCGACGCCGCCGTTGCCGTATCCATCGCCAAGCGCGCGCGCAGCGCCTGGGATAGGCGCTGTTCGGCGGCAAAGAATCGGTGGAGATACAGTCGATTCTTGTGCAGCACCAACGGCGCGAGCGCCACGTCCGGTTCACCGGCTTCAACCGACTCGGCCGCATGGCACTGGCCACTCGCCAGCAACGCCGAGCGCCACTGTTCGAGCGGCGGGAACGTGAAGTCGACGGTGCTGTCTGGCCCGGCCTGTTCAGCGTGTGCCGCCAAATCGACACAACTGTTTCCCTGCGCGCGCTCAGCACTCACCAACAGTGCACTCTGCTGCACCAGCGTGGCCAACTGATCCGGTACGTCGCGCGCCACGAAGCAGGCGAACACGCGATCGATGGCGGAATGTTCTACCGCCGGCACACCATGCGTGTGCGTCGTCGTGTGCGTCATGCGACCCCCGTGTCATCGAGCCCGTCCATCACGGCACTGAGGGCGTTGATGAGAGCGCGCGAGGGGCGGTCGGTAAACCACCCGTGAGCCACCGCGCCGTCGTGCCCGCGAAAGCCGCGCAGGAACGCGTACGCGGCGCCGCCCATGTGCGTGTCGTAGTCGTAGCCAGGCACGCGCAGGCGCAGGTACCTGTGCAACGCCACCACATACAGGTGGTACTGCAGCGTGTAGTGGTTGGCCTCCATGGCTCGCTGCAGGGCCTCGCGCTGATACGCCTCATCGGAGGCGCCAAGCTGGTTGGATTTCCAGTCGACCACGTACCACTGTCCACGGTGTTCGAACACGAGGTCGACAAAGCCGGTGAGGAAACCGTGCACCCGCGCGTTGCCCAACTGCCTGAGAAGGGCCGCATAGCGTACCCCGTCTGGGCCGCCATGACGTTCGAAGCAGCGGGCGATGGCTTGCCGCGTGTACGCCTGCGACGCAGTGCCAAACGGCAACAGGAACTGCCATTCGTGACGCACCTTCTCCGGTGCCACGTTGGCCAGCGTCACTGGCCACGGGGCCAGCGGTGCCTTGAATACAGCGCGCATCATGCGCACCGTGGCCTCGATGCGAGGGTCGTATTCAGCGGCGGCCAACTGGTTGCGCAACAATGACAGCGCAACCCGCTCTCGCAGTACTTCGTCGCGATCATCGAAGCGGGAGTGTTCGAAGAGCGCGTGCAGCACTGTACCCGCGCGTCGACCGGCGGGAAAGGAGCGGAAGTCGGACGCCGGAATTTCAGGTTCCGTCAGCGTTGGTAGGCGCACATCATCGACATCGCGCACCGCGTCGGACGCGCTCCCGGGCGCACTCGCCCCGTGTACGCCCGCCCCATGTGCGCCCGCTCCATGTGCGCCCGCGGCCAGATGGGTGAAACTGCTGATGGCGTAGGTCTCGAAGCGGGTACGCATCGGCACGTTGTCCGGCAACGTGCGCGCCGCGTAGGCCGGAGTCACGCCAGTGCCTGCCTGTCGCACTACTACGCCCGGCGCCACGCTGTCGAGCACTTCGATGTGCATGGTATCAGCGTGTGCATCTACGAGTGTGTGCAGCACCTGCTCGTACAAGTCGACATTCTGCTTGAACGCATTGGCCACGCGGCCGGGGCGCTCGATTACCGCGCACTGTTCGAGATCGGCGTCGGTGGACAGCAGATAGGCAAGCGCCGAGTTCCAGGCGCCACGCACCACGCCGGTGGTGCTGCCCACGGCGCCCCAGCCCGCATAGGTGCGGTACCGGGCGCGGGTGAGCGCCACATAGGCAAGCCGACAGTCTTCGGCGAGGCGTTCCACTTCGGCTTGCTGCACACGCTCCGGTGTGCGCGGGTCGGCGTGGTCGAACACCACCTCGGCTCCCTCGTGCACGAGCAACGGGTCGTCACCATCTACCGGGCGCGCCGCGTAGAGCGTTGGACAGTACACCAGATCGAACTGCAGCCCTTTGCTCTTGTGGATGGTGAGCACCTGCACGGCGTCGGCATCGGTTTCGAGTCGCAGCTCGGTTACCTCACGTTCGCGTTTGAGGTCGGCACGCTGAGCCCGAATATGCCGCAGCAGCTCCTCCATGTTCAGCAAGCCGCTCGAGGCCGCAGAGTGCAACAGTTCGATAACGTGCCGCAGATTGGTGAGCCGACGTTCGCCGTCGGTGAACGCCATGAATCGCGCCGTGATGTCGCGCGTAGCCATCAATTCCTGCACCGCCTGCAGAAACCCGTGTGCCAACCACGTGTCACGCAGCGCTGTGAGCTGTGCGATCACGGCATCCCACTGGCTTTCGCTGCCGGCCTGCGACAGCCGCAGCACCTCGGTGGCATCGCACCCCCAAAGGCGCGTGGCCAGTGCCGCCCGCACCCGTGACTCGTGACGCGGCGTGGCAACGGCCTCGAGCACCAGTTGCAACTCCAGCATCTCATCGCTCTCGATCACGTTGCCAAGCCCCGACACCACCGCCGGAATGCGATGAGCCTGCAGCGCTTCGGCCACTTCCACCCCTTCGCGTTTGTCGCGCACGAGCACGGCAATGTCACCGGGCTTCCAGCCCGCTTCGAGCTGTGCGGCAATGTGGCGCACACAAGCAGCAAAGATGAGCCGCCGCGCCGTGATAACCGACGTGACGGTGCTTTTGCCCTTCTTTTCCTCTGGCCCTACAAAGAGCCAATGCAGACTGTGCGTGCCGTCGAGGCGCGCTGCGGGGCCCGACTTGGGCGAGGCCGTGGCCGGCTCGAACTGGATGGCATGCTCGACAAAGGGCGCTCCACGCTGCGCAAACACGGCATTGACCGCCTGCACCATGCCAAGGGTGCTGCGATAGTTCGTGGCCAGCGTGAACTGCGGCTGCGCGGTGCGCACCGCCGCGAGATAGGCGTGCACATCGGCCCCACGAAACGCGTAGATGGCTTGTTTGGGGTCGCCGATGAGAAAGAGCGGACGACCACGAAACGCCGTGTCGAAGATGCCGAACTGAAAGAGATCGGTGTCCTGGAACTCGTCGATGAGGGCGGCGTGAAACTGCTGGCGAATGGCCTGTGCGAGCAGCCCATCCGCGCCCTGCGCCAGCAGCACCCGGTGCAGCGCCTCGAGCAGATCGTCAAACCCCAGGATGTTGCGGCGACGTTTTTCACCGTCTACCCACGTGCGCGCGTGATACAGGCAGTCCACGCGCAGCGCCTGTTCGAGTTGCACCAGCGCCGTATGCAGCGCCGAGGCCACCTGTGCGAGCGGCCAGGTAGCGATTTCCGCTTTCTTGGCTTTCTGGGCAGTCGAGCGAGCTCCAGCCTTCTCGAGCAGGGCGTCGAGCGACAGAGCAGCCGCAACCTCGCGTGCCGCACCGAAGTCGCCCGCGATGGCTGCCTGCACCTGCCGAACGGTGGCCTCGAGCAACGCGCCTGGTGTGCAGGGGGCGTCTTTCTTCCAGTCAACCGCTCCCACGGCCTCGCGGAACTCACGCTCGTTCCAGCATTGGTGGAGTTGCGCCAGACACGCGGCCGCCTGGGTTCGCGCCGTACCAAGCGTGACCTCCGGGCTGATTGTGACGCCCGGGAACCGGCGCCAGAGCCGATAGTCCTTCACGAAGGTTTCTGGCGACAAACTGCGCGCTACCGCGAACGAGGCCAACGCCTCGTCGGCATAGAAGCGCATGCGCCACCAATCCTGCATGGCCCCCTGCACCAACTCCCCGTCATCGTCCAGCAGCGCGGCCCCGAAGGCCGTGCCGCTTTCCAGCGCGAACTCGTCGAGCACGCGCTTGCAGAAGCTGTGAATGGTGTACACCGCGAGCGTATCGATCTCGGCCAGCGCCTGCGCAATGCGCGCCTTGACCAAGGCCCCGTCGCGCCCCTTGGCCAGCCGCAGCAGCAACTGCTGCGTTTCCATGCCCACTGACGAAGGGAGCCCATGATACACTTCGTGGGCATGGCGCAGCACGGTGCGAATGCGCGCAATGAGTTCGTCAGTGGCCGCCTTGGTGAAGGTGACGACCAGAATATTGCCCACGCCGCCAACCAGTGGCGTTCCGTTTTCGTCCTGTTCGAGCAACAGGCGCACAACACTCATGGCAATATTGAACGTCTTGCCGGTGCCGGCGCTCGCCTCCACGAGCGTGGTGCCACACGAGAACGGGCTCGTGATGACGTCGAAGTGCGATCGCTGCAGACGCTGGCTCATGCGTCGGTTACCTCATCGAAGCGTGCCCAGAAGCCATCGGCGAGCGCCACGAATGCCTCCGCGCACTCCTCGATGGGATCGCGGCCGCGCCACAGCAGTTGCACGTAGGCGTCGCTACCATCGCCCCCGGGGCGACCAAATCCAGGTTCGCGGTGATACTCGGCGTGCGCGGCTGCGCGCGCGAACGGATCGCCTTTGCGAGCCTTCGTGCGATACGCGGCGGCAGCGTCGAGAAAGTACGGCAACGGTACCTGCTGCACTGCTCGCACGCCTTGCACGAGGAAGTCGAGCACCTGCATGGCGTCGGTGACCGGCGGAATGAGCAGCTCCTCGTTGCGGGCAATGACGCGCGTCGCCACCGGCGCCGCAGCGGCGCAGCGCACCACGTGCGCCACCCAGGCGCGGGCCCGATCGCGGGTGGTCAGCTTGCCGGCGCGTACACGCCACTGCTCGTATTGCAGCTGCAGCGGTAGATGCCCGCGCACCGTCCAGTCGATGCCGGTAATGTCGACGCTGAGCGGGTTGGCGAAGGTGGCTGACCGCACCCGGTCGAGCATGGGCGCGATATCGGCGTAGAGACGCTCGTGCCAGCGCACGCCCAGCGCAGCGGCGGGAAGCGCACCACTGGCCACGGCCAGAAGCTGTTCGCGGTGGGCGTGCCCTTCACCATGCAGTTCACCACGCAGGGCGCGCTCGAGCAGCCGCTGATGCACCTGGGTGCGCAGCAACGGGTCCACTTGCATGGGCTCGACATCGTCGAGCATTGGTTCGTCGCCCGCCACCGTGAGTTGCAGCACGCGCCGGCAATACACCTTGGCCGGATTGAGCCACGTGTCCATGAGGTCGTCGACCGTAAGCTCGAAGTGCGACGATTCCGAACGCGTTCCGCCAGGTTGCAAATCGCGGGTCATGGTGGGGAGCGCCGCGACTTCAGGCAGGAACGGCGGCGGCTCTTCCCGATTGACGCTGCCGGCCACGCTGCGCGCCAATTGGGCATCGAAACTGAAGCGCGACGTGCTGCCCGTTGCAGGCGGCATGAAGTACGTGGGGCTGAACGGCTGCAATGCGTGCTCCACACGCAACTGCGCTGAGGCCGCGGGCGACGTGGCGCACAGTCGGTCGATGGTGTCCAGCAATTCAGTCACTACCACAGACGGCGCGATCTCGGCGTTGTTGGCCTGCGAACGCCCGACATACGACAGGATGAGTCGGTCACCGGCGCTGAGCATGGTATCGAGCACCAACTGCCGGTCGTCGGCGCGTGGGTCGCGATCGCCGATACGGGGCTGGGTCGCGATGAGATCGAATGCCGATCGTCGTGCGCGCCGGGGATACGCCCGATCGTCGAGGCCGAGCATGACGATGACGCGATGCGGAATGGCGCGCATGGGCTTCATGGCGCACAACGTGAGACCACCGGTGAGAAACCCACTGGCTTGCTCGTCATCGGCCAAGGCGTTGGCAACCCATTCGCGCACCACATCGAACGCCACGGGCTGCTGATCGGCAGTGCTGCCCAACCGCTCGAGATCACGTCGCACCCGGTCGATGGCGGCCCGTTCGTCGGCATCGGCAGCGAGCACCAGCCAATCGAGTGCCTGCTGCAGCAGCGCGGGCCACGCCGCGAGCGGACGCTCCTGCCGCAGCTGGTCTGTCCACGCCACCAGGGCCTCCACCCACTCCACGAAACGGCCAAGCAGCTCGGCTTCGCCCACGAGATCACCGGCCACCGGCAACACGCCCGCCACCAGAGCGTCTACACGCCCGGCGGCGTAGCCAGCCAGCAGCCGGTCGAGGCCCGTGCGCCAGCTGTTTTCGCTGAACGGCGGTACGCCATGCAGTGTGGCGCGGGCGCGAGCATCGTACCCCCAACGAATGGCGGCGTCTTCGACCCACTGCGTGATCTGGTCCATCTGCGACGGCGCCACGCCAGCCGCCCGTCGCACCAGCGGTTGCGCGAGCAAGCCGAGGACCTCGCTGGCGCCGAGCCGCGACGTCACCAACTGCAGCAGTGCCGACAACGCCACAGCCGGCGCACTTTCCCGGGCCAGCGTGCGGTCGGCGATGCGGTAGGGTACGTGCGGCCGCTCATCCTGCCCGCGAGCGCGCGCATGCCCGAAGATGGCCTCGGCCATGGGCGCGTAGAGCTCCACATCCGGCGCCATGACCAGAATGTCATGAGGGCGCAACGTGGAATCTGCCGCGAAGGCGTCGAGCAGCTGATCGCGCAGCACTTCGAGTTCACGCAGCGGCGAATGGCACACGTGCACCGTGAGCGAGCGATCGTGTGGTGCGAGCGTGACGGGATGCGGCACGCCGTCTCGCAGCGCCTGCTGCAACTGCCGCAACAGCGAGGCCGGCGCGGCGGCGCGCGACTGGGTAGCCACGTGCTCCACCATGGGCGACGGCGAGGCGCTCAGCAACTGGGTAACGAGCTCCCGTGAGCTGGCACCGAACGTTTCGAACAGTGGGTGCCGTGCGCACGATGCCTCCCAGCCCTGCGCTTGCGGCATGAGCACATAGAAGCGCACGGGTACGAAGCGCGCCACGGCGCGCAGCAGCCGCACGAAGAGTGGCGGCAGCGTGGACACCCCGAACACGGAGACGCGCGCGGGCAATCCCACTGGTGCATCGGTGCACTGCTCGAGCTGTTCGATGGTGTGCAGAAACCAGCGCGCGAAGTGAGCCGGACGCTGGCCGTCGAGCAGCTCACGCCACAGTGCCGCCTGCCACTGTTCGTGCACACTCGCCTCGGGGCCAACCCCATGCTCTTCCCACGACACCAGCAGGTCGGGCCGATAGAGCCGATATTCGTCGAACCGTTCGGTAATGCGGCGGGCCAGCCCGAACCGCTTCGCCTCAGAGGCGCCCGTAAGGAATTCGCGGAGTGGCGCGTGCACCGGCTGCGCGAGAAAGTCGTCGTTGCCGAGCAGCGCCAAAACCCGCCAGGTGAGCGCCTGCTCTTCGAAACGGGCGTCGATACTCACGCCATCGCCGGTAGCGAACCGCCGATCCCGCTGTAGGGTGGTGGCAAGGCGCCGGCAGAACGCCGCCGGGAACGGCATGGCCAGCGAAGCGGCGCACCCCTGCGTGCGCGCGAACTGCTGCCGCACCCAGCGGTCCATGCCGAGCGATTGCACCACGATGCACTCGTCGTCGAACGGCGACAGCGGCGCCGCCGACAGATCCTGCTCCATTCGGGCGAGCAGCGCCTCGGGCGCGTCGCCGGTAATCACGGCCATCTGCGTCATGGTGGTAATGTGGCGAGGGGGGCTGACAGTCACCACAGGCAATTGCCGCGTAGAGTCGGGCTCCTCGCCCTGATTACGTTGCGAGGTGTCCGAGTCCCTGAAAGTGTACCGATTCCAGCGCGACGATGACGTGCTGGTGTTTGACCCTGCGCACGCTGGCGACGGGTTCGTCCAGTTCTTCAGCGTCGAACGCGGCGCTCTCCGCAAGTTCGTGCGGGATACCGTGCGCCCGTTGCTGCTGCGCGTGCATGAGCACGAGGTGCGCTTTGCGGCCATTGCCGCCTACACGGCGTGGCGGTCCGCCCAGGCCGCGCCTGACACCAACGCTGCGGGGCGCAGCAGCGCCGCCGGCACCCGCATTCTGCAGGTCACGCCGCGCGCCCGGGTGGTGCGCGAGCAACCTGCCAGCGCACACTTCGCCGCGCTTGTGGCTCAACTAGGGCGACCGTCCACACGGCCGCTGTTCGTCACCGGTCGAGCTGGCACGGGCAAAAGCACGGCGCTCCGCGAACTGGCCACGTTGCACGCCGGCCGCGCGGCGGTACTGGCACCCACCGGTCTCGCCGCGCTCAACGCCGCTGGACAAACCATCCACAGCTTCTTCCGCTTCCCCATCAAGCCGCTGGGGGACGGCGACATTCGCCGTGGCCCGTGGATGCAGGTGGCGCGCAAACTCGAACTGCTCATCATCGACGAAGTCAGCATGGTGCGCGCCGACACCCTCGACGCCATGAACTTCGCGCTGCAGCACGCCCGCGATAGTCGCACATCGTTCGGTGGGGTACGGCTGGTACTCTTTGGCGACCCATATCAGCTCGCGCCCATCGTGAGCCGGGAGCAGGAAGAAGACTTCGCGTCGCTGGCGTACCGCAGCCCGCACTTCTTCGATGCGCGGGTGCTGCGGGTGGCCCGGCTGCTGCCGCACGAATTCACCACCGTGTACCGCCAGCGCGACCCGGTTTGGATTGCGCTGCTCGACCGCCTGCGCACCGGGGCACTCGACACCGACGACTTGCGTACACTCGCTCGTCGCGTCGACCCGAGCGACAGCGGTGAACTCGATGATACCATCGTGCTCACGGCTTTCCGCCGCAGTGCCGATATGTTGAACGCGCGGCGCCTGGCAGCACTCGACGACGCACCGGTGTCGTACACCGCCGAACGCAGCGGGGTGTTTCTGCGGGAGGGGTGGGACCGTCTCGAGCCGGCACCCGATCCGCTACTGCTCAAGCGCGGTGCCCGCGTGATGTTCGTGAAGAACGATCCCGACCAGGCGTGGGTGAACGGTTCACTGGGGTATGTGGAATCGCTCACCAAGGACAGCGTGCGGGTGCGACTCGACGACGGGTCCCGCGTGACTGTGACGCCGCAGGATTGGGTGCAGGAGGAGTATTGGGTGGACGACGACGGCACCCTGCGCACCCGCAGTGTGGGCCGCTTCCGGCAACTGCCACTGCAATTGGCGTGGGCCGTGACTATTCACAAATCGCAGGGGCTCACCTTCGACCGCGTGCACGTAGATCTCGGCCACGGCGCGTTTTCGGCGGGTCAGGCGTACGTGGCGCTCAGCCGCTGCCGCACACTGGAGGGGCTTTCGCTGCAGCGGGCGCTCACGCGGGCCGATGTCATCGTGGACGAGCGGGTGAGCGCATTCTTCGCTGGTCTGGCTTAACGGCAGACGGCAGACGGCAGACGGCAGGAACTGCCACTGCCAAACAGAACAGGCGAAACAGACGGAACCGGCAGAACGGTGAGAAGGCTATGGGCACTCGTGTATGATTGCCCCCAATCTTCGTTCTACCGGTTCTGCTGATTCTACCTGTTCCGCCGGTTCCGTCTGTTCCGCCTGTTCTGTATTGCTGTTTCTGCCGTCTGCCGTCTGCAGTTTACGATCTACAGTGCACGATCGAGCCCGACCACTGCGTTCATCAACACGTTCGCTCCATTCGTGATGTCGTCGGCGCGCGAGAACTCCTTTGGCGAATGGCTGATGCCCCCCACGCTTGGCACGAAGATCATGCCCATGGGGGCAATGTGGGCCACTTCCTGCGCGTCGTGGCCAGCACCGCTGGGCATACGCTGATGTGACAGCCCCAGCGCGGTGGCACTCGACGCCACGACATCCATGATGCGCGCGTCGGAGAGCGCAGGCGTGCTGTTCACCAGCTGATTGAAGACGAAGGTTGTGCGCGTGGCCTCGCCGATGTCCCGCCCCAGCTTCTCGAAGGTGGCGGTGAACCGATTGATCTTTTGCTGATCGAGATCGCGCAGATCGACGGTGAGCACCACCTGCCCGGGAATCACGTTGGTGGTGTTGGGCGACACATTGAGTCGACCGACTGTCGCCACCTGACGACCCGCTTCGCCACGAATGGCCTCGTTCACCGCCACCGTGAACTTGGCGGCGGCGAGCATGGCGTCCTGCCGCTGGTCCATGGGTGTGGCGCCGGCGTGGTTTGCAAAACCGGTGATGGTGATTTCGAACCAGCGCAGTCCGACAATGCCTTCCACCACGCCGATCTGTCGGTTGGCCTTTTCGAGCAGGCCACCCTGTTCGATGTGCAATTCGATGTAGCCCGCGATATCACCCTTCTTGCGCACCGATTCGTTCAACCGCGACACGTCGCCGCCGATGAGCCCAATGCCTTCCCGCACGGTTTTGCCGCTGCGGGCCACCTTGTCGAGATCGGCAGGCGTCATCAGCCCCACGGCGATCTTGCTGCCAATGGTGCCGCCCTCCTCGTTCTGCCACACCACCACTTCCAGCGGATGCCGCAGCCGCACCTTCTGCTCGGCCAGCGACCGCGCCACCTCGATGGCCCCAAACGAACCCACGGGGCCGTCGTAGTTGCCACCATCGGTCACCGAGTCCACGTGCGAGCCAATGAGAATGGGGCGCCGCGTGGCGTCGGTTCCCGGCACGCGCGCGAGCAGATTCCCTGCCGTGTCCACACGAAGTTGCAGTCCGCTTTGCGCGAACAGCTCCTTGGTGAAGGCACGACCGGCGAGGTCGGCCTCCGAATACGCCACCCGGTTGATCCCCCCGGCGGTACGGCCGATCTGGTCGAACTGCGCCAGCCACCCGTTCAGGCGTGCGCCGTTCACGGTGAGCGGCTTCGCTTGAGAAGAGGCCGGGGAGGCGAGCCCCGCGAAACGACCGACCGCGGGAATGGCGGCCAGCGCCGCGGCGTGCTGGACGAACTGACGACGATCCATGGGCGGGGAGGCACGGAGAAAGAAGCGCGGAGACACGTGTACCTGGAAAAGATGCGCTTCGCGAGATGTCGGCGGGAGCCGTAGCTTTGCCTCGGACTCCT
>ERZ1645185.898-NODE-898-length-12531-cov-9.878487_pt1 | contig 12531 bp, 12 predicted proteins | sample MGYA00575351_ERZ1645185 | MGnify/ENA primary metagenome ERZ1645185 (study PRJEB40838, sample SAMN11284767) | freshwater sediment metagenome | isolation source: river sediment | host: Sediment | place: India: Jana village, Kanpur | collected 2015-12-17 ...
TGTGGCTGCTGGGCCGGCACTGGCGCGATCCGGCGAACCGGCCGAACCGCTACAGAAGGCTGGTGCCCGAAACAGAGGCAGCGGCCGATCAGGCCGGGGAATAGAGCTCCAGCCGGTCCACGCCCAGCATCCGGCTGTCCGCCAGCCGCCACCGGCCGTGAGTTTCCGACAGATCGGCGGGCTTCAGCGCTTCCAGCCCGATGCCGTCGCCGATCAGGATGGGGGCGCGCAGGATCGCCAGCCGGTCCACGCGTCCGGCTGCCAACAGGGTTGCGGCAAGCCCGCCGCCGCCTTCGCACAGGATGCGGTTCAGCTGCCGCTCCGCGACCAGCGCATCGAGCGCGGCCAACGAGGGAAGGGCGATGAAGCCGTCGGGCACGGGGCCGGCGGTCAGGATGGCGCGCAGCGGCTGCGGCGCCGTGCTGCCCGGCAGCCGCGCCGTCAGGTGCGGGGCGTCGGCCCTCAGCGTGCCGCCGCCCGCCAGCACCAGGTCGGCTTCGGCGCGCAAGGCATGGGCATAGGCGCGGGCCGGCTCTCCGGTGATCCACTGGCTGCGCCCGTCCGCCATCGCCAGCCGCCCGTCCATCGAAAGGGCGAGCTTCAGCGTCAGTTCCGCGCGGCCCGTCGCCAGCCGGCCGGTAAAGCCGGCGAGTTCGCGTCGCGCCTCCGCCTCCATCAGGCCGTGGCTGACATCGATGCCGGCGGCTTTCAGCCGCGCCAGCCCCTGTCCGGCCGTCCGTTCGTCCGGGTCCACCATGGCGACGACTGCGCGGGCGATGCCGGCCGCCGCCAGCGTATCGGCGCAGGCCGGCCCACGCGGGGAAAGGTGGGCGCAGGGCTCCAGCGTGACATAGGCGGTCGCCCCGCGCGCCGCGTTCCCGGCTTCCGCCAGCGCCATCGCCTCCGCATGGGGCCGGCCGCCATCCTGCGTCCAGCCGCGGCCGACGACACGGCCCGCCGTCACCAGCAGGCAGCCGACATTGGGGTTGGCGCCGGTCCGCCCGCGCCCGCGCCGGGCCAGCGCCAGCGCGGCTGCCATCCAGCGGGCGTCGGCGGCCGCCGTCACCTCAGCTCGTCGCGGCGCGCGCGGCCGCGCGCTCGGCCTCCAGCGCCTTCAGCCGCGCCTGCTCCGCCTCATAGGCGCGGCGGTTCGCTTCCACCTGCGCCCTCAGCTTCGCCATCGCTTCCTCGCGTTCGGAAACGGCATCCTCCGCCGTGCGGTCGCCCCGCCAGCTTTCCAGATAGATCACCCGTTCCGGCACCTCGATGCCGCTGTCCATCGCAACCAGGAAGGCGGCGACGATCGCCGCGCCCATGCCGGCGGCCCCAACGGCAAACAGCGTCTTGTACAGCGGCTGTTCGCGCCAGCGCGAAATCAGGCCCTTCCGCGGGGCGTTCCAGGAAAAGCCGTCGGCCGCCTCCAGTTCGCGCTTCATCAGCAGCGCACGACGGCGCGCATCGTCATCCTCCGAGGCATGGAGGTCAGCGAACGGCGTCGGCAGCTTGACCGCCTTTGGCTTCTTGATCGGCATTCAGTCTCCGGCGTTGGCCGCCCGGATCACACTCACACCCGCATCGGCATCAGCACATAGAGGGCTTCGGAGTCCTCGGCTTCGCGGATGAGCGTGGGGGCGGCGGCATCCGCCATATGGACTTCGACAAGGTCGCCTTCAACCTGGTCGAGGATGTCGATCAGATAGCGGCTGTTGAAGCCGACGTCGAAACCGGCCGCCGAATAGTCGGCGGGCACGTCTTCGCTCGCGGTGCCGTTTTCCGGGCTGGTCACGCTCAGCGTCACGCGGTCGCGATCCAGGCTCAGCTTGACCGCGCGGGTCTTTTCAGAGGCGATCGCCGTCACCCGGTCCACGCCCTCGCGCAGCGTCGCGGGGTCGATCTTCAGCAGCTTGTCGTTCGCGGTGGGGATCACCCGGCTGTAATCGGGGAAGGTGCCGTCGATCAGCTTGGAGGTGAGGACAGCCTGCCCGATCGAGAAGCGGATCTTCGACTGGCTGAGCGAAATCCCCACGTCGCCGCCGCGTTCGTCCAGCAGCTTGCGCACTTCGGCCACGCATTTGCGGGGGATGATGATGTCCGGCATGCCGGACGCGCCTTCGGGCAGCGGGATTTCCACCCGCGCCAGCCGGTGGCCGTCGGTCGCCACGGCGCGCAGCGTACCGCCGGGCGCGGCCGGCGCATGCACGAAGATGCCGTTCAGATAATAGCGCGTCTCTTCCGTGGAGATGGCGAAGCGGGTCTTGTCGATCAGCGTCACCAGCGTTTCGGCGGGCAGGCTGAACGACACCGGCAGGTCGCTTTCGCCGATCACCGGGAAATCCTCCCGCGGAAGGGTCTGGAGCGAGAAGCGCGCCCGCCCGGCCGTCACCGCCATCTTGGAGGCGGCGGCATCCAGCGTCACCTGCGCGCCATCCGGCAGCTTGCGCACGATGTCGAACAGGGTGTGGGCCGAAACCGTGGTCGCCCCGGCCGTTTCCACGGTCGCGGGCACTTCCTCCACGATCTGGAGATCAAGATCGGTCGCCATGAGCCGCACGGACTGGCCGTCTGCCGACAGCAGCACGTTGGACAGGATCGGAATGGTGTTCCGCCGTTCGACCACAGATTGCACATGGCCCAGCGCCTTCAGAAGTGCGGCGCGTTCAACGACCAATTTCATGCGTTATGGATTCCCTGCCTGGCTGTTTTCCAGACTCTATACAGCAAGCCGGGGGGCGTGGAAGCGGGTTGTTTTGCAGTGCATCACTGCACGTGCAGCGCCACCGCGGTCGCCTCCCCGCCACCGATGCACAGGCTGGCGACACCCCGGCCCCCGCCGCGCTTTTGCAGGGCATGGATAAGGGTGACGAGGATGCGCGCGCCCGACGCGCCGATGGGGTGGCCCAGCGCTGTCGCGCCGCCGTTCACATTCACCTTCGCGTGGGGGATGCCCAGCTCCTGCATCGCCACCATCGTCACCACGGCAAAGGCCTCGTTCACCTCGAACAGGTCGGTGCCCTCCACGCTCCAGCCCAGCTTGCCCATCAGCTTCTGCATGGCGGGGACGGGCGCCGTCGTGAACAGGGCGGGCTTCTGTGCATGCACGCTGTGGCCCAGGATGGTGGCCAGCGGCGTCAGGCCGCGCGCCTCGGCCGTTTCGCGGCGCATCAGGATCAGCGCGGCCGCCCCGTCCGAGATGGAGCTGGCGTTCGCCGCCGTCACCGTGCCGTCCGGCGCGAAGGCGGGCTTCAGGCCGGGGATCTTGTCGGGCCGGGCCTTGCCGGGCTGCTCGTCCACCAGCACCTCGCCCGCCTTCGTGGCGACGGCGGTGATTTCGGCGGCAAAGCTGCCGTCCGCGATGGCGCGCTGGCTGCGGGCCAGCGATTCCAGCGCATAGGCGTCCTGCGCCTCCCGGGTGAACTGATAGGCGCGGGCGGTTTCCTCGGCGAAGGTGCCCATGGCGCGGCCCGGCTCATAGGCATCCTCCAGGCCATCCAGGAACATGTGGTCCATCACCCGGCCATGGCCCATGCGGTATCCGCCGCGCGCCTTGGGCAGCAGATAGGGCGCATTGGTCATGCTCTCCATCCCACCCGCTGCGATGATGGCGGCGGAGCCGGCCTTCAGCGCGTCATGCGCGTCCATCACAGCCTTCATGCCCGATCCGCACATCTTGTTCAGCGTCACGCAGGCGGCGCCCAGATCAAGGCCCGCCTTCAGTGCGGCCTGCCGCGCCGGGGCCTGCCCCAGGCCGGCGGGCAGCACGCAGCCCATCACCACCTGCTCCACGTCGGCCGGGGCCAGCTTCGCGTCGGCGACGGCGGCCTTCAGCGCGGCGGCCCCCAGTTCGGGCGCGGTCACGTCGCGGAAATCGCCCTGGAAGCCGCCCATGGCGGTGCGGCGGGCTGCGGTGATCACGATGTCGGTGGGGGCGGTCATGGCAGGAATCTCCGGCTTGGATCGATCGAAAGATGGCGCAGCGAATGGCTGCCGCCGCTGTTGGCGGTGAAGCCCGCGACGCGCGGGGAAACCAGCGCCCAGCCCAGCGGCTGTACCAGGCCGATGGCGGCGACATCGGCGGCCCACAGCCGTTCGGCGGCGGCAAGGGCGCGCAGGCGGTCGGCGCGGGTGGGGGCCTTCCAGCTGTCGGCATACAGCTGGTCGGCCTCGGGCAGGCAGACGCCATGGCTGTTGCGGTTGCACAGGAAGGGCCACAGGAAGGGCAGGGGGCTGTCCACAGGCGTCGTGCGCTGCTGCAGCGCCAGCTGGAAGTCGCCGGCGGCGATTGCCCGGCGCTGGCCTTCGGCGTCGCGCCTGACCAGCGTCAGGTCGACGCCCACATCCGCGAGATCGCGCGCGGCCAGTTCGACGATGCGCGCTTCCCCGTCGGACTGGCCGATGCTCACGGCCAGTTTCAGCCGGTTCGTCGCGGGATCGTACCCGGCTTCGGCCAGCAGCCGGCGGGCCTCCTCCTGCCGGCCGACGAAGGGTTGCTGAACCCAGGCGGGTTCGGGCGGGGCATAACCGGCGATGTTGGCTGGTGTCAGCCCGCGCACCTCGGTCGCGTCGCGGGTGCCGAAAAAGGCTTCGCCAAGCGACCGGCGATCGATTGCGATCTGCAGGGCGCGGCGCACGCGGGCATCCTTCAGCGGGGCCTGCTTCTGGTTCAGCAGCAGCAGCAGCGCCGCGCGCGGCTGCTCCAGCCTCAGCGTTTCGCGCTTCGCCGTCACCCGCGCGGCGCCCAGCCCATCCAGCCCGCCGCCAACCACCAGATCGGTTTCGCCGCGATTGAAGCGCTGGATGGCGGCGTCGGCCGGGTGGGGCGCAATGTCCGCCGCCGCCAGCTGCATCTGTTCCGCCCCGAAATAGCGGGGGTTCGCCTTCAGGGCGGTGGCCTGGCTGCCCGCCTGCCGGGGCACGGCCAGGAAGGCGCCGGCCGTTTCCCGCCCCCGGCGCGAGCGGACGGCGAGCGGCGGCGTCGCGAGCAGCTCCAGCAGTTCGGGCTGCGGGGTGGACAGCCGAAGTTCGACGACACTGTCCAGCGGGGCGTTCACGTCCGTCACGCCGGCCAGCAGATCGCGCGCCATGGCGCCCGCGCCGCCGCGCCGCGCGCGGTTGAGCGAGGCGACCACGTCGGCGGCCTTCACCTCGGCACCGCCGACGAAATTCGCAGGCCGCAAGCGGAACACGATGGAGAGGCCGTCGTCCGACACGCGCCAGCTCTGCGCGAGGCCCGGAACCACCAGCCCCGCCGAGTCGCGCGCGGTCAGCCCGGCATTCACGGCGTCCGCGATCAGCAGGCGGGCCGCACGGTCGCCCACCGCGTCCACGCGCAGCGGCGGCGTGTCCTCGTCCGCGCCGCGGCAGCCGGCCAGCAGCAGCGGCAGCGCGATCAGGCCTGCGAAGGACAGGCGGGCAAAGGGAAGGCGGGCAGCCATGCCAAGGGCCAATCGCCAGAAATGCCCCCGCTTTCAAGCTGCATGATTATCCTATGCCGCCGGGGCGCTGGAAAGCCGGGGCAGGCGTGGTAGGAAGAGGGCATGCCAAGGGTTTCGAACGACATCGCCGGCCTCGTCGGCCAGACCCCCCTCGTCAGGCTGAAGGGGCCGTCAGAGCGCACGGGGTGCGACATCTTCGGGAAGTGCGAATTCATGAACCCCGGCGGATCGGTGAAGGACCGGGCCGCGCTGTGGATCATCCGCGACGCCGAAGCCTCCGGCGCGCTGCGGCCGGGCGGCACCATCGTGGAGGGGACGGCGGGCAACACCGGCATCGGGCTGGCCGTCATCGGCGGCGCGCTGGGCTATCGCACCGTGATCGTGATGCCGGAAACCCAGAGCCAGGAAAAGAAGGACGCGCTGCGGGCGCTTGGGGCGGAACTGGTGCTGGTGCCGGCCACCAGCTACGCCAACCCCGGCCATTATGTGCACACCTCGCGCCGGCTGGCGGAAGAGACGCCGGGGGCCGTCTGGGCGAACCAGTTCGACAATGTGGCGAACCGGCTGGCGCACATCAAATCCACCGCGCCGGAAATCCACGAGGCGCTGGACGGGCGGGTGGACGGCTTCATCTGCGCGGCGGGAACCGGCGGGACAGTGGCGGGCGTGGGGCTGGGGCTGAAGGAGTTCAACCCCGATGTGACGATCGGCATCGCGGACCCGGACGGCGCCGCGCTCTACAGCTGGTTCACCACCGGGGAGCTGAAGGCTGAAGGCAACAGCGTGGCCGAAGGGATCGGGCAGAGCCGGATCACCGCCAACCTGGAGGGTGCGCCGATCGATGTCGCCTTCCGCATTTCCGACCGGGAGGCGTTCCCCATCCTCCACGAGCTGATGGCGAAGGACGGCCTGCATCTGGGCCTGTCCAGCGCGATCAACGTGGCGGGCGCGGAGAGGCTGGCGCAGAACCTGGGGCCGGGCAAGCGGATCGTCACAATCCTGTGCGACAATGGCAGCCGCTATCTCTCCACCATCTGGAACCCGGACTGGCTGCGCCAGAAGAACCTGCCCCTGCCGCCCTGGCGTCAGGACTGACGCGATCCTGTTGCCGTCGTGGGGTTTGACGCGCGCGTAAAGCCGGGCGCTCGACTTTCGGTTCCGGCGTCCCTACATACGTAATCATGGATCGCATCCGTGCCGGTCTCACGGGGTTGGCTGCCGTATTTCTGATCACGGCGGTCGCCTCGCTTCTGTTCGCGCCAGACCCGGCGCAACAGGCCAGGGTCGAAGCCGCACAGGCTTCCGAGCCTGGTGAGCCCCTTGCCCAGCTTGGCGTTGCCCCCGGCAGCGAAAAGACGGTTCAGGCCCCGCCTGCGCCGCCGCCCGAAGAGCAGCAGCCGTCTGTTGCCCCCTCCTCGAACAGCGACGGGCTGTTCGGGCCGTCCGGTTCCGCGCCCGCCGGCGAGGATCGGTCCGTCTCGATCTAGGATCCGATTTTGAACAGCCGGGGCCTTGTGCTGGCGCTGATTCTTGCGCCGATGCTGCTGCTGGGCGCGCAACAGCTGTGGCGCGCGGGCGGCACGCAGCCGCTGCTGCCGGGTCTCGATCCCGATCAGGTCGCCCGGCTCGAACTTCGGCGCGGAGAGGCGCGGGTGCTGCTGGCGCGCGGGCCGGATGGCGGCTGGATCATCCCCAGCGCGGCGGATGCCCCTGCCGATCCGGCGCGCATCGCAATGGCGCTGGATCGGCTGGAAGATCTGCGCGGCCGGCCGGTGGCGGCCGGCGCAGCGGCGGACGCACGCGAGCCGCTGACGATCCGGCTGTCCGGTGCGGACGGGCAGCTGCTGGGGGAAGCGGATTTCTGGACGACCGAGGCTGAGGCCCGGCCCGGCGGCGAGCGGCTGACGATCGCAAAGCCCCCGGCGCTGCCGCTGTGGCCCTCTGCCTGGTCGCGGCTGGAAGCGCCGCGCGTGCCGGCCGATCGCATCGCCGCCGTCGAGGAGCTGACGCCCGATGGGCCAAAGCTGCTGCCGCCGGACGCCACGGTGGAGGTGGCCCGGATGCTGGCGGACCTGACAGCGAAGGATTTCGTGGCGGGCGCAGACGTCAACTGGGGCGGCGCGCGGCTGCTCCGCGTGAAGCTGACGGACGGCGCGACCATCGATCTGCAGCAGGTGCCGGACGGGGACGGCCGCTATCACCTGCGCCTGACATCCGACACGCTGGACAGTGTGCGCGCCGCGCGGCGCTATGCCTTCCGCGTCGCCGAACCGCTTCCCGAGCACCCATGACGCGGGACGACATGGGCAATCATGGGCGACGGCCGGCATCGCCCGTGTCGCGCGCCATTCCCAACAGACTTATCCACAATTGTTTGCAAATCTTCGGCGATTCCAGGCGTCCGAAAAAGATATTCAAAATCAATAAATTACAGAGAGTGCTACCGGTCTGACCATAAAATCCCATTGAATACCCATGAAAGCCCATGCTATCCCTTTTCCACAGGGCTGGCAGGTGGTCAGGCCGTTTTCGCACAGGCATTCCCCCGCCTTGCAGAACGCCGGCGCCCGCACTCCCGGAAAGAGGGGATCGGGTCATTCGCGGGTATTTTTCAGGGACTTATGTGAACGGAGTCGATGCCAAGCATCGGCTGTCCGTTCCTGCGCCCCTGCGCGAGACCATCGAAGCGCGGAGCCAGACTCGGGAACTGGTGATCGGCCCTGACGAGCATTCGCCCTGCCTGATCGGCTATGACGTCACCTATTTCGACCGCATCGAATCCCGGCTGGACGAGGAGTTCGCCGCCGACTTCGGGCCGGGGCGGAACCTGAAGTCCCGCTCGATCTTCGGCGCGACCGAGCATCTGAAATATGACGACAACGGCCGGATCATCCTGTCGCCGCTCATGCGGGAGCTTGGGGAGATCGGCACGACCGTGCTGTTCATGGGCCTCGGCCATCATTTCGAGATTTGGTCCCCCGAACAGTTCCTCGCGCAGGAGGGGCAGGACCCCCGCGTACTGAAGCTGGTGAAGGCGCTTCTCGCCGGGAGGGTGCAGTGAGCGCCGGGGCCGCCGGCCTCGATCATGTGCCCGTGATGCTGGAGGAGGTGATGGCCGCGCTCTCCCTCCGTCCCGGCGTGCGCATGGTGGACGGCACCTTCGGCGGCGGCGGCTATGCCCGCGCCGCGCTGATGGCGGGTGCAGACGTGGACGGCTTCGATCGCGACCCGCGCGCCATCGTCCGGGCCGCGCCGATGGTTGCGGAATTCGCGCCGCGCCTGCGGCTGTTCAACCGCACCTTCGCGCACATGGCGGATGAACTGGGCGCGGCGAGCGCCGACGCCGTCGCGCTCGATCTCGGCTTCTCCTCCATCCAGATGGACGATCCGGCCTATGGGCTCAGCTTCCAGGCGGATGGCCCGCTTGACATGCGGCTGTCCGGCAGCGGCGAAAGCGCGGCCGATTTCCTGAACACCGCCCCTGAGGGCGAAATTGCCGACGTGCTGTTCCACTATGGCGAAGAGCCCGCCGCGCGCCGGATCGCCCGCGCGATCGTGGCCGACCGCCCGTTCGAGACGACCGGCCCGCTCGCCGCGCTGATCCGGCGCGTGGTGAAGGCCCCGAAAGACACGAAGCGCGACCCGGCGACCCGCAGTTTTCAGGCCATCCGCATTCGGGTGAACGACGAGCTGGGCGAGCTGGAGCGCGGGCTGGAGGCGGCTGAAGCCGTGCTGAAGCCGGGCGGCCGCCTCGCTGTCGTCAGCTTCCACAGCCTGGAGGACCGCATCGTGAAGCGGTTCCTGGCGGAACGGTCCGGCAGCCTGCCTGCCGGCTCCCGCCACATGCCCGCGTCGGTCGCGGCCGATGCCCCCAGTTTCGAGCGCCCCGCCAAGGCGGAGCGCCCGTCCGACGCCGAGGTTTCGGCCAATCCGCGCGCCCGCTCGGCCACGCTGCGCTGGGCGCGCCGCACCGCTGCCCCGGCCTGGGGCCAGCGGGTGCGCGCCAACGAGAAGATGGGGAGGTGAACATGGCAGTCATGATGCGCCAGGCGCCCGACGCGCGCGGCTGGGCCGGGGAAGCCCCTGCGAAATCCGCCGGCCGCCGCACCTGGGCCTCCACCGCCTGGCTGGTCGCTGGCACGATTGCCATCGCGGTGACCAGCTATTCGCTGTCGCTGAAGGTGGCGGCGGAACGGCGCGACATGGAGCGGCTCGCCCGGCAGAACGCCAGCCTGGAAACGGATCTGAAGGCGCTGGAAGCCGAACTGCGCGTGCGCATGCGCATGCCGCAACTGCAGCGCTGGAACGACAGCGTGCTGGGCATGGTGCCGATCAGCGCCACCCAATATCTGGCGAACCCCGTGCAGCTGGCCGCCTATGGCGACCCGATCGAGACGGCGGCCCCGCCCGCGACGCAGCCGCGCGTGCAGCTGGCCGTGCGCGATCTGGCGCCCGCCGCACCCGTGGTGCCTGCCGCGCCGCGCGCCCTGCTGGTGAGCGCGGAGGCCCCGCCGCGCCCGGCGCCTGCGGTTCGCCCCGCGCCTGTGCAGGCGGCCACGCCCGCCGAACGCCCCGCCATCGAGCGCCCGGCAGAGGCCCCGGCCGACCTGCTGCGCGAAGTGGAAATGAACTTCGGAACCAGCGGAGGCCCCAACCGCTGACATGAGCCCCGCCACCGCGCCCCGCGTCGCCGTCCGCCTTCCGGGCCATCGCCAGATGGCTCTGGGAGTCGCGCGCCAGCGCCTGGCGATCGGGATCCTGCTGTTCATCGCCATGACGGGCCTGCTGGGCGTGCGTCTGGTGGAGCTGTCGCTGTTCGATGGCCCGCCGCGCCGCGCCCTCCCTGTCGCCGCCAACCCCAATATCCGCGCCGAGATCGTGGACCGGAACGGCGTCACGCTCGCCTCCAGCTTCGAAGCCTATGCGCTGGCCGCGCGCCCGCGCGACATCATGGGCAACAAGGAGGCGCTGATCGCGGCGCTGGCCCGTATCCTGCCTGAGCGGCCGGAGGAGTCGATCCGGGCGGCGATCCATCACGACGGCAAGTTCCGCTACATCACGCGGCGCATCCTGCCCGAACAGGCGGAAGCCATCCGCCGCCTGGGCGAGCCGGGGCTGACGCTGGAGCGCGAGGCCGAGCGGCTCTATCCGCACGTCGGCCTCGCCGCGCATCTGGTGGGCTATACCGGCATCGACGGGCGCGGCGAAGGCGGCATCGAGCGCGCCTTCGAAGCCCGGCTGACCGATCCGGCAAAGCTGGATCAGCCGCTGGCGCTCGCGCTCGACGTGCGGGTGCAGCAGGCGCTCGAATCCGAACTGAAGGCGCAGATGGACCTGCAGAAGGCCAGCGGCGCCGCCGGCGTGGTGATGGACGTGCACACCGGCGAAGTGGTGGCGCTCGCCTCGCTGCCGGCCTTTGATTCCAACCGTCCCGGCGGCCTTGTCGGCATGCCCAGCCACATGAACCGGGCGACGCTCGGCGTCTATGAACTGGGGTCCACCTTCAAGGGCTTCACCATCGCCATGGCGATGGAGGCGGGCGTGCTGCCGCGGATGGACGAGCGCTTTCCCACCACACCCATCGCGGTGGGACGGTTCCGCATCTCCGACAGCCACCCCAAGGGCTATCCGCTGACGGTGCCGGAAACGCTCATCTATTCCTCCAACGTCGCCACCGCGAAGATGGCCGAGCGCATGGGCCGGCAGCGGCAGGAATCCTTCCTGCGCCAGCTGGGCATGATGGATCGCGCCCCGGGCGAACTGCTGGAAGCGGGCCGCCCGCTCACGCCGCCGGCCAACAACTGGGGCCTGTCATCGGTGCTGACGGTGGGCTTCGGGCATGGCATCGCGGTGACGCCGCTGCACCTCGCCACCGCCTATTCGACGCTGGTGAACGGCGGCGTCTATCGCCCCGCCACCTTCCTGAAGGTGCCGGAGGGCGCGGAGCGCCCCGGCCGCCGCGTGTTCCAGGATCGCACCTCCCGCTACCTGAACGGCATGCTGCGCCTTGCCGTGCTGGACGGCACCGGCCGGCAGGCGGATGCGGAAGGCTATCGCGTGGGCGGCAAGACGGGCACCGCCGAAAAGGTGCTGGAACATGGCCGCGGCTATGACAAGCGGCGCAACATCACCACCTTCGCGGGCGCCTTCCCGATGGACAATCCGCGCTATGTGGTGATCGCCATGGTGGACGATCCCACGGTCGGCTCGCGCATGGCGGGTTCCGTGGCCGGCCCGGTTTTCAAGCGTGTGGTGAACCGCATCGCGCCGGTGCTGGGCGTCGCGCCAGACACCAGCGGCGCGTCGGAGCCGGACCTGTCCATGTTCGAGGGGCTCTACAAGCCGCGCGACGTGAAGCGCGACCCGAACGCCATGCGCCGCGCCGCCGCCGGGCTGCCGCCGTTGGAGGCGCCGCCGCAATGACCGATCCGCTGGCCTCCATCCGCGCCCGGATCACCGGTTTCGCCATCGATCACCGCAAGGTGGCGCCCGGCGCCGTGTTCGGCGCCTTCCGGGGCGCCCGCTTCGATGGCGAGAGCGTGATCGCAGACGCCGTGAAGGCCGGCGCCATCGCGGTGATCGCCCGGCCGGAGGCGCAGGTGGACGGCGCGCTGCACATCGCCGCCGAGGAACCCCGCCGCCTGTTCGCGCAGCTGGCCGCCGGCTTCTACGCGCCATTCCCGGCCGTCACCGCCGCCGTCACCGGCACCAACGGAAAGACCAGCACGGCGGAACTCTCCCGCCAGCTGTGGCATCTGGCGGGCGAACGCGCCGCCTCCATCGGGACGCTGGGGGTAATCACCTCCGCCGGGCAGGACAAGGCGGGGTCCGGCGGGCTGACCACGCCCGACATCGTCACCTTTCTCTCCAACGTGCACGGGCTGGCGCTGGAAGGCATCAGCCACCTGGCGTTCGAGGCGTCGTCCCACGGGCTCGCCCAGTACCGGACCGAGGGGTTGCCGGTGAAGGCCGCCGCCTTCACCAACCTGACGCGCGACCATCTGGACTATCACGAGACGATGGAGGCCTATTTCGAGGCCAAGCTGCGGCTGTTCACCGAGGTGCTGGACGCCGATGGCACGGCTGTCGTCTGGCTGGA
>ERZ1645185.900-NODE-900-length-12515-cov-6.924077_pt1 | contig 12515 bp, 11 predicted proteins | sample MGYA00575351_ERZ1645185 | MGnify/ENA primary metagenome ERZ1645185 (study PRJEB40838, sample SAMN11284767) | freshwater sediment metagenome | isolation source: river sediment | host: Sediment | place: India: Jana village, Kanpur | collected 2015-12-17 ...
GCAGTTCCTGCAGAATTGTCCAGCTGGCATCGCTCGACCCATCGTCGATGATCACCACTTCGAAGCTGGCGCTCTGGGTGTCGATCATCTCGGCACACTGTTCGACAAACAGTGCCAGGTTCCCGGCTTCGTCCTTGGCCGGAACGAGCACACTGACGTCCACGCCGGGCCGGTCGGCCAAGCGCGGTGCGGTGTCGATCGAGCGGGTACTTACTGCCATGGCGAAAGGGGCGAGTTCAGCAAACGACGGCGGTGACGGATTTGGGCGTTGCGGCCGCCGGCCACCGACTAGACACGCTTGCGCATGCGCGCCGGCAAAACGCCCAACTGGTCACGGTACTTGGCAACGGTGCGGCGCGCAATCTGTACGCCGGTTTGCTGCAGAATCTCCACGATCGCTTGGTCGGTGAGCGGATTCTTGGGGTCTTCACCAGACACGAGCTTCTCGATCTGATCCTTGATTCCGCGCGCCGACACATCGTCGCCGTCGGCAGTCGACAGCCCCGACGAAAAGAAGAACTTGAGCGGAAGGACGCCTCGCGGTGTCTGCACGAACTTCTCGTTGGTCACACGGCTCACGGTCGACTCGTGCATACCTACCGCTTCGGCCACCTCACGCAAGGTCAGCGGCTTCAGCGCCTGTACGCCCTTCTCGAAGAAGTCCCGCTGCCGGTCGACGATGTAGTGCATGACTTTCAGCATCGTTTGCCGACGCTGCTCGATAGCCTGGATCATCCAGTTCGCCGAATTCAGCTTGCTGGCAATGAAGTCCTTGCTCTCAGTATCGTAGCGCTTTTTGTCGCGGGCTATTTCCTGATACGCGCGCGACAACTTGAGGCGCGGCAGGTTGCCATCGTTGAGAAAGATGTGGTAGTGACCATCAATCTTCTCGACGACGAGATCTGGAATGATGTAGTTGTCGCTGCCTGCGCTGAAGCGCAGGCCGGGCTTGGGGTCGAGCTTGGCGATTTCGTCGGCGGCGGCCTGTACATCCTGCGCGCTGATGCCGAACCGCTTCGACAGTTCACTCCACCGATGCGCAATGAGCTCCTCGAAGGCGTCTTCGACCAACCGATATGCCAACGACTCCCGCAGGCTGGCGGCACGCAGTTGCAGCAACAGGCATTCTCGCAGATCGCGGGCGCCGACACCCGGCGGATCGAGATCCTGGATGATCTGCAGCATGGCCACCATTTCATCGTCGGAGAACACCGGCACTTCGGTGTCGATGTCGAGCTCCTCCGCTTCCTTCACCAGCCACTCGTTTACACCGCGCTGAATTTCATCCAGGGGGCAGGCCAACCAGCCGTCGTCGTTGATGTTGCCGACGAACTCTTCGGCGAGAATGGCCTGACGTGGCGTGAGCACGAGCATCGAAAGCTGTTCGGTCAGATGATCGGACAGATCCTTGGTCGCGACGGTGACCGGTTCGTAGTACTCACGCTGCTCACTCTCCTCACGCTGCCCGCCGGTTTCGAATCCGTCGAGCAGCACCGCTTCCCAGTCGACGTCGTCGTCGCCGGTCTTTTCCGGTTCGGCTTCGGCGGATGCCTCGGGCTCGGTCAGGTCCTGCGCTTCACTGGAGCTGTCGTCCGAGTCCGGCGCCTCATCGTCTTCGTCTTCGGGTTCGACGAGTTCGAGGAAGGGATTGGTGAGCAGTTCCTGCTTGAGATGCTGCTGCAGATCCAACAGCGGCATGTACAGCAGATCCATCGCCTGGTACAGGCGCGGATTGATCTTGAGCTCTTGGCGGAGCCCCGTACTCTGTTGCAGCCCGGTCTTCATCAGACCACCGCTCCTTCGTCCGCTTCGGCGAAGCGGGCCCGCAAGCGTGTGGCGAGGGTCGGGCCGAGGTACCGTTCGGCCACGGTCTCGTCGAACACGAGTTCACGTACGGTACCAGACACCTGCACCTTGCCGTCGAACATGATGTACGCCCGGTCGACGATGTCGAGCGTCTGCTCCACGTTGTGGTCGGAGATGAGCACACCAATGCCGCGATGCCGGAGGCCGGCGACGATCTGCTGGATGTCGTGCACGGCGATGGGGTCGACACCGGCGAACGGTTCGTCGAGCATCATGAACTTGGGCTGCGTGACCAACGCGCGCGTGATCTCGAGTCGACGACGCTCGCCGCCAGACAGCTGGTAGGCCCGGCTGTTGCGCAGATGCTTGATGCTCAGTTCATCCAGCAGCATTTCCAGGCGCTCCTTGCGTTCCGCGACGGAGAGGTCGAGCGTTTCGAGGATCGCCTGAATGTTCTGCTCTACAGTGAGCTTGCGGAAGATGGACGGTTCTTGCGACAGGTAACCGATTCCCTGACGAGCCCGTTCATACATGGGCATCTTGGTGATATCGGTCCCGTCCATCTTGATGGCGCCCGTTTGGGGGGCGATCAGTCCGACCAGCATGTAGAATGTGGTGGTTTTTCCGGCGCCATTGGGGCCGAGCAGCCCCACGATTTCGCCTTGGGCCACCTGTACGGACACGTCGTTTACAACCCGCCGACCGCGATAGGCCTTCACCAGTTTGTCGGCCGACAACACCGAGGCCTCGGCAGTGCGCGTGCGTTCGGCTGCCCCCGGCACCACAGCCCTGTTCTCACCGGTCACCCGCAGCTTTCGGCTCAGCTCGGCCCGATGTGCCTCGAGGCCGCTCCAGACGGCAGGCAGGAAGCGCACCTGTGGATCGATTTCCGAACTGCGGGTGGGGATTTCTTCGATCACACCGCTCGCTGCCAGCCGCGGCAACAGCGCCGTGAGCAGATGGGTCCGGACTTCGTCAGGGGCAAGCGCCCGACCGTCGCTGTTCCCTTCGATGTACCGCCGGGTGAGCAGATGGAGCGGCACGGCGCCTGTCATGTCGGCCCCGTCGAGCAAGGCACCCACCACGATCGCCAATGAGCGATCGCCGTGTACGGCACGCTCCACCACCGATGACATTTCGGAAGGCGAGGTAGTCGAACTGGGCGCGGACGATTCGGTCATGAACGGCGACGGGGGGCGGCTTGGAGCGTCAACGACGCGAGGGATTGATGGTCTGGTTCGGGCTCGGGCGGACGGCGCGGCGCCTGTCCGGATTGTGAGGAAGAAGCAGGGGCAGCCCCGCCCCGCCCCCGTGTCCGTGGGTTCTTGGCAGGCAGCGTATCGGTAAGACTGTCGGGGGCCGGTTCGAGATACACCCCCGATGCTGCGGAATCTACCCGGACGTCACGAACGGCACCCGTGTCGAAGTTCACGAAGATGCGGACGCCCCGCACATAGTTGATCCCAGGGGGGGCGTCCTTGCCTTTGGAATTGGCAATGTGGAACAGCGAACTGGCGTTACCGAGGGCGCGAATTTCCTTGACCTTAACCCCGCTGCTGGAGTCCGGGTGAGGGTTCGGCGCCGCAGCGGGCCTGGCGGCCCGCGCCAGCGCATCGGTGCTGTCGAAAAAGGCGAAGATGCTGTCGCCTCGCAGCAGGTCCTTGTCCTTGGTCCGGATTTTCAAGGTATCCGGCGTGCCAATCGCCACGGCATCGCCAATGGCCCGCACTTCTCGCACGTCCCGGTCGGCCATGCGAATGCGCATGGAGTCGGACAGTACGTCCTGCTGCGGCGTGGTCGCGCGGGCGCGCCCCTTGCCGAAGGCGAATGCCTCCTCGAGCTGCTGCTCCTTGAGGCGCATGTCGATGGTCTCGGCGTTGAGCACGAGATCTTCGCTGGTGGCCGTCGACTTGTGCCGAGCCACAACGCGATCGAGTTTGCGCGCCGTGCTGTACATGTCGATGGTGTCGCCGACCAGCGTGAAGCGCTGCGCCGTATCGCGGTTGACGATGCGGGCGCCGCGAATGAGGCGTGACTTTTCTGCGACCTTGTCGAACGAGGCGGAGTCGGAGCGTGCGTTGATCTTCTCGCGATCGATTTGCACATCGCCCCAGGCCATGAGCAGCGAGTCGCCGGCATCCTCAAAGCGGTTGGCAATGACGTAGGTCGGCGGAGTCGGGCGGCCGGCACTGTCTTTTTCGATCATGGTGGCCGTGGAGCGGCTTGGTGCCACGAGCCGCGACGCCGGCCGCTCGGGCGTGGCGCGGAAATACTCGATACTGGGCCCCGAGAACGTGCTCCCGGTTGCCAGCTGCGTGGCCACGACATTGCCGTCGGCGTACAGACGCCCCTCACGCGTGAAGTACGTCGCGTGGGTTGCCGTGATCTGCATTTTATTCGGCTCTTCGTAAACCACGTTGCCGTACAGGTTCACAATGCCGGCGGCCTGAAACTGCTCGGCACTGTCAGCGCGCAGACGGTTGTTCTCGCCCTGACACCGCCCAACGAACCCACCGCCTACAAAGGTGTTCGATACGTTCTCGTTGATGCGACTGTACAGCAGCCGCGTCTCCGGCGGCGATTCCGTCATGTCCAGCACGCACGGACGTGACGCCGGCGCCGGCTTCTTTGTGGGCTTCTTGCGAGCGCTGTCGGCCTTGGTCGAGTCGGCCACAGCGACCTTGGCGAGCGAGTCGGCGGTGCGTTTGGCTGCGGCGCTGTCGGCAACGGGCGCTTTCGCGTTCGCGCTGTCGGAACGAACGGGCGCCTTGGCCGTATCGGCTGTGCCAGACGGAGCAACTGGAGCGGCCGGTGTACCGCGACGCGCTCCACGGCAGCCGGCCACCAACGTGACCAGCGCTACCGCCAGCACCACCAGTGCCCGCGATGTTCCGGCACGCCCCGTTGACGAACGCGCGTTCATGCTCAACGGGTCGGAACCTGAACCGTGGCGATGACCTTGCACCCGCGCAGACAGCGGAAGTTGTTCAGCTTCGGATCGGACTCGAAGCCAATTCCGGAGTGCTCGCGTTTGGGCTCGTTGAGCACAAACGCCGAGTCGGAATAGAACTGGTTGCGCACCTGATCGAACACGAGCTGCTGCGACGTGAAGCGCTTGCCGTCTTCGCGCACAATGACCACGTCACCGCGCGCTTCGAGCCGCTGCAAGCGCGTGTTGTAGGTGGCCGCTTTCGCCGTCATCACGCCGTCTTTCAGCCCCAGCGTGGTGTAGAAGGTACCATTCACCCGACGCATCTCGATCCGGGTTCCATCGTCGTAGAAGTACGTGGTATCCGACAGGAGCTCACCGTTGCTGACACCCTTGTTGGTAAGCACCTGCCGGGTGCCGAACGCCATCTGGTCGGCGGAATCGGGCATGGTGGAGGTCTGAGCGCGCTTCATGGCTGCCGGCTTCTTGGGACAGGCCGCGCCCGCGAGCAACGCCGTAGAACCCAGCAGCGCAACCATGCGCACAGTGTGACGAACCGCTACAGAAGGACTGCCGCGCATCACACCGCTCCGGCGCGCATGAGATCGTGCAGATGCACGATGCCGGCCAGTCGGCGTTCACTATCGACAACCGGCATCGCCATAATGCCATGCGTTTCCATCCGATGCACTACGGCACTCCCAAGTTCGTGTTCCTCCGCCATCCGCGGTGCGGTGGTCATGACTGACGCGACGGGGACCGACAGGACATCCTGCTGACGCTGGAGCAACCGTGTGAGATCCCCTGCCGTGACGACCCCGGATACACGCTCCTGTTCCACGACAATGGCAATTCCGCGTCGGGCTGCCAGCAATACCACGGCGTCGCGCATGGTGGCCGCACGATCAAGTACCGGCAGCCTATCACGCTCCATCACGTCCGCCACCCGGGTGAGCAGGCGGCGCCCCAACGCACCGCCCGGGTGCAGCTTGGCGAAATCTTCGGCGCGGAAGCCTTTGGCCTGCAGCAGCGCGACGGCGAGCGCGTCACCCAATGCCAACGTCACCGTGGTGCTGGTGGTGGGGGCGAGATCGTGTGGGCAGGCTTCTTCCTTCACCAGCAGATCGAGCGTGACGTCGCACAGGCGTCCAAGTCGCGAACTCGGGACGGCCGTCATGGCAATCATCTTCACGCCGAGCCGAGCGAGCGCTTCGATGAGGCCCAGCAGTTCGTCGCTTTCGCCACTCTTCGAGATGAGAATGGCCACGTCGTCGGGACCAACGATGCCGAGATCACCATGCACGCTCTCCACCGGGTGCAGGAACATGGCTGGCGTTCCGGTGCTGGTGAACGTCGCGGCCATCTTGCGCCCCACGAGCCCCGATTTGCCTACGCCGGCCACGATGACACGACCGGTGCACGCAGCCAGCAGGCGCACCGCATCGGCGAACGCGTCGCCCAAGGCATGCTCACTCGCCTTGAGCGCTTCGGCTTCGAGCGCCAGAACCCGACGACCACGTTCGACAATGGTGTGTGTCTCGAGCACTGCGGCGGACAGGTCAGCGGGCATTACTGCGGTACCTCGGTGGGAGCAGCGGATTGAGCGACGGTTTCGGGCGGCGCGTCGGACGAACGTGCGGCCACGTAGCGCTCCACGGCATCGGTCCACTCGCCACGCGCGTGCAGTAGCGCTTCAACGAACTCACGCACAGCGCCGTGGCCGCCCCTGGCATTGAGTTGCAGCACAGCGGTGCGCCGTGCCTCGGGGGTGCCGTTCGCCACGACCACGGGCAGTCCCACGGCCCGCAATACGGCGAGATCCGGCAGATCATCGCCTACAAAGGCGACTTCATCGAGCGAGATGGACAGGTCATCGCACAGCCGACGCAGGGCCGGCAGCTTGCGTGCCTGCGGATCCTGAATGCACGCGTCGACGCGCAACTCGCGCGCGCGCGTGGCCACACTCTCCGACACGCGCCCCGTGATGATGGCCACCTTGATGCCACACTCGCGCAGCATGGCCATCCCGAGCCCATCCTGCACATCGTAACGCTTGAGTTCGAAGGGGATGGCGGCGCCCGCGTGGACGGCGCTGCCCAGATAAAGCCCGCCATCGGTGAGTACACCGTCGACATCGAAGGCCACGAGTCGAATGCGTCGCGCCAGCGCGGGTGTTATGCGCGGCTCATGCAGCACGAGCGGTGGCAGGAGTGCGGCGTTGCCCATCAACGATTGGTCCGATCCCACACGTCGACCGCACGGGCCACCAGGGCCGGCAGCTCGTCGAGTTGAATCATGTTCGGGCCATCGCTTGGCGCCCGATCGGGATGCGGATGTGTTTCGAGAAAGAGCCCCTGCGCGCCCGCCGCGACAGCCGCATAGGTGAGGGGCGGAATGAACTCGCGCGCACCACCGCTCGTCCCGCCCTGCCCTTTCCCGGGTTGCTGCACACTGTGCGTGGCATCGAAGATCACCGGCACGTTGCACGCCGCGCGCATGCGCGCAAAGGCACGCATGTCGACCACGAGATCACCATAGCCGAAAAAGGTGCCGCGCTCCGTCACCGCGAGGTCGCCCAAGGCGGTGCCGGCCAGCGCCGCGCCGGCCTCCACCTTGCGAACCGCCCCGGCCATGCCCTCCGGGTGCATCCACTGCCCTTTCTTCACGTTCACGGCCTTGCCGGTGGCACCAGCGGCCACGAGCAGGTCGGTCTGACGGCACAGGAAGGCCGGGATTTGCAGCACATCGACCACCTGCGCGGCGGCGGCGCATTGGGTTGCCTCGTGCACATCAGTGAGGATGGGCAATCCTGTTGCCGCGCGTACACGATCGAGCGCTGCGAGGCCGGCTTCGATACCCGGGCCGCGAACGCCGTCCACGTTGGAGCGATTGGCCTTGTCGAAGCTGGCCTTGAAGATCACGCCACCTGGCACGTGCTCGGCAAGCTTCGCCAGCGCCTCGCCCACGCGCAGGTTGAGGGTGTCGTCTTCGAGCTGACAGGGACCGGCAATGAGGAACAGACGATCGGCGGGAAAGAGCGACGGAGTCACGCCGGTCACTGGTTCACGTGAGCAAGCGCCGGCGCGGCAGCGGCGTGGCTCTCCGCCATATGACGCGCGTGGGCGGCGGCCACGAAGCCCGCGAACAGCGGATGCGGGCGCAGCGGACGCGACTGCAGTTCGGGGTGGAACTGGCACCCCACGAACCACGGATGCGACGGCAGCTCGATCATTTCCACCAGCGAGTCGTCGGGTGACAGGCCGCTGAGGCGCATGCCCTGCTCGATGAACCGCTCGCGATATCTATTGGACACTTCGTAGCGATGGCGATGCCGCTCGCTCACTTCAGGCTGCCCATAAATTTCCGCCGCGCGCGAGCCACGCTGCAGGCGGCACGGGTACGCGCCGAGCCGCATGGTGCCACCCTTGTCGGTGACTTCGCGCTGCGAGTCCATGAGCGAGATGACCGGATCGCTACACTCGGGGGCGAACTCACTCGAATGGCTGTTGTCGAGTCCGAGCACATGACGCGAGTACTCGATGATGGCCACCTGCATGCCAAGGCAGATACCGAAGAAGGGCAACTGCATTTCACGGGCGGCGCGGATGGCCTCCACCATGCCCTCCACACCACGTACGCCGAAACCACCGGGCACCAGCAATCCGTGGTACTGCGAGAGAATCTCGCGCGCTTTCTCGGGGCTGGTGAACAGATCGCTCGAAGTCCACGCGAGCTCCACGCCCACATCGTTGGCGATACCGCCGTGGATGAGCGCTTCCTGCACGCTCTTGTAGCTGTCCACGTAGTCGGTGTACTTGCCCACCACGCAGATGCGCACCTTTTCACGGGGGTGCGTGATGCGCTGCACCATGGTGCGCCACGCCGACAGATCCGGAGTAGGCGCGCTCAAGCGCAGCCGCTCCATGACGCGCTCGGCAAAGCCCTGCTGTTCGAACACCAGCGGGATCTGGTAAATGGTGGGCACGTCGGGGCTTTCAATGACGGCGCCAAAATCCACGTTGCAGAAGAGTGCGATCTTGCGCTTCACGTCGTCCTGCAGCGGCTTTTCGCTGCGGCAAATCAGGAAGTCGGGCTGAATACCGATTTCCATGAGTTCGCGCACCGAGTGCTGCGTGGGCTTGGTCTTCACTTCGCCAGCCGCGGCGATGTACGGCACCAGCGTGAGGTGCACGAACAGGGCGTTCTCCTTGCCCACTTCACGGCGGAACTGGCGAATGGCTTCGAGGAACGGCAGCGATTCGATGTCACCAACCGTACCGCCGATTTCTACCAGCACGACATCGTTGCCCGGCGCGATGCGCTTGACGGCGTTCTTGATCTCGTCGGTGATGTGCGGAATGACCTGCACTGTGGAGCCGAGGTATTCACCGCGGCGTTCCTTGGTGATCACGTTCGAGTAGATGCGCCCGGTGGTGATATTGTTGGCCTGCGACAGCGGCCGATCGAGAAAGCGCTCGTAGTGTCCGAGATCGAGGTCGGTCTCGGCGCCGTCGTCGGTGACGAACACTTCGCCGTGCTGGAACGGCGACATGGTACCCGGGTCGACATTGAGGTACGGGTCGAGCTTCATCATCGTCACGCGGAATCCGCGTTCGACCAGGAGCCGTCCGAGCGATGCCGCTGCGATGCCCTTGCCCAGCGAGGAGACGACGCCACCCGTGACGAAGATGTACTTCGGAGCAGAGGTCTGGCTCGTGGGTGCGATCGGATTGGACATGAATGGGTCTCGTGGGGAACCGGGTCGTATTACGTGGACGTCACGCCGTCTGGCGCGACGACTGAAACCGCTGAGTACTGCTGCCCTGCAAATGACGGCCACCGTTCGTTGGCGCGTCGGAGATCGTCTTCGGTATCGATACCGGCTTCGGCCATTGGCACCTGGGCCACCCCAATGGCGAGGCCATGGGCCAACGGGCGCAGCTGTTCGAGCCGTTCGATGAGTTCGAGTGGATGCGGCGCCCACTCTACCCATTGCTGCAAGGCGGTACGGGTGTAGGCATACACGCCGACGTGTTGTCGCACCAAGGGCGCCAACACGGCGGCATCAGCGGCGTCCCGCAGATACGGAATGGGCGCTCGGGAAAAATAGAGGGCGCGACCCTCGTCTGTGCATACGACTTTGACGACGTCGGGTCGGTGCAGCGATTCCGCAGGAACCGGAACGGCCGCAGTGCCAATGGGCGCGGCGCCGGAGGCGACGAGGGCTACGGCACCGGCCAGCGCTTCCCGTGACACGAATGGCTCGTCGCCTTGTACATTGAGCACGATATCGAGGTGGGCAAACTCGGAGTGCCGAGCCACTTCTGCCACACGGTCGGTGCCGCTGGGGTGTGTGTCGCTGGTCAGCACGGCACGGATGCCGTGCGCCTCGCACACCCGCTGGATGTCAACGTGATCGGTGGCGACGACCACCTGCTCGGCCACCCGCAGCGCGGTCACGCGCTGGTGCACCCGGACGACGAGTGGTTCGCCTCCCAGGAGGCGAAGCGGTTTGCGGGGGAGCCGAGTCGCGCCGAGGCGCGCCGGAATCACCGCGAGGACAGGCATTGTCCGGTCGGTCGGGGCGTAGTTGCAGCAAAATTCACGCCAGTTAAGATACCCGGTTCGGCACGCGAAGGCAAACGCGCCGTTCCTGCTGGTTTCGGTTCCCTTTCGTGTCTCCCGTTTACTTCAGCATTCAGGCATGCCCACATCGTGGTGGATCGGCTTCAACGCCATGGTGCTCTTTTTGTTGGCCCTCGATCTTGGGGTGTTCAACCGGAAGGCGCACACGGTTTCGGTGAAGGAAGCGCTGGGCTGGAGCGCGGTATGGATATCCCTGGCCATTGGGTTTGGCCTGTGGATTGGGCAGGCCATGGGGCGCCAGGCGATGCTGGAGTTCTACGCCGGGTATCTGGTGGAACAGGCGTTGTCGGTGGACAACCTGTTCGTGTTCATTCTAGTGTTCGGCTATTTCCGCATTCCTCAGGAGTTGCAGCACCGGGTGTTGTTCTGGGGCATTCTGGGGGCGCTGCTCATGCGCGGCGCCATGATTGGGGCGGGCGCGGTGCTGCTGGCCCGGTTCCACGGGATCATCTATCTGTTCGGCGCCTTTCTGGTGTATACGGGCGTCAAGATGGCGTTCAGTGGCGACAGCGAGATCGAGCCTGAGCAGAACCCCGTCATTCGGTTGGTGCGGCGGTTCATTCCGCTCACCACGAAGTTCCATGGCGAGAAGTTCTTCGTAAAGGAGGCGGTGGAGCCCGGCGGTGCGGTGCGGCGTGTTGCCACGCCCTTGTTCGTGGTGTTGGCGCTGGTGGAAACCACCGATGTGGTGTTCGCGGTGGACTCCATTCCCGCCATCTTCGGCGTGACGCGCAACCCGTTCCTCGTGTACACGAGTAACGTGTTCGCCATTCTGGGGTTGCGCTCGATGTACTTCGTGCTGGCCAACATCATCGGCAAGTTCCACCTGCTCAAGTACGGGCTGTCGGTGGTGCTGGCGTTCGTGGGCGTGAAGATGTTGCTCAGCGAGATTCGCCCTATTGGCATCGGTGTGTCGCTGGGGGTGGTGGCTGGCGTGTTGGTGGGGAGTGTGCTGTTGTCGCTGGTGATCAAGCCGCGGGAGAGCGACGGCGCGGAGGGGTAACTCCCCGCACATGTGGATGGCGTCGCATGTGTGACCAAGAACACCATTCGACGAGGCGCAATGGCTCTGCTTGCCTATCGAATGAACTTTACCGCATTTTGAAGTTCGGGTTGGCTCTTGGGTACGTTTAACAGCCGTTGATCAATGACACCACCATTTTCGTCCTCTCCACAGACTCGCGCATGGGCGCGTGTCGTGTGCACAGCAGTGTTGGTCGCCGCCTGCGCAGACTCGCCGTTTGAACGTGTGAACGCCTTCGATCCGTCGTTCCGGACGACCGCGAAGGTCATTGGCTTGCCTGACACGTTTACTTCTATCGGCGACACGGCCCAGCTTCGTTTGGAGGCTGATGACAGATTCCGCGACATTCCGAGACGATGGAGCGTACGGCGTCTGGGGGTCGACACCGTTCTTTGCAACTGTGAGGGAGTCACAGTTGACTCCGTCTCTGGCAGAGTGGTGGCCGTTCCGTCCTCATTCCCGTTCTTATGGGAGATCGGTGTTCGCATCGGAGCACAGCGATTCTACGACACCGTGGTGACCAGACAGATTCCTGTAACGTTCCAATCGCGTTGTCCGCAGGAGGACTGTTTCGTTTACGCCTACAACGCGCCGGCCGACTTCTCCGAGACGAGTGCAGTCCTATTTGATGCGAGAGGCGTACGCCTTACAGTTCAGCGGGACACTGCATTGTTGGCGGGTACACGTTTGACGATACGTGACACCACGATTCTGCATTTCGTCGACGGTGTTATTTACAGCAGGTTCAAGGACGGAACCACATGGATCGTTCGCAGTCAGTACAATCATGTTGATTCGTCCTTGTTTACGGTGCGTCAGTTCTTGAGGGTTGCACAGCCACAGTGTCCACTCTTCGCGTCGATTGGGGATACGGTACGAATCCGGATGAAACTGACGGACGGCGCCGGTACACCGATTGCAGGGCCAGTCACCTTGACATGGGGAATTTCATTCGGTACCTGGACGTCTGACAGAAGCGAAGGAGATCGGGAGCGGGCGTTCATCCCGCAACTCCCAATCACCTATCGCGTGGGCACACGGGGAACGCACGCGACAGGAAGCGTCGACGCAGGGTGCGAGGTGATTGCGCGGTGAGAACAGAATCATTCC
>ERZ1645185.901-NODE-901-length-12506-cov-15.942495_pt1 | contig 12506 bp, 13 predicted proteins | sample MGYA00575351_ERZ1645185 | MGnify/ENA primary metagenome ERZ1645185 (study PRJEB40838, sample SAMN11284767) | freshwater sediment metagenome | isolation source: river sediment | host: Sediment | place: India: Jana village, Kanpur | collected 2015-12-17 ...
CGGTCGAGGTCGCCGGTGGGCTCGTCGCAGATCAGCAGGGTGGGATCGGAGACGATCGCACGGGCGATCGCCACGCGCTGCTGCTGGCCGCCGGACAGCTCCGCCGGGCGGTGCTTGCCGCGGTCCTTCAGGCCGACCAGCTCCAGCGCGACCTCGGCGTTGCGCTTGCGCTGCGCCGACGACAGCTTGGTCAGCAGCAGCGGCAGCTCGACGTTCTTCTGCGCGGTCAGGGTCGGCATCAGGTTGTAGAACTGGAACACGAAGCCGACGTGGTCGCTGCGCCATTGCGCCAGCTGGCCGCCGCTCATCGCGTCGATGCGCTGGCCGGCGACCGCGATCTCGCCCGCGGTGGGCGAATCCAGCCCGCCGATCAGGTTGAGCAGGGTGGTCTTGCCGGAGCCCGACGGCCCCATCAGCGCGACGAAGTCGCCCTCGGCGATGTCGAGGTCGATGCCATGCAGGACGTGCACCTCCTCCGGGCCGCGGCGATAGGTCTTGGACAGGTTGCGGATGCGGACGAGTGCGGTCATGGCGGGCTCCGTGGCGGGGCGTGTCAGTCGTTGTTCGCGTCGGCGTCCGCATCCTCACGCGCGGGCTGCACGCGGACGCCGTCGACGAGTTGTTCGGGCGGATCGAGGACCACCGCGTCGCCGCCGGCCAGGCCCTGCAGCACTTCGCGGTCCTCGCCGAGGGTGCGGCCCAGGGCCAGCGTGCGCTGCATCGCCTTGCCGTCGACCACCACGAAGGCGACGTCCTTGCCGTCGCGCTGGACGATGGCGGCGGCGGGCGCGAGCACGCCCGGCTTGGCGGCCTGCGCCGGCTTGGCGTCCTCGAGGAAGCCGACCCGCGCGCCCATGTCGGGCACGATGCGCGGATCGCCCTTGGCGTCCAGGCCCACGCGCACCTTGACCGTGGCCTTGCCGCGGTCGGCGGTGGGGATGATCGCGATCACCTTGCCCGGGATCTTCCAGTCCTGGTAGGCGTTGAGGATGGTTTCGGTGGGCATGCCCGGCTTGACCCGGCCGATGAAGGCCTCGCCGACCTCGACCTCGACCTCCAGCGACTGCATGTCGACGATGGTGCCGATGCCGGTGCGGGTGAAGCCGCCGCCGGCCGACAGCGGCGAGACGATCTCGCCGGGCTGCGCCGACTTGGCGATCACCACGCCGGCGAACGGCGCGCGCACCACGGTGTTGTCGACCCCGTTGTCGGCGATCCGCAGGCCGTCGCGCGCCACCTGCGCATTGCGTTGCGCGGTCGCGAGCTGGGCGCGCAGGGCGTCGCGCGCGGCCACGGACTGTTCGTACTGGGCGCGGCTGATCAGCTTCTGCCCGACCAGCGCCCCGAGCCGGGCGGCGCTCGCCTCGGCTTCCTTCAGCTGCGCCTGCACGCTGCCGATCTGGCTCTGCGCGGCGTTGACCTGCGAGGCCGCCAGCGCGCGCTGGGCGTCGGCATCAACCGGGTCCAGCGTGGCCAGCACCTGGCCTTCCTCGACCCGCTGGCCCTCCTCGATGCGCACGTCGCGCACGCGCCCGGTGACCTTGGCCGAGACCGTCGCCATCCGCCGTGCGACCACGTAGCCGGTGGCATCCAGCACCGAGGCGCTGGCGTTGCCGTTGCCGATCGCCACCACCTCGGCGGTGCGCACCTCGAGGTCCTTGCCGCGCCCGAACGCGAACCAGCCGCCGGCCGCGAGCAGCACCGCGCCGGCCACCGCCAGCCCGATCCACAGGCCCGTGCGCGGGGCCGGGGGCGGCGCCGCGTTGCGGTCGATCTTCAGCGATTTCAGCAGATCGGCATTGCTGCTCATCGAACGGTCCTGCAAGCGAATGGGAGGCGGGAGAGTGTGACCGAGCGTGGTGGCCTGCGCCATGCGCCCCGCGGTGTCCCATGGCGACGCAGGCTAGGCCGTGCGGTGCGCCGCGTCATGTGACGCCTGTCATGCGCTTTCGCTGATGCCTGCGCGTGTCGCGGCGGGCGGCGGCCGCGCAGCATGGCCGCGACTTCCACGGAGACGGTCGATGCAAGGGCAGGGCGAGGCGATGGCGCGGTTGCAGGGCGTGCGCAAGCGCTACGGTGCGTTGCAGGCGCTGGACGGGGTGGACCTGGTGCTGCGCGGCGGCGAGTTGCTGGCCCTGCTGGGGCCGAACGGCGCGGGCAAGACCACCGCGATCGGCTTGCTGCTGGGCCTGCTGCGCGCCGATGCCGGGCAGGCCACGCTGTTCGGCGGCGACCCGCAGGACATCCGCCTGCGCAGGCACGTGGGGGTGATGCTGCAGGATGCCGACCTGCCGCCGACCCTGCGGGTGGGCGAATTGATCCGCCAGGCCGCCAGCTACTACCCGACCCCGCGCAGCGTGGCCGAGGCCGCCGCCATCGCCGGCATCGAGGACCTGCTCGCCCGACCCTACGGCAAGCTGTCCGGCGGCCAGCAGCGGCGCGTGCAGTTCGCGCTGGCGCTGTGCGGCCGACCGCGTCTGCTGTTCCTCGACGAGCCCACCGTGGGCATGGACATCCAGGCGCGGCAAGGCCTGTGGGCGGCGATCCGGCGGCTCGTCGGCGACGGCTGCGGGGTGGTGCTGACCACGCATTACCTGGAGGAAGCCGAAGCGCTGGCCGACCGCGTCTGCGTGCTCGCGCGCGGGCGCATCGTGAGCGAAGGCAGCGTCGATGCGCTGCGCGCACGGATCGCGCGCAAGCGCGTGTGGTGCACGACCGCCCTGCCGCTGGCCCGCGTCGCCGAGTGGGACGAGGTCGCCGAGGCCAGCCGCGAGGGCGAGCGCCTGTGCCTGGCCACCGAGGTCCCCGAGCGCCTGGTGCGCCGCCTGCTCGCCGAGGATCCCGCCTTGTCCGCGCTGGAAGTGCGCGCCGCCGGCCTCGCCGAAGCCTTCACCGAACTCACCCGCGATCCCGCCACGCTGCCGGAGGCCGCATGACCCCGCACCGCCTCGACCTGTCCGTCCTCTCCGAACGCCCGGCCTATGCCGAGATGCCGCGCAGGCGCGTGCTGCGCGCCTACCTCGAGGAGGCCCGCGGCGAAGTGCTGCGCTACCTGCGCAGCCCCGGCTTCCTGCTGCCCACCATCCTGTTCCCGGTGGTGTTCTACGTGATGTTCGGGATCCTGATGGGCGGCAAGCGCGGCGGCCTCGACATCGCCGCCTACCTGCTGGCCTCCTACACCAGCTTCGGGGTGATGGCGCCCGGGCTGTTCGGCTTCGGGGTGTCGCTGGCGCTGGAGCGCGACAACGGCCTGCTGGTGCTCAAGCGCGCCCTGCCGATGCCGCCGGCGGCCTACCTGGTCGGCAAGATGGCGATGGCGATGGTGGTGGCCGCAGCCATCGTCTCGCTGTTGCTGCTGCTCGCCACCCAGGCGGCGGGGGTGGTGCTGTCGGCGGCGCAGGTCGCGCGCCTGTTCGCGGTCGGCGTGCTCGGCGTGCTGCCGTTCAGTGCCATGGGCCTGCTGCTGGGCACCCTGGTGCGCGGCCAGGGCGCGCCGGCACTGATCAACATGCTGTACCTGCCGATGGCATTCCTGTCGGGGTTGTGGTTCCCGTTGAAGGGCACGCTGCTCGACATCGCGTGGATCTGGCCGAGCTACCACCTCAACCAGCTCGCGCAGGACGCGGTGGGGATGCCGTCGCGGGGCGCCACCGTGGCGCACGTGCTCGCGCTGGCCGGGTTCGCGCTGGGCTTCCTGCTGCTCGCCGCGCGACGCCTGCGCCGGCATGGCTGAGCCGGCCTTGCAGTAGCATCCGCGCATGCATCCGATCGCCTCCCTGCGCCGCTGGATGGCGCCCGCGCCCGACTCCGCCGTGGCCGACGCGCTGCGCAGCGGCAAGTCGCCGTGGTCGGAGGGGGTGCATCTGCTGTGGACGGTGTGGGTGTTCCTGACCCCGATGTTCGGCGGCGGCTTCACCGCGCGCTGGGCGGTGCTCACCGGCCTGTCCTACCCGGTGTTCCTGTGGTTGTACGCGATGGTGTTGCTGGCCCCGGCGCATGCGGCCAAGCGCTATGCCTTGGGCATGGTCGCGCTGTGCCTGGTGTTGCTGCCCTGGTACCCGGCGGGGCTGACCTACTTCGTGTTCGGCTGCGTGATGCTGCACACCGGCCGCCGCCAGCTCGCGCTGCTGCCCTACCTCGGGCAGGTGCTGGCCTTGAACGCGGTGTACATCGTCGCCGCTTGGCAGATCGGCTATCCGTGGCAGATGTGGGTCTGGGTGCCGGCGATGACCTTGGTGATCGGCATCATCGTCAATGTGGAACACACCGCGCGTGCGCGCGAGGCGGCGCTGCGGCTGTCCCAGGACGAGGTGCGCCGGCTCGCCGCGACCGCCGAGCGCGAGCGCATCGGCCGCGACCTGCACGACCTGCTGGGGCACACGCTGTCGCTTATCGCGTTGAAGCTGGAGCTCGCGCGCAAGCTGGCCGACCGCGACGCCGCGGCCTCGCGCCTGCACCTGGAGGAAGCCGAGCGGGTGGCGCGGCATGCGTTGGCCGAGGTACGCAGCGCCGTCACCGGGATCCGCGCGGTGGACCTGGCGGCGGAACTCGCCTCGGCGCGGCTGATGCTGGATTCCTCGCAGGTCGCGCTGGACTACCAGCCGCCGCCGGGATCGCTGCCGCCCGAGCTCGAGGCCGGGCTGGCGCTGGTCCTGCGCGAGGCGGTCACCAACATCGCCCGGCATGCGCGTGCGCGCCACGCCAGCGTGGCCTTCGCACGCAGCGGCGAGATGCTGGAGCTGCGCATCGAGGACGATGGCCGCGGCGGCATCGACGCGGAAGGCAACGGCATCGCCGGCATGCGCGACCGCATCCGCGCGCTCGGCGGCAGCCTGCTGGTGCACGCGCCACGCGGTGGCGGTACTCGCCTGCAGGTGCGCGTGCCATGGCGCGAGGCGGCGCGCTCGGCTTTCCTCGCCGGCGACGACGACGGATCGGCGATGCCGGTGCAACAGGCGGCCGGCGCGTGATCCGGCTGCTGCTCGCGGAAGACCAGGCGATGCTGCGCGGCGCGCTGGCCGCGCTGCTCGGGTTGGAGTCCGACCTCGAGGTGGTCGGCGCCGCCGCCGATGGCGAAGCGGCCTGGCGCGACCTGCAGCGCCTGCAACCCGACCTGCTGGTCACCGACATCGAGATGCCCGGGCTGACCGGGCTGGAACTCGCGCAGCGCATCCAGCGCCAGCAGTTGCCGGTCAAGGTGGTGATCGTGACCACGTTCGCGCGTGCAGGTTTCCTGCGCCGCGCGCTGGATGCCGGGGTCTGCGGCTACCTGCTGAAGGACGCGCCTGCCGAGCAACTGGCCGAGGCGCTGCGCAAGGTGCATCGCGGCGGCCGCGCGATCGACCCGCAACTGGCGCTGGAAGCCTGGGGCGAGGCCGATCCGCTCAACGATCGCGAACGCCAGGCCTTGCGCCTGGCCGGCGAGGGGCTGTCCGCCGGCGAGATCGCCCAGCGCCTCAATCTCTCGCAGGGCACCGTGCGCAACTACCTGTCCGAGGCGATCGGCAAGCTCGGCGTCGGCAACCGCATCGAGGCGCATCGGCTCGCGCGGCAGAAGGGCTGGTTGTAGTCATTCACAGCGCTTGGGCGGCAGGTAGATGGTGAACTTCGCGAGTGGATCGACCAGCACGCTGTGCGGATGTTGCTGCTCGGCAAGATCGACGAGCCCAAGGCAGTCGAGCAGCGCGAACTCCGCATGCCGCAGGCGGCCGGCGGCAACGTCGAGGCGGTCGTGCCAGACGTGGTAGGTGCCCAGCTTGCCGTCGCGCCGATGATAGAAGCCGCGCAACGGATGGGTCAGGTAGACGAGGCCGGATTCCGCATCGGGGAATCCCGGTAGCGAGATGGGGTTCGTGCGTTTGCTGTCGAGCGCGACGCGCGCAGGCGCCCACGTCGCTTGGGTGTCCATCGCGTATTGCAGGTAATTGCCCGCCTCGTCCTGCTGGCAGTCGAAGCGGATCGTGCCCGGGTGCCAAGGCAGGTTCCAGAGGTGGCGCGGCACCATCAGCGTCCACGAGTCCAGGGTGGTGCCGATAAACCACACGCAGCGCTCGCCCGTGTCCTGGTCGACGATGTACACGCGGTAGTTGGTCTGGCCCATGCGGAAGCGCGGGAATGGATGCACCGCCGACGTAAAATCGACATCGAGGAACGGCACCACCGACAGCAACGCGCGCTCGCGTCCCGCGATCTCCACGGTGTCCAGGCGGAAGCGCGGCGGCATCACGCCCGCGAAGCGCGCGGGGTCGAAGGCGTAGGTGATGATCGCGAAGTGGCGCAGGCCGCAGGCGATGTCGATCCCGGACGGCGCGGGGCGTGGGTGCAGGACCTCGGCAAACCTGCGGACGGCCTGCATCGCGTCAGCGTCCTGCGCGCGCCTTCAGCAGGGCATACGCCGCGCGCAGGCCTTGCGCCTCGCCACCGGCGGGCTTGCCCGGGCGGTCGCTGTCGTTCCACGCGTACACGTCGACATGCGCCCAGCGCTGGCCGTCGCGCACGAAGCGTTCCAGGAACAGCGCGGCGGTGACGCTGCCGGCCATGGTCGAGCTGCTGCCGTTGGCGAGGTCGGCGATGCCGCTGGCGAGGTAGCGCAGGTAGGGCCGCCACAGCGGCATCCGCCACAACGGGTCGCGCGCCTGCTGGCCGGCGGCCAGCCAGTCGTTGGCCAGCGCGTCGTCGTTGGCGTACAGCGCCGGCAGGTCGGGGCCCAGCGCGATGCGCGCCGCGCCGGTCAGGGTGGCGAAGTCCAGCACCAGGTCCGGCGCCAGTTCGCAGGCGCGGGCCAGTGCGTCGCAGAGGACCAGCCGGCCTTCGGCATCGGTGTTGTCGATCTCGATGCTGGCGCCGGTGCGGGTGGCGATCACCTCGCCGGGGCGGAACGCATTCGGGCCGACCGCGTTCTCCACCGCGGCGATGAGCAGGGTGATGCGCAGCGGCAGCGCGCGCGCCATCACCAGCCCGGCCAGCGCCAGCGCATGCGCGGCGCCGCCCATGTCCTTCTTCATGTTGCGCATGCCGGCGGCGGCCTTGAGGTCCAGCCCGCCGGTGTCGAAGCACACGCCCTTGCCGCAGAGCGCGACATGCGGATGCGCGGGATCGCCCCACGCGAGTTCGATGATCCGCGGCGCGCGATGCGAGGCGCGGCCGACCGCGTGGATCGCCGGGTAGTTGCGCGCCAGCAGGTCGTCGCCCGCCACCACCTCGAGCCGCGCGCCATGGCGCTCGGCCAGCGCGCGCGCGGCGGCCTCGAGTTCGTCCGGGCCCATGTGCTCGGTCGGCGTGTTGACCAGGTCGCGCACCTGCACGCAGGCGGCGAGCAGGTCCAGCGCCTCGGCGTCGAAGGCATCGGCGACCAGCCGGGCCGGCGCGCGCTTGTTCGCCTTGTAGCGGTCGAAGCGGTAGCAGCCGAACCCCCAGCCCAGCTGCAGCGCGCGCTGCGCGTCCTCGTCGCGCGTCGCCACTGCCTGCCAGTCGCCGCCCGGCAGCGCCAGCGGCGCATGCGCGTACGCGAACGGGTCGAGCGGATCGCCGATGCCGATCGCCGCGCCGGCGAGCCCACCGTCCGCGTTCGCCCAGCTGACCGCGGTGCCGGCGCTGCCGTCGAAGCGCTGCGCGGCCAGCCATGCCTGCACGGCGGGCGGTTGCGCGTCGCGCCAGGCGGCGAAGCCGCCGCGGTCGACCACGTGCAGCGGCAAGGGCGCGGGGGCGTCGGCGGTGCGGGCGAAACCGGCGGGCAGGGTCATGCGGCGGGATCCTCGGGTGGGGCGTCGAGCCAGTCGGCCAGCGCGGTCAGGGTGTGCACGTGCAGGTCGGCGGGCGGCAGGTCGTCGGGCCAGGCGTGGTCGCCGCGGTCGATCCAGCAGGTGCGCAGGCCGGCCGCGGCGGCGCCGGCGACGTCGATGTGCGGATGGTCGCCGACGTGCAGTACCTCGTGCGGGGCCAGGCCCAGGCGTGCGCAGGCGGCGTGGAAGATGCCGGGGTCCGGCTTGGGCACGCCGTGCTGGCAGGCGCTGAGGTTGAACGCGAAGTGCGCGTCGATGCCGACCGCGGCGAGGTCCGCGTTGCCGTTGGTCAATCCGGCCAGCGGGCGCAACCGCGCCAGCCGCGCGAGGCCCTCGAGCGCATCGTCGTAGAAATCCACGCGGTTGCGTTCGCGGAAGAAGCAGGCGTGCGCGGCGTCGGCCAGCGCGATGTCGCCGCCGCTGTCGCGCAACGCGCGCTGGATGGTCAGCCGCCGCAGCAGGCCGAGGTCGTGCGCATGCTCGGGATGCTCGGCGTGCACCTGCAGGCGCAGCGCGCGCATCTCCTCGATCGGGAAGCGCGCGGCAGTCAGCGGGCTGTGCGCCTCGAACCAGGCGTGCAGGGCGGTCTCGATGCGTTCGCCGATCGGCGCGAACGGCCACAGGGTGTCGTCGAGGTCCAGGGTGATGGCGCGGATGGCGTGCTGCACCCGCGCATTGTAGGGCCAGCCCCGCGCCGGCTCACTCCAGCAGGCGCGCCCAGCCTTCCATGCCTTCGACGCGCGCCAGCACGATCTTCACGCAGACCAGCAGCGGCACCGCGAGCAGCAGGCCGACGATGCCCCACAGGCTGCCGAACACCATCAGCCCGAGGATCAGCACCAGCGGCGAGATCGCCATGGTCCGGCCGAGCACGATCGGGGTGACGATCTGCCCTTCCAGCGTGTGCAGGCCCAGGTAGATCGCCGCCGGGGCGAGCGCCTGCAGCGGCGCGTCGTAGCTGGCGAAGCCCATCAGCAGCATCGCCACGATGCCGATCAGCGGGCCGACGTAGGGCGCGAAGTTGAGCAGCGCGGCCATCGTGCCCCACAGCAGCGCCTCGTCGATCGGCACGCCGAGCACCAGGTGGAGCGCCGCGGCGAACACCAGCCCGACCACCGCGTTGATGATGCTGATGGTCAGCACGTAGCGGCTGACCTCGGTCTCGATCGCCTGCAGGATCTCCACCGTCAGCTTCTTCTTCTGGCGGTCGGGCAGCAGCGCGATCGCCTTGCGCTGCAGGTCCTGGCCGAACACCATGAAGAAGAACGTGAGCAGCACCACCGCGAGGATCGAGGCCACCAGCATCGGCGTCGCGGTCAACGAGCGGTACGGGTCGTTGACCTCGGTCTTCACCACCTGCGCCGGGCGCGCGGTGTTCTCGCCGCCGGCGGCGCGCGCGATGTTCTCCGCGGCCTTGTTCGCCTCCTGCACCGGCTTGATCAGCTTCTGCACCTTCGGCGCCAGGCTGCGCAACTCACGCGGGGCCTCGCGGATCCATTCGCCGGCGGGCTGCACCAGTTGTTGCGCCAGCACCACCGCCAGCGCGATGCCGCCGCACAGCACCGCCAGCGCACCAAGGAAGCGCGGCACGTGCAGGCGCTGCAGCACGCGGATGAACGGGTTGCCCACCAGCGCGAAGAACATCGCCAGCAACACCGGCAACACGACTTCCTGGGTGATCCACAGGGTGTAGCCGACCGCGAGCACCGCCAGCACCACCAGCGAGAGCGGCGCGCGCGGGCGCGGGCGTTGGCTCGGCGCGCTGGCAGGCGCGGGCGCCGGCTGTGGCGCGGCGGCAGGTGGCGTGTCGGCGGTCATGCGTCGGGCGTGGCGTTCGCCGCATCGGCGGCGGTGGCGGCGGCATCGGCCGCATCGCTGGCGTCGTCGGCCGCGGCCTGCGCACCGGCGCTGGCGAACAGCCCGGACAGGGCGGTGACCAGGTTGAGCAGGCCGCCGCTGCCCGCCAGCTTGAGCGGTTGCGCGCGCCCGGTCAGGAAGCCCAACGCGAGCCCGGCGACCACGATGCGGCCGGGCGTCCACGCACTGCGCCAGGTCGTGGCGACCTGCCGCCATTGCGTGGTGGTCCTGCGCTCGGAGGCTTCCAGCGCATCCTCGGCCTGGCGGACCTTGGCGATCAGTGCATCGAAGCTCATGGCGGGGTCACGTCCACGCCGAGGCCCTTCTTCAGCGGATCGCCGGCCTGCGCCTCGGCGACCCGGCGCGCGGCGGCCTCGGTGGATTCGGGGCTGTCGGGATCGGGCAGGAGGTCGGCGAGTTCGCCGAAGCCGAGGCGGCCCAGCTGGCGCCGCGTCGCCTTGAGCCGGGTGTGTTCGAAGTAGCGCGATGCGCCCCAGGCGGCGACGACGGTAACGCCGATGCTGAGCACCGCGGTGAGCAGCAAGGCCAGCGCCCACGGCATGCCCAGCCCGCGACTGAGGCCGACGATCAGCGCCGCCATCAGCAGCAGCCACGACGAGGCACCGAAGGCGATCGCCACGCCGGTCAGCGCCAGCGTGCGGCCGAACGCGCTGCGCGCCAGCGAGATGTCGGCGGCGACGAGGATGCGCAGCGCCTTGGCGACGTCGCCCGCTGCCTTCAGGCCGGCGCGGCCTTCCGCACCGAGCGCGCGCAGCGATTCCTCGAGGCCCGGTGGCGGCGCCTCCGGGCCCGGGCGCGGGCCGTCTTCCCCGTCGGCACGCATCGCGTGGCTTATTTGTCGCTGCGGGCGAGCTTGGCGATGATCCACCCGGCGGCGAAGGCCACGCCGAAGGCGGCCAGCGGGCGCTCGCGGATCAGTTCGGCGGCGCTGTCGACCAGGTCGCGGCCCTTGTCCATCAGCGCGTCGACCTGCTCGCCGGTGGCGCCGCCCAGCACCTCGGCGGCGCTCAGGCCGGCCAGCGCGCCGTCGGCCAGTTCCGACTTCATCTGCGCCTTGCCCAGGCGCATCTCGTCGCCGGCGGCGGAGGCCGCGCCCTTGAGCGCGTCGCCAGCCGCGACCGCGGCCTGCTTGAGGTGGGTGCCGGCTTCGCCCAGGTTGCTCTTGAGGGCGTCGGTATTCGTGCTCATGGGAACTCCGTGGTGCGGGGTGGCAGGAGGGTCAGCATCGCAACCGCCGCGTGACGCGGCCGTCACGGGCCGGGTCAACGCATCAACAGGGTACCGCTGGCGCCGCCGCGCAGGACGCGCAGCACCAATTGCTCCGGCGTGTCCTGCAACGCGGCGCGGAAGCCGGTGAGGTCGCTGAACTCGCCGCCGCTGGACGCCAGCACCACGTCGCCGCCGCGCAGGCCGCTCTGCGCCGCGCGCGAGCCGCGCGCGACCGACTCCACCAGCACGCCCGACAGGCCCTGGCGGCGCAGCGACTCCGGCAGTTCGGCGAAACTCGCGCCGGCCAGCCGCGGATCCAGCTGGGTGCCGGCCAGCGCCTTCGGCGCCTCGTGCAGGCCGGTGGTGACCTGCAGCGGCTTGCCGTCGCGGCGCACGTCCAGCACCACCCGTGCGTTCGGCGCCTGCAGGCCCTGGAAGTTGCGCAGCGCTTCCGCGTTGGCGATCGCCTGCCCGTTGGCGGACAGGATCACGTCGCCGACGCGCAGGCCGGCATCCGCCGCCGCCGAGCCCGGGTACACCCGGGTCACCACCGCGCCGCGGGTCTCGGCCAGGCCCAGGCCCTTGGCGATGCGCGCGTCCACGTCCTGGCTGTCGATGCCCAGGGTGCCGCGGCGGACCACGCCGCCTGCCAGCAACTGGTTCTTGATGCTGTTGGCGAGGTTGACCGGGATCGCGAAGCCCAGGCCGATGTTGCCGGCCATCGAGCCGCGCGGGTTGAAGCTGGCGGTGTTGATGCCGACCAGCTCGCCGTTGAGGTTGACCAGCGCGCCGCCGGAATTGCCGGGGTTGATGCTGGCATCGGTCTGGATGAAGTTCTGGTAGCCCGCGCCCGGCAGGTTGTTGCGGCCGACCGCGGAGACGATGCCCGAGGTCACCGTCTGGCCCACGCCGAACGGATTGCCGATCGCCACCACGAAGTCGCCGATCTGCAGCTGGTCGCTGTTGGCCAGCGGGATCGCGACCAGGTTCTGCGCCGGGATGCGCATCAGGGCGACGTCGGTGTCGGGGTCGGAGCCGAGGAACTCGGCCTTGACCGTGCGCCCGTCGGCCAGCTGCACCTGCACCGCGTCGGCGTTCTCGACCACGTGGTTGTTGGTCAGCACCAGGCCGCGCTGCGCATCCACGATCACCCCCGAGCCCAGCGAGCGCGCGATGCGCTCCTCGGGGATGCCGAACATCCGGCGGAACACCGGGTCGTCGCCGAACGGGGTGTTCACCCGCACGCGCTGCTCGGTGTTGACGCTGACCACCGCCGGCAGCACGCGCTTGAGCATCGGCGCCAGCGAGGGCATCGGGGTGCCGTTGACCACGTTGGGCAGCGCGGCCGCGGTCGGGACCGTGGCGGCGGTGGCTGGTGGCGCGGGTTCCGCGGCGGCGGGCCGGTCCAGCATCAGCTGCATGCCGGTGGCGGCGAAACCGCCGAACGCGGCGGCGGCGGTGAGCGCCAGCAGGGTGCGGCGGGCGCTGGAACGGGGGGCGGTCGGGGGCGACGAATGCTGCATTGCGGCAGGACTCCGGGAGCGGGCATCGGGGCGGCGCCGGTCGGCGCGCATTCACACTTTCGGCCGGCGCGCTTGAATCTTCGGTGAAATCGAAGCGGCATGCGCGTGTCAGCCG
>ERZ1645185.903-NODE-903-length-12489-cov-15.597153_pt1 | contig 12489 bp, 13 predicted proteins | sample MGYA00575351_ERZ1645185 | MGnify/ENA primary metagenome ERZ1645185 (study PRJEB40838, sample SAMN11284767) | freshwater sediment metagenome | isolation source: river sediment | host: Sediment | place: India: Jana village, Kanpur | collected 2015-12-17 ...
AAGAGCGGGCCAGCGAGCGGCGGATCCATCGAAGCGGAAACGCCGCGCATGCCACAATGCGGGCATGTCCTACCTCGTCCTCGCCCGCAAGTGGCGCCCCAGGCGCTTCGCCGAACTGGTCGGCCAGGAGCACGTGGTCCGCGCGCTGACCAATGCCCTGGAAAGCGGCCGCGTCCACCATGCCTTCCTGTTCACCGGCACCCGCGGCGTCGGCAAGACCACGATCGCGCGGATCTTCGCGAAGTCGCTGAATTGCGAGCAGGGCACCAGTGCGGATCCCTGCGGCGAATGCGAGACCTGCCGCGCGATCGACGCCGGCCGCTACATCGACCTGCTGGAAATCGACGCGGCCTCGAACACCGGCGTCGACAACGTCCGCGAGCTGATCGAGAACGCCCAGTACATGCCGTCGCGCGGCAAGTACAAGGTCTACCTGATCGACGAAGTGCACATGCTGTCGAAGCCGGCGTTCAACGCGCTGCTGAAGACGCTGGAAGAACCGCCGGAGCACGTGAAGTTCCTGTTCGCGACCACCGACCCGGAGAAGCTGCTGGTCACGGTGCTGAGCCGCTGCCTGCAGTTCAACCTGAAGCGCCTCGACGAGGACCAGATCCGCGGGCAGATCGCGAAGATCCTCGCCGCCGAGGGCATCGCCGCCGACGACGACGCGATCCGCCAGCTGGCGCGCGCCGCCGACGGCAGCCTGCGCGATGGGCTGTCGCTGGTCGACCAGGCGATCGCCTACTGCGGTGCCGGCACCGACGGTGGCCGCCTCGAGGGCGCCGCCGTCGCCGCGATGCTGGGCACGGTCGATCGCAACCGCGTGCAGGCGCTGCTCGACGCGCTGGCCGCGCACGATGGTGGCCGCCTGCTCGACGAAGCCGCGCAGCTCGCCGAGTTCTCGCCGGACTGGGGCAGCGTGCTGGATGCGCTCGGCGAGGCGCTGCACCGGGTGCAGGTCCGGCAACTGGTGCCGGGCGTAGACGTCGGCCACGATGCCGTCGCGGTCGACGCGCTCGCTACCGCGCTGCGTCCCGAACTGGTGCAGCTCTGGTACCAGATGGCCCTGCATGGGCGCCGCGACCTGCAGCATGCGCCCAGCCCGCGTTCCGGCTTCGAGATGACCCTGCTGCGGATGCTGGCGTTCCGCCCCGCCGACAGCGCCCGCGAGCAACCAGCGATGCCGGCGTCCTCGCCTGCGCCTGCGCGTGGCGACACGCCACCACGCGGCCCCGCGCGCGGGAGTGCCGCAGAGGCCGCGCGTGCAGCGCTGTCCGCGCCGGCGCCCGATCTCGTTGCGCGTCCCGAGCGCGCACCGGAGCCGCGCGTGGCGCCTGCACCCAAGCCGGAGGCCGTGGTGCCGCCCATGCCGTCGACGCCCGAGGCGGCCGGCCTGCTGGTGACCGACACCGAGCACTGGCTGTCGCTGGTGGCGCGCAGCAGCCTGCGCGGGCCGGTGCGCCTGCTGGCCGAGCATGCCGCGTTCGTCGCCCACCAGGACGGCGTGCTGCGGCTGTCGCTGGCCCCGGGCGATGAACACCTGAAGTCGCCGAGCCTGGTGCTGCAGCTGGGCGATGCGCTGGCGTCGATGCTCGGCGGCGGCGTGCAGCTGCGCTTCGAGACCGGCGAGCCGCGCGGCGACACCGCCCGCGTGCGCCATGCCCGCGAGCGCGAGTCGCGCCAGGCGCAGGCGGAGCAGGGCTTCGCGGCGGACCCCCACATCCAGCGGCTGGTCGAGGTGCATGGGGCGCGCATCCTGCCCGACACCATCCGGCCACTCGGCGAGAATTGACCCGGGGCGGACGACCGCCCAATGCGAGGACGACCATGCGAGGAAACATCGCCCAGCTGATGCAGCAGGCGCAGAAGATGCAGGAAGACATGCAGCGCGCGCAGGAGGAAGTGGCGGCGCTGGAGGTGGAGGGCCATGCCGGCGGCGGGATGGTCAGCGTGACCCTCGGCGGCCGCATGGATTGCCGCCGGGTGCGCATCGATCCCGCTGCGCTGGCCGATCCCGAGATGGCCGAGGACCTGATCGCCGCGGCCTTCAACGACGCGGTCAACAAGATCAACGCGATCTCGCAGGCGAAGATGGCCTCGGCGACCGCGGGCATGCCGCTGCCGCCGGGCATGAAGCTGCCGTTCTGAGTCTTGCTCCCCCGCCTTCGCCAAGCGAAGTCGAGGGCCTGGCGCGATGACGACCTCACTCCTCGAACAACTGATCGAAGCGCTGCGGGTCTTGCCGGGCGTGGGCCAGAAGTCCGCGCAGCGGATGGCCTACCACCTGCTGGAACGCCAGCGCGACGGTGGGCGCCGGCTCGCCGAGGCGATGGCCGAGGCGATGGCGCGGGTCGGCCATTGCGAACGCTGCCGCGACTTCAGCGAGGACCCGGTGTGCCCGACCTGCGCGAGCAGCGCGCGCGATGCGCACCTGCTGTGCGTCGTCGAAAGCCCGGCGGACCGGCTGGCGATCGAGCAGGCCACCGGCTATCGCGGGCTGTACTTCGTGCTGCAGGGGCGCTTGAGCCCGCTGGACGGCATCGGTCCCGGCGAACTGGGGCTGGACCGGCTGGGCAAGCGCCTCGCCGAAGGCGAAGTGGTGGAGCTGATCGTCGCCACCAATCCCACGGTCGAGGGCGAGGCGACCGCGCACTATCTCGCGCAACTCGCGCGCGCGCATGGCGTGCGCGCCAGCCGGCTCGCGCATGGCGTGCCGCTGGGCGGCGAGCTGGAATACGTCGACCGCGGCACGCTGTCGCATGCGTTCGGCAGCCGCAGCGACATCCTTCCCTGACAACGCCGGCAGGAGGCGACCCCGCGATGCCCGAGACCATCTTCCACAAGATCCAGCGCGGCGAGATCCCGGCGCAGCTGGTCTACGAGGACGCGCACCTGTTCGCCTTCCGCGACATCGCCCCGCAGGCGCCGGTGCACGTGCTGTTCGTGCCGAAGCGCGACTACGCCACCCTCAATGACGTGCCGGAGGAAGACGCCGTGGTGGTGGGCCGGCTGGCGACCGCCGCCGCGCGCTACGCCAAGGCGCAGGGCTTCGCCGAGGACGGCTATCGCATCGTCATGAACTGCAACGGGGATGGCGGGCAGACCGTGTTCCAGATCCACCTGCACCTGCTCGCGGGCGCGCCGCTCGGTCGCTTCGGCACGCCCGGCTAGGCGCGCCTCACCAGGCCCAGGGCCATCCCCACGGCGAGGGACGCGTGACCACCCGCACCCGTTCGCGCACCGGCCACAGGTAGACGACGTCGGCGGCCATCCGCGGGAAGCGGTACACGTAGCCGTCCACCTTGCGTTCCTCGTACCCCTCGATGCGGCCGGTGAAGGTGACTTCGCGCTTGGGTTCGAACAGCGCGGGGTCGTAGAAGCCGGTACGGCAGGCGATGAACCGACCCCAGGTGTCGTCGCTGGCCCACACCGGGCGACCCTCGGCGTCGAGCCTGGTCGAGATGATTTCGAAGCAGGTGCGGTCGGGTCGCGGTTCGGTGCGGATGATGCGGCCACCCCAGCGGACGTTGGCGCCCGTGTGGTCGCCGACCACGGCATCGTGCGCGTTCAACGGGTCGAAGGCGCCCTGCAGGGGTTTGGGCTGGCTGGCGCAGCCGGCGAGCAGGGCCAGGAGGAGGCTGGTGGCGGCGATGCGGAGGGTCATGGGGCGACTCCAGTTGTCGGCATTTGTCGGAGCATGGCATGGCGCGGTGCATGTGGCGTCATGGTCGGTGCCGGGCGAGGTCAGTGATCAGGCAGGCGGCTTCGGCATCCGTCGAACCAGCGTAACGCGCGTCCGAGAAACGCCGGCTGAGCGTGCGTAGGTCAAGGCCGCCACGCGGGACGTCGGCGGCGACACGGTCTGCCCATTCCTGCGCGGGCTCGTGCGGCAGGCGCCCCTTGCCGAGGCGCGCATAGCGCCGGCCAAGCCGATGCCAGGCGCGCAGCAGCGGGTCGCGCTCGCGCTCGCCGCGGGCGATCAGCCACGCCATCCAGGCCATCGCCAGGCCCGCTGTCGCAGCGAACAACAAGACCAGCGCGCGGCCATCCAGGTCGTCCAATCCCAATGGCGCGAGGAGTTGCCGCTGGCGTTGCGCGTTGAAGCCGAGCACGAAATCGTTCCAGCCGCGCCGCAGCCAGTCGCCGGCATCGAACATCGGGACCAGGCCGTCGAACTGGCCGATCCGCCCCGGGCGCCGTTCGGCGATCGTGTCGAAGACGCGCTCAGGTGCGACCGCGGCGGTCGGATCGACGCGCACCCAGCCGCGCCCCTCCAGCCACGCTTCGTTCCACGCATGGGCATCGGAGTTCAGCACCAGCCAGTAGCCACCGATCGGATTGCGGTAGCCGCCCGCGTATCCCGTGACCACGCGGGTCGGGATGCCGGCGGCGCGCATGAGTACCGCAAACGCCGAACTGAAGTGTTCGCAATAGCCCTGGCGGCGATCGAACAGGAAGTCGTCGACTTCGTCGCGCCCCGCGAGCGGAACCTGCAGCGTGTAGGCGAAGTCGCGACGGATCATCGCAAGTGCGCGCTCGACGATCGCGCGGTCGCTGCCCGCTCCCGTGCCCGCCTCGCGGCGCCACGCCCGGCCCATCGCGAGCGTGCGCGGGTTGTAGCCGCGGGGCAGGGCGAGCGCCTGCGCGCGCAGCACCGAAGGCAACTCGGCTTCGAACGCCGCCGCTTGCACCGAGCGCATGCGCCATCGGGTCACGTTGCCGAGCGGCGCGTCGACATAGAGCCCGCGGTCGTAGCCGAACCGCACCCCCTCCGGCGGGCCGACGGGGACATCCAGCGCGACCAGCTGGCGCGTGTCGGTGGGCTCCAGTTCGATTTCGTAGTCGAACGACTGGCCTGTCCCGGTGAGCGGCGCGGCGGGCATGCGTTCCAGCCAGCGCGGTTGCTGCCAGGTGCGGCCATCGAAGTCCACGAGGACCGGCCCACGCCAGTACATCTCGCCGCGGGCGGGCGCCGCCCCGAAGAACTGAACGCGAGCCGCCGGGCTATCGTCGTTCATCAAGTCCTGCCAACCGCCGGGCGTCATGCTGTCGGAGAGGCCGGGTTTCGCCACGGCGCGTTCCGGCAGGCCCCACAAGGGCGCCGGCAGGCGGGGGAACAGCCAGAACGCCGCGAGCGCCAATGGCAGGCCCAAGGCGAGCAGGCGCAGCACGTCGCGGCTGCCATGCCACCAGCGCACGCCGGATGGCTGGCCGAGGCCGGCCTCGTCCTCTGCCAGCCGGCGCAGGGCCAACAGCGACAGCACGACGGCGACCAACGCCAGCACCAGGCTGGTCGGTCCCTGGTCCAGCAGGAAGGTGGCGAACGGTGCGAACAGTGCGAAGCCCAGCAGCGCGCGACCGTCCCGCAGGCTGAAGGTTTCCGAAGGCTTCAGCGCCAGCATCGCGGCCAGCACCGCGCAGGCGGAATCGCGGCCCACGCCCGGCAGTTCCATCGCCACCGCACCGATCGCGGCGATGCCGAGCAGGATCCGCAGCGGCGCGGGTAGCGGCTTGCGCCACGCCGCTGCGGCGACCAGCACCGCGCCCATCCCGAAGCCGATCCCCAGCGAGGGGGGCAGGGCCAGCAGCAGGGGCAGCAGGCAGGCGGCGGTGGCGAGCAGCACGCGACGCCGGCTGCGGACCTGCATCGGTGACGCCTCAGCCATGGGCGGCCTCCTGCGGCAACAGCGCCAATGCGCGCAGGCAGGCATGCCGATGCGCCGGCCCCAGGCCCATCGGCAACGCCGGCTGGCCGGGGATGCGCAGGGCGTAGCGACGTCCCTCGCGTTCGGCGTCGTCGACCCAGCGCGCGAGCCGGCGGATGCGTTGTTCGTAGGGCAGGCCCTGGGTGGCCTCCCAGTCGAGCATCAGCTGGTCGCTGCGGTGCTGTTCGTATTCGCGCACCAACAGGCTGTCGCGGCGCGCGGACGCCTTCCACGCGACCGTGCGCGGGGCATCGCCCGGGCGGTAGCCGCGCAGGTGGTGGAGGTCGTCGCCGGCGCGGGCGACCCGCGCCTTGCCCTCTGCGCCCGCCGGCATCGGCAACGGCGGCGCCTGCGTCTCCGGTGCGGGGTAGACGAGCAGGGTTTGCGCGGGCCAGACGTAGGCCCAGGCGCGGGCCAGGCCGAGCGGTTGCACGGTGCTCAATTCGATCCGCGGCACCGGCATCAGGCCGCGCCTGTCCGTCGGGACCTGCAGGTCCACCGTGGCGCCGGCCTGGTCGAAACTCGCGTGCGTGGCGGCGTCCCCATGGCGCAGCTTCAGGCCGCGCCGGACGCGGGCGTCGCGGGTGCCGAGCGAGAGCTTCAGGTGCAGGGGTTCACCGGCCGCGACGGGATCGGCGGAGACCGCGCCGACAGTCACCCCGGACAGCTGCATGTGCGCGCCGATGAGGCTCGCTTGCGCCGCGCCGGCCAGCAGGAGGGCCAACAGCAAGGCGGGGTTGTTGTTGAAGTTGAGCGCGCCCAGGCCCATGGTGCCCAGCAGCAGCGCGAAGAACAGCCCGGTCGCGGTCGGCAGCACGTAGATGCGGTGGCGATCGAACGCCACCGGCAAGGCTTCCGGCGTGCGTGGCCGGGTGAGGGCCTGCACGCGCCTGCGCAGCGCGTCGCGCATGTCAGTCGACCGGGACGGCGTGCAGGATCTGCTTGGCCAGGACCGCGGGCGCGCTGTCCGCATCGCCGACCAGCCGGTGTTCGGCGACCGGCGCGAACAGCGCCTGCACGTCCTCCGGCACCACGTGCTGGCGCCCGAGCAGCAGCGCATGCGCGCGCGCCGCGCGCAGCAGGGCCAGTCCCGCGCGTGGCGAGAGGCCCACGCGCACGCCCGGGTGCTGCCGGCTGCGGGCCAGCAGCGCCTGTACGTAGGCCAGCAGGGGTTCGCTGGCGTGCACCCCAAGCACCGCGCGGCGCAACGCGATCACCCGGTCGGCATCGAGCAGGGCCGGCGCTTGCGCGATCAGGTCGCGACGGTCGCTGCCGGCGAGCAAGGCGCGTTCCGCGACCTCGTCGGGATAGCCCAGCGCGAGCCGCAGCAGGAAGCGGTCGAGTTGCGAATCCGGCAACGGGTAAGTGCCGGCGAGGTCCACGGGATTCTGGGTGGCGATCACCAGGAACGGGTCTGGCAGCGGACGGGTCTGCCCGTCCAGGCTGACCTGGTGCTCGGCCATGGCCTCGAGCAGCGCGCTCTGGGTGCGCGGCGGGGCGCGGTTGATCTCGTCGGCCAGCAGCACGTGGGTGAATACCGGCCCGGGGTGGAATTCGAAGCGCCGCGCCTGCGCCTCGTACACCGAGACGCCGAGAATGTCCGCCGGGAGCAGGTCGGAGGTGAACTGCACCCGCGCGAATCCGAGGCCCAGGGTCGCCGCCATCGCATGCGCCAGCGTGGTCTTGCCGAGGCCCGGCAGGTCCTCGATCAGCAGGTGCCCATCCGCGAGCAGGGCGACGAAGGCGAGGCGCACCTGCTGCGGCTTGCCCAGCACCAGGGTGTTCACCTGCGCCTGCGCATCGCGCAGGGCCGCGCGCAGCGCATCGGTTAGGATCGCGTCGGAAGCCGTGGAAGCGGGCATGTCGTTCAAGTCGGCGTCGCCTTGGTCGGGTCCGAGGCAGTGTACGAGGTCGCGGCGGATGCTGGATTCAACCGGGGTGCAAGCCGCCAGGCGCAGGTTCTTCTGGCTGTGGGCCGTGGTGAGCCTGGTCAACCTGGTGCTGGCCGCGCGCCTGCCGCTGTTCGTCGACGAGGCGTTCTACTGGCAGGAAGGCCGCCACCTCGCCTGGGCGTATTCCGACCTGCCGGGGATGACCGCGTGGCTGGCACGGATCGGCGATGCGTGGGCACCCGGCAGCACGTTGGCCTTGCGCCTGCCGTTCCTGCTGATCGGTGCCGCGATTCCGTGGCTGGTCGCGCGGATGGCGTCGCGCGAGGTCGATCCCGACCGCGGCTGGCAGGCGGGCAGCCTCGCGGTCTTGCTGCCGCTGTCCGGGTCGCTGGGACTGATGGCCCTGCCGGACGTGCCGCTGCTGTTCGCCACCGTGCTGTGCCTGGATGCCAGCCTGCGCCTGCTGCGCGAGGTCACTCCCGCCGCGGCGCTGGAACTTGCGCTGGGGTTGGCGATCGGCGGGCTGACCCACTATCGCTTCGCGGCGGTGATCGCGATCGGCTGCATCGCCTTGCTCGCGTCCGCCGAGGGGCGTCGCGTGCTGCGCCATCCGCTGGCCTGGGCCGCGATCGCGATCGGTGCGCTGGCGTGGTGGCCGCTGCTGGCCTGGAACCTCGACCACGCCGACGCCGGCCTGCGCTTCCAGCTGCTGGATCGGCACCCGTGGCAGTTCAGTCGCGAGGGCCTGCGCCTCGGGCGCATGCAACTCGCGCTCGCCACGCCGTTGCTGCTGGTGGCGATGGGGATCGCGGCGTGGCGCGGCCTGCGCGCGCAGCAACCTGCACGCCGTTACCTCGCGACGTGCGGGTCGCTGGTGGTCGTCGGCTTCCTCGCGCTCGGCTTCGTTGCCGACCGCGAGCGGGTCAGTTTCCATTGGCCGCTGCCCGGGTACGTCGCGCTGCTGCCGCTGCTGCCCGCGGTGCTGGCGGGCTGGGCGCGCGGCTGGCGGATCGCCGCATGGGCCACCGCCGGGCTGGGCCTGGCCGCGGTGCTGGGCTACTACGCGATGGCCTCGGTGCCCGGCGCGCGGGCGCAGGCGGCGTCGCGCAACTTCCATCCGACCAATTTCGCCGGCTGGGACGTGCTGGCGCGCGAGGTCGATGCCACGTTGCGCGCCATGCCGCCCGGCACGCGGCTGCTGGCGGGCAACTTCAAGCTGGGTGCCGAGCTGGGCTTTGCGCGCGGCGATGCGCGGATCCCGGTGCTGGACCATCCGCTCAACCACAAGCACGGACGGGCGCCGCAACTTGCGCTGTGGGGGCTGGCGATCGACGCGCGCGAAGCCCTGGGCGACGGACCGATCCTGCTCGTCGCCAGCGCCAACGACGTGCCCTTCCGCGACCTGCTCGCGTACTACCACGTGCTATGTCGGCAGGTCGGACCGTTGCCGCCGCCGCGGGTCCTCAACATCGACCACGGCCGCCAGCGCTTCCTGCTGTTCCGCTTGCCGGCAACACGCCCCGCGGGCGGCTGCACCACGCCCGCGCTCGCCTTCGTCGATGCGCCGACGCCGGGCGCCGAGGTCGGCAGCGGGTTCGAGGTGGCCGGATGGGCGTTCAAGGACGGGGTCGGCCTGCGCAGCGTCGACGTTACCCTGGACGGCAGGGTGGCGGCACGGATGGCCTATGGCGATGCCAATCCGGGCGTCGCCGCGTTCTGGAAGGTCAGCCGCGATCCCGCGCATCCGCGCGTCGGCTTCCACGGGCGCGTCGAGGGCGTCGCCCCGGGGCGGCATTGGCTGGGCCTGCGCCTGCATGGCCGCGACGGCAGCGTCGAGGACTGGCCTGCGCAGGTGGTCGAGGTGCGCTGATCAGGGCAGGCGGAAGCCGGCCTGGCGCAGCAGCCGGGCGGTGGCGATCAGCGGCAGGCCGATCAGCGCGGTCGGGTCGCGGCTCTCGATGGCATCGAACAGGGTGATGCCGAGGCCCTCGGCCTTGAAGCTGCCGGCGCAGTCGAACGGCTGCTCGGCGTCCACGTAGCGGGCGATCTCGCCGTCGTCGAGGTCGCGCATCGCCACTTCGGTCAGGTCCAGCGCCTCCAGCACGCGGCCGTCGGCGTTCGCCAGCGCGATGCTGGTGTGGAAGCGCACGCGCCGGCCGCGCATCGCCTGCAATTGCGCGATCGCGGCGCTCCGCCCGCCGGGCTTGCCCAGCAGGCGGCCCTCGACTTCCGCGGCCTGGTCGGAGCCGATCACCCAGTCAGCGTGGTCGAGGCCGGCGGCGACCGCGAGCGCCTTGGCGCGGCCCAGCCGGGCCGCCAGTGCGTCCGCGCGCTCGCCGGGGGCCGGGGTTTCGTCCACTTCCGGACGGGACGTGTCGAAGGGCAGGCCGAAGCGCGCGAGCAGTTCGCGTCGATAGCGCGAGGTGGAGGCGAGGACCAGCGTCGGCATCGTTCAGGGCTTGCCGGCGCGGGCGCGGTCGATGCGCGCGAGTTGCTGCTCCAGGCTGCCGCGGGCGGCATCCAGCGAGCCGCGCACGGTGCGCAACTGGTCCAGCGAGGCATCCGCCGCATGGTCGCGCAGCCACAGGCGCTGGCGCAGCAGGTCGCGCATCGCGCCCTGGACCGGGTTCTCGTGGTCGCCGGCGACCGCCTCGATCTCGCCCCGCGCGACCCGCAGGCGGGCTTCCAGCGCGTCGGCCGCATCCAGCACCTCGCGGATGGCGCGCGCGCGCGGGTGCTCGCCGCGCAGCCGGCGCCAGGCCAGCCACGCGAGCGGGGCGATCAGGGCCAGCAACAGCAGCAGGAGCGTCGTCTTCACCCGGCGAGTCTGCGCCAGTCGCCTCAGGGGCGGCAATCGGCATGTCGCCAAGGGCGCCCCGGTTTGACAGCTAACTGCTTGGCGCGTAACATTTTCCGGCTATGTCGAGCCCCTCCAACAGCCGCGTGCCCGAAGCCGTGGACGCCTGGCGGATGGTGGCGGCCCGCAAGGTGTTCGAAGGCAGGATCCCGTTGGCCGCGATGACGCGCCTGCGCGATGGCCTGGTCGATGCCGGGGGCGAGGTCGGTTACACGATGGAGTTCGGCACCGATGCGCTCGGCGTCGCCTTCGTGGAACTCCAGGTCGAGGCCGGCCTGCCGCTGGAATGCCAGCGCAGCCTGCGTCGGTTCGTGCTGCCGGTGCAGCTGTCGCAACGCCTCGGCCTGATCCGGGACGAGGCCGACGAAGCCGCGCTGCCGCCCGGGTACGAAGCCTTGCTGGTGGCCGACGACGGCATGCTGAAGCCGGCCGAGCTGGTGGAGGACGAGTTGATCCTGGCGTTGCCGGTGGTGCCGGTGTCCGCCGACGTGGAGGAAGTCGAACGCGAGTTCGCGCCGACCGCGGAAGAAGTCGCCCAGGCCAGTCCGTTCGCGGCGCTGGCGGGCCTCAAGAAGGGGCATTCCCCTTGAGAGAAAGGTGCGACAATGTCGCGCTGAGTCGCTGAATCGTTTTCTTTGGAGTTGTTCCCATGGCCGTCCAGAAGTCCCGAGTCTCCCCGTCCCGCCGCGGCATGCGCCGCGCCCACGACGCCCTGTCCGCCAAGCAGCTGGCCACCGATCCGACCAGCGGCGAGACCCACCTGCGCCACCACGTGACCGCCGATGGTTACTACCGCGGCAAGCAGGTCATCGCGCCGAAGACCAAGGTCGTCGACGAAGAGTGAGCCGCGGCCGCAAGGCCAGGGTTCCCGCATGACGCCCGGCCGCGCCATTGGCGCGGCCGTTGGCGTTTCTGCATCCCGCGTTTCCCGCAGGCCGCCGCCGCTGAGGTTGGCCGGCCGCATGTCCGTCGCGCTATCGTGACGGGTCGCCCCCGGCGAGGGGGCTCGCCAGGAGTCCGTGCATGAGCCAGCCCGAAGGTCGCATCCATTCCCGCATCGCCGGTACGGGCAGCTACCTGCCGGAGAAAGTGCTGACCAACGCCGACCTGGCCCAGTTCGTGGACACCAGCGACGAGTGGATCGTCGCGCGCACCGGCATCCGCGAGCGCCACGTCGCCGCCGAGGGCGAGACCACCTCGGACCTCGCCTACCACGCCGCGATGCGCGCGATGGAAGCGGCCGGCGTCGGCCCCGCCGACCTCGACCTGATCGTGCTCGGCACCACCACGCCGGACCTGATCTTCCCGTCCTCGGCCTGCCTGCTGCAGCACAAGCTGGGCGCCGCCGGCTGCCCGGCCTTCGACGTCAACGCGGCCTGCTCCGGCTTCATCTACGCCTTGACCATCGCCGACAAGTTCATCCGCTCCGGTGCGGCGAAGACGGCGCTGGTGGTCGGCGCCGAGACCCTCACCCGGATGCTGGACTGGAACGATCGCGGCACCTGCGTGCTGTTCGGCGACGGCGCCGGCGCGGTGGTGCTCAAGGCCGATGCGGAGACCGGCATCCTCAGCACCCACATGCACGCCGACGGCGGCAAGAAGGAACTGCTGTGGAACCCGGTGGGCGTCTCGGTCGGCTTCAAGCCGGAGGAGCAGAACGCCGGCGTGCGCGTGCTGATGACCGGCAACGAGGTCTTCAAGCATGCGGTGAAGGCGCTGGATTCGGTGGTCGACGAAGCCCTGAGCGCGAACGGCCTGGATCGCCACCAGCTGGACTGGCTGGTCCCGCACCAGGCCAACCTGCGCATCATCGAGGCGACGGCCAAGCGCCTGGACATGCCGATGGAGCGGGTGGTGGTGACCGTGGACAAGCACGGCAACACCTCCTCGGGCTCGGTACCGCTGGCGCTGGACCAGGCGGTCCGCGACGGACGCATCCAGCGCGGCCAGCTGGTGCTGGTCGAAGCCTTCGGCGGCGGTTTTACCTGGGGCTCGGCGCTGCTGCGCTACTGACTTCGGCCGGTGCCGGCTGCGC
>ERZ1645185.904-NODE-904-length-12483-cov-4.135581_pt1 | contig 12483 bp, 15 predicted proteins | sample MGYA00575351_ERZ1645185 | MGnify/ENA primary metagenome ERZ1645185 (study PRJEB40838, sample SAMN11284767) | freshwater sediment metagenome | isolation source: river sediment | host: Sediment | place: India: Jana village, Kanpur | collected 2015-12-17 ...
CTTTCCACCAGTTGCAGCATACAAACCCCGGGAACCACGGGCTGACCCGGAAAATGTCCGCCAAAAACCGGATGGGCCGCATTCCAATGGATGGTGGCGCTTATTTTCCCAGCTTCCTGTTTCAGGTCCTGTAGGGTAAAAAAATCTCCTGCCAGCATTATCGGTCGAGTTTTTTAAGTGATATGTTAAAATTGAAATTATGGTGTTGTATAAACACTGAATCGGGCGCAAGAACAGTACCCTTCCTCCAGGGTCCCGCCGCAGCTGAAAAAAGTTTTGCCTCCACCAGTTTTTTGCGTTTGGATCCCAGCTCAGCATGCAGCAGTTCAGAACAATTTGCATCGGTCTGATACCAGGCGATCTTTTTGCCCCGCTCATAACCATAGTACCAATTCCCCTCCCTGCGCGCCACCTGACCGGCCTCCTCCCCTATTCCATTCATCATCACCAGATCAAAATCATTCCGCAGCGCATCCACCACCATTTTTTTATTGAGCCGTTTCATCACAAAATGTTTCCTAAAAACACCCTGCTGCCCAAATTCAAAATCAAAGAATTTAACCCCCGTTTCCGTTGAGAATACCACCCGTCGGGTGCTGTCTTCCATGGTCTTGATCAGTAACAACCCGCTGAGGTTTTTTCCCACAACCTCCACCCGGGCCTTGTAAAGCTCAGCTGTAAATGCCGGCCTGAAAGCCTGTATGCAAAACGGATCGCCCGCTGAGGGTTGCAGAGACTTGTATGCCGACCCGCATCCTGCCAGCAGCAAGGTCAAACTACTTATGAGCAAAGACCGCATCTGCAATGGAAACATTGATTTCTTTTTGCTGAAAAATAATCAGGGTATTATCGCCGCCCTGTTCCATCATATTGATATTGGCAACAGAGAAATCTTTCCGGTCTACCGTTACCAGGATCCTGGAGAAAAACTCTGATAACCCCTTGCCCACCGGAATCATTTCCACCAGGTATTGCTGCCCGTTCTCAAAAGCTTTCACGGTAAAATCAGGATTACTGAAAACTGTACCCTGCACACAATCCACGGTCAGCCGATTGATCTTCTGGAAGAGTTTGTTCGATTTGGTCGACACCTTATTTTCCTTCTGGCCGTCCTTTATATAAACGTTATTGCCATTGATGATCATCAGGTAACTGAAGGGATGCTGGTATTCCATTCGGACCAGATTTTCCTTGCGGAACCAGAATTTGCCCCGGGAAACAATTTTCTCCGACAACAGGCTCAGGGTCTTCTCCTGCACAAAATCACTTTTGATGGAGGTGATCTTTTTGGACGCCGCTGTGAAGCTGGCTTTGAAGGCATTGATATCTGCCACGGCCTTATAGCCCTTATACTGGGCATTTGCCGCCAGCCCGGATATCATTATAAACAGTAAAAATAAATTACGCATACGGATCCTCGTTAATCAGTTTATCCAGCCGAACAAATTCATATCCCCTCTTCCTTGCCTCTTCAATAAAGGCCGGCAAAATTCGCAGGGTCAGCGCTGATGTGTCGTGAAGCAACACTATGCCTCCCGGCTGTAAAGATCGCATTAGCTTTCCAAACAACCTTTGCTCATCTTTAGCTATAGTATCCAGTGACCGGATATTCCAGCCAACCGCAAGCATGCCTGTGCGCCTCACCGCCCTGGCCAGATTGGGATTGGTCACCCCGTAAGGCGGACGAAACAATCTGGGCCTGACTCCTATGATGGATTGAACCAGGTCATTGGTTGCATCCAGTTCCTGTTTCATGCGATCAGCAGAATAGAGGTCAAATAAAGCGGCATGGCTGTAACTGTGATTGCCAATAAGATGACCTTCCTGGTGTACCTGCAGCAATAGGTCAGGTAGCAATTTTATCCTCGACCCGATGCAAAAAAATGCCGCGGGCACTGCCTTTTCCTGCAACACCGCCAGCAGTTCGGGAGTGAATTGCGTAACCGGACCATCGTCAAAACTTATGGCGATGTTTTTGGTTCCGCCCGCAACTGCCGCTTTCTTGGTACCGCTGCAAATGGCAGGCAGATAAAACTGCGAATCAACCTGCGAGCTGCCCCAAACCAGCAACACGATATAACAAATCAGTATGAATAAAAAATAAAACGCTGTCATGCCTGCGAGCCATCCTGCCAGCAGCACCACTATCAGTACCATGAATGTATTCCTGAAATTCAGCATTTGGTAAGCAGCATGAGGGAATGATAACCCAGGGAATCGGCCTGGTAAATCAGCAGGTGGCGTAACAGTGCCGGAGCTGTTTCACATAGTCCGGCGGGTACCAATTGCTGCTTCAGCACAGAGGCTCCCAGCCACATCCCAAAAGCCGAGGCCGTAGGATATTCGCCGCATAAAAGTTTGTAATATATTTTGGGCGAGGAGGCCAGCAACTGGTTTTCGATCATGGCGCACCGGGGTTCAGCAGCATCGCCGGGTAGGTTGCCACTCAAAACCAGGTCAATATCTCCGGCAAACAATCCATTGTCTGCCAGCAGTTCCGCCAGGGTATCTTCCAGCTTACCGGCAGCGGGATTAAACAAAGTGCGCACTCCGTTGATCCGGGCAAGGGCTCCCGCAGCAGGTTCTGATCCGACCATCATATAACAGGCACCCTCACCTGCAGCGCATGCCCGGAACAAACCAAATCGCTCCAGTATGGAAAAACTGTAATCTGTCAACTCATCGGCAGCGCCAACCAAAACCGCTGCACCCGGATTTTCCTGCAAAAACATATCAGCATCCAGCAGGCTGCACTCAAAGGAATGGGTGCGCTGCACAAAAGTATTATTATAGGAATGGCATTTCAGCAATAAGGCAAGCTGTGCGCCAACCGTGTTATGGGTAGACTGGATAAAGGCCGTGGGGGTCAGCATTTCTTCCTGGTTCTCCACCATCCGTTTCAGAAAAATGCCGGTGTCTTCCAGGCAGCCATAGGCAGTGCCGGTGATGATGGCATCCGGATTGGTGCAGCCCGCCTGCTGCAAAGCGTCCATTCCGGTAGCAACACCCATACGGATGATCCTGCTCATGCGCCGGATCAGTTTGGGTTCAATAATATCACCGTAGGCCGGTTCCAGGCAGCTGGTGCGATGGGCATGCAGCGGTACTGGCTCCTGTAGGAAAGCCGGTTGCCTGAAGCTTTGCTGGGGCGATATGGCGGAAGCTGCATTGATATACATATCAGACAAGGGAAAAAATCAGTGATGAACAATTGCCGCCGAATCCGAATGAATTCGACAACACATGACGAATGCCTTCAGCCTTTTCAAAAGTCTGCACCATCACACCGGGCTTTTCTATAACGGGCACCTCTATCCGTAATCCCGGGAACAGGCATTGCTCCTGCAGTGACACTGCCGAATAAACCGCTTCAATACCCCCACAAGCCGCGAGGGTATGTCCGGTAAAGGATTTGGTGGAGCTCATTTTCGGGTAAGCATCACCAAAAATTCTCTGTATGGCTGTACTTTCTGATGAGTCGTTGTTTTGGGTTCCTGTTCCATGCAGGTTGATATAATCAATATCTGAAGGTTGCAAGGCGGCCATTTTCATTGCGCCTTTCATGGCAGTGAAGGAGCCTATACCTTCCGGTGAAGAGGCGGTCTGGTGGTGTGCATCATTGGCATTGCAATAGCCCGATACCACAATTTTCAATTCCTTTCCCAGAGCGGCTGCCACCCTGCTGCTTACCAGTACTACAAAGCCGGCGCCTTCGCCCAGGTTTAATCCCCTTCTTCCCTTATCAAAGGGCTGGCAAAGCTGGGAGTCGAGGATCATGAGGGTATTGAAACCATTCAGGGTAAATCTTGACAGGGCATCGGTACCGCCGGCAACCACCACATCCAGCATTCCATTCCGGATCATACGCGCCCCCATCATAATGGCGTTGGCGGAGGAAGAACAGGCTGTGCTGATGGTGGTGATAAATTCGCTGATGCCCAGGGCCAGCGCCATTTTTTCGGTAATGGCTCCACATTCATGCTGGCTAACCATTCGTAATTTACCTGCATGGGGATTGGCCAAAAAGTCCGGAAAAAAATCTTCCGTCAGGTCCATACCGCCGACCGAGGTGGCAGATATTAGTCCCACTTTGCAGTTTTCTTCCCCTGCCATCCAGGTAGTTCCGTGCTGCACCAGTCCCGCATCCTGCAAAGCCTCTTTTGCTGCGAGGTAGCCCAGCATGGCAGTTCTGCTATTGGTGCCGGTCCACCCGCAAATGGCAGCCAGTTCTTCATTGGAGGCTTTCACTTCCCCTGCAGGAAAAATATCTGCATAACGGGTCTGCAGGTAGCGGATGGGGCCCAGGCCGGCCCGGCTTTCCTTCAGTGCGCTGATGTTTTCCTGCACGTTGTTTCCAATGGCAGAAATGGCACCCAGTCCGGCTATATATACCGCTGCCGACATCTTACTAGTTTGCAGCGGGTTGGTTGGCAAGAATAAAATCGGCCATGGTGTCGATCGACTGGAACACTTTCGGGCCATCTTCCGCATTGGCCAATTTGATCTGGTACTTCTGTTGCATCAGAACGATCAGCTCCAGTGCATCGATAGAATCCAGTCCAAGTCCCTCATTGAACAAAGGATCACCCGCCACTATATCTTCAGGTTTTACCTGGAGGTTTAACTGCTCAATAATCTGTTCCTTTAATTCTTCAACTAACTGCTCCCTGTTCATGATAAAAATATTGATATAGATTTTCGATAGTAAATTCCATTGAAAGTACAGAATCATTGCTTTCTGCCGATATTCTGTACAGGGTGGCATTGAATTGTTCACCAAAGATGTCAATCCAGCCCATCAAACAAACCCGGGTTTTTCCTGCTGCAAACAGGGACCGGGTATAGGAATGCAAAAATTCCGGATCCGGTTGTTCTGTTACAAAAAATGCCTGTTCACCTTTCAGTCCGTGGCGGATGCTGATTTCGCCACTTACGATATTTGGCAGGGTGTAAACAAAAACAGCGGGACTTGGTATTTCCTGCATTTGGGATACGAAACGGGTATCGGTATCCAAACTGGAATGGCTGTTGGCAAGCACAATGGCTTTTTCGAAAGGCCGGCAGTCGGGATAATTTTCCCATACCATTTCAGCGGCTGCCACTCCCAGCCTGGAAAGGCGATCCATTTTGTACCACTTGGGGTAATTCAGGTTCAGTGCCCGGTAAAGACCCACCAGGAACTCATCTGCAGCGGCACCCGGCTGTTCATAAAACAGTTGCCCGTTTTTCCAGGCCCTGTTGCCGGTAACCCTGCAGACAGCATTGATATAGAGTTCATTCTTAACCAAGGCCGCCCTCATTTTCTATGATCTGCCTGAGTTCCAGTGTGCGGGCCAGTTTCTTCACCTGCTTTTCATGGTCTTTCACAAACGGATTTTCCATATCCCAAACATAACCTGCCAGCACGGAACAAATCTTTTTCTTGATCTCGGGGTCCTGGTTTTTTGCATAGAAGATGATATCAAGTGTACCATCGTACCAGCTGTTCACATAGGTGCGGAAGGTGTTCACTCCCTGCATCATTTTTTCTGTATACTCTTTTTCCCAGTCGATGTTTTCACCCTGCAACCTGCGAATCACCAGGTTGGCGGCAAGTTGGCTGGAAACAGTTGCCAGCGTAACCCCCGAAGAAAATACCGGGTCCAGGAATTCGGTTACGTTGCCTGTTAGTACAAAGCCATCGCCATAAAATTTATCGGTTGTGGCCGACCAGGATTGCAGCAGCCGGGTATCGAAGATTTTTTCAGCATCCCTGAACCGGTCTGCCAGGTAAGGTTCTGACTCGATCAGCGCATCAAATACCTCGTTGTCATTGCCTGCATATTGTTCAAAAAAGGAAGGGTCGCCCACATATCCCACGGATGTGTTACCTGTGGAGAATGGGATCACCCAGATCCAAACCCCGGGTTTATGCGTTACGATGGTGATCCTGTTGGGTTCGTGTACAGATAACCGTTTCTCATCGCGCAGGTGGGCAAACAATGCCTTTCGGGAAGGAAGGGAAGAGGGCCGGTCGAGGTTGAACAGTTTGGGTATCACCCGTCCGTAACCACTGCCGTCAACAATGAACCGCGCTGAAATTTTATGAACATTGCCATCCTTGTCTTCAACTGTCGTAACTGAATCGCTTCCATTAAATCGTATGTCCGTTACTGTTGTTTCATAAAACAGCGGAATACCTTTTTCAACACAGGTGTCGGCCAGGATCTTGTCAAAATCAGCCCTGGTCACCTGCCAGGTCCATTCCCAGCCTTTTGTGAATTGGTCTGCGAAGGAATAGTCGCAAATCATACCCTGCTTCACGAACTTGGCGCCGTACTTTTCCTGGAAGCCCCTGGCCTTTACCGCCTCCAGGAAGCCTGCTTCTTCAAGGGCTTCCATACAGCGGGGCAGCAAACTTTCACCAATTACAAATCGCGGGAACTTCAGTTTTTCCACGATGGTTACGGAATAGCCGGCCTTTTGGATAATGGAGGCGGCAACAGTTCCGGCTGGTCCGGCTCCGATTACCAGTACGTCAGTTGTTGAGGGTATCACAAAACAAGGTTTAAATATGATTGTAATGTTGTGTTGCTTTTTGTTTGCGGCAGATGAGCAGGGTATGACCGCCTTCCCCGATATTGTCAACCTGCTTTTCAATGGCCAGCCCCGCATCGTGGATGCACTTTTTGAAAACCTCTGAATTATACATCTGGCTGTTGCCGTTAGCAAGGGCCGTGAAGTAGAGAGAGGTCATCTGCAGGCTGAAGGCAGCAGCAGCGAATCGCTGGCAGTCCCAGAAATTCTCCAGTATAAATACATAACCATTTTCATCAAGCGCGGCATTGCAGCGTTTAAGGATGGAGGTTATTTCCTCATCGGAAAAGCAATCCAGGAACTGGCTCATCCAGATGCCGTCGTGTCCGCGGGGAAACTGCTGGGTTTCATCCAGTATATTCACCGGGTGGAAGCTGATCCGGTCCGACAATCCAAGGGATTCGATTTTTTCCATGGCCATATTAACCTGACCGGGCAGGTCCATGATGGTTACATGTATATCCGGAGCATACTGTGCGCAGGAGATAGACCATTTACCCGTGTTACCACCGATATCAATAATATTTTTAACTCCGGTTTCAAAAACCATCGGAAGCACCAGGGGAAAGGATCCGTCGGAATAATAATGGTCAAAATTGAACCAGGAACGCTGGATATCGGTGGGCAATTTTGAGAGGCCTTCATAGATCGTTGGCCATTCTCCGAACACTTTCAATCCAACCGGTTTGCCGGTATCAATGCTCTTGTCGAGGTCGGCCAGTCCATCGTAACAAACATCGCCGATAAAGTCCATATTCACGGCAGTGAGCGGGTCGCTCAGCAAAAAGAATCCTGTTTTTGTAAGGCTGTACCTGTCTTCGTTTACGATCAGTGCGCCCATACCCAAACCGGCTTCCATTAAAACGCGTGCCCCATAAACTGAGATCCCGGTTTTTTCAGCTGCAGATTCGATGGTAATGCCCGATTTACCTGCTTCGCGGATAATTCTGAGCAGTCCATTGCGCCGCATGGTCTGGGCTGCCTGGAACACTACCGGTCCGAATGCAATGCGTTGTGCTTCTTCCTTTGCTTCCAGTGCGGTTTTGGTATCTTTTGAAAAGTGGTTCATAGAGAAAAATATAGCTTAAATGTTTTTACTGAATAATAATGCCGCATTGCACCCGCCGAATCCCGAACCGGTTTTCAGAAAATGCCGCATGCCCGGTTTTGATTGGTTTTGCCTGGCAATGGTAACAGGCATGCTCACCCCATGTTCTTCATACCCCCGTGATGCCAGTACCATTTCCCTTTCCAGGGCTTCCAGCGAAATAGCCGATTCCAGCAATCCGGCGGCTCCCAGTGTATGGCCAAAATAAGCCTTCAAACTGAAAACGGGCACATTTTGCAGGTCAATATGGGCAAAAGCTTTTGATTCCATTTCGTCATTGTATGGGGTGGCCGTGCCATGGGCCGAAATAAAGCCGATATCTGATGGCTCAAGGCCTGCCATTTCCATTGCCGCCTGGATGGCCTGGGCCATTTCCTCTCCGGTACGCGATGGGCCGGAGATATGATTGGCATCATTGCTGGTGGCACCCGCTGAAAGCCGGCATAAGACAGCACCATCCGTTTCAGGAATGGATTGATTGGCAAGAATAATGGTGGCCGCAGCTTCACCCAGGTTGATGCCTTTACGGTTCAGGTCAAAGGGCTTGCAGGGCTCATCGCAGAGTGCCTGGAAAGACCGGAAACCGGCAATAATAAATGGCGAAATGCAATCGGCTCCCGCAACCACCGCCTGGTCATAGGCGCCGCCATCCATCAGCCTTTTCGCCACCAGCAGCGCGGTCATGCCCGAGATGCAGGCATTGGATATTACAACGGGATTGCCACGGTAGCCCAGGAACTGACCAATTTTTTGGGCAGACGCCGTAAGTGACCCCACAGTTTCGGGATCTGGTGTGGCAGGTTCCAGCAGCCCGATATTCCCTTTGGTGGTAGCAATCAGCAGCAGGGTCCGGCTATTCGCAAGGTCAACCGGATAGGATTTCAATGCTTCGGTTATTGATCCCAGTAAGAGCAGTTCAAAAGGCGACCATTCTCCGGGGAAGCTTTGACGCATGGCCGCCCAGTCTTCAGGAGAAAACAGGGATGCGCATACGCCCTGACCGTGGAACTCCTGCCTGTGGCTGAAGAAAACACCCGATTCGCCCCGCAGCATGGCGTCTACATGGGCGGCGGTTCCGCTGGCCATGGGCGACAATACATGGTGACTCATCACAAAAGTTTTCTGCTCCGCCTTCATTACCTCTATAGATATTTTTGCTTCCACGCTTCAAAAAAAGGCGGATTGGTTAACTGCAGTAAATTATTGGTACGATCAAGGAAAACCTGGACCGTGCTTCCTTTGGCCACTATTTCGCGGGTGGCGGCATTGTAAAGTATATAGCTGAATTCCAGCCTGGCAGCATCACAGGGAGTGTACACCGTTTCAATGATCATGCTGTCGCCATAACGAAGTGATTTCTTATAATCACACTGCACCTTCACCACAGGAACAGTGAAACCCTGTTTGTAGATATCCAGGTAGCTGAGGCTGTACTGCTGACCAAAAGACTCGCGCCCGTCTTCAAAATAGCGAACGTAATGACCATGCCATACAATACCCAGGGGATCGGCTTCATTAAACCTTACCACCACTTCCGTTAAATGCTTCACTGAAACCTGCTTCATCTGTGTGTTTGATAATCAATCAGGACCCGAACTTCGAACGCCAGCCCTTCAATTTATTTTTCTTTATGGTTTGCATGGCCTTGTAAATGGTGCTGGCATAATAGTTCCGGAAACCGAATCCGCCGGCCTTCTCTACCATTCTTTCCGTATACAGCACTTTTTTGGAAGCGAGGTCGATGAATGTCAGATACATGGAGGCCGATTCTCCCGACTTATTGAGAGATTCCATGATCACCACCAGACCCACGCCGGTTTTGCCATTCAGGGCATATTTGCTGACCATATTCTGGATATCGCCTTCTTTCAGCCTGCTTTCGTCGGCAGTATTGGTGGAACTGATCTTGTTTTCATCCACCTTATCATTGATGGCCTGGGTTACGGTAATATCACTGCTGATATTCGACCGCTCGAGGTGTTTCTGCCAGTCGAATTTTTTTTGCTCGTTTACGATCACCTGGTTGATGCCGGCGAAATGGCGGTTTTTAATATCATAAGGCGTTGCAGAAAAATCGTTGATCACCCTCGCCTCCGAAAAGTCAACTCCCAGGTACACCATTGGTACGCTGGAGTTCAGGATATCAGAGGGCTTCTGTGCATTGGCAGTAATAACTGCAGCAATCATAATGGTTGAAAAAACAAGTTGTTTGAAAAGCTGTTTCATGATCAAAAGTTTAATGTATGATAGGTTGTAGAAAAATTTTCATTTCACAACTGGCCAGGAGTTTTTCGCCACAAAATACTTTGCCCTCTACCATTGAAACATTGAATACGGTATTCACCATCCTGGTTTCAGTCATTAGGAGTTCACCTTCCATTGGAAGCGCCCCGATGACCAGGTTTTTGATCGCCCCGATAAACCCAACCAGTACCGGACCATTTTGCTGCAGTGCATGAAAGCCAGACCCCGCCGCAGCGGTCTGGGCTATATTTTCAACCAGGGCGGAGGAGCCCAGCCGTCCATTTTCAAAGAATAAATTGTCGGCACGAACAGTAAAGGATGTAAGGGTAAGGTTTTCATCGCATTGAAGCAATTCATCGACCATCACAAAAGGAGGTCGCTGCGGAATTACAGTGGTGATATTTTCCTTATTCAGTAAACTCATTGCTTCCAGAAATCATAATAATTGAACCATTGCACAGGGTATTGGTGGATTCTTTTTTCGGTTGCTGCTACAAAATCTGTCAGAGCCTTTTCCTTTCTTTCCTGTTTGCTTCCCTGGTTATACCATGCTGGCTCACTGGCGTACAGGTGGTAATGACGCGAGGTCTCCTTGAAAGCATACACATAGGAAACCGGCACATTCAATACCGAAGCCAGCAAAAAAGGACCGGCAGGAAACCTGGCAGGTGCTCCCAGCAGGGTTGCCGACAGGGTTTTATTGCCTTCAAGGAATCGGTCTGCATGCATACATACCAATTCATTTTTTGCCAGTGCCTCATTGATGGCATAAATATGAGACAGGTTCTCACCGATCAGGATCAGGTTAAAATTCCTTGAGCCTGTTACCGATTCAAGGTAAGCTTTTATCTGCTCTTGTTCACCATCGTACATGACCACATTTATAGTGGTATCCAGTCTTTTAAGCAGGTGGCCCGCAATTTCCCAGTTTCCTATATGCGCACTCAGGAGCATGCCGCCCTTTCCCTCCGCCACTATTTGGCGCAAATAATGTTCACCCTCAAAATCATAGGTAAAGGGAACACGTAAACCCGCCATTACGGCTACTTTATCAATAAGCGTTTGACCAAAAACGAAATAGTTGCGGTAGATACTGCCGAAGGCTTTCCATTTTGGATACCCGAGCCGGCGGTGAAAATACTGGTACAAATGGGAGGTGCTTTCCATGGAAAAAAGGAAATAATACAAGGCCACCACCCTTAGCAGTGCATAAGCTGGTTGCAGGCCAAATATTTTCAGAATTCCAACAAAAATCCGGTAGCCAAGCGGGGTCGCTTTGGACCTGCCCTCCCAGGAAGCCATTATACCAATGCTTTTGTGTTCATCCGGTTGGTTACATAATCATAAAAATCCTGCAGGGTTTCGATGCCGGCAAAATCTTCCGGTTTTACCTTGAAGCCAAAATGATGCTCCAAAACCACCACCATATCAATATAATCGAGGCTGTCGAGCTCCAGTGCCTCCTTGAGATTGGCACCAGGTATGATCTGATCTGCGTTTACTTCAAATTCCTCAATCAGCAGTGAATTGATTTTCTCGATAAGTTGCTCATTAGTCATATCAGCGAAATTAGGGTAGTTAAGGTTTACTGTATAATAATTTAGGGTGAACGGTCACCCTGCCTCGCTTCATTCCTTGAATTTTTTTACGATCAGGGAGGAATTGGTTCCACCGAATCCGAAGGAATTAGACAGGAAGCAATCGAACTCTTTCTCAATTGTTTCGGTTACCAGGTTGATCCGGGCTGAATCCTCATCGGGCTCTTCGAAATTGATATTGGGGGCAATGAATCCGTTTTGCATCATGAGCATGGAGTACACGATCTCACTTGCACCTGCCATCCAGCACTCGTGGCCGGTCATGGATTTTGTGGAACTGACATAAGGCCGGCTTTCACCAAATACCTGATGAATGGCTTTCGCTTCGCTGCTATCGCCCGCAGGGGTGGATGTGGCGTGAGCATTGATGTAAAAGATATCTGAAGGCTTCATGCCGGCATCTTTCAACGCCATACTCAAAGCCCTCACCGGACCGTCTACGGTTGGGTTGGAAATATGTTCCCCGTTGGATGAAACCCCATACCCCACTACTTCTCCGAGGATTTCGGCACCCCTGGCCCTGGCAGATTCCAGGCTTTCCAGTATCACTGTAGCAGCTCCGCCACTGGGGATCAGCCCATCGCGGTTTTTATCAAAAGGCCTGGAAGCCCTGGTGGGATCCGATTCCCGGATGGAAAAAGCCGACAGGGCATCAAAACTGCCCATTGAATATATGTTCAACTCCTGCGCGCCGCCACAAATAACGGCCTCCTGCATGCCTGATTTTATAAAATGATAACCGAGTCCGATAGCGTGACTACCACTGGCACAGGCAGCGCTGATGGTAAAATTCACGCCCTTGAGCCGGAATATCGTGGCCAGGTTCATGGTTACGGTAGAGTTCATTACCTGGAAAACCGAACCCGATCCTACCAGGGTAGTGTCTTTTTTCTCGCGAATGAGGTCGGTTCCGGATACAATGGGTTCGGCAGAGCTGTCATTGCCATACAGTACCCC
>ERZ1645185.906-NODE-906-length-12466-cov-9.324712_pt1 | contig 12466 bp, 14 predicted proteins | sample MGYA00575351_ERZ1645185 | MGnify/ENA primary metagenome ERZ1645185 (study PRJEB40838, sample SAMN11284767) | freshwater sediment metagenome | isolation source: river sediment | host: Sediment | place: India: Jana village, Kanpur | collected 2015-12-17 ...
CTTCGCACCCTCGTCGAAGGCGCGGTCGGCTACGACCAGCAGCGCGGCGATCGCATCGCTGTCTCCGCCAGCAGCTTCGCGGCCACCGCCGAACCGGCCATCCCGCTGTGGAAAGAGCCGGTCGTCGCCGAAAGCGCCAAATGGCTGGCCGCCGCCCTCGTCGCGGTCGCCCTGCTGGGCTTCGTCATCCGCCCGGTCGTGCGCCGTCTGATGGCCCGGTCCGACGCCCGCGCCGCCGCGCGGGCCGCTGAAATCGCGGCCCAACCCGTGGCCCCCGCCGCCCTCCCCGATTACAGCCGGAAGCTCGCCGAAGCCCGGCTTCTTGCCAGCACGGATGGCGCGCGCGCCACGGCGGTTGCCCGCCGCCTTCTCTCCGAAGGGGCTGCCTGATGCTCAGCGGCGCCGACAAGACCGCCCTCCTGCTGCTGCTGCTCGAAGAGCCGGAGGCCGCAGGCCTTCTCGCCCGGCTGGATCCGCACGAGGTCGAGCAGGTCGGCCGCGCAATGCTGAACGTGGCCGAAGCCTCGCCCCACACCATCGACGCCGTGCTGGGCGAGGTGCTGGAAACCGCGCAGCAGGTCGTCGCCCTCAGCGAAGGCCCCCCGGCGGTTCGCGATCTGCTGGGCCGCGCGCTGGGCGACGAACGTGCGGGCGGCATCCTCGAACGCCTTGGCGAGGCGGCGCGCCCGCCCCTGTTCGAACAGCTCGGCTGGCAGGAGCCCTGGGCCATCGCCACCCTGCTCGAGCCGGAACATCCGCAGGTGCAGGCCTTCCTCCTCGCCCGCCTCCCCACCGACCGCGCCGCCCGGGTCCTCGCCCGCCTCCCTGCCGAACGCCAGCCAGACCTTGTCCGCCGCATCGCGACGCTCGGCGCCGTGATGCCGGCCGTCGCCGAAGCGCTGGACGCCGCCCTGTCCGACAGGATTGCCGCCACCCGGCCCCGCCAGCCGCTCGCCGATCTCGGCGGCATGCAGCGCGCGGCTGATCTCATCAACCTCGCCGGGCTCGATGAAGCACGCGCGCTGGAGGCGCTTTCCAGCATCGACAAGGGCGCGGCCGACCTGCTCAGCGAAACCCTGTTCACCTTCGCCGATCTCACCCGCCTCGATACCCGCGCCCTGCAGACCCTGCTGCGCGCCGTCGATACCGAACAACTGGTCCCGGCGCTCCGCGCCGCCCCGCCCGCGCTCCGCGACCAGCTGCTGTCCGCCATGCCCCAGCGCGCCGCCGAAGCGCTGCGCGACGAGGTGGACAGCCGCGGCCCCGTCAAGCTCGACGAAGCCGCGACCGCGCAGAAGGCCATCGCAGCCGCCGCCCGCCGCCTCGCCGCCGAGGGGACGATCAGCCTGCCCGGCAAGGGCCCCGCCTATGTCTGAGGCGCGTACCGTGCCGCTCGCCCGGCTGCTGCGGCCGGCAGCGCCCGCTCCGTCGCCCGATGAAATCCGGGCAGAAGCCGAAGCGCAGGCCCACGCAGACGCCGACCGCGAGTGGAGCGCGCGGCTGGCCGACGCCGAAGCCCGGCACGCGGCAGACGCCGCGCAGGCAGCCGGGGCGCTCGCCAGCCGGTCCGCGCTCACCGGCAATCTGCTTGCCGCCCTCGAAGAGCGTTTCGCGCAAGCGCTCGCCACGCTCGCCCATGCGCTGGCCCGGCAGGTGCTCGGCGCAGACCCAACGCTTCCGCCCGAGACCCTGCGCGCATTGGTGGCAGACGCGCTTGCCGCCCTGCCAGAGGGGGCCGCTGGAACCCTCCACCTCTCGCCGCAGGATGTCTCCGCGCTCGTGCCACCCCCCGGCTGGCAGCTTCGGCCCGATCCGGCGCTTGCTCCCGGCACTGTCCGGGCAGAGGCGGGCCCCGCGCTCGCCCGCGCCGGCCTCGCGCTGCGGCTCGACGCCCTCGGCTCCGGGCCAGACTGCCAATGACAGCGCCCATGCTCGCCACCGCCCTTGAAGCGGCACTCGCAGCGGCTGAAGTCCCGCCCCACGCCGCCCAGCGCGGCGGCCGCATCCGCGCGGCGGAGGGGCTGCTGCTGGAATCAGACGGGCCGGATGCCCCGGTCGGCGCCCGCCTCAGCGCGGAAACCCCGGCCGGCCCGGTCCCTTGCGAGGTGATCGGCTTCCGGCAAGGGCGGATCCTGTTGATGGCGCTGGCGGATGCCGCCGTCGCGCCCGGCGACAAAGTCTGGCTGGAAGGCCCGGCCGCCGACATGGCGGCAGGGCCGTCCCTCCTCGGCCGGGTGACTGGCGCACTGGGCGAGGCGCTCGATGGCGGTGGCCCGATCCGGGCTGAAGGTCGCTGGCCGCTCGGCGGCAGGCCCCTGCCCCCGCTCGACCGGGCGGATGTGCAGCAGCCGCTGCCCACGGGCGTGCGCGCCATCGATGCCCTTCTCACGCTCGGGCGCGGCCAGCGCGTCGGCCTGATCGCGGGCAGCGGGGTGGGAAAATCCACGCTGCTCCTGCAACTGGTGCACGGCGCGCAGGCGGATTGCGTCGTCGTCGGTCTCATCGGCGAACGCGGGCGCGAAATCGCGGCCTTTCTCGATGCCCTGCCCGCCCCGGCCCGCGCCCGCACGCACATTGTCGCCGTCCCGGCAGACGCGGCAGCGCCCGCCCGCCTGCGCGGCTGCCTTTCCGCCTTCGCCTCCGCCGAAGCCCTGCGCGCCACCGGGCGGCATGTCCTGCTCCTCGTGGACAGCCTCACCCGCGTCGCCCACGCCCAGCGGGAAATCGGGCTTGCGATCGGCGAACCGGCCGGCGCGCGCGGCTATCCCCCGTCCGCCCTCGCCCTCATCCCCCGACTGGTGGAGCGCGCCGGAAACGACGCCCGCAGCGGCGGCGCCATCACCCTTCTCGCCACCGTGCTCGCCGATGGCGACGACACCATCGCGGATCCGGTGGTGGACACCGCGCGCGGCGTGCTGGACGGCCATGTCATCCTGTCGCGCGCCATCGCCGCGCGCGGCCGCTTTCCCGCCATCGATCTCGCCCAGTCGCTCAGCCGCACCATGCCCGCCTGCGCAGGCGCGGCGCAGCTGGCGGCGGCCTCCGCCTTCCGGCGCGATCATGCCCTGGCGGAAGCCAATCAGGATCTCGTCGCGATGGGGGCCTATGCGCCCGGCCATGATCCGCTGCTCGATCGCGCGCTCGCCCGCCGCGCCGAGATGGAGCTGTTCCTCGCCCAGCCCGAAGGCGGCCCGCAGCCGTTCGAACGCGCCGTGGCGGCCCTGATCGATGGATGGAAACCGGCATGACCGAATCCCGAATTCGCCTGCACCGGCTGAAGCGGCTGCTCACGGCCGCCCGCGCGCGGGAGGCCGGGCAGCTGCGCGATCTGGGGCAGGCGTTCGCGACAGAGGCAGAGGCCGCCGCCCGGCGCAACCGCGTGCTGGCGCTGATGCAGGAAAGCGCCGCATCGGCGGGTCGCGTCTCCCCTGCCGCCCTGCTCGCGGGCGGGCACCTGCGCCGGCTTCTCGCCCCGGCAAGCACCGCCGCCGGCCACGACCTGGAGGCCGCCGCGCGGCGACGGGAAGCGGCGCAGAGGGGGGCGGAACAGGCCCGCGCCCGCGCCCGCAAGATCAGCGAACGGCTGGCGGACGCGCGCCGCCAGGATCTTGCCGAGGCGGAACGCCGCGCCGACCTGCCCGCCCGGATGGTGCGGCGGTGATGTCCCCCCTGCCCACCGGGGCAGCACCCGCGGACGCGTCCGACCTGCTGATCCCCCCCCAGCGCGCGCCGCGCCGCGCCCAGCAGGGCAAATCCGCCGCCCCGTTCCAGCTTCCGGCCGAGCCGCCACCTCCGGCCCGGCTGCCGGAGCCGCCGGAGCCGGCAAGCGCGCAGCCCATGCCGGATGACCCACCCGCGCAATCCAACCCGGAACCGGCCGCGCCCACCCCGCTTCCCCTGCCCGAACTGCCGGCTGACCCGGCACCGGCAGCAGCAGCCGATGGCCCCGCCGCACAAGACGCGCCTACCCGCGCCGCGCCCGCCACACCCGTGCATGGTGGGCCGCCCCGGCTGCAAACTGCCGGTCCCGCGCCCGCCCCCGCGGTTGCCGACGCCGCCGAACCGCCGAGCCCTCCGGCCGTGTCGGCTCCAGCGCCAGCCACCCCCGCCCGCCCGTCCGCGCTGGCCCCGCAACTGCCGCCGCTGCGGATGGAATCCACACCCCCCGCGAGCGCGCCCCCACAGCCGATATCCGCATCAGCCGCGCAACGCCCGGCCGCCATCCAGCCCTCCTCCGCCCCGCCGCCACCAGCCGATATCCGCATCAGCGCCCCGGCCGAACAAGCGCTCAGCATCACGCTGGTCGCGGCCAGCCCCGATCTCCGCGACCGCATCGCCGCCGCCCGGCCAGAGCTGCGCGCCGATCTCACCCGGATCGGTGCCGAAGTGGACCTGATTGCTGTGGAACTTCGCGGCCCGCAGGCGGCAAGTGGCAGCGACACGTGCGCCGGAAGCAGCGCCATGGGGCACCAGCAGCCGGGGGGCGAAGCGATGGTCATGGAATACGGCCAGGCGACGGCCGCAAATGCCGAAACGCCGGCGGAATTTCCGTCGTCCGATGGTCAACCATCCAGCCGCGAGCCAGGCGAAATCCCCGGCACCGATGCGCCCTTCCCCGCCACGGCGGATCAGGCTGCCGCCCCCCAGGAAGGACTGCTGGCGGACGCGTCCACCGAACCGGCCGTCCCCGCAGACGCGGACTTGTCCGCCCCCGCCGGCGGCACCCCGGGGGATCGGGGCAGCCGCCACCCGGCGCCACGGCACCAGTCCCCATCCCCGGAACCCGTCAGGCGCGCCCTCCCGGCCACTATCCCCACCCCCCGAACCGCTGACAACAGGATCGACCGCTATGCCTGACCTCTGCACCAGGGCCCGCCCCAATGGCTGAAGCCACCGCCGAACCGCCTGCCCGCCCCGGGCTGATCCGCCGGCTGGCGCTGCCGCTGCTGCTGCTTGTCGGCGGGGCCGCCGCCGGGGCCGCAGGCGCTGCCTTCATGCCGCAGCTTCTGCCGCAGGCCGGGGAGGCGAAGCCGCCCGAACCGCAGGTCGCCCCGCTCGAATATGTCGAAATCCCCAACAGCTTCACCGCGAACCTGAAGGATACAGGTCGCTTCGTGCAGGTGAAGATCGCCATTTCCACCCAGGGCGGGCCGCCCGTGGTGGAGGCTGTGAAGCGCCACCATGTCGCGATCGTCGCCGCAATCCTCGACATCCTTGCCGACACGCGGGAAGAGGATCTGGCCAGCCCCGGCGGACGCGACATGCTCACCCGCAAGATGCGGCTCGCGCTCAACGACGTCCTCCAGCGCAAGAGCGGGATCGCCGGCGTCGACGACGTGTTCCTCATCAGCTTCGTGATGCAATAGGCCCGCCAATGGCCCGCGCCATCCTCTGGCCCAGCATCGGCCTGCCGGAACCGGCCCCGGCGCTTGCGGATGCGCTGGATACGCCCGCCCTTGCCGCCGCCTTCGGGCCGGAACTGGCGCGGCTGGTGGGTGCCCGCATCACTGCGCGATCGGCGCCTGCGAAGGTGAAGGCGCCGCTCCTGCACCTCGCCACCCTGCCCCTCGCCCAGCCTGCCGGCCTCGCCGCGATCGGCCTCGCCGCACCGGCCGACAGCGCGACCGCCCTGCTGGAACGGCTGTTCGGCGCGCGACCCGCAGACGCCGCCCAGCGCCCCGGCGGGGTGGAGGCGCTGCCCCCCGGCGCCGTCTCCTGGCTGGTGCTGTGCCAGATGCTGTCCGCAGCGCTGATCCGCGCACTGCCGGCCGCCAACGCCGCCGCCTCGGGGCCTGCCCGCCACCCGGACAGGGCGCGGGCGCTCGCCACAGACCCCTCCTTCCAGCTCGATCTCGACATCGAGGGCCAGGCCGCAACCCTGATCGCGGCGCTGGAACCCGCCCGCCCCGCGCCGCCTCCGGGGCCGGATGCGATGGCCTGGCGCCAGCACGCCAGGGCCCGCGCGCTCGAACTCGATGTGCCTGTCGCCCTGCGCCTTGCCGAGCGCCGCATCGGCCTCGCCGAACTCGCCGGCCTGCGCTCCGGCGATATCCTGCCGATCGAACGGCCGGATCAGGTGGATCTGCTGGCCGGCGGCCGGCGCATCGCCCGGCTGCCGGCCGCCTCCCTCCTGCCGCCCGAAGGGACCGACGGATGAATGCCCTGCCCCCCAAAGGCCAGCTGGCCGCAAAACAGGCCGGCGAAGCCGATCATGTCCGCCTCACCATGGATTTCGCGACCGACCTCGCAGACGAAGCGCCGCCGCCCGGGGCCGAGGCCGATGCGCCCGCCGCCCGCCGCCCGTCCCGCGCGCACGGCATGGATCCGCCGCCCGGCCCCGCCATGCCGCCCGGCCTTGCGGGGCTGGAACTCACCCTCACCGTCGAAGTCGGCCAGCTGCGCATTCCCCTCCGGCAACTGATGGCGGTTGAACCCGGCCAGCTGCTGGCGCTCGACCGCCTCACCAGCGAGCCCGTCTCGGTGCTCGTCAATGGGCGGCCCTTCGCCCGCGGAGAAATCGTCGCCATCGGCGACCGGTTCGGTGTCCGCCTCACCGATATCGTCGATGCGCCGGCGGCGCTCGGCTGATGGTGGGCGAGTTCCTGCTGCGGATCGCGGTCGCCCTGCCGCTGGTCTGCGCCGCCGCTGCGCTCACCCTGTGGGCGGTGAAGCGCGGCTGGCTTCGCCTGCCCCGCGCCGCCTTTCCGGCCCAGACGGATGCCCCGCCACTCGATGTCCGCGCCACCCGCGCGTTCGGCCCCGCCGCCCGGCTGGCCGTTGTCCGCTTCGATGGGCGCGACCATCTGATCGGCCAGTCCGGCGCGGGCATGATCCTGATCGCCAGCACATCCCCCCTCCCGGCAGAGGAAGCTCCATGCGAACCCTGACAGGCACGCGCCGCAACCGCCCACGCGATACGCTTCTGTTGCTCGCGGGCCTCCTCGCCCTGCTGCTCGCCGCCGGCCCGGCGCTGGCGCAGCCGGCCCCGCCGCGCGCCACGCCTTCCGCGCTCGGCGGGCTCATCGCGCTCGCGGGCGGCGAACAGGGCACGGCCTTTTCGCTGTCGCTTCAGGTGCTGCTGCTGATGACGCTGCTCACCCTGCTGCCCTCGGTGCTGCTGATGATGACGGCCTTTGTCCGTATCGTCGTGGTGCTCGCGATCCTCAGGCAGGCGATCGGCTTGCAGCAGGCCCCGCCCAACCAGCTGATGATCGGCCTCGCGCTGTTCCTCACCTTCTTCGTGATGCAGCCCTGGCTGGACCGGATCAATGAGACCGCGCTGCAACCCTTTGTCGCCAACCAGCTGCCCGCCGAACAGGCCATCGGCCGCGCCGGAGACATCCTGCACGGCTTCATGCTGCAACACACCCGCACGGCTGATCTCAACCTGTTCGCAGGCCTTGCCAACGCGCCCCCCTTCGCCAGCGAGGCAGATGTCCCGATGCGCATCCTGCTTCCCGCCTTCGCCACCTCGGAACTCAAGACCGCGTTCCAGATCGGCATCCTCCTGTTCCTGCCCTTCCTCATCATCGATCTCGTCGTCGCCTCGGTGCTGATGGCGCTGGGGATGATGATGGTCTCGCCCGTGCTCATCGCGCTGCCGTTCAAGCTGATGCTGTTCGTCGCGGTGGATGGCTGGGCGCTCGTCACCGCCTCCCTCGCGCGCAGCTTCGCCACATGACCGGCACCGATCTCCTCTATGATATGGCCGCGCGCGGGGCCTGGGTGCTGGTTCTCGCCACCCTGCCCGCGCTGTTGCCCGCCCTTGCCATCGGCCTCGTCGTCGGGCTGCTGCAGGCCGCCACCTCGATCCAGGAAGCGACGCTCAGCTTCATCCCGAAGCTCATCGGTGTCTTTCTCGCCCTCGTCCTGTTCGGCGGCGTCACCGGCGGCCTGCTGGCGGATTATCTGCGCGAAGCGGCAAGCGCCATTCCGCTGATGGCGCGATGATCCCGCCCGCCGTCGAACCCCTGATCCTCGCGCTCGCCTTCGCCAGCCTCCGAACCGGCGCGGCCCTTGCCCTTCTGCCCGCGCTGGGGGGTCAGCTGATCCCGGTGCGCGTCCGCATCGGCCTCGCCGGCGCTGTCGGCTGGCTCGTCGTCGGCAGCGGGGCCGCCGCGCCCCCGCCCGCCGACCTGCTCGGCCTGCCCGGCCTTGCGGCCATCGCGGGCGAACTGCTGATCGGGCTCGTCGCAGCGCTGGCGCTGCACACCGCCTTCGCCGGGGCCCTCGCCGCCGGGGACTGGCTCGCCCAGTCCATGGGGCTCGGCTTCGCCCAGCTGGTCGATCCCACGCTGCCGCAGGCGCCCGTCCTCTCCGGCCTGTTCGCGATGCTGATGTGGGCGCTCCTGCTCACGGGCGGCGGCCATCTGCTGCTGCTCGACATCCTCGTGCGCAGCCATGCGGCCATGCCCACGGCGGCCGCCCTGTTCGAACCTGCCCGGCTGTCGGCCATCGTCGCCTGGGGCGGCTATGCGCTCGCCTCGGGCTTCCTCGTCGCGCTGCCCGTCGGCGCGGCCCTGCTGCTGGTGAACCTCGCGATCGGCGTCGCCGCCCGCTCCGCCCCGCAGCTCAATCTCTTCTCCATCGGCTTCCCGCTGATGCTGCTGATCGGGCTTGTCGCCCTGCCGCTGGCGCTGCCGGCGCTCGCCACCGGATTCCAGGGCATGCTCGCAGCCATGCAGTCCAGCCTCGCGGACCTTCTCCTTGGCTGAAACCCCGCCGGAGGATCGCACCGAAGCGCCGACGCCCCGCCGGCGCGAGCAGGCGCTGGAACGGGGCGACCGTCTGCTCAGCCGTGATCTCGCCACGGCAACCGCCGGACTTGCGGGAATCCTCTGGCTCTGGGCGCAGGCGGGCGACATCGCCGCCCGCCTCTCTGCCGGACTTGCCGGCGCGCTCAGGATCGGGCCGGCCGATGTCGCCCGCTTCGCGCCGGTCGAACGCGCGGTGGAAATGGCCGTGCCGCTCGCCGCCCCGATCCTGCTGCTGGGCGGCCTGATCGCCGTCGCCGCCGTCGCCGGGCAGGCCGCCAGCGGCGGCATCGGCTTTGTGCCCGGCCTTCTCGCCCCAAAGGCAGACCGGGTGAACCCGCTTGCCGGGTTGAAGCGCCTGTTCGGCCTGCGCGGTCTCATCGAACTGGCGAAATCGCTGCTGAAGGCGGCGTTGCTGCTGGGCGTGTCGGCCGCCTACCTGCGCGCCCACCAGCAGCAGCTCGCAACGCTCTCCGCCCTGCCGTTCGAAGCCGCCGTGCGGCAGGCCGCCCGGCTCGCCGGGCTGCTGCTGCTGTGGCTGGGCGCCGGCCTCGCCCTCATCGCAGCGGCGGATCTGCCGGTTCAGCTGTTCCAGTGGCTGAAGCGGCTGCGCATGTCGAAGCAGGACATCAAGGAGGAGTATCGGCAGCAGGAAGGCTCGCCCGAAATGAAGGCCGCCATCCGCCGCGCGGGCCGCGAGGCCATCCGCCGCGCCAACCGCACCGCCATGGCCGACGCCGCCGTCGTCGTCACCAACCCCACCCATTTCGCCGTCGCGCTGCGCTACAGGCCGGATCAGGATTCCGCCCCCCAGATCGTCGCGCGCGGCCGGGGCCTCGTCGCGGATGTGATCCGCGAACTGGCAGCCACGCAGGGCACGCCCATCCTGTCCTACCCGTCCGTCGCCCGCGCCCTCTATTTCACCGGAAAGGTCGGCCAGTTCGTCCGCCCCGATCTCTATGCCGCCGTCGCCACCATCCTCGCCTTCGTGCTGCGGATGGACGCGCAGGGCGAGCAGCCCCCGGCAGAAGCCCCGCCGACCGCCCGCTACGACGAATCCGGCCGCCGCGCCGCCGGCTGAACGCGGCCGAACCGCATCCCCGATCCGGCGAGACGAGCGCATCGCCCCGCACCGGGGGATTCCCAAGCCCGGACCGGCCTGCCACAAGGCGGCCACCCATGCGTCGCCTGCTCGTCCTCCTGTTGCTGCTGCTCCTTCCCGCCGCCGCCCATGCCACGGCGGTCGCGGGCAACATCCGCGTCCTGCCAACGGCAGAGGGCGCAACCGTGCGGCTCGCCCTGTCGGAGCCGCTTGCCGCGCCGCCACGCGCCTTCGCGCTGGCCGATCCCATGCGCTGGGCGATCGATCTGGGCGGCGCCTCCAGCGTCCGGCGGGAGGTTGCGGCCACCGGCGACGTGAAGGCCGCGCGCGTGTCGCAGTTCGATCCGGAAACCGTCCGCATCGTCGTCGATCTGGGCCGCCCGATGCAGCTGGCAGAGGTGATCCAGGATCGCGGCCAGGTGCTGGAACTGCGCTTCCGCCCCGTGGACGAGGCCGCTTACCGCCGCCTCGTGTCCCGCGGGCGCAGCCCCGTCGGCAGCTTCTACCAGGAAGCGCCGCGCGCGGTGCCGCCGGGGCCCGCCCCGCCCGTCGACCTCGCCGCAGACAGCGCCGCGCGGATCGACGCCGTCGAGGCCGCGCTGGCGGACGCCAGCCGGGATCTGCAACCGGCGCCGCCGGCCCCCGCCGTCCAGCCCCGCCCCCCGATCGACCCGCGCCTGAATCCGGAGGTCAGCCCCCGGTTGGAACCGCGCGTGTCGCCGCCGCCAAAGGCGACCCCCGCACCCTTGCCGCCCGCCACGGCCAGCGCCCGCAAGCCGCGCGCGAAACGTGCCGTGATCGTCATCGATGCAGGGCATGGCGGCCATGATCCGGGCGCGCCATCGGTGATCGGCGGCGGATCGGAAAAGGATGTCACGCTGGCCATCGCCCAGCAGGCAAAGGCCCGGATCGAACGCCGCGCCCGCGAAAAGGGCCTGCCCGTCGAAGTCCGTCTCACGCGCGACCGGGATTATTTCGTCACGCTCGGCAACCGCGTCCGCCTCGCCCGCGACTGGAAGGCGGATCTGTTCATCTCCGTCCATGCCGACAGCGCACCCAATCCGCTGGCGCGCGGCGCCTCCGTCTATACCCTGTCCGAAACCGCCTCCGACCGGGAGGCCGCGCGTGTCGCCGCCAAGGAAAACCGGGCCGATCTCATCGCCGGCGTCGACCTCCGCGGCGAAAATCGCGAAGTCGCCTCCATCCTCGTCGATCTGGGCATGCGGGACAGCATGAACGCCAGCGCCGACTTCGCCGAGGCGCTGCAGAACGGCATGGAGCCGGAGGGCGTGGTTTTCCGCAGCCAGTTCCACCGCTTCGCCAATTTCCAGGTGCTGCGGAACCTCGGCGTCGCCGCCGTCCTCCTTGAAACAGGCTTTCTGTCGAATGAAGAGGATGCCCGCTACCTGATGTCGTCGAAGGGCCAGCGGGCGATTGCCGACGGCATCGCGGAATCAGTCGTCGCCCACATCGGCAAGCGCTGACCCCATCCGCCGCACCGCCTCGATCTTCAGGTCCAGCGGGGACCAGTCATCCCCCCCGGCGATCGGCGCCCACAGGGCTTCCACCTCGTCGATCAGCATGGTTTCCGGCCCGCGATCCGCCCAATAGGGATGGTCCAGCGCCCCCGGCGCCGGTTCGAACCCCGGCAGCAGGTCCGCCAGCGCCGCGAAGGCCGAATGCAGCCCTTCCGGTACCCGGCCGCCCCGAAAGGCGAACCAGGCCGCGTCCGGCTGGATGCCGCTTTCGCCCATCCCCACTTCCAGAGCCCGCACCAGCGCCTCCTCGGCGGCCGCGTCGGCGCGCTTCAGCCCCAGCCGCCACATCGCCTGCCGCCGCACGGCCGCCCCCATCAGCTCCGGCCAGCGCTGCAGCGCGGGCACCAGGCTGTCGGCCGGCGCGATCAGCCGCAGCGCCTTCGCCAGCTCCACCAGGTTCCAGTGAACGGCCTCCGCCTGCCGCCCGAAGGCATAGAGCCCGAACTGGTCGAAATAGGCCGCCGTGAAGCCGCTGTCCCACGCCGGCAGGAACCGCCACGGCCCATAGTCGAAGCTCTCGCCCGAAATGTTCATGTTGTCGGTGTTCAGCACGCCATGCACGAAGCCCGCCACATGCCATTGCGCCACCATCCGCGCCGCACCCTCCACGGCATAGGCCATCAGCGTCGCAACAGGATCGGTCCCCGGCCCGGTCCGGGCGATCTCCCGCAGGGCATAATCCACCAGCCGTTCCATCGCCTCGGGCATCTGCAGCGCCGCCAGCCGCTGGAAACTGCCAAAGCGGACATGGCTGTGGCTCAGCCGCACCAGCACCGCCGACCGCGTGGGCGAAGGCTCGTCACCACGTTCCAGCGCCTCGCCCGTCTCGATCACGGAGAATGTGCGCGACGTCGTCACGCCCAGCGCTTCCAGCATCTCGGTCGCCAGGATCTCGCGGACGGCCCCCTTCAGCGTCAGCCTCCCGTCGCCAAAGCGCGACCAGGGCGTCCGGCCCGATCCCTTCGTGCCCAGGTCCATCAGCCGCCCGGCGCCGTCGCGCAGCTGCGCGAACAGGAATCCGCGCCCATCCCCCAGTTCGGGATTATAGGTGCGGAACTGATGCCCGTGATAGC
>ERZ1645185.907-NODE-907-length-12459-cov-7.633908_pt1 | contig 12459 bp, 8 predicted proteins | sample MGYA00575351_ERZ1645185 | MGnify/ENA primary metagenome ERZ1645185 (study PRJEB40838, sample SAMN11284767) | freshwater sediment metagenome | isolation source: river sediment | host: Sediment | place: India: Jana village, Kanpur | collected 2015-12-17 ...
CGGGAGGCCAGGGAGGGCCCGCACGATGAGTCAGCAGTTGCCGGCGAACGATGTCCCGCCCGAAGTGTCGGGCAACTCGAACCTGAGCGAGATCTGGATCAGACGGCCCATCATGACCACGCTGGTCATGACCGCCATCCTGATCTTCGGCGCGGTCGCGTACAACCGCCTTGCGGTGAGCGATCTCCCCACCATCGACTACCCCACCATCACGGTGTCGGCCAACCTGCCGGGCGCGAGCCCGGAGGTCATGGCCACGTCGGTGGCCACACCGCTCGAACAGCAGTTCTCCACCATCTCGGGTATCGACAACATCACGTCGTCGAGCTCGCAGGGCAGCACCAACGTCACGATTCAGTTCAATCTCGATCGTGACATCGACAAGGCCGCCGCCGATGTGCAGTCGGCCATCTCCAAGTCGCTGCGTCAGCTCCCCCAGGGCATCAATCCGCCGTCGTACAACAAGGCCAACGCCGCCGACGCGCCCATCATGATGTACTCGCTGGTCTCCCCCACGATGTCTCGTGCGGAGCTCAACGAGTACGCCGAAACGTTCATCGGACAAAAGCTCAGCACCGTCACCGGTGTGGCGCAGGTGCAGGTGTACGGCTCGGCCAAGTACGCGGTACGTGTACAGCTCGATCCCGGCGCCCTCGCGCAGCGCGGTATTGGTATCGACGAAGTGCAGCAGGCCATCAACCAGGGGAACTCCAACTCCCCGGCTGGCGTGCTCATGGGCCCCAATCAGGCGTTCACGCTGCAGGCCACCGGCCAACTCAAGAACGCCGCGGAGTTCCGCCAGCTCGTGGTGGCCAACCGCAACGGCCTCCCCGTGCGATTGGGCGACCTCGGCAACGTGTACGACGGCCTGCAGAATCTGCGCGGCTTCAGCGAGATCAACGGCGAGGGCAACATCTCGTTGGCGATCATCCGTCAGCCTGGTGTGAATACCGTGGCCACGGCCGAAGCAGTGAAGCGCGAGATGGATCAGCTCATCGCACAGCTTCCGCCGAGCGTGGAGGCGGTGCAGGTGTTCGATCGCGCCGAAACCATCAAACACGCCGTGTGGGACGTGCAGTTCACGCTGGCGCTCACCGTGGCGCTGGTGGTCATGGTGATCTTCCTGTTCCTGCGCAACGCGCGTGCCACCATCATCCCGTCACTTGCTCTGCCGTTCTCCATCATCGGCACGTGCATCGTGATGTGGGCGCTCGACTACAGCCTCAACAACCTTACGCTCATGGCGCTCACGCTCGCCGTGGGCTTCGTGGTCGACGACGCCATCGTGATGCTCGAGAACATCGTGCGTCACATGGAAATGGGCAAATCGCCCATGCGCGCCGCGCTCGATGGCAGCAAGGAGATCAGCTTCACCATCGTCTCCATGACGCTGTCGCTGGTGGCGGTGTTCATTCCGCTGCTCTTCATGCCGGGGCTTATCGGCCGCCTGTTCCGCGAGTTTGCCGTCACCATCGGTGTGGCCATTCTCGTGTCGGGCTTTGTGTCGCTCACGCTCACGCCCATGCTCGCGGCCAAGTTCCTCAAGGGCGGCGAAGGACATGCAGAGCCCACGGGCGCGTGGCGTTCGGTGGAACGGTTGTACCAGTCGTCGGAGCGGGTGTATGTGAACTCGCTCAATTGGGTCATGCGGCATCGCGGTCTCACCATGATCTTCAGCGCCATCACGCTGGTGGCCACGGTGGGGCTGTTCATGATCATCCCCAAGGGCTTCCTCCCCAGTGAAGACACGGGCCGCGTGCAGGGCTCGGTGGAAGGCCCCGAAGGTATTGGCTACGACGCGCTGGCGGTAAAGGCGCGTGAGGTGGGCAAGATCATCGAGAGCAGCAAGCACGTGGAGCGCGTGAGCGTGTCCATTGGCGGTGGTCCATGGGGCGGCAGCAACAGCGCGCGTCTCATGCTCACGCTCAAGGATCGCTCGCAGCGGCCGCACGTGGATGTAGTGATGCGCGAGATCACTCGCAGCACCGCCGGCGTACCGGGTGTGCAGGTGTTCCTGCGCAATCCGCCGCCAATCAACATTGGTGGGCGTCGTGGCAACAGCGCCTATCAGGTGTCGTTGCAGGGTGCCGACATCGCTGAGCTGTACACCAGCGCGCGCCAGCTCGAAACGCGCATGAAGGAACTGCCCGAACTCGAGAACATCTCGAGCGACTTGCAGGTGGGTAACCCGCAGGTTGGCATCGTGATCGATCGCGAACGCGCCTCGGCGCTGGGCGTTACCGCCAGCCAGATCGAGAATGCGCTGTACAACGCCTATGGCTCACGGCAGGTCAGCACCATCTACACGCAGACCAACCAGTACCAAGTCATTCTCGAACTCAAGGAAGAGTATCAGAAGGACCCGGCCGCACTGAGCCAGCTGTTCATCCGCTCCAACACCGGCAGCCTCGTGCCGCTCGGTGCGGTAGCCACCTTCACCAAGGGCGTGGGCCCGGTGTCGGTACAGCACAACGGACAGCAGCCCGCTGTGTCCATCTCGTTCAACACGCGTCCGGGCGTGGCGCTTGGCACGGCCGTTGACGCGGTGCAGCGCGAAGCGTCGGCGGTGTTGCCCGTGGGCGTAACCAGTGCCCTCAGCGGTGACACGCAGGCGTTCGCACAGGCGCAGAGCGGTCTACTGGCGCTGCTCGTAGTGGCGATCTTCGTGATCTACGTGGTGCTCGGCATTCTCTACGAGAGCTACATCCACCCGCTCACGATTCTCTCCGGTCTGCCCTTCGCGGCACTCGGTGCACTCGCCACGCTCATGATCTTCGGCAAGGACTTGAGCGTGTACGCGTACGTGGGCGTGATCATGCTCATCGGCCTGGTGAAGAAGAACGCCATCATGATGGTGGACTTCGCCACGGAAGCCGAGCGCAACGAGGGCATGGCGCCGGCCGACGCCATCGTTGAGGCGGCACGTGTGCGCTTCCGCCCCATCATGATGACCACCATGGCCGCGCTTATGGGCACACTGCCCATTGCCGTCGGCTACGGCGCCGGCGCCGAGTCGCGTCAGCCGCTCGGTCTCGCGGTGGTGGGTGGCCTCGCGTTCTCGCAGCTCATCACGCTGTACGTGACGCCGGTGGTGTACACGTTGCTCGACCAGATGGTGAGCAAGCGCAGGGCGAAGAAGTCGGTCGCGAACTCCGCGCGACTCGAGCCGGTGGCGGTAGCGGGGGACTGACCCCCGCTACCTGTTTCACCGGTTCCTAGGCCTCGACGACCCGCCGCACGGCGCCAATCAGTTCCACCGCGCTGAACGGTTTCTGCAGGAAGCCGGAGCAGTCGCCCACTTCCTGCCGCACGTCGGCCTCTGCGTACCCGCTCATCATGAGCACCGGGATGTCGGGGCGCAGGTCGCGCAGCGCTCGCAGCGTCTGCTCGCCACTCAGGTTGGGCATGGTCAGATCGAGCAGTACGAGGCGCCAGCGTGACGGGTGCGCGGAGAACAGGCGCACGCCGTCGGCGCCGTCGAGCGCCTCCACCACCGTGAAGCCGCGCCGCCGCAGCAACGAGCCCACCACGGTACGTACGCTGGCCTCGTCGTCGACGATGAGGATATCGCCACTGCCGCGCCAATCCGTGCCAACCGAGAGTGTGGCGGCCTGATCGAGCGCCACCGGAAAGAGCAGGGTGACCTTTGTGCCCCGTCCTGGCTCGCTCTCCACGCGAATGGCACCGCGGTGTGCCCGCATGATGCCCATGGTGGCCGCAAGCCCGAGCCCACGCCCGGTGAACTTCGTGGAAAAGAAGGGCTCGAACATGCGCTGTCTGGTGGCCGCATCCATGCCTTCGCCGGTGTCGCTTACCTCCACGAACACGTAGTCGCCGGGTTGTGCCATGGTGCCCGGAACACAGTCGGCGAGATACTGCGCGTTTGCGGAAATTCGGCCACTGGCCACGCGAATGACACCGGCCTTTTCACCAACAGCATCGGAACTGTTGGTGGCCAGCGTGAGCACGACCTGGCGGAACTGTCCCAAGTCGACGTCCACCAGCGGCACCTGCGGTGCGAGATCGAACTCCACGGCGGCCGAACGCACGATGGCGCTGCGCAAGAGCACCGACATGTCGTCGACGGCGCGAGTGAGATCGGCGCGCTCCACGACATAGCGGCCCTTGCCCGCGTAGGCGAGCAGCTGGCGCGTGAGTTCGGCCGCGCGCTGCGCCGCCAGTTCGATTTCGGTGAGGCACTCCTGCACGGTTTTCGCGTCGCTCACCTCGATCATGGCCAGCGACGCGTTGCCGAGAATGCCCACCAGCAGATTGTTGAAGTCGTGGGCAATGCCGCCGGCCAGCACACCAAGCGACTCGAGCTTTTGTGCCTGCTGCATCTGCGCGTCGATACGCTGCCGTTCCAGGTCGGCCTCCACCTGGTCGGTCATGTCGAGCACCGTGCCGACGACCCGCGCTGGAGTCCCGTCGACATCGCGCACCAGCGCCATGCTGGTCTGCAGGTGGCGAATCGAACCATCGGAGCGCCGAATGCGCAGCGGTAGCTTGAGCGGCGTTCCGAGCGACACGACATCGTGCCAATGGTCGCGCACGCGGTCCAGGTCTTCGGGCAGGACCTGGTCGAGCGCGGGGTCACGACCAATGCGCGAACGATCGATTGTGTCCGGATCGAATCCGTTGATGCGGATGAGCTGATCCGACCAGTACGTCTCGTTGGTGCGCAGGTCGCGATGGAAACAGCCAATATTGGCTGCTTCCTGAGCCAGGCGCAGCGTTTCCTCGCTCTCGCGCAGTCGATCGATGTTACGGCGCTGCTCGGTGATGTCTTCGAGCACCGCAATGACACCGTCGTCGGCCGGGAAGGCATACACCGACTGCCAGCGATCGGTGGGCGGGTCGTGGCGCACGAAGCGCGCCGGCTCGCCCGTATCCAGCACGCGCTGGTACGCCTGGTGGAACACCGAGTGCCGCAGTTCCGGATAGCAGTCCCAGACGTTGCGGCCGATGAGCGCGTCACGGTCGATGTTGGCATAGGCCGCCGTGATCCGGTTGACGAACCGGATGCGGAACTGCCGGTCGAGCACGAGCTTGGGGTTCGGGCTCAACTCGAGCATCTCGGCCTGCGCTGGCGTCAGCGGCCGGAATGGAGGAATTGCGTCGGACATCGCAGCGTTGCTGCCGTCTTCCGTCATGGGGTCACTAAGTAGACCAACACCGGCGGTCGCCGCCGGCCACGTCATTCGAGTCTGCCACCGACGTCGGCGATCTGACCCTTTTCCTTCCCACCCGCTCGTTTCCGCAGCTACGAATAGCAGCGAACCGAATAACATAGAACCGCCGGGTCCGCCTCGAAAGGAATTCTTGGTGAATTTCCAGTCACGCGAATGCGCAGTTGCCATGGCAAGCAAACAGGCGCCGGTATCGAGAGTGATACCGGCGCCCACAGTCATCCTAACGTCGCCGAGTCCGGGGCCAACTAAAACTCGATCTGCGTTCCCAGCTCCACCACCCGGTTGGGCGGGATGTTGAAGAACTCGGTGGCTGAGCGGGCGTTTCGGGCCATGATGGAGAACACGATTTTTCGCCACCGGGATAGCACAATGCGGTCGCCGGCCTTGGCCGCCACGGGAATCAGCCGCTCGCGGCCCAGGAAGTAGCTGGTCTCCATGGGCTTGCAGCGAATACCCATCTGGTCGACCACTTCCAGCACCTGCGGCACGTTGGGCGACTGCATGAAGCCGTAGCTGGCCACAACACGCCAGAAGCCGTGCCCGAGCGCGGTAACCCGCACTCGTTCGCCGGCGCTCGTTTCCGGCACGTCGGCGGTTTTTACGCTCACCAGCAGCACGCGCTCGTGCAGCACCTTGTTGTGCTTGAGGTGGTGGAGCAGCACCGGGGGCACGCCGTCGTCGCTGCCGGTCATGAATACCGCCGTGCCGGCCACCCGGTGCACCTTCGACTTTTCCACGCCATCGAGGAAGAGCGAAATGGGCATGGTACCGTCGGTGAGGCGCTGCATGAGCAGCGCTCGGCCGCGCTTCCAGGTGAGCATGAGCATAAACAGCGCAATGCCAAGCACCATGGGTACCCAGCCGCCGTGCAGCAGCTTCACCACGTTGGCGCTGAAGAAGAAAATATCGACGGTGAAGAAGACACCCGAGAGTGCCAGCGCCTTCCACACCGGCCAACGGAAGCGCAGTCGCGCCACCATGTAGAACAGCACACTCGTGATGAGCATGGTGCCGGTGACGGCAATACCGTACGCCGCGCCCAGGTTGCTGGTGTTGCGGAAGGCCAGCACCACGATGAGACAGCCCACCGCGATGAACCAGTTCACTTCGGGAATGTAGATCTGCCCTTCTTCCACCTTCGACGTATGCCGGATTTCCAGGCGCGGGATGAACCCGAGGGCGATGCCCTGTCGTGTCGTGGAGAAGGCGCCTGAAATCATGGCCTGCGACGCGACGATGGCGGCGAGCGTCGCGATGATGAGCAGCGGAATCAGGAACCAGTCGGGGGCCAGCAGGAAGAACGGATTCTCCGCGGCCTCCGGGCGCTCCAGCAGCAGTGCGCCCTGCCCAAAGTAGTTGAGCAGCAGCGACGGAAAGACCAGCATGACCCACGCGTACCGAATGGGCTTGCGGCCAAAATGCCCCATGTCGGCGTACAGTGCTTCACCGCCGGTAATCACGAGTACCACCGAGCCAAGCACGAAGAACGACAGCGATCCGTTGGCCTGCACGAAGTGCACGGCGTACATCGGGTTCACTGCCGCGAGAATGGACGGCTGCTGCGCGATCTCGACGGCACCGAGCGTGGCGATGGTGATGAACCACACCAGCGTGATGGGCCCGAACGCCTTCCCCACGAGGTCGGTGCCGAAGCGCTGCACGAAGAACAGCGTGGCCAGAATGACCACCGTGATGGGCACGATGTATTTCGCCAGCGACGGCATGGCAAACTCGAGCCCTTCCATGGCCCCCAGCACGCTCATGGCTGGCGTAATGATGCCGTCGCCATACAGCAGGGCGGTGCCGAAGAGGGCGAGTGCCACAAAGATGCCGCCCTTGGTAAAGCTCTGCGGTGTGCCGCGCGGAAAGATGAGCGCCAGCAGGGCGAACTGACCGCCTTCACCACGATTGTCGGCGCGGAGCACGAAGCTCACGTACTTCACGCTGATGACCAGCGTGAGGGCCCACACGATGAGCGACAAGACGCCGAATACGTTGTCGCGCGTGGGCTGCAGGCCATAGAGGTGGCCGAAGATTTCCTTGACCGAGTACAGCGGGCTGGTGCCGATGTCGCCGTACACCACGCCGAGCGCGGTAAGGGTCAGAATGGCGAGGCGCTTGCCGGTGGGGTTGGTGTCCTTGTGATGGCCACCGCTGGTCTGCACCGGGAACATGCCGGTGTGGGCATGCACCTCTTCACCGGGCTGCGCGTCGTACGCGTTCTTGTCGCCGGGGTCGGTCGCCGTACCGGTGGGGTGGCGAAGTGCCCCACCCGTAGGAGACGGTGGCTCCGTTGACGCGGTCTCAGCAGGGCGTTCAGGAACGGCCTCGGCTTGCTCAGCCGAGGCCGGAGAATTTGGGTCGTTTGACATGGCGTGGGAACGTAAGACGGAAATGTATACACGGGTGGGGTTCGGTGGGCAGGCAACCCGGCGTTACACTTCCGCTATGCCGTCGCCCTCATCGCTGTTGCTCGCACTTCTTCTTGCCGCCGGCGAAGGAGGTCACCACCCGCCATTGTCGGCCGATACGCTTTCGGGCGCTACCAAGGCACCACTGGATAGCAGCGTGGCGAAGGCCGACAGCGCCACCCACGTCACGTTCGGGGCGTTCCTCGACGCGTATATCGCGTACGACCGGGGACGGCCGCGGTCGCTCGATCGCGGGTTCACCACCCAGGCCGCCCGGCACAGCGAGTTCAATGTGAATTTGGCCCACGTGGAGGCGGTGCTGTCGGCACCGCGGGTGCGCGGCCGGTTGGCGTTGCAGGCTGGCACGTCGGTGCAGGTGAACTACGCCGGCGAGCCACGCCTGGGGAACACGAGCGGCGGCGATCTTTCCCGCGTGCTGCAGGAGGCCTTCGCGGGCTACGAACTGCGTCCTGGCCTCTGGCTCGACGCCGGGGTGTTCTTCTCGAATGTTGGCATGGAGGGATGGCTGTCGCGCGATAACACGACGTACACCCGATCACTCGTGGCCGACTATTCGCCGTACTACTCGAGTGGTGCCCGCATGGTGTGGCAGGCCACGTCGAACCTGGCAGTGCGCGTGGACGTGGTGAACGGCTGGCAGAACATCTCGGAAAACAACGAGGGGAAGTCGGTGGGTGTACGGCTCGACCGCACAGTGGGGAAGCACACGTCGGTGTCGTGGTACGCGCTGGCCGGCAACGAAGCTGGCGGGCACGCCGAATTCGATGTACCGGCCCGTGTCCGCCTGTTTAACGGACTCGGTGTTCGCACTCGAGCGCTGAAGCGCCTCGACCTTACGGCACAAATAGATCTCGGACGCGAGAGTACGCCGGACTCCGCTGGCACCAATCGCTCCGCTCGCACGTGGTACGGCGGCATGGCGGCTGCACGTCTGGCGTTGACGCCGCGCACCGCCCTTGCGGGGCGGGTGGAGCACTACGCCGACCGCCACCAGGTGGTCGGCGTGACTGGCACGGCGCTGCCCCTGCGCGCCTCCGGTGGCTCGCTGGGACTGGATATGCAAGTAGCCCCAGCGCTCACGTGGAGAACAGAAGCGCGTGTGTTGGCAAACCGTGACGCGGTGTTTGTCGATCGGGCGGCGCCATCGGGGCTGGCGAAGCGGAATGCGGTGCTCGTGACCTCGCTGGCACTGTCCTACTGATGACAAAACCGGGGCGCTTGTGGGCGCCCCGGTTCGACGGCATGGCCTGATGTCGCGCGCGCTTAGAGTTCGCGCCCTACGAGTGCACTCAATTGCGCCCGCGCAATGCGACCGTCGAAACGCGCCTGGATGAGCGATTGGCGCGCCTGATTGAGCGTCGTCTGCGAGGTAAGCAGGTCGAGCAGCGTGCTGGCGCCGAGCGCGTAGCGCTGCTGCTGCACACGCAGGTCTTCTTCGGCGGCCGCCACCGCGGCCAGCTGCACTCGCACACGCGCCTGTGCGTTGTTGAGCGCACGCAGCTGCGTGGTGAGGTTTTGGCGGGCCCCAAGGCGCGCGTCGCGCAGCTGGGCTTCGGCGTTGCGCAGCGTCACATCAGCCTGCACCGTCTGCTGCTCGCGCACGAGCCCGTTGAAGATGGGGTAGCTGAGGTTGAAGTTCAGCTGCTGACGATTGGGATTGCCGCCCGACAGCAGCCACAGCTCACCGGCGGTGAATTTCCCACTCGTCTGCGTGTACGAGTAGTTGTAGCTCATGGTGAGTGACGGCAGGTACGTCGAGCGCTGCGCCTTGCGCCCCGCACGCGCGGCCATGAGGTTGGCCTCCGCCTGCATGACGAACGGGCTGCTCGTTACGAGCCGCTCGAGTTCCTGCTCCGACGGCAACTCGCCGCCCACGTCTACCGTATCGTCGGCGGCGGGCGTAACCAGCACCTGCGAGCCGATCACACGCGTGAGTGCCGCGTTGGCCACCCGCAGGTCGTTCTGCGCCGTGAGCACGGCCAGCTCGGCATTGCCCAGCTGAATGGCCGACCGCAGCGAATCACTCTTGGTGGCGACACCAGCGACATAGCGCGCCGTGGACGCCTTGAGCTGCTGATCGGCCTGCTCGAGCTGCGCCTTGGCGGCCGCTTCCGACTCACGGGCAGCGAGCGCCGCGTAGAACTGCTGCTTGGTTTGCAACGCCGCTTCGAAGCGTGCCTGCACCGTGGCGGCGTCGGCAGCATCCGCCTGCGACCGCGCGCGGGACAGTTCGTTCCACCGCGAATTGCCATCGAAGAGCTGCAACGAGGCGGCGAGGCCGTTGTTGTAGTTCCACGGGTCACCGCGCAGCGGCGTGAGCGCACCCTGGAAGAAGAGCACACCCTGCGTGCGCGCGCTGCCGGCGGTGAGGTTGAGCGTTGGCAGATACGACGCGATGGCACTGCGACTGGCGGCCGCGGCATTGCGCCCAAGCCCACGCGCGGCGATAGCGGCCGGCGCGTTGCGCTGCGCTTGTTCAACGGCCTCGCGCAACCGAATGGCACGGGGCGCGTCATCCGTACTCTGGGCCTCGGACGACAACGGGGCGGCCATCAGGACCGCCCCCAACGTAGCCAGCAGCGCGACCCCGCAGCGGGGCGTGCTGCCATGACCTGAATTCTTCACGGAACGGATCACTTGGTGGCAGTGCGCGCCTTCGCGGTGCTGTCGGCGATGCGCTGGTTGCGTTCGATGAGCGCGCGGAATGACTCGCGCTGCGGCTCCGACAGAACGGACATCATGCGAACCCGCGCGCTGTCGCGCACGGAGTCGAGGGCTGGACGCACCACCGCCATGATGTCGCGGTTCCGGGCCCGTCGCCATTCCCACGCTGAGTCGACGACGACCTTCTGCGCTTCGCTGAGCTTGAGCTCCCGCGCGAGTTCTTCCCGCATGGCCTTCTCATCGTTGAGCAGGACCACCGGTTTGCTGACCGCGCGCTCCGCCGCGAATCCCACGGCACCTCCGGTAAGGAAGGCGCCGAGCAGGAACATCATGGCGAGCGACTTGGGGCGAGGCGACGTGGACACGGTGAGTCGGCCTAGTAGTCGAGCGGATTGAGATAGCGCTCGGGGGCATCGGGCGACAGCGGACGCCGGGCGCCGCTGAGCGTGGTGCCGTCGATGGGCAACGGCATGGCGGTTTCAACCGCGGCGCGGGCCGCGAGTTCACGCGCCTGCGCCGTAGCAGCCTGCCCGCGCACGAACGCGGCACCGGCCGCGATGAGCGCGATGGTGGCGGCCACGGTACCCACGGCGCGCATGTCGGCGCCGCGCAGTTCGGCGAAACCGCTCCACCACGACGGCCGCAGTTCACGTACCACCCCGCTGGTCGCCAGGGCGAGACGCTGCATGATCGACTGTTCCATCCCGTCCCAATACTGCTCGCTCGCCGGCGCTGCATAGAGCGCGGAAAGCGCGGCGGTCACCTGAGGATCCGCACCCGGCGAGCGATCGTGGCTCCGTCCGTCGTCGTTCCGTGTGACATTCATGGTGTACTCCGAAGATTGCTCAGTTGGCGCCGCAAGTGCGCCCGAGCGTGATGCAGGTCTGACCGGGCCGTTCCCTCGGGAATTCCGAGGAGGGCGCCGATCTCAGCGTGCTTGTATCCCTCGACGTCGTGCAGCACGATGACCGCGCGCTGTCGTTCGCCGAGTGTATCGAGCGCGCGCGAAAGACGCGCGCGCAGTTCATCGGATTCAGCCGGATCCCGGTGCGGACTCGAGAGGGTTTCCGGCAACTCATCAGCATCGCGCACCTTGCGCCGGCGTGCGATGTCCAACGCCGCATTGGCGACAATGCGGTGCAGCCACGCCCCGAACGCCTGTTCGGGACGGAACCGCTCGAGCGCGCGGAAGGCGTGCAGAAAGCCTTCCTGCACCGCATCCTCGGCGTCGTCATGTGACAGGACGATTGCCCGAGCCACGGCGTAAGCACGACGCTGGTGGCGTCGCACCAACCCCGCAAAGGCGGTGTTGTCCCCGGCCTGAGCCGCGAGCACCAACCCTCGCTCCTCCAACGCCTCCGGCGACACCGGGCGCTCAGGGCCCATGCGTCGGGTTCCCTCGAGGGGAACGGCGTACGGAGTCGGAAGGGAGATGGCAGTCACGTGATCGGGTGGGTTCCCCCGAATTACGCATCGCCGGAAATCGTCGTTGAAGCCGAGGCCGTTTCGCCGATGCCGGCCAGCCCGAGGGCGGGGGCATTCTCCTGCATGGCGGTGAGCACGAGGCCGATATGCTCGTCGAGCGGCACACCGAGCGCCTCGGCCCCCTGCACAATGTCGTCGCGATTGACCCCGCGGGCGAAGGCCTTGTCCTTCATCTTCTTGCGGACCCCGGCCACATCCACGTCGCGTACGGCCTTCGACGGCTTGACGAGCGCGCAGGCGGTGATGAGCCCGGTGAGCTCGTCCACCGCGAACAGGGCCTTGGCCATGGGGGTCACGCGGGCCACGCCGGTATAGTGGGCATGCCCCAGCACGGCCTCGAGAATCTCCTCGGACCAGCCGAGCCCGCGCAGGTAGCGAACGCCCTCCGCGGGATGCTCGGCGTCGGCGGCCTGCGCATCGTTGGGGAACCGCTCGTAGTCGAAGTCGTGAATGAGGCCGGCGACAGCCCAAGCCTCCTCATCGTGCCCCAAGCGCCGGGCGTACGCGCGCATGGCGGTCTCGACGGAGAGCATGTGCTTGCGCAGCGACTCGGACTGGGTCCACTCCTGCACGAGGGACCAGGCGGCTTGGCGGGTTGCGGGCATGGGGGGGATTCTGGCGGGGGAGGGGGTGGTTGGGTAGTGGCGGCGGGGGTCAGATATCAGACAGCGGATTTCCGATGTCTG
>ERZ1645185.908-NODE-908-length-12455-cov-4.357984_pt1 | contig 12455 bp, 9 predicted proteins | sample MGYA00575351_ERZ1645185 | MGnify/ENA primary metagenome ERZ1645185 (study PRJEB40838, sample SAMN11284767) | freshwater sediment metagenome | isolation source: river sediment | host: Sediment | place: India: Jana village, Kanpur | collected 2015-12-17 ...
GGCAAGTGCAGAAATTGTGCTGGAGGGATTCATTTATCCCGATGAAACCGCAGTTGAAGGCCCCTATGGCGATCATACTGGGTATTACAATGAACAAGAGCGATTTCCTGTATTTACGATTGAACGCATAACGATGCGGCGTAATCCTATTTATCACTCCACCTATACCGGAAAACCACCGGATGAGCCGGCTATTTTAGGAGTCGCTCTTAATGAAGTATTTGTGCCGTTACTGCAAAAACAATTTACTGAAATTACAGATTTTTATTTACCGCCAGAAGGTTGTTCCTACCGTATGGCGATCGTTAGCATGAAAAAACAGTACCCTGGGCATGCGAAGCGAGTTATGTTTGGAGTTTGGAGCTTTCTTCGCCAATTTATGTATACCAAGTTCATTGTTGTTACGGATGAAGATATCGATATCAGAGATTGGAAAGAGGTCATCTGGGCCATTACCACACGAGTAGATCCTGCAAGAGATACGCTGATTGTTGAGAACACGCCCATCGATTATTTGGATTTTGCCAGCCCTATTTCTGGCTTGGGGGGGAAAATGGGGTTGGATGCAACGAATAAATGGCCGGGTGAGACGTCACGTGAGTGGGGCAGGACAATTGCCATGGATACGGAAGTTAAATCACGAATCGATCAACTTTGGGAGGAACTACCTTTCTAGGTTGAAAGTCACCCAATAATTTATCTTTATCGATAATATTTAAATCTGTAGTCCAGTTATATTGTGAGTAGCATAGTTGGCTAATCATCTGGGTCGTCTTTGATATTCCATCACGATACGAGTGACATGTTAGAATATAGCCCTTTTTTATGCAGCTTTAATAGGGAATATCGATCTAATCGGGATGCGGATTTCAGAATACGATGTCCTTTTTTTGTTAAAATAGTTGCTTATTATCAATCAGTTTATTTAGTGGAGTTATTTGATGGCTATAGAAAGAACGTTGTCGATTATCAAACCGGATGCAGTTGCAAAAAATGTCATTGGACAAATTTATAGCCGATTTGAGAACGCTGGATTAAAGATTATTGCAGCGAAAATGATGCTACTTTCCCGGACCGAAGCTGAAACATTTTATGCGGTTCATCGTCAACGTCCTTTTTTTAATGATTTGGTCAGTTTTATGACTTCTGGACCTGTTATGGTACAAGTCTTAGAAGGGGAAGATGCGATCAGAAAGAACCGTGAATTAATGGGAGCAACCGACCCCAAGAAGGCAGATAAAGGCACGATTCGTGCCGATTTTGCAGATAGTATCGATGCTAATGCTGTGCATGGTTCTGATGCAGCGGAAACAGCAAGCGTTGAAATTGCTTGTTTTTTTCCAGCGCTGTCTATTTTTTCTCGTTAAATTGATCAATTATTGCAAATTCGATCGTTACGCATGAATTCTGTTGTTAATTTGCTTGATTACGATTCGGCAGGTCTTGTTCGTTTCTGCGAAGAAATTGGAGAGAAACCTTATCGTGCTAAGCAATTGCTCCGTTGGATTCATCAGTTTGGGGAATCCGACTTTGCACAGATGAGCGATTTAGCCAAATTGTTCCGCGAGCGACTGTATTCGTTAGCAACGATTCGATCACCTGAGGTGATTAGCGATTACACAGCGCAAGATGGAACACGAAAATGGTTGTTAGCGACAGGTCAGGGTAATGCGATAGAGATGGTCTATATTCCTGAAGTAGCGCGGAACACTTTGTGTATATCCAGTCAGGTAGGTTGTGCACTGAATTGCAGTTTTTGCGCAACCGGTAAGCAAGGTTTCAATCGCAATTTAACGGTTGCAGAAATTATTGGGCAATTGTGGTGGGCGAATAAAACGCTGAAATCTCAGAGGCAATCTGTTTTGCAGCAAACTCATCATGAGCCTGATAAGGAAATAGAAACAACTTATGCAGAGCAAAAGCAATTTTCTGATCGTGTAATCACGAATGTCGTGCTAATGGGTATGGGTGAACCTTTGGCTAATTTTGATAACGTGGTTACTGCATTGGATCTAATGCTCGATGATAGCGCTTATGGTTTATCAAGAAGAAGGGTAACGGTTAGTACATCAGGTATTGTACCAGCCATAGATAGGCTACGAGAACGTTGCCCGGTAGCTTTGGCCGTTTCTTTACATGCGCCGAATGATGAACTACGTAACGAATTAGTCCCGATTAACAAGAAATATCCGCTCAATGAGTTGCTTGCGGCGTGTAAGCGCTATTTGCAAGCTTCTCCGAGAAATTTTATTACCTTTGAGTATGTGATGCTCGATCGTGTAAACGATACAGCTCAACATGCGCGTCAACTCGTGGAGCTAGTTAGGGATATACCCTGCAAATTTAACTTGATTCCCTTTAATTCTTTTTCGGCTTCTGGTTATAAACGATCCACAAAAGAGGCAATTCATACTTTTCGTGAAATTTTGATGCAAGCTGGATTGGTAACTACCGTTCGTAAAACACGAGGGGATGATATCGCAGCTGCATGTGGTCAACTGGCTGGCAATGTTTTGGATAAGACACGAAGAACTCAGCGTGGCGCTGAAGGAGTGGTAAGTGTTTAAATTTTATACTGCATTATTAGCTGGCTTGAGTTTCTTATGGCTTACCAGTTGTGTTAGCCCACCAGATCCTGAAAGTAATCTTACACCCGAAGAAAAAAGGAAACGAGTCCAAGAACGTGCCAAGATTCACACTGAATTGGCAGGGCAATATTACAGCCGTGGTCAATATCGTGTTGCAATTGAAGAGGCAGAAATTGCATTGCGTGCTAATAATAATTATGCACCAGCTTACAACGTTTTAGGGTTGATCTATATGGATTTACGTGAAGATGGCCGTGCACAAATGAACTTTGAGCGTGCAATTAGAATTTCACCGAATGACGCGGATGTGCATAACAATTATGGTTGGTTTTTATGTCGTAATCCTGCTCAAATTGATTTGGCCATCAACCATTTCATGCAAGCGATTAAAGATCCACTTTATGAAATACCTGAGAAATCCTATACCAATGCGGGTTTATGTGTTTTGAAGCGTAACGATTTTGAGCAGGCGAAAGAATACTTGCAGAAAGCGCTCATTATATATCCCGATTATCCTCTAGCGGTGCTGGGACTAATTCAGATTGATTATATGAGTGGAAATTTAAGAGTAGCTCAAACCAATATTACGCGCTATATTCAGTCTTATCCGCTCTCGGCGGACAGTTTGTGGTTGGCTATCCGAATTGAGCATGCATTGGGAAATGATCAAGCAGTTGCAAGCTATGGTGCTCAATTGCAAAGGCGTTTTCCTGATTCCAATGAAGCGAGGTCATTGCGCGAGGGTAAATTGAGAGATGAATGAAAATAATAGTGACAACAAGATGATTGCTAGCGATGATGAGCCAATGATATCTCGGAGTGAGGGCAAGGATAATCACGATAATCTAACTAATCTAACCGAGAATCGTGCGTTACCCGGGAGTATTGGTCAAATATTGAGAGATGAGCGGATTAAGCGTAATTTGAGTATAGGCGAAGTATCACGTCGCTTAAGGTTGTCAGAGCAGAAAGTTACTGCAATTGAAGAAAATGATTTTAGTAAATTACCTTCTGGTACTTTCTTGCGGGGGTTTATCCGTAATTATGCTAATTTTCTTCAGCTCGATTTTAATTCACTTATCCCGCTATTATCGCAATCACCCGGATTAATCGTTCATCAAAACTCGAATAAACAGACTAAAAGCATTCCGCTTGAATCAAAACGCCTAGGGTATACTGGCGGTAGCTTATACCGCTTGTTTATATCTGCTTTCATTATTTTATCGGTTGTGTTGCTGGGTTATGGTATTTATAACTATGGTGAATGGAATGAGTATTTTGTTGTGAAGAATGGCGGCGATGCTTCGAATACTCCAGCTGATTCTGTGAAGCAAGAAAATGGCCAAACTACGATGGAATTGTCTTTGCCACTGCCTAATCTTCCATCTGCTTCTTGGAGTGCAGTAGAGCCATTCAAGCCTATCAATGAAAAGGCACTGACGACGGAATCTCCTTCATTAGCTGCGCCGACTACTACTGATAATAAAGATGCTGCGCCGATTAATTCACAAGAAAATTTAAATGAAAGCAGTGAAAAAATAGTCCAACTAACATTTTCTAGAGAATCTTGGGTGGAAATAAGAGATAGTAAGAGAAAAGTTATTTTTATGAAAACCAACCCCAGAGGATCAGAGCAAATTGTTAAAGGAGTGCCCCCGCTTTATTTGGTTATTGGTAATGCGTCGGGTGTTGGTCTTACCTATAATGGAAAGGCAGTTGATTTAGTGCCCTATACTCGAAAAGCTGATGATGTAGCGCGTTTTTCGCTTGAGTGAGTATCGGGCGTATAATTATTTATAATGAAATCATAATGTTATGTTGAGAAGAAAAAGTGTCGGTGTCCGTGTGGGCTCTACGGTAATTGGGGGTGATGCTCCAGTTGTTGTTCAATCCATGACCAATACGGATACTGCGGATGAAGTTGCAACTGCGATTCAGGTTGCGCAATTGGCGAGGGCTGGCTCTGAATTAGTGAGAATCACTGTAAATACTGCTGAAGCTGCCAGTGCCGTACCGGCGATACGGTCAAGATTGGATGACATGGGATGCCATGTTCCGCTGATTGGGGATTTTCATTTTAATGGTCATAAATTATTAACAGCCTATCCTGCTTGTGCTAAGGCGCTAGCAAAGTACCGCATTAACCCGGGTAATGTAGGTCATGGTAAAAAACGTGATGAGCAGTTTGCTACCTTAATTGAAACCGCTTGCCATTATGATAAGCCTGTTCGAATTGGAGTTAATTGGGGTAGTCTCGATCCAGAAATGCTAGCTCGCATCATGGACGAAAACGCGAAATCCAATGATCCGTTGGATGCAGGTCAGGTTATGCGTAAGGCGTTGATTACTTCTGCGCTAGAAAGCGCAGCTAAGGCAGAAGAGCTTGGCTTGCCACGCGATCACATCATACTATCTTGTAAAGTAAGCGGTGTGCAGGATTTAATAGCGGTTTACCGTGATTTGGCAGCGCAATGTGATTACGCTTTGCATTTGGGATTAACGGAAGCAGGGATGGGCTCAAAAGGTATTGTCGCTTCTACTGCGGCACTGTCAGTACTATTGTTTGAGGGAATCGGTGACACAATCAGAATTTCCTTGACGCCAGAGCCAGGCGGAGACCGTTCGCGGGAAGTGATCGTGGCTCAGGAGATTTTGCAAACAATGGGTTTGCGCGCCTTTGTTCCATTAGTTGCGGCATGTCCCGGATGTGGAAGAACAACGAGTACTTATTTCCAAGAATTGGCAAAAAGCATTCAAACCTACGTTCGCGAACAGATGATTACATGGCGAGATGAGTATGACGGTGTTGAAAATATGACGCTCGCTGTGATGGGGTGCGTTGTGAATGGTCCTGGTGAAAGCAAGCACGCCAATATTGGTATTAGTCTTCCGGGCTCAGGAGAGAATCCGGTAGCGCCGGTCTATGTCGATGGTGAGAAAACCGTGACACTGAAAGGTGATAATATCGCAGGGGAATTCCGTCAAATTATCGACGACTATGTGCGTACCAAATATCAAAGAAAAGTAGCGAATGTCTAGTACCATCCGTGCCATTCGGGGGATGAATGATATCCTACCCGATGAGGTATATCAGTGGGATTTCTTTGAAACAACGATTCGAGATTGGTTGGCTGCTTATGGTTATCACAATATTCGAACACCAATCGTTGAACAAACGGATTTGTTTGTACGTTCTATTGGAACGGCAACTGATATCGTTGAAAAAGAGATGTACACTTTCGTTGATCATCTTAACGGAGAGAGTCTAACATTACGTCCTGAAGGCACAGCATCTTGTGTTCGTGCAGTGCTTGAGCATAGTTTGCTTTACACTGGGCCGCAGCGATTATATTACTATGGACCGATGTTTCGGCATGAGCGTCCCCAGAAAGGACGCTATCGCCAATTTCATCAAGTTGGCGTTGAGGCTATTGGTTATGCAAATGCAGAGATTGATGCTGAGCTTATCATTATGTGTGCTCGATTATGGCGCCAATTAGGCATTTCCAATTTACGACTCGAAATTGGCACTTTGGGAAGTACTGATTCTCGAGCAGTTTATCGTAATCGCCTTATTAATTTTTTTGAACAACATTTGCATCATTTAGATGAAGATGCGCGACGACGGTTATATACCAATCCGTTGCGGATTCTGGATAGTAAGAATCCAGCTATGCAAGAGATTATTCTTAACGCACCCAGGTTGCTCGATGATTTAGACGAAGAATCGCTCGCCCATTTTAAAGAAGTGCAGGATCGATTACAGCAGCAAGGTATTGATTTTGAGATTAATCTTAAATTAGTTAGAGGTTTAGACTACTACAATCGAACGGTTTTTGAGTGGATAACGGATAGATTAGGTGCGCAGGGAACTGTTTGCGCAGGTGGTCGATACGATGGATTGATTGAGCAGATGGGAGGGAAACATACGCCAGCCTGTGGTTTTGCAATGGGAATTGAACGGATTCTGGCGTTGATGAATGAGACTGGTGTAAAAATCCATCGAGCTGTGGCAGATGTTTACGTGGTTTATCAAGGTGAAATAGCTGCCAAATTTTGTTGGAAAGTAGCTGAGTATTTTCGAGATAATGAACTTAAGGTCATTTTGCATTGTGGGGGTGGAAATTTTAAGTCGCAGATGAAAAAGGCGGATGCCAGTGGGGCACGCTTTGCGATCATTATCGGTGACGATGAAGCGAGCAGTGGTGAAGTAAGTATCAAACCGTTGCGAGAAGTAGCTGAACAAGTTCGGGTAGGTTTAAACGAAGCGGTTGCGTTACTTAAACAAAAATAATTTTTTTCAAATATTAGGAAGAAATCGTGGCATATAATCCGGAAGAACAGGAAAAGATAGAAGGATTGAAAGCATGGTGGTCGGCCCATGGTAGTTCAGTCATAATCATTTTGTCGACTATGATTGCGGTTATGGCTGGAATGCAAGCGTGGAAATATTACCATAAGCAACAAGCCCAGCAAGCGGCTGATTTGTTTGCAGTATTACAACAGCAGATCGATAAGGGTGGAAGCTCAGAGAAAATTAATGATGCGCTGCATCTGCTAACTACCGGTTTTTCTGAGAGTGGTTATGCTTCTCGTGCAGCATTAATGGCCGCTCAAGCCAATAAAAATTTGGGAAATCTTTCAGAAGCCAAAGCTAAATTACAATGGATTCTTGATCATGCTAAAGAATCTGAAATCAAAGATATTGCGAAATTGCGCTTAGCTGGAATTTTATTGGATGAGAAAAAATTTGACGAAGCACTGCGACTACTCAATAGCCAGCATAGCGAATCCTTCAGCGGACTCTATGCCGATTTAAAAGGCGATATATACGTTGCTGCTGGTAAACCTAATGAAGCGAGTGCAGCCTATCAAAAAGCATACGATCGCTTTAGTATGAGTAAAAGTAATTACATGAATCTCGTTCAGATGAAGTTAGACGCAGTAAAAGTGAGCAAATAGCAGGTGATTAGTTACGCTTTGGTTTTTTTTCTTTTCTTTGAAGCAAAGAAAATACTACAAAAGTTTTTTTCATTCTTTGGGTTAATGTTATTAACCGGGTGCTCCAGCTTTGGTGGATTAGGTGGATTTGGCGATTTTGGGGACTTCGGAATAAGTAATTTAATCGACCGTTTTAGTAGCAGCAAAGATGAAGTTCAAATCGATGAGGAAGAGATAGCAGCTTTGAAAGCGTTGCCTGTTCTTCCTCTAATGTGGAAGGCTAAGGTGAGTGAAAGTGAAATTGCCGTATTTGAGCCAATCTATGAAAATGGTGCTATTTATACTGCTGATGAGAAGGGATTATTAACGCGTCTTGAGCCATTGAATGGAAAGGAAATTTGGCAAATAAAGACAAAGCTTAAATTATCGGGTGGCGTAGGCGCGGGAGAAGGTTTAGTTTTAGTTGGTACATTTAATGGAGAGGTTCATGCCTTTGATGAATCAGGTAGTGAGTTATGGAAAACACGTTTAACCAGTGAGGTTTTAAGCGCTCCTCAGGTTCATCGAGGCATTGTTGTAGTCAGAACGGGTGATGGTCGGGTATTTGGACTAGATGCTGCAGATGGATCGCGCAAATGGGTTTATCAAGGTGTTACGCCTGCGCTGACGGTCAGGAATTTTGCAGGTGCACTGGTTGCTCGAGGCGCTGTCTTCGTTGGCTTATCCGGTGGGAAGCTTGTTGCGATGAATATGTTAAACGGAAATATTGGTTGGGAAGCTGCTGTTTCACAACCTAAAGGTGTAACCGAATTGGAGCGAATGACCGATATTACGAGTCTACCCGTCATTGATGATCAGCAAGTTTGCGCGGTTGCGTATCGTGGTCGTATTGCTTGTTTCGAAATTATGGATGGTAACCAAATATGGGCTCGCGATGCATCGAGCCATGTTGGTCTTATTATGGACAATAATTATATTTATGTCAGTGAAGAACGTGGTGCTGTGGTAGCTTATGATAAGCGAAGTGGCGCAATGATGTGGAAGCAGGCTAAATTAGGTACTCGCAAGCTTTCCGCTCCGCAATTGGTTGGTGGAAGTTCTTTTTTGGTTGTCGCTGATGCGGAAGGCAATGTGACACTATTGAATCGCTATGATGGTAGTTTGGTCGCGAGATCAGCAACCGATGAAAGTCCCATTTATGGTCGACCAGAATATATTCCTGATGGATTTATTGTGCAAACATCAAAAGGTGGTATTTATGCTTTCGTACCTCAGTAAGCATGACTGCAAAACGAGTTGATTTGTTATTAATAATCAAACATTCTTATCATACAACAATTCCCGTATAGCCTTTACTCTAATCAATGAACCCTACTTTAGTGCTAGTTGGCCGACCTAATGTAGGCAAATCTACGTTATTTAATCGGTTGACCCGTGGTCGTGATGCCATCGTGGCTGATATGCCTGGATTAACTCGTGATCGTCACTATGGTCAGGGTAAAGTAGGCAAAAAGCCATTTATTGTCGTGGATACGGGTGGGTTTGAGCCCGTGGTGAAATCAGGCATTTTATATGCGATGGCAAAGCAAACCTTGCAAGCAATCGATGAAGCAGATCTTGTTCTATTTGTAGTAGATGGACGGCAAGGTTTAACACCCCATGACAAAATTATCGCAGAACAGTTACGCAAATCTGGGCAAAAGATTCAATTAGTAGTTAATAAAACAGAAGGAATGAATACTTCACTCATTACTTCTGAGTTTCATGAATTGGGACTGGGTGAACCTTGCGCTGTTTCAGCGACACATGGTCAAAATATCACTGAACTGGTCGAATCCGCTTTAGCTCCCTTCGAATTTTTGCCAGAAGAAGAAAAAATAACAGCAGAAGCGGGACCCAAGATTGCTATTGTTGGTAGGCCCAATGTTGGTAAATCCACTTTAATTAATACCTTGCTTGGCGAAGAGCGCGTTATTGCGTTTGATCAACCGGGAACTACCCGTGATAGCATATATATTGATTTTCAATACCACCAGCGTCCCTATACACTCATTGATACTGCAGGCTTGAGACGACGCGGCAAAGTTTTTGAGGCCGTTGAGAAGTTTTCTGTCATCAAAACGTTGCAAGCGATTGAAGATGCAAATGTTGTGGTTCTGGTGTTGGATGCTCAGAATGATATTTCAGATCAAGATGCGCATATCGCTGGTTTTGTACTAGAAACTGGCAGGGCATTAGTTGTGGCAATTAACAAATGGGATGGATTGGATAGCTATCAACGCGAAACAATTAAGCGAGAGATTCTAAGACGCTTTGTTTTTCTTGATTTTGCCAAATTTCATTTTATTTCTGCATTACAAGCGAAAGGGATTCATGAGCTGTTTTTATCGATTGACACGGCTTATGAAGCTGCTATGGCAAGCTTACCAACGCCTAAATTGACACGGGTTTTACACGCTGCTGTTATGAAGCAGTCACCACCGAGGGGCGGTATGTCGCGTCCTAAATTACGCTATGCCCACCAAGGTGGATCAAATCCACCCTTGATTATCGTGCATGGCAGTATGCTAAATCATGTTCCAGAAACCTATCGGCGCTACCTTGAAAACACATTTCGTGATTACTTTAACCTCGAAGGTACCCCGCTACGGGTTGAATTTCGTGTAGGGCATAACCCTTATGCAAATAAGAAACCAGCACCACTGACAGAAGAAGAAGCTAAGCGCGCGCATAGCCGACGCCGCAGAAATCGAAAGAAATATGGCTAATTGTTGAATCCATTTCAGTGCTGAGTTTGGGTTGATTCTCTATTGAGCCATTCTAACAGTGCAACATAATCCGTTTTCCCTGAACCCAGCACAGCGATATTATCTTTGATTAGGATAGTTCTGGGAATGCTGAGTTCGCCAATACCATGTTGATTTACATAGGTGAGGATTTCATTTCGATTTGCAGTAGGATTAGTGGTGATAAGTACGAGTTGTTCTCCTTTCTTGGGATCAGGAATAGCTACCACAGCTTGCTGATAATTTGGCCAAAGCTTACCCAAGTAATCTTCGACTGCTGTTAGCGATATCATCTCACCCGCTATTTTAGCAAAGCGTTTTGCTCGTCCCTTGATAAAGATATAGCCGTCTTGATCGATTGCTACGATATCACCCGTATCGTACCAGCCTTGGTCAGGAGCAGTGATTTGGCCCGCAGCATTCATTAAATAATAACCCATCATGATATTTGGGCCAGACACCAATAATTTTCCTCCTTCCTGGATACCCTGCATTTTTTCTAGCCGATAGGTAATACCTGGGAGCATACGTCCAACGGATCCCGGCCTATTATGCATGGGAGTGTTCAAACTGAGTATGGGCGAAGTTTCAGTAGCCCCATAACCTTCAAAGATACGGACACCATAATTTTCTGACCATATTCTGCGTGTACTTTCTCGTAATTTTTCAGCTCCCGCAAAAACATATCGAATACTGTAAAAATCATAGGGATTAGCATGACGTGCATAGCCGGTGAGAAAAGTATCAGTTCCAAAGAGAATTGTTGCATTGGAATCGTAGATTAATTCGGGAATCGCCCGGTAATGAAGCGGTGATGGATAAAGAAAGGCTTTGATGCCTGACAGGATAGGTAACAGCGTACCACCTGTTAAACCAAAAGAGTGAAAAATCGGTAGAACATTGAAAACGATATCTGTTGGACCAAAGTCAATTCTGGCTGAAGCTTGAAATCGATTGGCTTGAAGATTTACGTGACTCAATGCAACCCCTTTAGGCACGCCTTCTGAGCCTGATGTGAAGAGAATTACAGCAGGCGTTTCAGGGCAACTGGTGGGACAACAAAACCGGTAATAACTCTGCGGGATCAGGCTCGTAAAAAATCCTAAGAGCTTATGCCACCAATGAATTTCTCGCCGAAGCTCTTCCAAATAAAGTACTGTTATTCCCATTGCATTTAGGCTATCGACTACGCTGGTAAGTTTTGCAACTTCAATAAAACGGCTTGAAGTAATGAGCGTACGAATACTTGCAATTTGGCAAGCATTCATTAAATTGGTTTTACTAGCAGAGAAATTAAGCATTGCAGGAATTCGCGCATAAGCTTGCAATGCAAAGAAGGTGACGATTGCACCAATGGAATTAGGCAGCAATATTCCAATATTTTCTGCGGGACTGGAAAATTTGCATATTCGATTACCCAAAATAAAGCTACGGGTTAGTAATTGAGAATAGGTAATGGGTTGTCGCTCGATATCTTCAGCAATGATATGTTTTTTTCCATGGATATGGGATGCATCCAATAAAGATTGAAACAAAGTTTGCTGGAGATCATTACTATGAAACAGGGTGGATGTCATGATATCGTACAGCTTGTTTCCAGCAAGTTGCCGGCGTTGTTTTCCACGTACCTCGCCTGGTAAATTAAGCGATTCAGGCGGCATGATAGTCAGCGTGATTTTAGGGAACCAATGAATTCTTAATTTACCTTTTAACCTTGAGAAAGGCGTGTATTGGGCTCCTACAATACTAATCGGAAGTAAGGTTGCGCCGGATTTATCGGCAATCATTGCTGGCCCTTCATAAATCTTCATGAGAGAACCCGTGACGGTTAGTCTGCCTTCAGGAAAAATCACGATGCGTTTTCCTTTTTTTACCTTATCAATCAATAATCGCGTCGACATTGGATTAGTCGGATCAATCGTGACGGTTTCAGCCAGAAATAAGAAAGGCCTTATCCACCATTTCTGTGCAACATGAGTATTAATAGCAAAACAAAGTTGATCCGGCATGCAAACGCTTAAAAGAATTGCATCTAAAAATGATAAGTGATTGGCAACAATGATGGATTTTTCACCTATGTCGCGATAATTTTCTAATCCTTTGATTTCAAGGCGGTAACATGCGTATAGAATGCCCTGAA
>ERZ1645185.909-NODE-909-length-12446-cov-6.796465_pt1 | contig 12446 bp, 10 predicted proteins | sample MGYA00575351_ERZ1645185 | MGnify/ENA primary metagenome ERZ1645185 (study PRJEB40838, sample SAMN11284767) | freshwater sediment metagenome | isolation source: river sediment | host: Sediment | place: India: Jana village, Kanpur | collected 2015-12-17 ...
TTTTTCCATCTGGCGGCCATTTACGACATGACCGCCGATGCCGAAAGCCAGAAACTGGCCAATATCGGCGGAACCAAAAACGCTCTGGAAATGGCGGCCGCGATCAAGGCCGGCTGCTTCCATCATGCCAGTTCCATCGCTGCCGCCGGCCTGTATCCGGGGGTGTTCCGCGAGGATATGTTCGATGAGGCGGAGGGTCTCAAGGATCCGTACCTCAAGACCAAGCACGAATCCGAAGGTCTGGTCCGCAAACAGACCGCCGTTCCGTTCCGGATCTACCGGCCATCGATGGTGGTCGGCCACTCCAAGACCGGTGAAATCGACAAGATCGACGGTCCGTATTATCTGTTCACCTTGATCAAGAAGATCCGCGAGACCATTCCGCAGTGGGTTCCGACCCTGGGCATCGAAGGCGGCCGCATCAACGTGGTGCCGGTCGATTTCGTGGCCGACGCGATGGATCACATCGCGCACAAGAAGGGGCTTGACGGCCAGTGCTTCCATCTGGTCGATCCGGAGCCGATGCGTTTCGGGGAATTGATGAATACCTTCGCCCGTGCGGCGCATGCCCCGGAAATGACCATGCGCCTGGATGCCCGCATGTTCGCCTTCATCCCGGCCCCGATGCGGATGGCGGTCAGCAACCTGCCTCCGGTCAAACGACTGACGGATATCATCCTGCGGGATCTGAAAATTCCGAAATCCACCCTGGCGTTCATTACCTATCCGACCCGTTTTGACACCCGGGAAGTCGAACGCGCGCTCAAAGGCAGCAAAATCAGCGTGCCGAAGCTCGACACCTACGCCTGGCGGCTCTGGGATTACTGGGAGCGCCACCTTGACCCGGACCTGTTCATCGACCGGTCCCTGCGCGGCAAGGTCGAGAACAAGGTGGTGGTCATCACCGGCGGGTCTTCCGGCATCGGCAAGGCTGCCGCCATCAAGATCGCCGAAGCCGGCGCCGTGGTCGTCATCGCCGCGCGCGGCGAAGAGGAACTGGAAGCAACCCGCAAGGAAATCGCCGATGCCGGCCACAAGTGTTTCGCGTACAAAGCCGACCTGGCCGATCTGGAGTCCTGCGACGCCCTGATCGCCGAAGTGATCAAGAACCACGGCGCCGTCGATATCCTGATCAACAACGCGGGCCGCTCGATCCGCCGTTCTATCGAACTCAGTTTCGACCGCTTCCATGATTTCGAGCGCACCATGCAGCTCAACTATTTCGGTTCGCTGCGGCTGATCATGCAGTCGTTGCCGAGCATGATCGCAAAGCGCCGCGGACACATCATCAATATCTCGTCCATCGGCGTGCTGGCCAGTTCGCCGCGGTTTTCGGCGTATGTGGCATCGAAAGCCGCGCTCGATGCTTTCAGCCACTGCGCGCAGGGTGAATTGTCCGGCAAGGGCATCAGTTTCACCACCATCAACATGCCATTGGTCAAAACGCCGATGATCGCGCCGACCAAGATGTACGACTCGGTTCCGACTTTAACCCCGGAAGAAGCCGCCGACCTGATTGTCAAAGCCATCATCGACAAGCCCAGCAGGGTAGCCACCCGTCTCGGCATATTTGCCGGCGTGCTGCATGCGGTGTTCCCGAAGGCCTACGAAGTGGTGATGAGCACCGCTTTTGAACTGTTCCCGGATTCGGCGGCGGCCAAGGGCATGGCCGGCCGCGGTGATGCCGCGCAGCCGACCAATGAGCAGATCGCCTTCGCTTCGCTGATGCGCGGCGTGCATTGGTGATGGCCGCCTGACGAAATAAAGCACCGCCTGGCGGTGCTTTATTTTGTAAAAAACCCGTCAGGGCAAGTCGTATGGGGAGGGGTAACGAAAGAACCCCTGACGGGTCGGTAAAGTGGGATCAGGGCTTGACCGGAGTTGGGGCCTTCGGCAGCGCCGCTTTTTTGGCGACTGCGGCCTTTTTCACGGCCGGTTTCGGAGCCGCGGCTTTTTTCGCGGCAACGGGTTGGACCTTGTTGCCCTGCTTGCGCAGTTCGACGGTCAGCAATTCCACGCGCTTGTTGAGTGCGATGAGATCTTCACGGGTGGGTACGCCGAGGCGGGTCAGGGCGCGATGCACGCGGTCTTCGAAGACTTTTTCCATGCGGTCCCAGGTGTCCGTGGCTTTTTCGCGGACGTTTTCGACGCGGTCTTCGACTACGCCACGGACTTCTTCGACCTTGCCGTTGGCCAGCTTGCGGGTGTGCGCTTCCAGGCTCATGCCTTTCTTGACCAGGGCATCGAACAGATCGGTGCCATCGCCTTGGGCGCGCGCCAATGCGCCGACGCCGGCCGACCAGATCTGCTGGGCGGTTTCGATCAGATTGTGCGAAGCCGCTTCAATGCGGGTCTTGGGGCTGCTTTTAACGGTCTTCTTGCGGGCGGCGGTTTTGTTACCGGCGGTTTTCTTGAGCTTGGCCATGAGATGGTTACCTTGGTTGCTGAATGGATGAAGGCATGTCTTCATCGCCCATATTGTGGCGTTTGTCTAGAGCAAACACACCAGAAATCAAGGGTTTTCGATGGCAAGGGAAGCTCAGGCCTTGCGTTTGCGCAAACCGTGCTCGATGTCGTCGAGATTGTGCCAGAGCTGCGCGGTAGCCGATGTTCTTGACTGTATCGGCTGGATGCCGTCGAGCAGCCGGATGTCCGGATTGTCTAGCACCGACATATTGAGTTTCAGGCCGTGCTTGGCCAGCATCGGCGCTAAGGTTTCGGCGCGGGCTTTCAGGTCAAGAAGGGTTCGCTTGAAGGCATGCTCGCAGACCCGCTTGCGAGCGGAATAGCTGAATACATTGGTGAAGAACATCTCGGCGTCGTCTTCGTCCGGCTCCAGCACCAATTGGTCGGTTTCTGGGTACTGCCGCGCATACTTTTCCAGGCCGACCTGCATGCGCGACTGCAACAGCGTCCTGAAAGTCTGGGAAAGCACCATCAACAGGCCGCCATCGGCCAGTTTAGCCGTGCTGTCGGCATTTTCAGGCTTGCTTCTGGCGTTGAACGGCACGAACGGATTGAGGCCGATCATCAGGTCGATGCCGTGATCGAGGACCACCGAGGCGTGCATGGTCCGGCGCAGGGCACCATCGACGTAATGCCTGCCCTTGATGTCGACCGGCGGATACAGGCCAGGCAGCGCGGAGCTGGCCTGAACGGCCTGAGATATCGGAACATCATCCCAGCCTTCGCTGCCGAAACGCACGGCCTGGCCGCTGTCGAGGTCGACTCCGACCACGTAAAGCGGCCTTTCCAGCCTGCGAAAATCATTATTGCGGCCAGGCCCGGTGAACACTTCGCGCAAAAAGCGCTCAATCGGCTGGTTGTCGAACAGCCCGGTCGGGACGGCGCTGATGACGCGGGTGAACAGTTCGGACATCTGCACGCCGGCGGGATCGGTGAACAGGCTTTTCCACCAATCGAAGGCCAGTCCAGGTATTGCGGTTACCCGTCTGCCGTATTCCATGAACGCCGGTTTCAAGAACATCCGCGGCTTGAACCGGATTTCAGGATGGTTGCCGGTGATGAAAATACGGCAGATGTCCGCCGTTGTAAGCCGATTTACTAGACCGGCGGCCAGAAAGGCTCCCGAACTGACCCCGACATAGACATCGAGCCGATTGAGGTCGAGCCCGTCAATCGCCGTTTCAAGCGCGCGCAAAGCCCCCAGTTCGTACATGCCGCCGATCGGTCCGCCACCGGCGATTGCGATGCCGATGCGGCCATTGTGGCGTGGGGGTTGGCTGGCGGCTTGGACGACGAGCATGGGTGCTACCGGACTGTAGGTGAGATTTCATTGTAAGGCTAAACTATTGCCAATCCAATCGCCGGACGGAAACTATGTCCTTGCCACTCTTACAGGCCCGCCTTGAGCGCCGGCTACGCTGGCAGAAGCAGGCCCATCAGCTGGAAAAGAGCGATCCGGTGCTGGCAGGGCATCTGTCCGGTCTGCGCGCCTGGCAATCGCGGCGGCTGGCGACCAGTTTCGCGCACTTTATGGAGGATCCCGCCAAACGGCTGGCAGCCGAATTCTTCCTTTCGGATCTGTACGGCGATGCCGATTTCATGCAACGCGATGCCGAAGCCGCCAAAATTCTGCCGAAAATGGCGCGGATTCTGCCTGCAGCGCTGTTGCGCGCCGCCGTGGATGCCATCGAGCTGTCGGTGCTCAGCCACGCGCTGGACATGCGCATGGCACGCACCTTGGCCGCAATGGGAGTCGCACCCGCGGACATCGATACCGACCGGTATCAGAAGGCGTACCGCAAAACCGGTTTGCGGCGATTGCGGGCGCGACAGATCGATTTGGTGCTGGATGTGGGGCAGCGGCTGGATTCGGTGATCAAACTGCACGGAATCGGCAAATTGCTGGCGGCTTCCAGGCTTCCGGCGCGCATGCTCGGGCTTGCGCACCTGCAGGCTTTTCTGGAGCGCGGTTTCACGGCTTTCCAACGCCTGGGTGGAGCCGAAGCGTTTCTGACGGAAATCCACCAACAGGAAAGCTGTATCGCGAAGCGGTTGCGGAACGGAAGCCGAAACCCGTTTGATCCGCCTTTCAGCTGAACTCCTGGTCCAGATAGCGCTCGATTTCGTTTTCTATCGGCGTTTTCAGCGCCGACAGGAAAAAGCCGAGGTTGGCGAAGACATGGATGGATTTGGCATTGACCTTGATGTGGCCGTCCACGCCGGAGCGTCGGAAATTCAGCGTGTCTCCGCTCCAATCGCATTCGAGGTCGAATTTTTCGGCAAGGTGGTCGGCCACTTTCTGCACTTTTTTCTTGGCTTTGGCCGTCTCCAAAGCATGTTTGCGTCGGATATCAATGGCTGACATGGGCGGATTGACCGTTCTGAAAACAAGAAAATACAATGAATCCGGCGGTTTGTCAGGCCGGATGTGATAAATTCATCAAAAAGGTTCGTGCATGCATTGGCTTCTACAGGTTCCAGGGCAACCGGCTGCCGCCATCGACAAGCCGTTGATGCGCATCGGCTCGGATCCCGGGTCCGACGTCTATTTGGCATACCCCGGACTGGCCGCTACGCATGCCTTGGTACATTGCGGAAATCAATGCCTTTGGTTGGAAGCGGTCGGGCATCCGGTGCACGTCAACGGCCGTCGTATCCGATCAAAGGCGCTCATTAGGCCGGGAGATGATCTGCATTTCGGTAGCTTGCCGGCCAGGTTGCAATCGGCGAATGCGCCGGGCCTGGATACCGGTTCCGGAGTCGGAGCCGGTACCGTCAATTTCCAAGGCCGGGTCGTGCTCAGGGCGCTGACCGGAGCCGATGTCGGCCGGGCTTACGCCTTGATGAACAGCCTGTGCCTCGGGCGTTCGGTCCTTTCCGAAATCCGCATCGATGATCTGGCATTGGCCGAGCGGCAGTTGCTGGTCCAGCGCCAGGGAAACCACATCGTGGTCAAAAACCTCAGCCCGGTCCTGGAAATGCGTGTGGACGGTTGGGGCTGTACCGAAGCCCAGCTGCTGCCCGGATCGCAGCTCTGTATCGAGCAGCACCGGTATGTGCTGGAAGCGCCGTGTCTCGAGCTGGCTCCTGTCGACGAACCGGCGCCCGAGCCGGAGGCCGATCCGTTGGAAGTTCCGGCACCTATGCCGGCGAAGGCGCCTTTTTTCAGCAAAACCCAGTGGTTGCTGCTGGCATCGGCAATCATCCTGTCCGGTCTGATCACCTTACTATTAACACTGTCGCCCTGAACTATTAAAAAAAATCGCCTGCACCCGCGCACCCCGCGAGTCCCGCATGATAGGCTTGAATGCTTGGTTCACAGGAGCGTTTTCACCATGTCGCGTGCTTTCAATTTCAGTGCCGGGCCGGCCGCCTTACCGGAATCCGTGCTTCGGCAAGTACAGCAGGAGTTGCTGGAGTGGCAGTCGGAACGTGCTTCGGTCATGGAAGTCAGCCACCGGGGCAAAGCCTTCATCGAATGCGCTGCGCAATCCGAAGCCGACCTGCGTCAGCTGCTGGGAGTGGGCGAGGATTATGCGGTGCTGTTCCTGCAAGGCGGTGCCACCGGAGTGTCGGCCCTGTTGCCGATGAACCTGGCGCGCGCCGATCAGACCGGCGAATACCTGTTGACCGGGCATTGGGGCGAAAAAGCCCTGGAAAACGCCAAGGCTTCGATCCACACCCATGTGGTCGCGAGCGATAAAGCCAATGCCTACCGAGGCATTCCGGACGTATCCGATTGGCAGCGGGTGTCGCAGGCCGCCTATTTCCACTACACCTCGAACGAAACCATCCATGGCGTGGAATTCCCGGATGTGCCGGATGCCGGCGATGTGCCGCTGGTCGCCGATTTTTCCTCGAACTTCCTGTCGCGCCCCCTCGATGTGAGCCGGTTCGGCATGATTTATGCCGGTGCCCAGAAAAACCTTGGCCCGGCCGGCATCACGGTCGCCATCATCCGCAAGGATCTCTTGGGCCGCCACGGCCGCGACCTGCCGCCGATCTTCGAGTGGCAGAATCAGGTCAAGAACGATTCCATGTTCAATACCCCGCCGACCTTTCCCTGGTATGTCGTCGGTCTGGTGCTGAAATGGATGATCGCCGAGGGCGGTCTGCAGGTTTTCGCCGCACGCAATGCCGAGAAGGCGGCGCTGCTGTACTCGGCAATCGATTCATCCGGCGGTTTCTACCGCAATGAGGTCGCGGTTTCCGCGCGTTCGAGCATGAACGTGCCGTTCATGCTGAAAGACGAAGCCCTCGACAAGGCTTTCCTCAAGGAGAGCGAGGCGGCCGGGTTGATGGGTTTGAAGGGTCACCGTGCGCTGGGCGGCATGCGCGCCTCGATCTACAACGCCATGCCGTTGCAGGGCGTGCAGGCGCTGGTCGAATTCATGAACGATTTCGCGGTGCGCAATGGCTGATAAACCGAAAAAAACGGCGACTCGCAAGTCGGCCGCAAAGCCGGCGAAACGGCGTGTCAGCGATCCGGTGAGCCAGACCAGGTTGCAGGAAGTCAGGATGCAGATTGACGGCATCGACCGGCAGATCCAGGAACTGATTACCCACCGCGCCTCGTGGGCGCTGAAGGTGCGTGAAGCCAAAGGCGAACTCAAGGCGGCGGTCGATTATTACAGGCCAGAGAGGGAATCGCAGATCCTCCGCCGAGTGCTCGACCGCAACGAAGGACCGCTCAGCGATGAAGTGTTGCTGCGGGTTTTCCGTGAAATCATGTCGGCCTGTCTGGCGCAGCAGGAACCGCTGAAGGTCGGGTTCCTCGGACCGGAAGGCACATTCTCGCAACAGGCTTTGCACAAGCATTTCGGGCATTCCGCGCAGGCTCTGCCGCTGGCCAGCATCGAAGAGGTGTTCCAGGAAATCGAAAGCGGGCATGCCGATTTCGGCGTTGTGCCGGTGGAAAACTCGGGGCAGGGCACCATCCAGTCGACGCTGGACATGTTCCTGACCTCCAAACTCAAGATCTGCGGTGAAGTCGAACTGCGCGTGCATCAGCATCTGCTGTCGCGCACCGGCCGTCTGGAAGACATCGAACGCGTGTATTCGCATCCGCAGTCGCTGGCGCAATGCAAGGCTTGGCTGCGCGAGAACCTGCCGAACGCCGAGAAAGTGCCGTTGTCGAGCAATGCCGAAGCGGCACGCCGCGCGCGGGTCGCGGACGATTGCGCCGCCATCGCCGGCGAAACCGCCGGCCATGTCTATGGCCTGAAAGTAGTCGCCGGCCCGATCGAAGACCGGCAGGACAACACCACGCGTTTTCTGGTCATCGGCCGTGAATTCTTCTCGCCTTCCGGCCACGACCGCACCTCGTTGCTGGTATTCGTGCGCGATCAGCCCGGCGCGCTGTACAACGTACTCAGCCCGTTCGCCAGACACGGTGTCAGCATGAATCGCATCGAATCGCGTCCGGCACACAGCGGCCGTTGGCAGTACGTGTTCTTCATCGACGTCAGCGGCCATATCGACGACGACAATGTCAGCCGGGCGATGTCCGAGTTGGGTGAGTTCGCATCCGACGTCAAGGTGCTCGGATCCTATCCGGTGGCGTTGCTGTAAGCATGGTTGCAATTCCCGATTTTACGGCTCTGGCCAACCCGGCCTTGCGTTGCCTGCAGGCCTACGATCCCGGCCACGACATTCCGGCCCTGAGAGCGCGCTTCGCAGATTCCGGCGGTTTGCTCGAGATGGGCTCCAATGAAAACTGTTACGGTCCGTCCGAATCCGTATACGCCGCGCTGGCTGCGCAATCCGCATCACTGCACCGCTATCCGGATCCGGCAGGCAAGGCACTGAAATCTGCCATTGCCGCCACGCACGGCATCGATGCGGCGGAAATCGCCCTCGGCAACGGTTCGCACGAGTTGTTGATGCAGTTGGCGCAGGTTTTTGCCGGACCCGAAGACGAAGTCCTTGTCAGCCGCTACTGCTTCGCGGTCTATCCGATCGCGGCGAAAGCCGTTGGTGCACGACTGGTGATTGCGAAGGCCACGCCGGCGGAAGCTGGCATGCCGTTGGGCCACGACCTTGCGGCGATGGCGGCCGGCATCGGCCCGCGCACCAAACTGGTGTTCTTCGCCAATCCGAACAACCCGACAGGTACCTGGTTTTCCAGTGCCGAATTGGAAGCGTTCATGGCCAAGGTGCCAGCGTACGTGCTGGTTGTGGCCGACGAGGCCTATATCGAATACGTCACCGACTCTGGCCTGTCATCGGCTTTGGCCTTACGTCGCCGGTATCCGAACCTGATCGTCAGCCGCACCTTTTCCAAGGCCCATGGTCTTGCCGGTCTGCGTGCCGGTTATTTAATCGCCGATCCGGCTGTCGTGGCCCTGATCGAGCCGATCCGCGAATCCTTCAATCTGAACGCGATGGCACTGGCCGCTGCCGAAGCCGCACTTTCCGACCCGGCGCATCTGGAGCGCGTGCGCGAATGCAATGCCATCGAGCGGGCCTGGCTGGCGGCCGGACTCGCCGGTCTGGGTTTGCAGGTGCTGCCGTCGCAGACCAATTTCCTGCTGGTGCATTTCGGTACGGAAGCAGCGGCTATTGAGCGGGCGTTGTTCGATTGTGGCGTGATCCTGCGCCCGATGGGCGGCTACGGCCTGGGCGATTACCTGCGCATTACCGTTTGCGGGCGTGCGGAAAACCAGCGCCTGCTGGACACTCTGCAGGCGGTGTTGGCATGAGCCTGGATTGGAAAGCCTCGCGGTCCGCCGGATTGCAGGGCACGTTCACCGTGCCGGGCGATAAATCGATTTCCCACCGCGCCATCATGCTTGCCGCCCTGGCCGAGGGCGAAAGCCGCATCGAAGGATTTCTCGAGGGTGAAGACACCCGCGCCACCGCCCGAATTTTCAGCCAGCTGGGCGTTCGGATCGAAACACCGGATGCGCATACCCGCATCGTGCATGGCACCGGTCTGCACGGACTGAAAGGCAGCAGCGAACCTCTGGATTGCGGCAATGCCGGCACCGGCATGCGTCTGCTGGCCGGACTTTTGTCGGCACAGGCGTTTGACAGCGTGCTGGTCGGTGATGCATCGTTGTCGAAACGGCCGATGGCGCGCGTCATCGGCCTGCTGGAGGCGATGGGTGCGCGCATCGATGCCCGTGACGGCAATTTCGCGCCGTTACGGATTCACGGCGGTCAGGCGCTGCATGGGCAGGTCATGGATTCCCGGGTTGCCAGCGCGCAGGTGAAGTCCGCGCTGATCTTCGCGGCGCTGTATGCCGAGGGTGAAACCGTCATCAGCGAGCCGCGGCCGACCCGTGACTACACCGAATCGATGCTGAAAGCGCTGGGCTGGCCGATAACATTCGAGCCGGGCAGGGTGTCGGTACACGGCGGCGGCCGGTTGCAGGCCGGCAACATCCGGATTCCGGGCGATATGTCCTCAGCAGCCTTCCTGATTGCGGCGGCTTTGCTCATACCGGGCTCCGATATCACGCTTCGGAATATCGGCATCAATCCGCGTCGCACGGGCGTGTTGCAGGCCTTCAAACTGATGGGCGGCGACATCCGCCTGCACCATGAACGCCTGGAAAGCGGCGAGTCGGTAGCGGATTTACGGATTCGGCACAGCGAATTGCATGGCATCGAGCTTCCGGAAGTGCTGGTTCCCGACATGATTGATGAGTGTCCGATTTTTTTCATTGCCGCGGCCTTGGCCAAAGGCGAAACCAGGGCATTCGGCCTTTCCGAGCTCAGGGTCAAGGAATCCGACCGCATCGCCAGCATGGTCAAGGGGCTCCGCAGCATGGGCGCCCAGGTCGAGGAATCGCCCGACGGCGTGGTAATCGCCGGCGGCAGGCTTGCCGGCGCTGCCATCGACAGTTTCGAAGATCACCGCATCGCCATGAGCTTTGCCGTGGCCGGCCAATGCGCCGAGGGTGTGACAGTCATCCGCGATTGCGCTAATGTGGCCACATCCTTTCCGGGGTTCGTCGAACTGGCGCGGTCGGCGGGAATGAACCTTGAATGATGCCTAAACGGAGCGCTGGAAAAGAATGAGCGAAAGCGCGCAGATCGTACCGGTTTTAACTATCGACGGCCCGGCCGGCGCCGGAAAAGGCACCATCAGCCGCAGGGTGGCGCAGACCCTGAAATGGTCCTATCTGGATTCGGGCGCATTGTACCGGGCGGTCGGCATCGCCGCGGCATGGGAGGGTATCGGTTTGGATGAGCCGATGGAACTGGCGGCCTGCGCATCTAGAACTGACATTAAATTCATTACGCAACTACATGATGAACCAGTAATAATGGTCAATGGAAAAGAGGCCACAGCCGAAATCCGTTCGGAATTGGCTGGTTCCATGGCTTCGGCTTTGGGGGCGCAGGCCGAAGTCCGCAAGGCCTTGATTGACTTGCAGCGCAGCTACCGCAAGCCCCCCGGCCTGGTCGCCGACGGCCGTGATATGGGCACGGTGATTTTCCCGGATGCTCCTTACAAGTTCTTTTTGACGGCATCGGCCATGGAGCGCGCCAACAGACGGCATAAGCAGTTGATGGAAAAAGGAGTTTCTGTTAAACTTGACAGTCTGTTGCACGAAATCGTGGCCCGTGATGAGCGTGATGCCAATCGTGCGGTGGCGCCACTGAAGCCGGCCGATGACGCCATCGTCATCGATTCGACTGGCATGCCCATCGACGCGGTTATCGATCAGGTCCTGTCGGTTCTGCCCGCGCATTACCGCTTCTGAGCGGTCAGCGTTTCAGCAATGGAAACCGGTCCCTGCACCAGCAGGGTGTCTAAACGTGCGAAAGCACACAACAGGTGGGCGGCCCCCGCGGCGGCCTGTACATCAACTCGAGAATAATCATGACTGAATCATTTGCTGAACTGTTTGAGCAAAGCCAAACATCCCTTAACAACCTCAAGTCCGGCGCCATCGTCACCGGCACCGTCGAGGAAATCCGCTCCGACGTCGTCGTCGTCAATGTCGGCCTGAAGTCCGAAGGCATCATCGATATCAACCAGTTCCGCAACGAACAGGGCGAAATCGAAGTCGCGGTAGGCGACGTCATCAAGGTCGCGCTGGAATCCGTCGAGAACGGCTTCGGCGAAACCGTACTTTCCCGCGACAAAGCCAAGAAAGCACTGGTCTGGGACGAATTGGAAACCCTGATGGACGCCGGCGAAATCGTCAGCGGCCGCATCAGCGGCAAGGTCAAAGGCGGCTTCACCGTCGATATCCGCGAAGTACGCGCGTTCCTGCCGGGTTCCCTGGTGGATGTGCGTCCCGTACGCGATCCGGGCTACCTGGAAGGCAAGGAACTGGAATTCAAGATCATCAAGCTTGACCGCAAGCGCAACAACGTGGTGGTTTCGCGCCGCGCCGTGGTCGAAAGCGAGAACAGCGTCGAGCGCGAGCAGATGCTCGAGCGCCTGACCGAAGGCACCATCATCACCGGCGTGGTCAAGAACCTGACCGACTACGGCGCGTTCGTCGATCTCGGCGGCGTCGATGGCCTGCTGCACATCACCGATATGGCCTGGAAGCGCGTCCGCCATCCGTCCGAAGTCGTCAATGTCGGCGATGAACTGCAGGTCCGCGTGCTGAAGTACGACCGCGAACGCAACCGCGTCTCGCTCGGACTGAAGCAGCTGGGCGAAGATCCGTGGGAAAACATCGCGCGCCGCTACCCGGCCGACACCCGCGCATTCGGCAAGGTCTCCAACGTCACCGATTACGGTGCATTCGTGGAAATCGAGCCGGGCGTCGAAGGCCTGGTGCACGTGTCCGAAATGGACTGGACCAACAAGAACGTCAACCCGAGCAAAGTGGTTCAGCTCGGCGATGAAGTCGAAGTCATGGTTCTGGACGTCGACGCGGAACGCCGCCGCATTTCCCTGGGCATCAAGCAGTGCGTGCCGAACCCGTGGGAAGCTTTCGCCGCCATCTTCAAGAAGGGCGACAAAGTCTCCGGCCAGATCAAGTCGATCACCGATTTCGGCGTGTTCATCG
>ERZ1645185.910-NODE-910-length-12439-cov-4.693152_pt1 | contig 12439 bp, 10 predicted proteins | sample MGYA00575351_ERZ1645185 | MGnify/ENA primary metagenome ERZ1645185 (study PRJEB40838, sample SAMN11284767) | freshwater sediment metagenome | isolation source: river sediment | host: Sediment | place: India: Jana village, Kanpur | collected 2015-12-17 ...
TTCGGGTACTTCAATGAAAAGTCGGTGCTAGTATTGAGAGACTGGCTCAAAGAAATGAATAATTGCATCCAGGCCGACATGGTTGATTGCGTAGGTTGTTTTACCTTGCAGAATGGGTTTGCCGTGGAATGCGACACTGGTTCCTGCTTCGGTCAACATCGGTAAATCATTTGCACCATCACCGATTGCGATAACTTGTTCTTTGCTTAATCCGAGTTGATCCCGGATTTGTTTTAGGATGTCGGCTTTTCCCTTTGCGCCGATGATTTCTCCGACCACTTTGCCAGTTAATTGACCGTTTTCGATCTCTAATTGATTGGCGAACGAAAAATCCAGGGCTAATTTTGACTTGATGCGATCGGTGAAAAACGTAAATCCACCGGAGATCACCATCGTTTTTAATCCAGCCAGCTTCATTTTTTGCAACATTTTATCAGCGCCGAGGGAGAGCTTTACTTTCTCATCATAGACTTGCTGCAGCAAGTTCTCAGGGAGACCTTTGAGTAGGGCAGTGCGTCGAATTAGGCTTTCGGCAAAGTCGATTTCACCACGCATGGTGCTGGCGGTAATTTCTGCAACCTGTTGTTTAACATTGCACAATTCAGCGATTTCATCGATCGATTCGATGGCGATGAGTGTGGAATCCATATCCATCACAACCAGGCCCAACTCGCTGAGTTTTTTGTTTGGAGTGACGTAAGCGAAATCGAGTTGAGCTTCAGCACAGTATTCTGGAATTTCACTGTGTTGAGTTGCATTAACCAAGCGAAAGGCTTCACCAGTGATGCGTTCAATATGGGAAGCCTGGGCTAGCTTTGCAATATGCCTTAGGTCGGGATTCTGAATATCAAGACCTTGAATGATTAAATTCATACTATTTCTAAATGAGATCAAATTTTTTAGCGGAATATACTAGGCGTTACACACGCATCATTGAGCGTGAGTAGCCGGAATTGGAACTTGAATGATACTGGTTTTTGGCGACGATGCTAGATCTGATTTTGTAAAGAAAGCGCGTGATCCCATTCGACAATTCTATTGCGGCCTGCATGCTTGGCTGCATATAGCGCTAAATCGGCTGCTTCTAACATGCTATCGTGCGAAGTAAAAACACTACCTTTATCAAGGTTTGTAGCGATTCCCATCGAGACGGTAATGCCGATATGTTCACCATTATCGAGTTTATGGGAGATCGCTTCGATGTTATTTTTAAGCCGAATGAGCAGTTTGCGTGCCGAAGCAATCGGTGTTCCTGGGAGAATTAATACAAACTCTTCGCCACCATAGCGACATAACAAATCGTCTTGTCGGATTTGGCCGAAAATGGCTCTGACGAGTGCAATGAGTAGTGCATCGCCGACTATATGACCATGCGCGTCGTTAACTTGTTTGAAATGATCCACATCGATCATCGCAATGGTTAGCGGAGTTGAGTGTTGTGTTGAAAAGATAAATTCACGTTCAAAAACTGAATCAAAGAAAGCACGATTGTGCGCACCGGTTAATCCGTCTCGCTGCGTTTTATCCTCTAAATCTCGTATTTTGACTAGCGATTGGATCGATAATAACTCCTGTGCCTCGGACATAAGGGCATTGAGTTCGCTTTCACTGCAAATGTTAAATTCAAATAACTCTTCAACTGTTCTGAGTTCATCTCTGATTCTTTCGATAATGTTCAGTAAAGATTGACCATCTAAATTAAGCCGAGCGTAAAGCTTGGTCATTACCTGCGCTATTTTCTCGGTATCGCTGGGATTCAAGAAATAATCCGCGATATACCCTGATGCAGAAACACAATCGGAGATCGTTGGTTCTCCCTTCTGAGAAGAAGATTGATTGTGGCTTGTCATGCAAGCGATCGCGACATAGCTTGGTAGATTCCAGCGTTTGAGCAAGGTATAGCCAAGCTCGTCATGGCCCGTTTCAAAGGCTTCATACTCTGCCTGCAATAAAGCATCATGGGAGGAGGCAGATGAATAGATTTGGGTATACGCCTCAGGAATGATTGAAAAGAAGGCGAGGATACCGATATCTTGCAACAGGCCCGCAAGAAACAAGTCATCCGCCATTTTTAGATTAATTTTATTGCCTAGCGCTTTACATGCCAAAGCAGCAATGATCGATCTACGCCAGAACAGATCGCTATGTGCCTTTCCAATGCTTGATTCCATATGTTGCATCAAGGTTTTCGTCAGAGAGAATGAAAGCGCGATGCTGATGACGGCATGCGTGCCTAGTACACAGACAGCCTGACGGATGTTGCTCGACGTTCTTCTCGATTTATACAGTGGGGAATTGGCAGTTTTGAGTATTTTTGCTGCTAACGCCGGATCGAGCGAAATATAGTGGCTAATTTGAAGCATATCGGTATCAGCACTATTAGCCAGGTCTATAATTTTGAGTGCGACCGAAGGGAGGCTCGGTAATGTCGAGCAAAAACGCAGTTGTTGGATGAGATTTTCTTTCATTACCTTCCCTTTATCGCCTATAAAATTGAGTATAGTTAATTTTTCCTTTAGTAGTCATAACGCATTTTAAGCGATGCAACTTGATGAAAAGAAAGAATAAGAAGGCAAAAAATGTTAGAGTTTGTGATTATGAATGTAATTCGATTTGAATTGTTTGGCTTCTTTTGACTTTGTGCTGGGAGTCCAGCGATAATCCAATTGAATTGCTATCGAATAATTGACAAGGAGTGGAATGTGGATTTTGCAATCAAGGTAGGAAGTGCTGATAAGCAACGCAGTAGTTGTATCGTCCTAGGTGTGTTTGAATCTCGTAAACTAACGGATGCGGCTAAAAATATCGATATCGCTGCGGATGGCTATGTGAGTAATATACTCCGAACAGGGGATATGAATGGGAAACTGGGGGCCACGCTACTACTGCATAATATTCCTGCCATTCCAAGTAAGCGGATATTACTGGTCGGATTAGGTCAGGAGAAAGAATACAATAGCAAAGCGTTTAGAACGGCAATTTTATCGGCGGTGAATGCACTGCTTCGTACCGCAGTATCTGAAGTAGGTTTATTTTTACTGGATATCCCACTGAAAGATCGCGACTTGTCCTGGAAAGTATCACAAACAGCGGTTCTAGCGAGTGATTGTCTTTATCGATTTGATGCGCCTAAATCCAAATCGGAAAGTGAACTACCATCACTTAACAAAGTGACGCTCTATCTTAGCGATCGAGCACATCTCAAAATAGCTGAAGTCGCTATGGCACAAGGGGTAGCGATTGCGCAAGGCATGAAAGTAGCTAAAGATTTAGGTAATTTAGCGCCGAATATTTGTACACCCAGCTATCTTGCTAAGCATGCTGTGGATATGGGTAAAGCTCACAAACTCAAAGTTTCAGTGCTTGGCCACAAAGAAATGGAGAAGCTGAAGATGGGGGCGTTGCTGGCGGTAGCAAAAGGGAGTCACCAACCAGCTAAATTCATTACGTTAGAGTACAAAGGGCTAGGCAAAACGGAGAAACCAATCGTGTTGGTTGGTAAAGGCATTACCTTTGATACGGGCGGTATTTCGCTCAAACCACCAGCAGAAATGGATGAGATGAAATACGACATGAGCGGTGCAGCGAGTGTACTGGGAACGTTGACTGCAGTCGCTGCAATGGGGCTGCCACTCAATGTGGTAGGTATTATTCCGACAACTGAAAACATGCCTGGCGGCAATGCGACCAAACCAGGTGATGTGGTAACCAGTATGTCTGGGCAAACTATCGAAATATTGAATACCGATGCAGAGGGACGCCTGATTTTATGCGATGCCTTGACTTATGCTGAGCGGTACAATCCCGAAGCAGTTATCGATATCGCTACATTGACAGGGGCTTGTGTCATTGCGTTAGGTCATGTAGCGTCAGGCTTGATGAGCAACAACGATCAATTGGCTGATGAGTTACTGCAAGCTGCTGAGTTATCGGTAGATCGCGCTTGGCGATTACCGTTATGGGATGACTATCAGGATTTATTAAAGAGTAATTTTGCGGATATGGCGAATATCGGTGGGAGATCGGCAGGAACGATTTCTGCAGCCTGCTTTCTAGCGCGATTTGCTGACAAGTATCACTGGGCACATCTCGATATCGCTGGCACTGCTTGGAAATCTGGAAAAGACAAGGGCTCTACAGGACGTCCCGTTCCGTTACTCACACAATTTCTGATTTCTCGGGCAATGCGTAAATAATCCATAACGGCTAAGCGAAGAGTACCCAATCGATTGATACGGTTTACGGCTAGATCAAGATTGGTAAGACAGCATGATACAAGTTGATTATTATACGGGGGCGGCTGACAAGCTTGCGATCGCGTGTCGTTTATGCACAAAGGTTGTTCAGCAAATGCAGAGAATGCTGATTTTGAGTGATGATGCACTGCAACTCGCTCAATTGGATAAACTGCTATGGACCTTTTCTTCTGTTAGTTTTATTCCGCATTGTTTCGTCGATAATCAATTATCTTCTGTCACCCCGATTGTATTGGGTGCTCCGACTCAAGTTCACGATAAAACATTGGGCTATACGATTTTGCTTAATTTTTATGATGAGATTCTGCCTTACTATCAACAGTTTAATCGGGTTATTGAGATTGTTGATCATACGCCGGTGGATAAAGAGAAAGCGCGCAAACGTTACCGCATCTATCAGGCGCAAGGTTGTGATATTCGACACCATAACCTAGATGGCTGATTTTTTGACAATGTTAGAGATATGATTTGATGACTGACCATCCTGATATACCGCCTGAACCAGAAGATCATACATTGCTCAATAAACTGGATGCGATATTGAAGAAGTATCGAAAGGAGTATTCAGCTGTGATTCACCCGGCGGATCTTAAAGCGGCTCCTGCAATACCAGAATCTCCAGAACTTCCAGAATCAACTCCAAACCCAGCAGCAACAACGCCAGCACCGCCGAATCAGGTTGATATGCTGCCAAGCATTACTGCGCCTGATATTCCGATTTTAATGGAGAAAATTGTTGTTGCACCGGAAATATCATTTAATGAGTCCGGTATCTCATTGCTTCTCTGTTATGCATTTGATTCAGCACTGAAGGATGCAAAACTTAATTTGACATCCTCCCAGCGTTTTGCGCTGCTGCAAGCACTTGCACAAAGATTACCTAAAAATCTTTGAGATAATTAGTGCGCTTTCTTTAGTTATAATCATCAAACTCATTGTCTGCCCTATTTTTTATATAATTTTATGGAACTTGCAAAAAGCTTTAATCCAAGCGAAATCGAAGCACACTGGTATCCTCAATGGGAATCGGCTGGCTATTTTCAGCCACTGAATGCCCCAGGTACTGTACCTTATTGTATTATGCTGCCGCCACCCAATGTCACCGGGACATTGCACATGGGGCATGCGTTCCAACATACGCTGATGGATGCATTAACGCGTTATCACCGAATGTTAGGTCAGAATGTATTGTGGCAACCTGGGACCGATCATGCAGGGATCGCCACGCAGATTGTGGTGGAGCGCCAACTTGATCAACAGAATCTCGATCGACGTAGCCTTGGGCGAGAAAAATTCCTTGAGCGAGTTTGGAAGTGGAAGGAAGAATCGGGGTCCACGATTACCCGGCAAATGAGGCGTATGGGGACTTCATGCGATTGGTCGCGTGAACGATTTACCATGGATGAGACGCTTTCAAAGGCGGTTACCGAAGTTTTTGTGCAGTTATATCGAGAAGGGTTGATTTATCGCGGAAAGCGCCTTGTTAACTGGGACCCGGTTTTGCAAACTGCCGTTTCAGATCTGGAAGTGATCTCATCAGAAGAAGAAGGCTCGCTTTGGCTGATTCGCTATCCCTTTGAGTCTCAAGCTGGGGGAGGAACGAATCAAGATGGACTGATTGTAGCGACTACTCGGCCTGAAACCATGTTAGGGGATATGGCTGTCGCGGTTAATCCTGAGGATGATCGCTATAAGCATTTGATTGGGAAGCAGTTACGCTTGCCACTTTCTGAACGAACGATCCCGATTATTGGAGATAGCTATGTGGATCCTACTTTTGGAACGGGGTGCGTAAAAATAACGCCTGCTCATGATTTCAATGATTACCAAATGGGGTTGCGGCATAAGCTGGTTCCGCTCAATATCTTCACCCTCGATGGCAAAATCAATGAGCTTGCACCCTCTGAATATCAAGGATTGGATCGCTTTGAAGCGCGCAAAAGGATCTTAGCTGACCTTAAAGCACATGGGTTGCTGGTTGAAACACGCCCTCATAAGCTCATGATACCCAGAGGTGACCGCACTCAATCGGTGATCGAGCCGATGTTGACTGACCAGTGGTATGTTGCAATGGAAGGCATGGCGAAACGCGGTCTCGATGTGGTTGCGCAAGGTGAAGTCAAATTTGTTCCAGAGAACTGGACTCATACTTATCAACAGTGGTTAGAAAATATTCAAGATTGGTGTATTTCACGCCAGCTTTGGTGGGGCCATCGTATTCCTGCTTGGTACGACGAAGATGGTAACGTTACTGTTGCGCATGATTTAGAAGAAGCGCAACGATTGTCTGGTAAGCATAAACTAACCCAAGACGAAGACGTGTTGGATACTTGGTTCTCATCCGCTTTGTGGCCTTTTTCGACATTAGGTTGGCCAAAGGAAACCACGGAATTAAAGACATTTCTACCGACCTCGGTCTTGGTTACGGGGTTCGATATCATTTTCTTCTGGGTGGCGCGAATGGTGATGATGTCGCTGCATTTCACCGGAAAAGTACCCTTCAAGGAGGTGTATGTAACAGGGCTGATTCGTGATGCTGAGGGTCAGAAAATGAGTAAATCGAAGGGGAATGTATTAGATCCCCTGGATTTAATCGATGGCATCACTTTGTCCGATTTAATCAAAAAGCGTACGACAGGATTGATGAATCCTAAGCAAGCAGAGTCAATCGAAAAAAATACCCGTAAGCAATTTTCCCAAGGTATTCCTGCTTTTGGTACCGATGCGCTGCGCTTTACGTTTGCAAGCCTAGCTTCACATGGGCGCGATATCAAATTCGATTTGCAGCGCTGCGAGGGATATCGGAATTTCTGTAACAAATTATGGAATGCCACTCGCTTTGTGATGATGAATTGTGAGGGGAAAGCGATTGGTCCTGATCACCAACATCCCCTGACTTATTCCCTGGCAGATAAATGGATACTCAGTCGCTTGCAGCAAACCTTGGAAGCAGTAGAACAAGGATTTAACAGCTATCGTTTTGATATGGTGGCCCGTGAGATCTATGAGTTTGTTTGGGATGAATATTGTGACTGGTATGTCGAGTTTGCGAAAACACAGTTGAATGCTGAGAATGAAGCGATTCAACGGACTACGCGCTATACTCTTATTAAAGTATTAGAGATTGCACTCAGGTTGTCCCATCCGATTATTCCTTTTATTACCGAGGAGCTGTGGCAAAAAATTGCTCCACTCGCAGGTGTCAAGGGTGAAAGTATTATGGTGCAAGCTTATCCCCAATCGGATCCAGGTGCGATTGATACGGAAGCCAATGATCAAATTGTTTTACTCAAAGAAATGATTAATGCGTGTCGCACGTTGCGGGGCGAAATGAAATTATCTCCCGCAGCGAGGGTTCCATTGGTGATTGAGGGCAATGCCGCAGTCCTTAACAATTTCTCTTCCTATATTTCAGCCTTAGCTAAACTCTCGGAAGTGACACTCATTTCCGATGGATTGCCCAATGATGATGCGCCCGTTGCGGTAGTGCGCGATTTCCGATTAATGCTCAAAATTGAAATCGATGTTGCAGCAGAACGTGAGCGATTGTCTAAAGAAATTAATCGCCTTGAAGGTGAAATTAATAAAGCCCAGGCAAAGCTGGATAATGCTGATTTTATACAACGAGCACCAGAGAAAGTGGTTGCGCAAGAGAAAGAGCGCGTTGCAGAATTTAGTGCGAAAAAACAGAAATTAACCGACCAGCTAGCACGACTAACCTAACGACGATACTGGAACGAAACGGTTGGTTAATGTATCAAATAGCTAACGAAGATATTTAACAAGGATTAGCTTCATCATGATGCGTAATCAATGCGTTATTTACAGTATGTTGTTTCTTGCTATGTTGGCCGGTTCAAATTCATTTGCAAACGCGACAACTGAGAATCAAGATGCTTTGTTTGTTCAAACAGATGGTAGGATAGCGCTACAATTCAGCGCTGGTTGGGGTTCTTTCTATAGCCCCTTTATTTACCCGTCAGCCTTATTTTATCCTTATCCATTGATTGTTAGTCCTTGTTATCCTTATGTGCATTGCGGTGCATTCAATCAATACCAATTATTGAAAGATCGGAGGAAACGGTCAGAAGAAGCGTCTGGGCGATATGTTAAGCAAAGAACGTTTACATTTGATCAGCTTGCATTGGAGTATCAAAGACGAGGAAAATTGTACCGAACAAACGAAAATGAAATTGTTCCAGAGCGAAAAGGCGATAGCAAAATAAAACCTGAATTTCGTAATAGTGGAGCTTTTTTGCCAGCATTCCTAGAGCAACATAATCATTCATTGAAAAGGTAGCGTACTCGGGTAGCAAACCAAGCGAGGCATAAAAATCAAACGAGTTTGGCGGTAATTTTGATATCGCAACCAACTTTACCGATTTCGGTTATTTCTAGCTTCCATTTCTGGGCGAGTGATGTCAATTCAGGCAAATTAAGCATGCTTTGTGCGCTATTGCCTAATAATATGGGTGCGCAATAAATAATAATTTCATCGACGAGTTGGCTTTCAATTAGTGCACCGTTCAATGTACTGCCTGCTTCCACTAATATTTCGTTTAGTTCAAATTCAGCCAATTTCGACATCACTTCAGCTAAATCTAGCTTCCCAGTTGGGCTTGGTAAAACGATGACTTGGGCACCTTTTTCCGTTAAGGATTGAATTTTTTCGCTGTCTTGCAACGTCGTGAAAATCAAGCTACTAGTCTTCTGCAAAACTTTTGCGTTGGCAGTGATTTCAAGTCGATTATCCAAAATTACACGTAGGGGTTGCCGAGTTGTTTGGACGTGGCGAACGGATAGCTCGGGATCATCATGCTTGATCGTGTTGATACCTGTCAAAATTGCACAAGAACGGGCCCTTAATCGGTGCACATCGGTTCTGGCTGCTTCACCGGTTATCCATTGGCTTTTACCATTTGCTAAGGCGATTTTTCCATCTAAGCTAGCCGCAATTTTGACTCGAATCCAAGGTTGTTGGCGCACCATTCGCGAGACAAAGCCAATGTTTAGTTGGTTTGCTTGTGCTTCCAATAGACCATATTGGACTTCAATGCCAGCGGTTCTAAGCTGTTGTATGCCTTTTCCAGCAACGAGCGGGTTAGGATCTTGCATTGCGATGATCAGCTTAGCGATGCCTGCATTGATCAACGCATCGGTGCAAGGGGGGGTTCGACCATGATGGCAACAGGGTTCAAGCGTAACATAAACGGTACTACCCTTAACCTCCGTTGCTGCTTGTTTGAGTGCGTTGATTTCAGCGTGGGGTAGACCTGCTTTTTCATGCCAGCCTCGCCCAATAATTTCGCCATTTTTAACGATAACACAACCGACCCTTGGATTGGGACTGGTGGTATATAAGCCTTTTTCAGCGAGTCTGATTGCTTCCGACATAAAAACATAATCAGCAGATGAGAAAGGGTGTTGTTGTTCTGTAGTCATTATAGGGAAAGCATCACTACATTCCGGCACATAGGATTAATTTTATCCGCGTTTAGGCTAAGTAGGAGCCATTGTTTCTGAAACGCCAACACAATTAATCTTTAGGAATTTCCTTAACTTCTTTAATGACATCCTGGAAATCATCGATGTCTTGAAAACTTTTATAAACCGAAGCAAACCGAATGTAGGCAACTTTATCCATGTTATAAAGCTCCTGCATCACCAGTTCTCCAATGCTACGTGATGAAACTTCACGCGCACCAGAATTCAGCAGTTGCTGAATAATTCGCTCAATGGCAGCATCAACTGCTTCAGTGGGAACGGGGCGTTTATGCAGGGCACGCATAAAGCCCGTCAGTAATTTGTTACGACTAAACTCAGTTCGATTGCCGTTTTGTTTGACGACTTGTGGTAAACGTAGTTCTATCGTTTCATAAGTCGTAAAACGTTTACCACATGCGATGCATTGACGTCTGCGTCTAACTCGGTCGCCTTCCTCGCTGACGCGTGAATTAATGACGCTCGTGTCTTCAGCGTTACAAAAGGGGCAGCGCATGACTTTGATGGTTCAGTTATAGGCCGCCCGTTATTCACAACACATTTTTCTATCGTTCATATACCGGAAATGCGGCACATAAATCCTGGGTTTCTTTTGCCACACGATTCAATACTGCTACATCGGTCGGCGCATCCAGAACATCAGCAACGAGGTTGGCTAATTTTTCGGTCTCGATTTCCTTGAAACCGCGTGTCGTAATGGCAGGTGTTCCAATCCTGACTCCACTGGTTACAAAAGGTTTCTGAGGGTCATTCGGAATCGCATTTTTGTTGACGGTAATATGAGCTGCTTCTAATGCAGCTTCCGCATCTTTACCTGTCAAATTCTTGGCGCGCAAATCGACCAGGAACATATGGCATTCGGTGCGACCGGAAACGATGCGCAGACCCCGATTTTGCAACGTTTTAGCCATAACCCGTGCGTTCTCTAACACTTGCTCTTGATAGTCCTTGAAAGCTTGGCTTGCCGCTTCTTTAAATGCAACCGCTTTGGCTGCGATGACATGCATCAGCGGACCCCCTTGTGTTTGTGGGAACACTGCAGAATTGAGCGCTTTCTCAAACTCAGGTTTGGCCATGATAACTCCACCTCTAGGTCCGCGCAGGGTTTTATGTGTCGTACTTGTCACGAAATCGGCAATACCAACAGGGTTAGGATAAAAACCAGCCGCAATGATTCCGGCGTAATGTGCCATGTCAACGAAAAGGTATGCGCCAACCTCATCAGCAATTCGACGGAATTGCTTCCAATCGATTACACGAGCATAAGAAGAAGCACCCGCAACAATCATGCGAGGACGATGTTCCTTGGCTAATTGTTCTACTTGCTGGTAATCGATTTCTTCCGTGTTGGGATCCAAACCATACGTGACTGAATTAAAAATTTTTCCACTCATATTAACTGATGCGCCATGTGTCAAGTGACCACCATGCGCGAGAGACATACCGAGTAGCGTATCGCCTGGTTTCAGGGCAGAGAGATAAACAGCCGCATTAGCTTGCGAACCAGAGTGGGGTTGAACATTAACATACTCAGCATTGAACAATGCTTTCAAGCGGTCAATGGCTAGTTGTTCAACGATATCAACATGCTTACATCCGCCGTAATAGCGTTTTCCAGGATAACCTTCAGCATATTTATTGGTCAACACTGAACCTTGCGCCTCAAGCACCGCTGGGCTTGCATAATTCTCCGAAGCAATCAATTCAATGTGATCTTCTTGTCGTTGTATTTCGCCTTTTATGGCTTGCCATAGATCAGGATCAATTTGCGCTATTGTATTGTGTTTAGAAAACATGACCGTATCTTCTCTTTATGAAAATTATAAAAACATGTACCTTTGCATTCTACCACCTTGACCCAGGTTGTGTAGGGACTTAACTGCTGAGTTGCATTGTAATACCTGCCCAAAGGCTATTGAATAAGCGGATCAGGGGATCACTGACGCTCGAATGATAAAATGCGATACTTTGTATAAATTCATCACGAAATGCTTGCTGATCCCTTATCGTTAGGGTATGGGCGAGTTCAGTGGATAGTATTCCTTTATGAAATAAATTGAGGTGGGGATGTGATGCGTGCTGTGTTCCTGGATTTTGGATCGGTTACTCGAGGGGATCTCGATTGTGCCAAACTAGAAAAGGCGGTTTCACCTTGGCAATACTACGATGAAACAAGCCCTGATCAAACGGCTGAACGAATTAAAGATGCAGAAGTGGTCGTAAGCAGTAAAACATTACTTAATCGAGCAGTCATTGATTCAGCCAAACACCTGAAACTGATATGTATTGCTGCGACGGGCTATAACAATGTTGATCTTGCTGCTGCAGCCGAGCGTAATATCGGTGTATGCAACGTAAGGAACTACGCAACCGCCTCGGTTACTCAGCATGTAACGATGCTGATGCTTAATCTAACGCGTCGTTTCGTCGAGTATCAGCACTATATCAAGAACGGTCGGTGGCAGGCTTGTGCACATTTTTGCGCTTTGGATTATGGAATAGAAGATTTATCCGGGAAAATCCTGGGAATAATTGGTTATGGAGAGCTAGGCAGGGCGGTAGGGAGAATGGGGGAGGCATTGGGTATGCAGCTACGCATAGCTGAGCATAGAGGAAAACAGCCTCGCCCTGGAAGAATTACTTTTGAGGAAGTACTTAGAGCGTCGGATTTTGTTAGCTTA
>ERZ1645185.911-NODE-911-length-12430-cov-6.821899_pt1 | contig 12430 bp, 6 predicted proteins | sample MGYA00575351_ERZ1645185 | MGnify/ENA primary metagenome ERZ1645185 (study PRJEB40838, sample SAMN11284767) | freshwater sediment metagenome | isolation source: river sediment | host: Sediment | place: India: Jana village, Kanpur | collected 2015-12-17 ...
CAACCCGCGCCTGTTCGAAGACCCCAACCTGCCGATGGAAGTAGTGCTGGTCAACGCCCGCAGCACCGATGCCCCGCTCAACCCGGATGCGCTGGCACAGGTGAATCTGGCCGGCGGCGGCAACACCGACGAAGACCGTCGCCTCAAAAGCCCGCTGCCCGCGAGCCCCGCCAGCCAGTCCGGCAGCAGCGCCGAAGCCGCCCTGCAGGCGCGCGTGGCCGAACTCGAACAGCAGGCGAAGACCCTGCTCAGCCAGTTGAAGCCCGATGCGCCCGCGCTCACGCGGCCGCAGCCCGCTCCACCCGTCCCCGCGCCGCCCACAGTCGACGTGAGCCAGCTCACCTCGGAAGCCCGCGAGATGGCGCAATTGCAGGCGCGCATTTCGCAGCAATGGGACGAATACCAGAAGCGGCCCAAACGCGCCTTCGTGGGGGCCAACGTGCGTGAATACGCCTTTGCGCGCTATGTGGAAGACTGGGTGGCCAAGGTCGAGCGGGTGGGCAACGTCAACTACCCGGAAGCCGCGCGCCGCCAGGGCATCTACGGCAGCCTCAAGCTCACGGTGTCGATCCATTCCGATGGCCGCATCGAAGCAGTCGATGTGGACCGCTCGTCCGGCTCACGCGTGCTCGACGCAGCCGCCATCCGCATCGTGGAACTGGCGGCACCCTATGCGGCGTTTCCCGAAGACATGCGCAAGAAGGCCGACATACTCTCGATCACGCGCACCTGGACCTTCACCCGGTCGGACCAGCTGGTGGGCACGGACTAGGAATTCAGCCGGTTTATGGCGTGATAGAATATTCGATTCTTCGAATATTCCATTTAATTCAACGCCCTTACCCTGGAGTTCACCATGCATACCGGCACCACTCTCACCCAGTTCATCATTGAAGAACAGCGCCGCACCGCCGGCGCAACCGGCGATTTCACCTCGCTGCTCAACGACGTCGTCACCGCCTGCAAGGCCATTTCCAACGCCGTGAACAAGGGCGCGTTGCTGGGCGTGATGGGCGCGCTGGATTCGGAAAACGTGCAGGGCGAAACCCAGAAGAAGCTCGACGTCATCACTAACGACATCATGATCCGCTCGAACGAGTGGGCGGGCCACCTGGCCGGCATGGCGTCGGAAGAGATGGACGACGTGTACGCCATTCCCAACCAGTACCCGCTGGGCAAATACCTGCTGGTGTTCGACCCGCTCGACGGCTCGTCGAACGTGGACGTGAACATCTCGGTCGGCACCATCTTCTCGATCCTGAAAGCGCCGGTCGCCGGTCGCGCCGCCAAGGCCGAAGACTTCCTGCAATCCGGCACACAGCAGGTCTGCGCCGGCTACGCCATCTACGGTTCGTCGACCATGCTGGTGCTGACCTTCGGCCACGGCACCAATGGCTTCACACTGGATCGTGACGTGGGCGAATTCGTGCTCACCCACCCCAACATGACCATTCCCACCGAAACCAAGGAATTCGCGATCAACGCGTCCAACATGCGTTTCTGGGAAAAGCCCGTGCAGCGCTATGTCGACGAGTGCCTCGCCGGCAAGACCGGCCCGCGCGGCAAGGACTTCAACATGCGCTGGGTGGCATCCATGGTGGCTGAAGTGCACCGCATCCTCACCCGTGGCGGCATCTTCATGTACCCCAAGGACACCAAGGACCCCGCCAAGGCCGGCAAGCTGCGCCTGATGTACGAAGCCAACCCCATGGCCTTCATCGTCGAACAGGCCGGCGGTGCGGCCACCACCGGTCGCCAGCGCATTCTGGATCTCGCCCCGGAAGGCCTGCACCAGCGCGTGCCGGTCATCCTCGGTTCCAAGACCGAAGTGGACACCGTTACCGGTTACCACCACGAGAAGGCTGCGTGAACCTGGTTGTTGACGCTTTAGCATCTTTACAACCACGGCCTACCCTTTGCGGGTAAAGCGCCACGCTGCCGCACGTGAAAAAGCCGGGTACATCCCGGCTTTTTTGTTGCCCGCGATTCCCCTGCCCGTGGGCCGGCCGGTTCAGTCTGACCCGCGCTCCGGCGAGGGCAGCGGGGCCAGCAAGGCTCGCACGTCGTCCTCGCCGAACTTGGCAAGCGCCGCTCCATCCTCGGCCAGCACACTGGCTGCGAGCTCGGCCTTTTTTTCCTGCAGGGCAAGAATTTTTTCTTCGATGCTGCCCGCCGCCACCAGCTTGTAGACGAACACCCGTTTCGTCTGCCCGATGCGGTGCGCGCGGTCGGTGGCCTGGTTCTCCACGGCGGGATTCCACCACGGGTCGTAGTGGATGACGGTATCGGCTGCGGTGAGGTTGAGCCCCACGCCACCGGCCTTGAGGCTGATGAGAAACACCGGCACTTCGCCCGCCTGAAAGCGGCGGATGGGCGTTTCCCGGTCCTGCGTGTCTCCGGTCAGCAGACAGTAGTCGAGCGCTCTCGCCTGCAATTCGGCCTCGATCAGCGCGAGCATGGACGTGAACTGCGAAAACACCAGCACGCGCCGGCCTTCGTCGACCAATTCGGGCAGCATGTCCATCAGCAGGTCCAGCTTGGCGCGCTCCTTCACGGTACGGGCGCCGGCACTCTTGACCAGGCGCGGATCGCAGCACACCTGGCGCAGCTTGAGCAGCGCGTCGAGGATCACGATTTGGCTGCGTGCGAAGCCCTGCGTGCGGATGGCATCGAGCACGCGGGCATCCATGGCGCTGCGCACGGTTTCGTAGAGGTCGCGCTGGCCTCCCACCAGTTCGACCGACCGCACGATGACGGTCTTCTCCGGCAGTTCCTTCGCCACATCTTCCTTGCGCCGGCGCAGCACAAAGGGCGCAATGCGCCGGGCCAGCAGCTCGGCACGCAGCGCGTCGCCGCGTTTTTCGATCGGGTTTCGAAACGACTTGTTGAAGGTTTTGGCATCGCCCAGAAAACCGGGCAGCAGAAAGTCGAACTGGGCCCACAGCTCGCCCAGGTGGTTTTCCAGCGGCGTGCCGGTGAGGCACAGGCGATGCCGGGCGGGCAGATCACGCACGATTTTCGCAGCGCGGCTGCCGGCATTTTTCACCGTCTGCGCTTCGTCGAGGATCAACAGGTGCCACTCGGTCGCGGCCAGCGTTTCATGGTCACGCCACAGCAGCGGATAGGTCGTGAGCACCACGTCGTGGCGGGCGATGTCGGCAAATCGGGTGGCCCGGTCCTTGCCGTGCAGCGACAGCACGGCAAGATCGGGGGCAAAGCGTTCGGCCTCGCGCTTCCAGTTGAAGACGAGCGAGGTCGGCAGCACCACCAGCGCAGGCCGGGTGAGTCGCCCCGCCTGCTTTTCGCACAGCAGATGCGCCAGCGTCTGCGCAGTTTTGCCCAGACCCATGTCATCGGCAAGGATGCCTGCCAGATCGTGCGCGCGCAGGTATTGCAGCCACGCCAGGCCTTCGCGCTGATAGGGACGCAGTTCGAGTCGGAAGCCTGCCGGCGGATCGACCGGCTGCACGCCGTCCGCGTCCTTCAGCAACCGGGCGAACGCGAGCACGGCATCCTGCCCGCTGCGGTTCCAGGCGTCGTTGCCAGCCAGGTCTTCGAGGCGCGGCGCGTCGAGCCGGGAAAGCCGCAGCGTGCCGTCCGGGTGGCTGTCGAACAGATCGATGAGGGTATGTGCCAGCGGCTTGATGCGTGATGCGGGCGCGTGGATGCGCAGGCCATCCGGCATGTGCAGGGCGACGGCTTCGTCGTTGCGGATGGACTGGAGTTTGCTGCGGTCGAGCCAGCGCGGGTCACGCTGGAAAAGTTCATGCAGCAGCGGCGCAAGCGGCAACCGCCGGCCTTCGATGACGACGCCGAGATCGAGCGTGAGCCAGCCGTTGCCGCCGTCCTCGAAATCGGCTTCCCAGGCTTCGGCTTCGACATGGTGGTGGCGGAAGTCGCGGGGAATTTCGACGTGCCAGCCGCCCTCGCGCAACGCGGGCACACCGAGCCGCACGAATTCGGGCCACGCCGCTTCGCTCGCCAGCCCGAACACGGGTTCGTCGAACGGCAGCACCCTTGGCGGCACGCGCTTCAGTCCGTGTTCGAGCAATTGCGTGATGCAGTCCGCTTCGCGCGCGGGATCGCGCCTGACCTGTGCCGGTTCGCCATCCTCACCCACGACGAATTCACTCGCATCGTCGACGGCAAAGTGGAATTCCTCGTAAGCGAATTCAACCCGGGCGCAGTCGAACAGGGTGCGCCACCAGTTGGCCTTGTATGCCCGATGGGCGTGCAGTTCGCGCACTTCCAGCGTGGCGAGATGCAGCACCGGGCGAGGGGCGCATTCGACCCGTCGCAAGGTGGCCGACGACGGACGCGGCAGTTCCGGGGCCAGCTCGGCCAGCGCGCCGGCAACGAGCGGCACGTCCGGCGCAGCCAGCGGCGGCAGCGCCAGCAACTGGGCCAGCTGCGCGGGCGCAAGCGACGTGGCCAGCGTCCCCAGCTCCCCGCTCGCGGCGTCGATATACCAGGGGGATTCCAGCACCCAGACGGCATCGGCCGGCGGCTCGGCGGCGAGGTCGACGCGCATGCGCCGGTCGGTTTCGCGCCAGGCCAGATTCGCCTGCCGCACTGCGCCCGGCTTCAGACGGACTGGCGGGGTCGCATCCAGGTACAGACGTCCGGTTTCGAGCATGCGGGCCAGCGCCAGCTCGGCCTTGACGCCCGACAGGGGATAGCGCTCGATCCACGCGGCACGGTCGCGCATCGACCAGATCAGCGGCAGGACCAGTTGGTCTTCATCAGACACGAATGCCGGCGGGCTGGTCAGGGCGCGCTCGATCTGCGACCAGGCCACGGTGCGCAGCAATTTCCCGGCGTCGTCGGCACGACCCTTGAGAAAGCGCAGTTGCAGGCCGGTCGGCGTCAGCGCCAGCAGGTAGAAGAGGCTGTCGCGCCGGATGGCGCTGGGCGCAGCCGGCGCGGCGCGGGGCGGGGCCACGCGCTGCTGGCGAAACGCCTCGATCCAGTCCAGCACCTCCGGGTTCACCCGGGTGGGCGTGCGCTGTGCATCCAGCCAGGCCAGCATCGTGGCCGCACCGTGCTTGCAGTTGAGGCCCACCGGGCAGGAGCAGAACGCCCTGGGCGTGACCCGGCCGCGCGCATCGAGCTGGAAATGCACGATCACGCCGTAAGGCTGGGGGGCCTTGCCGCGCACACTGGCAAACAGGACATTGCGTTCGAGCTTGAGGCCCGAGACATGCCGCAGATAGGGGCGGGCCTTGTCGACTTCGGCGGCACCGAACCAGCGGACGACATCGGCTTCGTCGAACTCGGGGGCGGGAAGGTTCTTGACTTGCGGCATGGCCGCCCATTCTAACCTTGACCGGATTGCCTCCCGCATGGCGCAGGAATCGGGTGGCCGGGTACGAACCGGCGCAGTACAGTCACGGCATGCCCGCATCCGATCACCGTACCGACTACGCCCGTGTGGCCGACGCCATCGACTGGCTGCGCACGCATCGCCACGCCCAGCCGGAACTCGCCGAACTGGCGCGGCACATGCATCTGTCCGAAGCCCACGTGCAACGCCTGTTCACCCGCTGGGCCGGCATCAGCCCCAAGCGCTTCCTGCAAAGCCTCACCCTGGCGTCTGCGCGCGAGCGCCTGCTGGGCCCGGCCGACCTGCTCGCCATCAGCGGGGATCTCGGCCTGTCGGGCCCGGGCCGCCTGCACGACCTGTTCGTGACCTTCGAGGCCATGTCGCCGGGCGAAGCCCGCAGCGGTGGCGCGGGGCAGCAGTTGCACTGGGGCGTGCACGACACACCCTTCGGCGAGGCGCTGATCGCCACGAGTCCTCGCGGCGTCTGCGCCGTGCATTTCCTGGCGGAAGGGGAAGCCCCCACGGCGCGGCTGCAGAACGACTGGCCGAATGCCCGACTCGAACACCGCCCGGACACGACAGCGGCGACGGCCACGGCGCTCTTCCGCGCCGCGCGTCCGGCCCCGCTTGCCCTGTGGCTCAAGGGCAGCAATTTCCAGTTGCAGGTCTGGCGTGCCCTGCTCGCCATTCCGCCGGGACGGCTCACGAGTTACGGCGCGCTGGCCGCCACATTGGGGCAGCCGAACGCGGCCCGTGCGGTGGGGCACGCCGTGGCAGCCAATCCGCTCGCGGTATGCATCCCCTGCCACCGGGTCATCCGCGCCTCCGGCCTGCCCAGCGCGTATCGCTGGGGCGAGGCGCGCAAGGCGGCGATTCAGGCCTGGGAGCTGGGCGGCGAGGGATGATGCGTCGGCAGGTGAACGTTCGTGCCGTGACGCGGCACGGCGTCGATGTCGGCCTGGTGCGCCTGCAGGCGGCGGTCGACCACCCAGTGGTAGAACAGCGGAATGAAGAACACCGCCAGGAAGGTGGCCGCCAGCATGCCACCCACCACGCCGGTACCGACGGCATGGCGCGCACCGGCCCCCGCGCCGGTCGAGATCGCCAGCGGCACGACCCCCAGGATGAAGGCCAGCGAGGTCATCAGGATCGGGCGGAAGCGCAGGCGAGCAGCTTCCAGCGCCGCCGCCACACTGGAATACCCTTCGGATTTTTTCAGCACCGCGTATTCGACGATGAGAATGGCGTTCTTCGCCGCCAACCCCAGCAGGGTGACCAGCCCGATCTGGAAATACACGTCGTTGGTGAGCCCGCGCAGCCACACCGCCGCCAGCGCGCCGAAGGTGCCAAAGGGCAGTGCCATCAGCACGGCGAACGGCAGCGACCACTTTTCGTATTGCGCGGCGAGGATGAGGAACACCATCAACACGGCCAGCCCGAGGGCAAAGCCGGCCGTGCCGCCCGACCGTTTTTCCTGGAATGACGCGGAAGTCCATTCGTAGCTGAAATCGGGTGGCAGGGTCTTCTTCGCGATTTCATCGACGATGGCGAGTGCCTGACCCGAACTGATGCCCGGCACCGCGCCGCCCATGATCTTCACCGCCTGATAGTTGTTGTAGCGGTCGAGCGTTTCGGGGCCGGATGAGAACGACACGCGTGCCAATGCCGACATCGGCACCATGTCGCCGCTGGCATTGGGCACATACAGTGCGGACACGTCCTGCGGCGTCTTGCGTGCGCCCGGTTCGGCGCTCATCAGCACCTGCCAGGTGCGGCCATACTTGTTGAAGTCGTTGACGTAATAGCTGCCGAGTGTGGCCGAGAGCGTGTTGAACACGTCGTCGATCTTCACCCCGAGCATCTTGGCCTTTTCGCGGTCGACATCCACGTACAGCTGCGGCACATGCGGCCGCCACAGCGTGAGTACCTGACTCAGGCGGGGATCCTGGCGCGCGGCGGCGAGGAAGGTATCGGCCACCTCGGACAGCCGCTTGGGATCGCCCTCACCCTTGTTCTGGATGTAGAACTCGAAGCCGCCGGCGTTGCCGAGGCCAAAGATGGGCGGCGGGGCAAACGCCAGCACCAGTGCTTCCTTGATGTGGGCGGTGGCACCGGAGATTTCGCCGACCATCTGGTCGATGGTCTTGTCGCGCTCGTCCCAGTGGCGCGCAGCGACGAAGATGGTGGCCGCGCTGTTGCGGAAACCGCCGCCGAGGAAATCGAGTCCGGCAAACGCCACTACGTGTTCGACCGCCGGATCCTTGCGGGCGATGGCGTCGATCTGCTTCACCACGTCGGTGGTGCGCGCGAGCGTTGCACCGTCGGGCAGGTAGGCAGCGCTGATGTAGTAGCCCTGGTCTTCGTTGGGCACGAGGCTGCCCGGCGTTTTCGTCCACAGCATGAAGGCAGCGGCAATCATCAGGCCATAGATGACGAGCGCGATCAGCGAGCGCCGCATCAGGAAGGTGACGCCCCCCAGATAGCCATGGGTGAAGCGCGCGAAGCCGGCATTGAAGGCACGGAAGAACCGGCCCGGCTCGTGCGGCTTTTCCCCTTTCAGCAGCGCCACGCAGAGCGCCGGCGTGAGCGTAAGCGCGACGATGCCCGAGATGACGACGGCGATGGAAATGGTGACGGCAAACTGGCGATACAGCTCGCCGGTGAGGCCACCCAGGAAGGCGATGGGGATGAATACCGCGCACAGCACCAGCACGATGGCGATGACCGGCCCGGTGACTTCGCGCATGGCTTTCAGCGCGGCCTCGCGTGGCGATTTTTTCTCTTCGTGGATGATGCGCTCGATGTTTTCCAGCACCACGATCGCATCGTCGACCACGATGCCGATCGACAGCACCATGCCGAAGAGCGTGAGCGTGTTGATCGAATAGCCGAGCAGCAGCAGGCCGACGAAAGTGCCCAGCAGCGACACCGGCACCGCCAGGATCGGGATCAGCGTGGCGCGCCAGTTCTGCAGGAACAGGAACACCACCAGCACCACCAGCAGGATGGCTTCGCCCAGCGTCTTCAGCACTTCACGGATCGACACTTCGACGAAGCGCGTGGTGTCGTAGGGAATGGCGTAATCGAGGCCTTCGGGGAAATTCTGCTTCAGTTCCTCGACTGTGCTTTTCACGACATCGCCCACTTCCAGCGCATTTGCGCCCGGCTGCAGGAAGATGCCGACGAGCGTGGCCGGCTTGCCGTTGTAGAGCCCGTTGAAGTCGTAGTCCTTGGAACCGAGCTCGACCCGCGCGACATCCTTCAGCCGCAGCAGCGAACCGTCGGCGTTGGCGCGCACGACGATGGCCTCGAACTCCTTCGGGTCGGCGAGCCGGCCCTTGGCCGTGAGCGAATACACCAGCGACTGTCCCTGGTCGATGGGCGGCTGGCCGATCTTGCCGGGCGCGAACTGCGCGTTCTGCTCGCCGATGGCGCGCGACAGGTCGGCCACCGTCACGCCCAGCTGCGCCATGCGGTCGGGCTTGAGCCAGATCCGCATCGCGTAATCCTTCGCGCCGAAGATCTGCACGTTGGTGGTGCCGGGAATGCGCTTCAGCCGGTCCAGCACATTGAGCGTGACGTAGTTGCTGGTGTAGAGGTCGTCGAAGCGCCCGTCCGGCGAGAGGAAGGCGAGCACCTGCAGGAAGGCTGACGAGCCCTTCTCCACCGTCACGCCCTGCCGTCGCACTTCTTCCGGCAGGCGCGCCTCGGCCTGTTTCACGCGGTTGTTCACGTTGAGCGCGGCCTTGTCGACGTCGGACCCGATCTCGAAGGTGACCTGGATTTCCAGCACACCGTTGGACGCCGAGGTGGAGGACATGTACATCATGTCCTCGATGCCGTTGATCGCGTTTTCCAGCGGCGCGGCGACGGTCTGTTCGAGCACGCCTGCCGACGCGCCGGGGTAGATCGCGCGCACGGTGACGACCGGCGGCGCGATCTCGGGATACTGCGCGATCGGCAGCACGCGCATGGCGAGCAGGCCCGCCAGCACGACGAGGATGGACAGGACCGTCGAGAAGATCGGCCGGTCGATGAAGTAGCGCGAGAGCATGGTGTGTGCCCCCGCTTACTTGGCTGGCTGCGCAGACTGCGCGGCGGCCTGGGCGGGCGGCGCGGCGGGTTTCGCCGGTGCGGCCCCGGCTTCGCTCGCGGCCACCGGCATGCCCGGGAAGAATATCCTCGCCATGCCGTCGACGATCACGCGGTCCCCCGCTTTCAGGCCCTGACGAATCACCCAGCGTCCATTCGACTGGTCGGGATCGCCGCCAGTCCATGCCCCCACCACCACCGGTCGGGGCAGAGCCACGGTCATGCCTTTGTCGCCCGGCGTGGCAACGTAAACGAACTTGCCGGTGGTGCCATCCTGCACGGCCGATTGCGGCACGGTGATGGCATCGGGCAGGCTGCCGCCCTCCACGACCACACGCACGAACTGACCAGGCTTGAGTGCGCCGTCGGCGTTGGCGAACTCGGCCCGCATGTCGAATGCACCGGTTTCCGGGTTGGCCTTGTAGTCGCTGAAATTCAGCTTGCCGCTTGCTTCGGCACGGCTGCCATCGGCAAGCACCAGCCCCACGCGCTGCTTGCCTGCCTGCAGGGCCCCTTCGGCGATCTGTTTTTCCAGCGTGAGGCGCTCGTCCTCGCCGATGGAAAATCGTGCGTACAGCGGATGAATCTGCGCCAGCGTGGCGAGCGCCGGCCCGGTGGGCGCCACCAGGGCACCTTCCACCTGGAGCGCCCGGCCCATCACGCCTGCGATGGGTGCGCGAATTTCGGTGTAGTTGCGGCTGATGCGGGCATCGGTCAGACCCGCCTCGGCGGATTTCACACCCGCGCGCGCCACATCGAGCGCGGCCTGCGTGGCGTCGAGCGCACGCTGGCTGACGAAGCCCTGGGCCGCCAGCGACTGGTTGCGCGCATATTCCACCTGCGCTTCCTTGTAGAGGGCGGCGCGATTGGCCAGTTCGGCCTCGGCGGCGCGCACCTGCGCCATCTGGCTGCCGGAGTCCAGGGTGTAGAGCAGGGCCCCGGCCTTGACCGGCGCACCCTCTTCAAAATGCCGGCGCTCGATCAGCGCCGAGATGCGGGGGCGGATTTCCACTTCCCGCGAAGCTTCCAGCCGGCCCACGTATTCAAAGTTGACCGGCACGGTCTGGGGCTTGACCGTCTCCACGGTCACGGCGGCGGGCGGAGGCATGCCGCCCTGTTGCTGCGGGCCCGCATCGGGCTGGCCGCAGGCTGCCAGCACGGCAGACAGACTGAGGGCGAAGAACGTGGTTGCGCGTGACATGACACTCCCCTGGTTTGATTTTGTGCGCCATCATAACAACATACATTCATGTATGTAAATTGCTTCATGGCAGGTTTTTGTGGACAATCGGGCCATGGTCAAGAAAACACGCGAGGATGCCCTCGCCACCCGCGACGCGCTGCTGACGGCTGCGCTGCAAACCTTCCGCGAGCGCGGCGTCGCCCACACCCGCCTATCCGATGTGGCCGCCCGCGCCGGGGTGACGCGCGGCGCAATCTACTGGCATTTCAAGGACAAGGCGGAGCTGTTTGCCGCCGTGTGCGAGCGCGGCACCCTGCCGGTGGAAGCCCTGCTTGCCGAAGCCAGCCGCACGGTGCAGCGCGATCCGCTCGCCACGGTCAAGCAACTGGCGCTGATGGCCCTGAAGCAACTGGCGGGGCACGCCGACACCCAGGCGATGTTCGACGTGATCTTCCACAAGTGCGAGTTCACCGACGAGCTCGCACCGGTGGTCGCCAAGAACGATGCCGACCGTTCGGCCTGCCTGACCCAGGTGCAGGCCCTGTTCGAACAGGCCGTGGCGGTGGGCCAGCTGCCCGCGCACACCGATACCTTTCTGGCAACCCAGGGCATGCACGCCTACATGGTGGGCCTGATGCACGAGTGGGTGCTCACCCCGGGAAGCTATGACCTCGCCGCCTGCGCCGAGCCCCTGCTCGACACCTATCTGGCCGGTCTCATGCAGCGTCCGCCGCGCTGTCCGTAGGCCCGTCGCTGCCCGATGCCAGCTTGAACAGGGCCAGCGCCCGGGCACGCTGCACGGCATGATCGACGACGGGCGCCGGGTAATCGCGTCCGATCACCACGCCCAGCCTGGCCTGTTCGGCCGCCGGCAAGGTCCAGGGCGCGTGGATGAATTTGTCGGGCAAGCCCGCCAGCTCCGGGACATAGCGGCGGATGAACTTGCCCTGCGGGTCGAATTTTTCCGACTGGGTGACGGGATTGAAGATGCGGAACCAGGGCTGCGCATCGCAGCCGACCGACGCCGCCCATTGCCAGCCGCCGCTGTTGGCCGCCAGGTCGAAATCGATCAACGTGTCGGCGAAATAGCGCTCGCCCAGCCGCCAGTCGACCAGCAGGTCCTTGGTCAGAAAGCTCGCCGTCACCATGCGCAGGCGGTTGTGCATGTAGCCGGTCTGGTTGAGTTGCCGCATCGCCGCGTCGACCAGCGGATAGCCGGTGCGGGCTTCGCACCAGGCCTCGAAGTGCCCCGGCGGGTTCGGCCAGGGCAGCGCATCGAACTGCGGCTTGAAGGCCTGTCCAGCCGCCACCCCGGGCCGATGCCAGAGAATCTGGTGGTAGAAATCGCGCCAGACCAGTTCCGACAGCCAGGTTTCCGCCCCGCGCCCGCCGATGCCATAGGCCGTGGCCGCGAGCTGTCGCACCGACACCGTGCCAAAACGCAGGTGCACGGACAGGTAGGACGGCCCCTTGATCGCCGGAAAATCCCGCGCGTCCTTGTATTGCCCGATGCGGTCGAGAAAATCCTCGAACAGGCGCGCACCGCCCGACATCCCCGTGGGCAGCTTCAGTGCGGCGAGATTGGTTGGCTCGAAGCCCAGGTCGGCCAGCGCCGGCACCGGCCGTGAGTCGGCAGCCAGCCGGTCTGCGTAACGCTCGACGGGATACGCGGTCAGATAAAAGGGCGCGAGCGTCTTCAGCCAGGCGTTCTTGTAGGGCGTGAAGACCGAGAACGGCGTACCGGCGGCAGTGAGCACTTCCTCGCGCTCGAAGATCGTGCAGTCCTTGCCGTGATGGAAGGCGAGGCCCGCATGGCTCAGGGCCGCCGCCAC
>ERZ1645185.912-NODE-912-length-12418-cov-13.842999_pt1 | contig 12418 bp, 9 predicted proteins | sample MGYA00575351_ERZ1645185 | MGnify/ENA primary metagenome ERZ1645185 (study PRJEB40838, sample SAMN11284767) | freshwater sediment metagenome | isolation source: river sediment | host: Sediment | place: India: Jana village, Kanpur | collected 2015-12-17 ...
GACGATTTCAGGACGGCGAATGTCGCTTGCGGATCGTCAGTGACCCGTCGGATCGAGACGCAGCAGTCATTCGACTGGGCTGGGGCAAAGCCTGAGAAGCGCCGCTGGGAATAAGGACCAGCACTGGAGTGCCCTCAGGCACCGGTTGGCGTCGCAATTCGAACTTGCCTAGGCGGGGAACCCAACGGCGGCGATGCGATGGCTGCGACCCTTGCGGGCGCCTCGGCTGCAATCTGGAGAGGCGGTTGACTTGGTGCTGGTGTGCTGCCAAACTGTTCATTAAACGACAGTTAACTCAGATAGCTGCTGCCCAATGAAAACATCAGCCTCCATCAGCAAGCTTCCGTTCGAGGCGGAAGATGTTCTGCGCGAACTCAGCTTGCGCATTCGCGCGGCAAGGCGAGCGCGGGGCCTGACGCAGCCGGACCTTGCGGCCAAGGCAGGGATCGGTCTGAGCACGGTGGTTCACATCGAAAAGGGTGCCTCGACAGTCCAGATGGGGTACTGGCTCGCCGTGCTGTGGAGCTTGGACCTCCTGAAGGGCTTCGCCGAACTGGTTCGCGCGCTCGGCAAGGAAGATGCGGACGTAGCCCTGCTTGAAGCCCGGCTGCCCGAACGTGTCCGCGCAGACGCTGTCCGATGAGTGATACCGAGAAGCCTGTCTGGGTGTGGCTACCCGGAGCGGCTGACCCGATCAGGGCGGGTCTGTTCACCCTGCAGCATGGTTTGGGCCGATTTGTGTATGACCCGAACTATCTGGAGCGCGCCGGAGCGCTCCCGCTCGATCCCTTCAGTTTGCCTTTCACTCCCTCACGCAGAGGTGCGACTGAGAGCCGCCAGGGTGGCCTCTTTGGAGTGTTTCGAGACGCGAGCCCGGAAGGCTTCGGCCTCGCGCTTCTCGAGCAAGGACTTGGTCAAACGCTGACAGACCCGATGCAGCGGCTGGAGCTGTCAGAAGGTGACGCTGTCGGCGCAATAGAGGTTTGTGACGACATCGCATCCAAGCTTGCGTTCCGCGCGCCCGCGTCTACGGAGCTGTTCGAAGTTCTGGACACCCTGCCGCAACAGCGCCCGAGCAGTCAAGCGGCCCGCGAAATCAAGGGGCTGAAGGGGACGAGCCTTGGCGGCGAGCGGCCCAAGTTGACGGTGACGCACAAGGGGCAGCTTTGGATTGCCAAGCTGCAAGAGCAAGCCGACCCTCCTCACGCTCCCCTGCGTGAGTACATCGCGATGCGGGTGGCCGCGCGGTGTGGCATCCAAGCAGCCGTCGTGGAGTTCGAGAGGGCGGGTGCTCGAGAGGTACTCCTGGTCAAGCGTTTCGACCGGCACGTTGATGCGGACGGCAGAACGTTTCGGCAGCTCTACGCGAGTGCCCATACCGTCCTCAAGCTTGATGTGCAAACTCGAGGCGAACGGGAACGCTCCTATGTTGCCTTTGCGCACGAACTGCAGCGCTGGTGCGGGTTGCGGGACGTCGATGCTCGAGAGCTCAAACGGGAGCTCTGGCGCCGCATGGCCTTCAACGCCATTTGCGGCAACGGAGATGACCATCCCCGAAACCATGGCTTGCTCCATAGAGAAGGACGATGGGCGTTGTCCGATGCCTTTGACATTGCGCCGTACATCACCTTCTCCCGGACCCTGGCGATGGCCATCACCCGGCAAGGAAGCGCGATGGCCTGCACCCACAACCTCCTGCTCAACTGCGACAGCTTCGCGTACGAACCGGAGGAAGCGCGTCATTACATCAAGGAATGCCGAGAGCTCGTTCCCCAGTACTGGTCCGATGAGCTTCATGCCCTTGGGATGGATCGAGGCTGCCTGCCAGCCCCTTCCATGGAGTGGCTTGATGATGTGCCTGAGCCTGCACGAGCGCCGCAAGGCCGCCTCCGCGTTCGCGCAGGGGCGCGATAGCTGCGCCGCGGGACTTGCTCCCGGGTGAGGCGAGGGTGCGAAGGTGTCCGACGGGCTGCTTCGGGGCGGCGAGACCGGGACAGTGGATGTCGCTTCAGGATCGGTATCGCCTGTTCACGACTTATTTCAGCGGTCGTTGCGAGCGATGCGAACGAAGGGGCACTCAGCCGCCTGGTCAATGACAGCCGTACCCTCCGGACCCGTGACCCGACGCAGCGAAATCAGCTCGGTCGGCGCTCGTAGGCCGGCAGGCCTTCGGGGATGTAGTGGAACGGCTGCTTGTCGATCGTGAAAATGGCCACCCGTGGTTTGAAGACCGAAGGATCGTCGAGGGTGCCGACCTTGAGAATGAACGAACCCGGGCGTGCCGGTGAACGCGTACCCAGCGCGGTGCCGCAGCGCGGGCAGAAATAGCGCGTCACGGGCCGCTCCAAGTCGCTTCGTGCGTAGGCCGCCGGTTCGCCATTCGTGATCTTGAAGCCCGACTCGGGCACCACCATCACGACATTCGGATTGCCGCCGGTGATGTACTGACACTCACGGCAATGGCATTGCAGCGCGCCTTGCACCTCGCCATCGAACTCGTACTTGATGTCGCCGCAGTAGCAGCGTCCAGTGAGCCTCATCGATGTCTCTCCTATTGGGTGGTGCGGTCATCATAGTTCGCCCGCCAGCGCTCGAAGGCTGAACCGGGCGGACGACATTGGTCATTCGCCCGTACTCGAAGGCCGCCACGCATTGAGTGACCGGTCACTGAGGTACTGCTGCCCGTCGAGGCGGCGGGCATCGCCCGACCGGTGATCGCGGCAGCTGCCGCACAGGACGCGGCCTGCGAAAGACCCGGTTCAGTCTTGGCCGCCGCTCGGGCCAGACTCCAGACACGCGGGCTGGTCAGACCTGACTTTCGGGTAGTTTCCTCGTCTGGGTCTCGAACTCGCGCACCGTGCCCACCGGCCACAGGGAGGACCCCTTGTACTCGTAGGAGACGTTGTCGTCGCCGCCCTTGTTCTGCGGGTCCTTCAGCGTTCTCCATGAGTCGTCGGCCTGCGTCTGGTAAGGAGGACGTCGCATCGGGTTGTCGGGGCCTGGCAGGATCAGCATGCGCAGCATGTCGGCGGGGCAGGCCGCCTTCAGCGTCACGCAGCACACGCCCTTGCCGAAGCCTCTGCCCGCCGGCCTCGACTGGCGTCGCGCTCGACAGCCAGCACGCGCAGCTACGGCACGCGCAACGTCAGGTTCGCTGGCAAGCGTGCGCTGCTGTCACTGACCACGGGTGGCCCCGAGGTGCCTACCGCCCCGACGGTTTCAGCGGGCACTCGACGCGATGCTCAAGCCGATCCAACGCGGCATCCTGAACCTCACCGGCTTCGCCGTGCTCGCGCCGCAGGTGGTCTACGGCTGCGCGTGCGCCGACGAAGGGCAACTTGCACGGTGGCTGACCGCATGGGCCCGGCACCTGGAGGCGGTTGCGCGCGAGTCGCAGGCAGAGGTGGGGCGGTACTGTGCCGCGTCCCGAGTGCGCTCAGCCGCCAGCCTTGGCGCGCACCGCTTGCGCGGCGGCGATGCCGGACATCGTCGCGGCCTCGATGCAGCCGGCATTCCACCGGCCTCGCGTCCAGTCACCCGCGAGCACCAGATTGGCCAGGCCCGAGCCGTTGGCCGGCAGCCGCGCGGTGGTGCTGCCGGCCACCGACAGCACGTAGCGCTCGGTCGGCTCGACATTGGCACGGATGTACTGCGCCAGCAGCCGATCGGGACCGGCGTACTCGCCCTGAGTCCACAACAGCTTCCAGTCGAAACCCACGCCCCGATCGGTGCTGGCCGGCCAGAGCGCGCCGGCATGCGCGCTCAGCCAGTCGCGCGTCACGCGGGTCGCGGCGTCCTGCGCCGCCTGCACGTAGCCCGGCGCGCCGGGCGCGAGGCCGCGCGCGGCGTCGTCGGCCAGCGGGCCGCACAGGTAGTGCAGGCTGCGCGGCGCGGTGGCGGCGTCGGGCCATTGCTCGCGCTGCAGCTCGTCGCTGCGGTCGGCCCACACGTCCAGCGGCTCGGGCCCGGCATCGATCGGCACCGGGCCATGCGTCCAGCCGAGCGCCTCCAGCGGCTGGTTCATCCACAGCTGCGTGCCCACCGTCGCCACGGTGCGCATCGCGCCGAACATCGCCTGCCATCCGGCCACGCGGCCCGGGAAGTCGGCGCAAAGATCCTGCACTTCGGCCAGCGACGCGCCCAGCACCAGCAAGTCGAAGTCCTCGCCGGCCTTCAGCGTACGCTGGGCGACGGGCTGCCAGCCGCTCCACTTGTTCTCCAGGTTCACGCCACGCAGCTGCTCGCCCTGGTCGAGCTGTTCGTAGAACGGCTCGCTCGGCCAGCATTCGAGCCGGTCGGGATCCTGGCCGGGGAAGTGGAGCGTGAAGGTCGGCCGGTACTCCGCGCCGCCCTTGACCGTGGCCTGGACGTCGAAGTGCACCGCCGCGACCGATCGCGCGTCTTCGTCCAGCTCCAGGTGCGTGGCGCGGTGGAAGAAGCGGAACTTCACCCCTTGCTGCACCAAGGCCTGGTAGATCGGCGCGATGACCACCTCGCCCATGCCGGCGCGCATCTCGTAGACCACGTAGTCCGGGTATTCGAGTGCGATGCGCAGCACCGTCACGAGCGCAGCGCCGGCGGCGAAGTCGGCGTTTTCCCACGCCACCGCGCCACCGCGGTAGGCGAAGCACAGGTCGTACAGCGCCCGGATCGGCGCGCTGGTCAAGGTGGTCGGGTGCGCACCGTGGCGCGCGAACCAGGCGCGCGCATCCTCGCCGTCGAGCGCGTCGAAGCCGCGGCGCAGCACGTCGTCGCGCAGCATGCCGCCGAGCGCGGTCAGGGCCAGGTCGGCCATGATCGCGTCGCGCCGCAGGGCGTCGTCCAGGTCGGCCATGTCGATGCGGCGGTCCATCAGCAGGGCACGCAGCGCCTCGACCGCGGCGGCGACGTCGGCATCGGGGAGCGATCCGGCGACGCCGCGGCCGACCGCCTCGACCAGTTCGTCCAGCGCGCGCACGTGCCCGGCGATGGTCTGCGCCACCTGCTTCGCGTCGCCGAGCAGCCGCGCGAGAAAGCCTTTGTGACTGGCGTTGTCGCCGGCGTTCCGGGCGTGACCGAGCAGGCGCGCCGCGTGGTCCTCGACGAACCTGATCATGGCGCGCAGCCAGCCCAGCACGTCCTGCGCGGTCGAGTGTTCGCCCAACTGGCCGAACTTGCGCGGGAACGACACTGGCCAGACCTTCCAGCCGTTCACGTCCTCCATGTACGGCGTGTCGGTCTGGCCCTGGAACAGCTTTAGCATGTCCGGCTCGCGCCCGAGTGCCGCATAGCAGCGCTGCAGCAGGCTCCAGGCGTGGTCGTAGCAGCCGAACCAGACATGCAACCCATGCTCCTCGATGCGCATGCCCTGGCCGGGCTGCAGGTTGCGCCCGCTTGCACCCTTGCCGCCGACGCGCCAGCCGAGCTGGTAGATGGTGATCTCGTAGCGCGCGGCCGCGCCCGGCTCGTGCAGCAGTTCGGCGGCGGCGGCCAGCGCGGCCATGCCGCCGCCGACGATGGCGACGCGGCAGCGGGCAGGGGTCGTGGTCATGAAAAGGCTCCTGAGGTTTGGCATGCGCCGATGCCACGGCGCGGCGCGAAGATAGGCAGCGCCCCGACGGCTGTCAACCACGCGGAGGGCCGGTGGCGCTGAACGCACAGGCCGCCGCCGGCTGGTTGCCGCGCCTGCTGGTCACGCGGCCGGGCGCGGCCAGCGCGCCGGCGTCGGAGCCATCCTCGGCACGCTTCCCGGCCGCCGTGCTGTGGCTCGACGTATCGGGCTTCACGGCCCTCAGCGAGACGCTGGGCCGCCAGGGACCGGCGGGCGCGGAGCGGTTGTCCGAATTGCTCAACGAGCGCTTCGGCGCGTTGATCGCCGTCATCGTGCGGCACGGCGGCGACATCACGCACTTTGCCGGTGACGCGATTTGCGCCGTCTGGCCCGAGACCACCGCAGAGCCCCTTGCGCAGGGCCTGCGTCGTGCGGCGCAGGCGGCGCTGGCACTGCAGGCCTTGCCCGACGATCCCGGCCGGCGTCCGGACGAGCCGCGCCTGAGCGTGCGCACCGGCGTGGCGGCCGGAGATTGCGCGTGGACGCTGCTCGGCAGCGACGACGAGGGCTTTTTCGTGGTCGGCGGCGTGCCGCCGGCGCAGGCCGCCGCCGCGGCCGCCGCGGGACAACCGGGCGAGGTGGTCGTCATCGCGTCGGCGTGGCCGCTCTTGCCGGACGCCGCCGACGCCGGCGAGCCCACGCCGGCAGGTGACCGCCGCCTGCGCGCGCTGCCGGTCGATGCGGCGCCGGCGGTCGCATCGGCCCCGGCAGCGATGCCCGCCAACCCTGACAGCATCGCACGCTTCCTGCCGCGCGTGCTGCGCGAACGGCTGGCGCTGTCGGGCGGCTGGCTCGCCGAATTCCGTCGCGTGACCGTGCTCTTCGTTGGCTTCGGTGACGGCGACTTCGCCGACCCCGGCCAGCATGCCGCCGCGCAGGCGCAGGTGAACGCGCTGCAGGCGGTGGTGGCGCGGCTGGACGGCACGGTGCATCAGCTGGTGGCCGAGGAGCGCGGCGCGACGCTGATCGCCGCGTGGGGGCTGGCCGGCGTGACGCACGAGGACGATGCGCGCCGCGGCGTCGAGGCGGCGCAGGCAATGCACGCCGAGCTCACCCGGCTCGGTGTGCCCTGCGCGGTGGGCATCGCCACCGGGCGCCTGTTCTGCGGCGTGCGCGGCAGCGCTGAGCGGCGCGAGTGGGCGATCGTCGGCGACCGCATGAACCTGGCCGCGCGGCTCGCGCGCGCCGCCGGCGTGGGCGTGCTTTGCGACGACGACACCGCGCAGGCTGCGGCGGCCCGGTTGCGCTTCGAGGCACTGGCGCCGATCTCGCTGAAGGGCAAGGCGCGGCCGGTGCCGGTGTTCAGGCCCTTGGCAGGCGCTGCGTCGGCCGCAAGGGCCGAGGCGGCGGCCGAGCTCGTCGGGCGCGGCGCCGAGGCCGCGCAGTTCGAGGCTTGGCTGCGCGCGGCGCGCGAGCAGGGCCGCGGCGGCGTGCGGCTGATCGAGGGCGAAGCCGGCATCGGCAAGTCGGCGCTGCTGGCCGACCTCGAACGGCGTGCCGCCGAGCAAGGGTGGACCGTGCTGCGCGGCGAGGGCGACGCGGTGGAGAACGCCACCGCCTACTTCGCATGGCGCGCGGTGCTGCGCGCACTGCTGGCGTTGGACCCGCTTGGCGCGCACACCGGCCGGGGCGAGGCCCTGCGCGCGCTCGAAGCGCTGCTCGCGGACGAAGCGGCCGCGCGCGAACGCATCGCGCTGCTGAACGACGTGCTCGCGCTCGACCTGATCGAGAGCGAGACCACCAAGGCCATGGAGCCGCAGGGCCGCGCCGATGCGCTGCGCGAGCTGGTGGGCACGCTGCTGCGGCGCGCCGCGATGCGCGGACCGCTGCTGGTGGTGGTGGACGACGCGCACTGGCTCGACTCGGCGTCGTGGGCGCTGCTGGGCGCGGCCGCGCTGCGGGCCCCGGCTGTGGCCTTTGCCGTGGCGCAGCGGCCGCTATCGGAGCCGCTGCCGGCCGGGCTGCGCCAGTTGCTGGCCGCGGACGCGCAGCGGCTTGTGCTGGCGCCGCTCGCCCCAGCCGATGCGCTGCGCCTGGCGTGTGTGCGGCTCGGCGTGGCGGCGCTGCCGCGCGCGGCCGAGGCGCTGATCGTCGAGCGCGCGCAGGGCAACCCCTTCTTCAGCGAGCAGCTGGCGCTGGCCTTGCGCGATGCCGGGCATCTGGTCGTCGAAGCGGGCGGATGCCGGCTGGCGCGGCCCGACGCCGACCTGGGTGCGCTGGGCGTGCCCGACACGGTGCAGGGCGTCGTCACCGGCCGCATCGACCGGCTGCGCGGCGACGAGCAGCTGACGCTGAAGGTGGCCGCGGTCATCGGCCGCGTCTTTGGCGAGCGCGTGCTTGGCGCCGTGCACCCCGCCGCGCCGGCCGCACCCTCGCTCGGCGGGCAGTTGCAGCACCTGCAGCGGATGGACTTCACGCGGCCCGACGCACCCGAGCCCGAACCGACGCACCTGTTCACGCACGCCATCACGCAGCAGGTGGCCTACGACCTGATGATCTACGCGCAGCGCCGGCAGATGCACCGCGCGGTCGCGATGTGGTTCGAGCAGCGCTTCGCCGGCGCGCTCGAGGCGCACCTGCCGCTGCTGGCGCACCACTGGGCGCAGGCCGGCGACGCGGTGCGCGCGGTGAGCTACCTCGAACGCTCGGCCGTGCAGGCGCTGGAGCGCTTCGCCAACGATGAGGTGCTGCGCTTCGTCGCGCAGGCGCTGGCGCTGGCCGAGCAGGGTCGGTTGGAGATCGAGCCCGCAAGGCGCGCGCGCTGGTCGTGGTACCAGGGCGAGGCGCTGCTCAAGCTCGCGCGCTATGCCGAGAGCCGCACGCACTTCGTCGACGCGCTGCAGCGACTCGGCCAGCCGGTGCCGGCGTCGCGCGCCCGGCTGGCCGCCCGGCTGGCCGGGCAGCTGCTCGTGCAGTGGGGCCACCGGCTGCGCGGGGGCGCACGCGCGGCCGATGACGCCGCGCGCGACGATCTGCTGTTGGCCGCGCACCTGCACCAGCGGCTGGCCGAGGTCGGCTACTGGGGCCACGACATCGTCACGCTGTTGCACAGCGCAGTGGCGTCGCTGAACCTGGCCGAGCGCGCCGGTGCATCGCGCCAATTGCAGCTGGCCTACCATGTGTTCGGCTTCGACGCGGGGTTGGCCGGATCGCCGGCACTGTGGCGCAGCTACACGCGCCGCGCTGCGGCGCTGGCGCCGGTGGTCGGGCACGTCGAGACCGACGCCTTCGGCGCGCAGCTCGACGCGATCTACTTCAACGCCCAGGCCCGCTGGCACGAACTGGAGGCCGCCGCGCGCCGCGCGGGCGGCCTGTTCGAGCGCATCGGCGAGCGCTTTCGCTGGCAGACCTGCGTCGTGCTGCGTGCCTGGGGCGCGCTGCACCGCGGCGACGACGCGCTGGCGCTGGCGCTGTTCCGCGAGGCGCTGGCGATGGTCGGCCAGGAGGGGCCGACGCAGGTGCAGTTGTGGGGCCACGCAGGCCTGGTGGCCGTCGATCTGGCACACGGCGGCAAGGGCGGCGAGTCGGCACCGCTTGAAGCGCTGCTGGCGCATGGTGCCGACCACAGCGACGCGATCCTGTGCCACGGCTTGCTCGCGCTGGCGCACTGGCGTGCGGGTGACGAGGCGGCGAGCCTGCAGCATGCGGCACGCGCGGCGGCGCTGATCGGCAAGTGGCCACCGGCGTCGTTCCACACGCTGCTCGGCTCGGCCAGCGTGGTGCAGGTGCGTCGGCTGGTGTGTCAGCGTGACCCGGATGCCGCGCACCGAGCCGAGTGGCGCCACGCACTGAGTGGGCTGCGGCAGTTCGCGTCGGCCTGCCCCATCGGACTGCCCTTCATCTGGCGTGCGCGTGCCGCGCAGGCGCAGGCCGAACAGCGCGCCAGGCGCGCCGAGCGCTGCCGGCGTCGTGCCGAGGCCGAGGCGCAGCGGCTGGGGATGCGTTGGTTGCCGGGGTGGGACTGACGCGCCGCCTTCAGGCAGCCTCACCGGTCCACGGATGGCCCAGGTGCCACAGCACGCAGTCGGCCTCGATGAAGGGTTTCAGCACCGCGGGCGTGTGCAGCGGCCACACGCCGCAGGGGTCGGCCTTGACGCCGGTGCGCTCGATGATCGCGTTCACGGCACGGCGCGCGGCCTCGTTGGCGGCCTCCATGGTCGCCAGGTTGGTGTGGGTGCGCACGTAGTCGCTGGCCAGCACCAGGTTGGGTATCGCGGTGGCGGCCTCGGGCCGGTTCTCCCAGGTGCCGACGAGGTTGACGAACAGCCGGCTGTCGTTGGCGACCATCGTCGGATCGAACTTCACGCCGGGGTCGATGAACCAGCGCGGCAGCGCCTCGGGCAGCGGGCAGGGGCCGCTCGCCGGCATCAGGCTGCGGCGCAGCTGCGTCCAGACGTCTTGAGCCACCTGCGGGGCCGTGCACTGGCGTGCGCTGAGGTTCTTGCCCTCCGGTCCGGGGAAGCACAACCCCGGCGTGTCCCAGTCGGAGACGTCGATCGACAGCACGCCGCCGACGTGGCCGTCGCCCAGGCGCGCGAAGTCCACGCCCTTCCAGAACTGGCGTTGCGATATGCCGGTCAGCGCCCAGGGCGAGTCGATCAGCGACAGGTGGCCGTGCACCAGCGGCACGTCGACGTCGGGCAGGTAGTACTGGATGCCGACCATGTCGTAGACGTCGCTGGCAAGGCTTGCGATGCCGGCGAGCCCCGGGTCGGCCTGCAGCAGCGCCGGCGTGAGCAAGGGCGCGGTGTATTCGACCGGCAGCGCGCAGACGTAGTGGTCGGCCTGCCAGGTCTGCGTGCCGCCGTCGGTGGCGGTGGTCGAGACCCCGGTGATCCGCCGGCCGTCGCAGCCGATCGCGCCGATGGTCTGGCCGAATTCGAAGCGCACGCCGCGGCCGGCCAGGTACTCTCGCCAGGGCGTGAGCCACACCGGGCTGGTGGGTCCGTCGAGCAGCCGGTCCAGCGGTGTCGAGTCGTCGAACATGCCGTAGATCAGCTGCGTCAGCACCACGCCGCCGGCGCGCACGTTGGCCTTGTCCGCCTTGGCCGCGACCAGGCAGCGCGTGAGTCCGGCGACGAAGTACTCGTTGAACGCCGGCGAGCGATGGGCCGCGTCCATGAACGACATCCAGCTCTCGTTCTCGAACTCGTGCAGGGCACGCTCGGGGCAGGCGGTCATCAGCTTCCACAGCTTCATCGCGAAGAAGGCGATGTCCTCGTCGGTCAGGCCCGTGTCGGCGGTGAACAGCGTGCGCAGCGTCTCGCGCAGCTGATGCAGCGTGTGCGGCTGGTGCGGCAGCAGCCGGATCGGTGGCTTGCCCATGCGCGCCAGCATCTCGTGGCTCGCGGCGACCAGGTGGTCGGCGGCGCTGCGCCCGCCACCCACCGGCGTGCGCGCCATGGTGTCGATGATGTGCCGGTAGAAGCCGGGGAAGAAGCGAAAACCGTGCTCGCCGGGCAGGGGCTCCTTGGGCGGCACGGCCGAGTTCGGCACGAGCAGGCTGCGCGCCTTGCCGCCCGGCACCTCGCGCTGCTCGAGCACGGTGACCGCGAAGCCGCGCTCGACGAGTTCGTGCGCGGCCGACAGCCCGCCAATGCCGCCGCCAAGGATCAACACCGTCGCGCCCATGGCCTGTTCCTCCGTTGCATGCCGCGTCGAGTATCGCCGCCCGGCACGTCGCTGTCACACCGCCGTCATGCCGTGGCGCCTGCGCCAGCCCGCCACAGCGTCACGGGGCGGGCGCCGCACCCGCGCGTCAGCGGGCCGCGGCAGGGCAGGGCAGCAGCACCAGGCTGCGGATGCCCTGCGCACCGTGGATCAGCACGCCTTCGATGTCGGCCGTGGCCGAAGGGCCGGTCATGAAGATCGCGTAGCGCGCCGTATTGAACGACGGGTCGCGATAGGCATCGTGCAACGTCGGCACGACCTTCGCCGGGTCGAGCAGCACCACCAGGTGCTGCGCCAGGAAGCCCAGCGCCTCGACGCCCAGTTCGGCCTCGGTGAGCAGCACCGAGCCGGTTTCGGCCACGCCGAAGGCGGCGCGCACCACGCCCACGTCGACATCGTCCAGGGCGGCCGGCGGCTGCGCCGGGTCCAGCGGCCGCGTGCCGCGCACTTCGGGCGTGGCCGAGCAGATCACCCGGGCGTCGGGGAACAGCGCCCGCACGGCGGACTCGACGTCGCCATCGCTCGGTGCGGGCGCGATCTTGCCGCCCATGCGCTGCAGCGCTTCGGCAAAGGCCTGGAAATCTGCCGCCGCCGTAGCGTCGCCTCGCGCAAAGGCCGGCAGCTCGGGCAGCGCGATGGGCGCCGGCTGGCTGCGGCGCATGCGGGCCAGCATCTCCTCGCGCGTGCTCATTTCTTGCCCCGGTTCTTCAGGTACCACTGGCGGAAGGTCATGGCCGGCGCCGCCGGCACCTCGCGCTGCTTGCCCCAGGCGTTGGCGCGGCTGTACATCATGACGCGCGGCAGGTGTTCGACGCCGGCGCCAGCCGCTTCCACGGCAATGCGGTACAGGCGCGGGCTGGCCAGCAGCTTGCCGCCCATCTTCATGGCCTGCTTCTTCGTGAAGGGCAGGGCGTTGCGCTCGGCAATCACCTGGCGCCACTTGTAGAGCTGGTCGTGGATGTTGATGCGCACCGGGCACACGGCGGTGCAGCTGCCGTTCAGCGTGCTGGCAAAGGGCAGCGTGCTGTACTTGCGCAGGTTGTAGGTGGGGTCGATGATGGCGCCGATGGGCCCCGAATAGGTGGCGCCGTAGCTCAGGCCGCCGCTGCGCCGGTAGACCGGGCAGGTGTTCATGCAGGCGCCGCAGCGGATGCACTT
>ERZ1645185.913-NODE-913-length-12413-cov-15.923127_pt1 | contig 12413 bp, 7 predicted proteins | sample MGYA00575351_ERZ1645185 | MGnify/ENA primary metagenome ERZ1645185 (study PRJEB40838, sample SAMN11284767) | freshwater sediment metagenome | isolation source: river sediment | host: Sediment | place: India: Jana village, Kanpur | collected 2015-12-17 ...
ACCTTGCGCTTGGCGATGGTGCCGAAGAACAGCACCGCGTAGGCCACCCAGACCACCGCGATCAGGATGTCGATCGGCCACTCGAGTTCGGCGTACTCCTTGCCCTGGGTGAAGCCCAGCGGCAGGGTGATCGCCGCGGCGACGATGATCAGCTGCCAGCCCCAGAACACGAAGGCCGCCAGCTTGTCGCTGAGCAGGCGCACGTGGCTGGTGCGCTGGACCACGTAGAGGCTGGTGGCGAACAGCGCCGACCCGCCGAACGCGAAGATCACCGCGTTGGTGTGCAACGGCCGCAGGCGGCCATAGCTCAACCACGGGACGCCCTCGAAGAGATGGGGCCAGTACAGCTGGGTGGCGATGATGACGCCGACCAGCATGCCCACGATTCCCCACAGCACCGTGGCGATGGCGAATTGCTTCACCACCTTGTCGTTATAGGTACCGCTCATGGCTTGCATGCGAACCTCCACCTGGAATGCGCCCGAATTATCCCGCCGGTCGCGGGATGCCCCTTGATCAAGATCAATATGCCACCGCGGCCCTGCGCTTTGGCCTGATATCGACCATAATCACCGTCGACCTAGAGCACGTATCATACCCCTCAGGGGTATCAAAGCCCATGCACGATGTGTCCCAGCTAGACCTCGCCCGCTTGCGCCGAAGTTGCGCGGATTGCTCGCTCGCCCAGCTCTGCCTGCCGGCGGGTATCGACCGCAACGACCTCGGGCGGCTGGACACCCTGGTGCAGAAGAGGCGCCCGTTGCGTCGCGGGGACCACCTGTTCCGTGCCGGAGACGGATTGGGTTCGGTGTTCGTTGCCAGCGAGGGCACGTTCAAGACCGTGGTCATCAACGAATCCGGCGAGGAGCACGTGCTCGGCTTCCATCTCCCGGGCGAGCTGTTCGGCCTGGACGCGGTGGGATCCGGGCGGCACCGCTGCGAGGCGATCGCGCTGGAGGATGCCAAGGTCTGCGAGTTGCCCTTCAGCAGCCTGGCCTCCGTCGCGGCCCAGCTGCCCAGCCTGCAGCGCCAGTTGCTGCGGGTCATGGGCCAGAGTTCCGATCGCGACCACGACCTGGTCGACGTGCTGTCGCGGCGCCAGGCCAGCGAGCGCATCGCCCTGTTCCTGCTGGGGCTGCGCGACCGCTACCGCCGCATCGGCCAGTCGGGCGAGGACGTGCACCTGCCGATGAGCCGCGAGGAGATCGGGCGCCATCTGGGGCTGGCGCTGGAGACGGTCAGCCGAGGCTTCAGCCGGCTGCACGAGGATGGCGTGATCGACGTCCGCGGGCGCCACGTCCGCGTCCTCGACGAAGCCGCCCTGCGCACCGCCGCCAGGGGCTGCGAACAGGACGCGCACAAGGCCTCGCGGGCGCGCCCGCGCGCCTGAGCCGCTGCGGCCCGGGTTTGCCGCCGCTTGCGCAACGACGATGATGGTCGACCTCGACACCCTGCGCGGGCTCGCGGTGGCGGTCGGCATCGGCCTGCTGGTCGGCGTCGAGCGCGAGCGTCGTCGCGCCGAGGACGGGCATGGGGTGGCCGGCGTGCGCACCTTCGCGCTGATCGCGCTCGCCGGTGCGCTGGCGGAGCAGGTAGGCGGGATCGGCATCGCGCTGGCCGGCGGGTTCGTGGCCCTCGCGGCGCTGGCGGCCTATCGCGGCAGCCGCGACGCGGATCCGGGCCTGACCACCGAAGTGGCGATGCTGGTGGTGTTCCTGCTCGGCGTGCTGGCCATGCGCGAGCTGGCCCTCGCGGCCGGGCTGGGCGTCGGCGTGGCCCTGCTGCTGGCGGCGAAGTCGCGGGTCCATCGCTTCGTGCAGCGGGTGTTGACCGACCAGGAACTGCACGACGCCTTGTTGCTCGCGGCCGCCGCGGCGATCGTGCTGCCGCTGTTGCCCGACCGCAGCCTGGATCCTTGGCAGGTCCTCAACCTCCGCAAGCTGTGGCTGCTGGCGGTGCTGGTGATGGCGATCAATGCCGCCGGCCATGTCGCGCTGCGCGCGTTCGGGCCGCGCGCCGGGCTGTTGCTGGCCGGGCTGGCGGGGGGCTTCGTGTCCAGCACGGCGACGATCGGCGGGATGGGCGCGCGCGCGCGGCGCCTGCCGGCGCTGGCCACCGCCAGCGCGAGCGGGGCCATCGCCTCGAACGTGAGCACCATCGTGCAGATCGGGATCGTGGTCGCTGCGCTGGCGCCCGGCCTGCTGGTGCCCCTGGCTTGGCCGCTGCTGTCGGCCGGGGCGGTGGTGCTGGCGTTCGCCGGGGTGGCGGCCTGGACCTCGCGCGTCGCGGATGGCCACGATGGCGTGCTGGAAGGGCGCGCCTTCGAGCCCCGCCAGGTCTTGCTGTTCGTCGCGGTCGTGGCGGCGGTGCTGGTCGGTTCGGCGGCGATGCTCGCCTGGCTGGGCCCGGCCGCGTTGGAGGCGACGCTGGCGGTCTCGGGCCTGGCCGACGTGCACGCGGCCACCGCATCCGCCGCGCAACTGGCAGCGACCGGGCGCATCGCGCCCGCGCAGGCGGTGCAGGGCATCGTGCTGGCGCTGGCCACCAATTCCGCGATGAAGCTGGGCGTGGCCTGGGCCACCGGCGGGCGCGGCTTCGCGCTGCGCCTGCTGCCGGGGATCCTGGCGATGGTGCTGGTGTTCGCGGGCGTGGCCTGGGCCGCGCCCTAGGCGGGCCGCAACGCCTCGATCCGCTGCTCGAGGTGGCGGAAGTAAAGCGCGATGTAGCTGATGCCGTTGTGGCGGTCGATCAGCCACGGATTCATCAGGGTGTGGCGGAGGATCACGAGGTGGTCCTCGGCATCGACCTCGGTGGCCGGGTCCAGCCCGAGGGCGTCCAGGATGCGACGCATGCCGGCCTCGCCCAGCGCCTGCGGCCGCAAGGTGGTGGCCGACCCGAAGAAGCTGCGGTCCTGCAGCGGTGCGCGCGGGTCGACCCGCAATTCATCGTGTAGCCGGCGGGCGAAGGCATTCGCCACGGCGACGTCGCGGTTGCCGATCGGGTTGAAGGCCACGCACACCAGGTTGCTGTCGGGCGGGAACGGCACCTCCACCCGCACCCGCTCGCGCACGCGCGCGGAGAATGCCAGCGCTTCCGCGTGGAAGGCCTCGGCGGCGCGCACCGTCTGCGCCGGCAACTGGCCGAAGTGCGCATGGTCGAGCGGCAGCACCTTGTGGGTGACATAGACCGCGGCGACGTTCGCGCCCGGCTTGGACCCTTCCGGGATGAACTGCCCGAGGTTGCGGTAGCGCGCGCGGTAGCCGCGCGGCGCATGGTCGTGGAAGACGTAGTCCGCGGATTCCGCGAGCAGCGCCATCGCGCGATGGTCGCGGCACAGGAAGGCGCCCGCGCCGTAGGGCAGGTAGCCGAGCTTGTGCGGGTCGATGGTGATGGAGTCGCTCAGGGCCAGCGCCTCGACCGCCGCATGCACGTGCGGGCGCGGAAAGCGCGCGAAGCCTTCGGCCACGGCCTCGCGCGAGCGGAGGCTGCCGTCGGGCTCGCGGAACAGCGTCGCGAGGTAGCCGCCCCAGGCGGCATCGACATGCACCGAGAACCCCAGGCCGCGCGGCTGCAGCGCGTCGCGCGCGGCGACCAGCGCGTCGATCGGGTCGACCGTGCCGTACTCGGTGGTGCCGAACACGCCCACCGCGGCCAGCACCGGCTGGCGCACGCGCAGGCAATCCTCCAAGGTCTCCTGCAGCGCCGCCGGATCCAGCCGCATGTCGCACTCCGGCATCAGCCGCAGTTGCGCGCGACCCAGCCCGAGCAGCTTCATCCCCTTCGACCACGAGTAGTGCGCGGTGATCGGCGCGAGCACCCACGGCACCCGCAGGTCGGGATGCGCGGCGAAGAAATCGACCAGGCCGCGGCGCTCGATGCGTTCCACCTCGACCTTCGCCTTCCACGCGCGGTGCGCGCCGGCGGGCTGCGCCGCCAGCCACTCCTTCCAGCGCACGACCAGCGCGGTCGCCGCCGCCGGCCCGAGGTTGAATGCCGTCCAGTCGTCGTCCGGCAGGTCGAGATCGGGGACCCCGGCGGCGCGCAGCGCGACCGGGAAGGCCTTCAGCGCCAGCGCCAGCCGCAGCGCCTGGTAGTTGGCCAGGGTGCCGCCCGAGGTGAGGTGGCCGAACGCGCAGGGGTCGCGGTCGGGATCGTGCGGATAGCCGACCATCCGCGCCAGTTGCAGGCCGACTTCGACCTCGAGGTCGACGGTCACCGGCGCCGCGTCCTCGCTGACGTTGTTGGGGTTGTAGGGCAGGGTCAGGATCTGCGCGGCCAGGCCGGGCAGCAACAGGTCCGAGGCCATGTGCCCGATGTAGCGCGGGCTGTGGAACGGCACCGATTTCTTCAGCGCGGCCGACAGCTGGTGCAGCTCGCGGCGCATGCGCGCCTCGAACGCGCGGTAGCCGGGGTCGAACGCGGCGTCGGTGGGGATCGCCGGCGGATCCTCGGGGTGGAAGTTGCGCCGCCAGTACACGTGGTCGCGCAGGAACTCGACGACCAGCTTCTCCAGCAGGCCGTCGTTCTCGGCGTAGGGGCCGAGGAAGCAGGCGTCGAGCATGCCGGGGGTGGCGGGCGTCGGATCCATGGCGGTGGCCGCTAGTCGGGACGCGGCAGTCTGGCGACTGCCGCATGGTCCCGCCTTGATCGAAGTCAGGGCCGCGCGGCAGACCCCGCCGGCGTCGCCGGCGGGGTCGACAGGCCCATCAGTACACGTCGCCCACGGTGTTGTGCACGTTGAACTTGCCGGTGGGGGTGATGATCCGCTTGTCGTCGATCACCGCCTTCAGCGTGCGGGTCTTGTCGTCCACCACCACGATCGCCGAGCGCTGGTTCTTGCCGTTCCACACCGAGAACCAGACCTCGTCGCCCGCGGCGTTGTACTCGGGTTGCACCACGCGCTTGGGGCCTTCGCCGAGGTTCGCCCATTCGGCGATCGGCAGCACCTTGTAGCCCGCCGCGAGGTTGCCGATGTCGAACACCGCGATCGACTGGCTGGCCTTCGGATCGGGGTTGAGCGGGGTGTCCACCCACAGGTTGCGCGACTTCGGATGGGTCTTGATGAACAGCGAGCCGCCGCCCTGGCCCTTGATGACCTCGCAGACCTTCCAGGCGTGCTTCGGATGCTTGGCGGGGTCGGTGCCGATCAAGGTGATCTTGTCGTTGCCCAGCGCCGAGGTGCCCCACACCGGGCCGCAGGTCGGGTGCACGAAGTTGGCGCCGCGCCCCGGATGCGGGATCTTGTCCACGTCGACCAGCGCCGCCAGCTTCTGCGTGCGCGAATCCACCACCGCGATCTTGTCGCTCTGGTTGGCGGCCGTGAGGAAGTAGCGCCGGGTGGCGTCCCAGCCACCATCGTGCAGGAAGCGGGCGGCGCCGATGGTGGTGATCTTGAGGTTGCCGATGTCCTCGTAGTTCACCAGCTGGATCTGCCCGGTCTCCTTGATGTTGACGATGAACTCGGGGTGCTCGTGCGAAGCCACGATCGCGGCGACGCGCGGTTCCGGGTGGTACTCCTGGGTGTCCACGGTCATGCCGCGGGTGGCGACGATCTTCAGCGGGTCCAGGGTCTCGCCGTCCATGATCACGTACTGCGGCGGCCAGTAGGCGCCGGCGATCGCGTACCTGTCCTCGTAGCCCTTGTACTTGGAGGTCTCGACCGAGCGCGCCTCCAGGCCGATCTTGATTTCCGCCACCTTGTCGGGGACCGGCATCCACAGGTCGATCAGGTCGATGCGCGCGTCGCGGCCGATGGTGTAGAGGTAGCGCCCCGAGTGCGAGGTGCGCGAGATGTGCACCGCGTAGCCGGTCTTGACGATGTTGATGATCTTCTTGGTGTCGCCGTCGACCAGTGCGACCTCGCCGCTGTCACGCAGGGTGATCGCGAAGATGTTGTCGGTGTTGATCGCGTTCATCTTCCTCTTCGGCCGCTTCTCCACCGGCACGAAGACCTGCATGCTCTCCTTCATCTCCTTCATGCCCCATTCCGGGGGCGCTGGCGGGTCGTGCTGGAGGAAGCGCGCCATCATGTCGATCTCGCCCGCCGTGAGTTCGCCCGACGTGCCCCAGTTGGGCATGCCCGCCGGCGAGCCGAAGTTGATCAGGGCCTTGAGGTAGTCGGTGCCCTTGGCGCGGGTGATGTCGGGTGTCAGCGGCTTGCCGGTCGCGCCCTTGCGCAGCACGCCGTGGCAGCCCGCGCACCGCTCGAAGAAGATTTGCGCGGAACGCTTGCGTTCATCGTCGGTCAGTGGGGGCAGGCCGCCTGCCGCCGATGCCTGGGTGTCGGCCACGGTGACCGTGCTAGGCGCCCCCTGGTACTTCGCTTCCGGCGTGCTGGTGCCCGCCTTGGCGGCGTCCTGGGTCTTGCCGCCGCGCGCCGCGGCGACCTGGTCGGCGCTGATGCTGCCGCCGGCGTTGCCCCACGCGTTCAGCGCATAGGTCAGGGTGTCGGCGATCTCGCTGTCCTTGAGGTGCGCGAACGAAGGCATCACGCCGTCGTAGTCGGCGCCGTTGACGGTCACCTTGCCGGAGAAACCATGCAGCACGATGCCGACCAGCTTGTCGGTCGGCAGGCTGCGCATGTAGTCGGAGTCGGCCAGGGGCGGGAAGGCGCCCGGGAGGCCCTTGCCGGTGGGCTGGTGGCAGGCCGCGCAGTTGGCCAGGTAGCTGGCCTCGCCGGCTTCCATGCGGCCCTTGGGCGGGCGTTCGTTGGTGATCTGGCCGGCGGCGTAGGCGGACATCCCGCCGAACAGCGCCAGCACCAGGCCGGTGAGTGCGTAGTTGCGTTTCATGCTGGTTGACTCCCCGCGATCGAAGGCGTGCTTCGGAATGGTTGGCTGGTGGCCATGCTGGGATTCTCGATCCGCGATGCGCCGCATGCGGATGACCTAGGTCAAGCGCCACGCGAATCGCCGCCGTGGGCGGCACCATCGCGGATGGGCGGCGCCTAGACTGGCTTCGCCGCCTCCATGCGCAACCTGCGATGCCCAAGTCCGCACTGATTCCCGCTGTCCATCCGCTCGTGCTCGCCATGGCCTGCGCATTGCCCGGGACCGCGCTGGCCCAGCAACGTCCGGATGGCCGCGCTGCGGCACCATACGACCTGGATCGCGTGGTGGTGGTGGCGAGCAAGGTGGCGGAACCGCTGCGCCAGGTGGCCGCCACGGTGGATGTGGTCGATCGTGCCGAGATCGAGCGCCGGCAGGTGCAGGACCTGCCCCAACTGGTGCGCTACCAGCCCGGGGTGGACGTTCCCGTCGATGCCGCGCGCTTCGGCCCGCAGGGGCTGTCGATCCGTGGCCTCGACGGCAACCGGGTCGGCATGGAGGTCGATGGCGTGCCGGTCGCCGATGCGTTCTCGGTCGGGCAGTTCGCCGCGGCGGGGCGCGACCTGCTCGAGGTCGATGCCGTGCAGCGCGTCGAGATCCTGCGCGGGCCGGCATCCACCCTGTATGGCAGCGATGCGCTGGCCGGCGTGGTGGTGTTCCGCACCCGCGATCCGCAGGACCTGCTGGATCGCGTGGACGCGAGCCGTTACGTCGGCGGACGGGTTGGCTGGAGTAGCCTGGACAACGGTCGCCTGGCCTCGGTGGCGGTCGCCGGCGGGGCGCGCTTGCAGGGCCTGCTGCAAGTCTCGAGGCGCGAGGGCAACGAGGCCGGCAACATGTCGACCCGCATGCCCGCCAATCCCGCCGCTTACCGGCGCGACGGCATCCTGGCGAAGGTGGTGCTGGACGAGGCCGCGGCGGCCCGCTGGACGGCGACCTTCGACCATGCGAGCGGGGAGGTTCGGACCGACGTGCGCTCCTTGCGCTTCGGACCCGGGCGCTTCAACACCACCACGTCCTTGCTGGGCGATGACCGCTTCCGCCGCGACCGGCTCAGCCTGCAGGGCGATTGGGGTGCCGGCGGGTGGCTGGACGCCTCGCAACTGCTGCTTTACGCGCAGCGCAACCACATCCGCCAGGACACCGCGCAGGAGCGCCTCGCCGATCGCACCACGCGCTTCCCTTCCTTGCGCGAGCGCCGTTTCGAACTGGACCAGGACGGCAGCGGCATCGAGTGGATGGGGCAGGTGCGGCGGGATGGCGGGCGCCTGCGCCACTGGCACGTGTTCGGCATCGAATATGCGGTGCAACGCTACAGCGGTCTCCGCGACGGCCGCGAAACCAACCTCGCCACTGGCGCGACCAGCAACGTGGTGCTCGGCGAGCGATTCCCGGTGCGTGATTTCCCCACCAGCCGCAGCCGCACGCTCGGCCTGTTCTGGCAGGACGAGATCGGGATCGGCGATGCCTTCGCCGTGGTCCCGGGCGTGCGCTGGGAACGCTATCGGCTGGATGCCGAAGCCGACGCGCTGTTCCGCGAGGACTACCCGACGGTGCAGGTCCACGACCTCGCGCACGCGGCGTGGACGCCGAAGCTGGGGCTGCGCTGGACGCCGGGCGCGCATGCGACCTGGTTCCTGCAATACGCGCGCGGATTCCGCGCACCGCCGTTCGGCGACGTCAACATCGGCTTGTCGTTGCAATTGCTCAATTACGAGGTCCGCCCGAACCCTGGCCTGAAGCCGGAGACCAGCCAGGGCCTGGAGACGGGCTGGCGCTGGCAGGGCGAACGCCTGCAAGCCAGCGTCTCGGCCTATCGCAACGACTACCGGGACCTGATCGAATCGCGCGCGAACCTGGGCGTGGATCCCGCCAGCGGCGCCCTGGTGTTCCAGTCGGTGAACCGCGCGCGCGCCAGCATCCGCGGCATCGAGGCGCAGCTGGACTGGGTGCCCGACATCCGTGGCGAATGGCGCATCAGCGCTTCGGCGGCATGGGCGCGCGGGCGCGATGAGGCGCGCGACCGCCCGTTGAATTCGGTGGCGCCGGGCAAACTGGTGCTGGGCGCATCCTGGGAGCCCGCCTCGGATCGCGTCGGGCTCGAAGTGATGGCGACGGTGGTCGCGCGGCAAGGCGCGCTGGATGAGTCCGCCAGTCCCTTGTTCCATGCGCCGGGCCATGCGGTGCTGGATGCGTATGCCTGGTGGCGACTCGCGCCGGGCCTGCGCCTGCAGCTGGCGGCGCGCAACCTGGCCGATCGCCGCTACTGGGATTGGAACGCGGCGCGCAATGTCAATCCCGCCGACGCCAGCCCGCCGCTGGACTTCTACACCCGTCCCGGCCGCAGTGTCGCGGCCACCCTGGTGTTCGACTGGTGACCGTCGGCGTGGCCGGTCTTCAGCCCATCCAACCCGCGAGCCAGCCCAGCGGATGGTGGCTGCGGGCGATGCCGTAGATGCACCCGTAGGCGGTGAGCGCGGCAAGGTAGAAGCCGGTGCGCTGGCGCGGCGGGCGCGTCGGGCGCATGGCCAGGATGCCGAGCCCGACGTAGCCCACCAGCAACAGCAGTTTCGCGGCCAGCCAGCCGTTGGCGAACATCCCCGCCGGCAGCATCGAGAACAGCATGGTGGCCGCCGTCAGCAGCACGCTGTCGATGCCGTAGCTGAGGTAGCGCGCCAGCCAGTACCGTGGCCAGCGTGCGCCGGCCAGCGCGGCGCCGCCACGCAAGGCGAACAGCGCACCGCTGCACAGCGCGGCATGCACGTGCACCGACTTGATCTCGGGGTAGTAGGCCAGCAGTGCGCTCATCGGTTCACCCGGGGCGGCCGTCCACGCGCGGCCGCAGGTAGATCGCCGTCGAGCGCAACACCCAGGGCAGGAATGCCAGCAGCCAGCCTGCCGCCGCCACGGCGTTCCAGGCCAATGCATCCGCAACGACTTCCGAACCGATCCGCACCACGGCGACCAGTTGCAGCGCCGCGAACGCGAACCAGCCCACGGCGGGCATCGCCAAGGGTTGGCCGGAGTGTCCCTGGGTGACCCGGGTCACCATCGCCACCAACAAGCTGCCGAAGAATCCGATGTAGAGGGCGTGCGCCGGGCCCCGGCCGAGCAGGAACTCGCCGGTGATCCCGTACAGCACGCTTTGCGTGGCATACAGCGCGAACGCGGCCGGCAGCCAGGCGAACCCGGCGAACAGCACCCAGAGCAGGCCGGGCGCCTGGTTGCGTGGCCACCAGCGCCACAGGACCCAGGTGCTGCCGACCGCCAGGGTGGCGTCGACCGGCCAGAGCCAGGCGTATGCGTGGGCGAACTCCAGGCCGAGGTGGCCCAGCAGCAGGCACCATGCCGCGCCAAGCAGCCACAGCGGGCGCCAGGGTCGGTAGCCGGCCACGACATTGCCGGCGAAGAACGGGAACATGCGATGCGCCACCGTGAGGTAAATCGGCAGCAGCAGGCCGAAGCTGCCGAGCTTGATCGCGATGAACACCGGCCATGGGCCGGCGTCGAACAGCGAAGCCAGCATGCACAGCAGGCCGGCCAGGCCAAGCGCCATCGCCGCGAATGCGGACCATGCATGCCAGGTCGGCCCACGGTGGGCACGACGTTCCGCCAGCAGCAGGCGGAGCAGTTGCACGAGGCCGTAGCCCCAGCCCGCGGTACTCATGAGCACGCCGACGAAGACCATCGCCGGCTGCCCGAGCAGCATCCCGCCCAGCACCGCCAACTGGCCGCCGAACAGGCCAGCGCCGACCGGCACGTAGTGCCAGCGCGACAATTCCGGCAGGCCCATCCAGCGCGGGAACACGGTGAGCAGGAAGCCGAAGATGAAGGGCGGCAGCAGTTGGTACTGCATGACGAAGGCATGCATCCAACCGGCCCACGGGCCGTCCGTGGGCAGCCCGATGGCATGCCAGCGGGCATCCACCAGCCACAGCAGCCACCATCCCATCGCCAGCAGCACGTTGCACGCACCGATGGAGAACAGCAACCGATGAGGGGCGGCGGCCAGCATGGCCGGCGACAGCGGAGGGGGCGCAGGGCGCGCTTGCGGGGGAGCCATGTGCGCAGTCTGCGTCGCGTGGCCATGGCCTGTCGTTGACGCAGGTCACCTGGGTGCCGGACACGCAGCGGGCGGCCATTGGCCGCCCGCGTCGTCTTGCACGTGCCTGGCCCGGGTCAGGGGGCGCGATCCTGCGCATCGGCGGCGTGCGCCGGGTCGGGCCTGGCCGCGATCCACTGGCGCAGCACGAACACCGCCAGCAGCAGCGCACCGGCGCTGAAGATCAGGTCGCCCGGCATGCGCATCCACACCAGCACGTCGAAGATCGGCTTGCCCATGAATTCGGCACTGCGCGCATACGCATAGCCATGCTCCAGCGCAGCCTGGAGCTGCAGCGTGCCCATCGGCAACAGGGTCAGCAGCGCCATCAACGCCAGGCCGATGTTGAGCGACCAGAAGGCCCCGCGCAGCAGGCCCGGTTGCCACCAGCTCGCCGGCTTCAACCCGCGCAGGCAGAACAGCATGAGGCCGATGCCTAGCATGCCGTAGACCCCGAACAAGGCGGTGTGTCCGTGCAACGGCGTCAGGTTCAGGCCCTGCATGTAGTACAGCGCGATCGGCGTGTTGATCAGGAACCCGAAGAGCCCAGCACCCACCAGGTTCCAGAAGCTGACCGCGAGGAAGAACATGATCGGCCACTTGTAGCGTGCCATCCACGGCGTGGCCCGGCTGTGGCTCCAGGTGTCGTACGCCTCGAGGCCGATGATCGCGAGCGGCACCACTTCGAGCGCGGAGAAGGTGGCGCCGAAGGCGACGCCGGCGGTGGTCGTGCCGACGAAGTACAGGTGGTGGAACATCCCCAGCACGCCGCCGAACAGGTAGATGATGGTGGCGAACAGCACGTTGTTGGTCGCCGTCGCGCCGCGGACCAGGCCCAGCTTCACGAACAGGAAGCTGATCACCGCCACCGCGAAGACCTCGAAGAAGCCCTCGACCCACAGGTGCACGACCCACCAGCGCCAGTACTCGACCACCGAGATGTGGCTGCCTTCGCCCCACATCAGGCCCGCGCCGTAGAACAGGCCGATCGCCACCGTGGACAGGAACAGCAGGCCGACGATCGAGCTCATTTCGTCCCGGCGCTTGAGCGCGGGCCACAGCGCGCGACCCACCAGCACCAGCCAGAGCAAGAGGCCCACGAACAGGAAGGCCTGCCAGAAGCGCCCGATGTCCACGTACTCCCAGCCCTGGTGGCCGAACCAGAAGTTGTTCGCCAACCCGAGCTTCTGCATCACCGCGAACCATTGCCCGGCGAACGCGCCGACCACGATCACCAGCAGGCAGGCGAACAGGAAGTTCACGCCCGCGCGCTGGAAGCGTGGCTCGTGCCCGGAGATCGCCGGGCCGATGTACAGGCCGGTGCCCAGCCATGCGGTGGCGATCCACAGCACGGCCAGTTGCGTGTGCCAGCTGCGCGACAAGGAATAGGGGATGACCTCCGCCAGCTGGAACCCGTAGGCCTCGCGTCCCTCGACCTGGTAGTGCGCGGTGATCGCGCCCAGCAGGATCTGCACCAGGAACAG
>ERZ1645185.914-NODE-914-length-12410-cov-5.239660_pt1 | contig 12410 bp, 9 predicted proteins | sample MGYA00575351_ERZ1645185 | MGnify/ENA primary metagenome ERZ1645185 (study PRJEB40838, sample SAMN11284767) | freshwater sediment metagenome | isolation source: river sediment | host: Sediment | place: India: Jana village, Kanpur | collected 2015-12-17 ...
CTGGCCAGCCAGACCGCGCGTCTGGAGGGCCTGGCGATCCAGCTGGAGGAACGTGACCAGCGCATTGTCTCCCTCGAGCAGAAACACAGCCAAGCCCGGGAGGCGCTCGAGCACTTCCGCTCCGCCGCGAAGGAACAGCGCGAGCAGGAGCTGCGGCGCCACGACCACGCCCTGCAGGCCGTCCAGTTGGAACTGCGCCAGGCCGCCGACGCGCTGACCGCGAAGAATCACGAATTGCAGCAGCTGCACCGGGACAACGGACGCCTCCTCGAGCAGCACGCCACCCACGAACGGGATCTGGCCAGTCTGCGCGGCGAGTTGCGGGCGGCGGCCGACCGCGCCGGCGCCGTCGACGCCGAACTCAGTGCATTGCGCGACGCATCGCGCACCCATGCCGCCACGCGGGTGCAGCGAGATCAAGCCATCGAGCAGATCGCCAAACTCGAGCGAATGCTGCAATCGGAAGCGGATGCCCACCGTGCAGTCGTGGCCGAGCGCGATCGACTGTTAGGCAAGCTGCAGGGGCTCGAAGACGTGGTCAGTCGTCTGGAGCAACGGCCTGCGAAGAAGACCGCGCGTCAAGACAGCTTGCCGCTTGAATCACCGAAGCCCGACTAGCCCCTGCGGGAACGCATGATGAAGTACGCCGACGTCGAAGGGCAACGCGTCGAGGCCTCGCCAAAGGCCCGCGGCATCTGCCGCGCCTGCGGCCAGACGGTCGTCGCGAAGTGCGGCCGCTTCGTGCTGTGGCACTGGGCGCATCGATCACTGAACGCGTGCGATCGCTGGGCGGAGCCCGAGACTCCGTGGCATCGGGCCTGGAAGAACCAGTTTCCCGAGGCATGGCAGGAAGTCGCGGTGTTCGACGCCGAGCTGACCGATTGCCATATCGCCGACGTCAAGACCGAAATGGGTCTCGTGCTCGAGTTCCAACGTTCGACCATCCATCCCGACCAGGTTCAGGCCCGTGAACGGTTTCATCAGCGCATGGTGTGGGTGATCGACGGTCTGCGCAACGAGTTCGATCCGATCCATTTTCAGCTGATGATCACCGAGTCGATCGCGCGCGATGCGGTGAAGTTTCATTGGTCGGCGCGCAGTCGGCTCTTCCATCGCTGGCACACGACCACCCCCGTCTTCATCGATTTCGGTGACAACGGCTTCTGGCGCATTCTGCGGTTCGATTTCAAGACCGGCGAAGGCGTCGCGCAATTGATCCCTCGCGCCGACTTTGTCGCACGGGTGCGTTCCGGTGCGACCGATTTCTCCGCAGGGGGTGGCCCAGCCAGTTCAGGACGCGCCGAGGTCGTCGCGGTCGACCAACAGTAGGTGCGTTGCGCAGCTACTGCCTCGGTCACAACTCGATCCACGGTCGCGCGAGTTGGGCTTCGGGTCAGCTCGGACCGATGAATGCAGGCGTGCGCGTCGATCCTGGGCGTTGGTGCCCCCCAGCCACAAGGCATCGAGTATCGCGCAGTCCTTGCGGCGATCGTTGCTGCACGCCGCAATGGTTCTGCGTAGCTCCCTCGCCATCCGGTTGAGTTGGTTCAATCGCTGTTCGATCCCGGCCAAATGCGTTCGAGCCAGATGATCGACGTCTTCGCAAGACAGTCTTGGATCGCCACTCAATTGCAGGAGACTGCGGATCTCCTCCAGGCTGAACCCCAGCTCGCGCCCTCGGGTGATGAAGCGCAGCCGACGAACGTCGTCCTCCGAGTAGCTGCGGTAGCCACTGCGCGTGCGTTGGGGCTTCGGCAGCAAGCCGATGCGTTCGTAATAGCGCATTGTTTCCAGATGACATCCGCTCGCCGTGGCGGCTTCACCGATTTTCATCGCTTGACCCTGTAGTTGCTACGGGGTTTAGGATGCACCGATCACTCTTTCGCGGCAACCGCGAGAACTCGATCCAGCGATCAAGGAACTGCCATGAGCGATTGCGGGTGCAAGCACGAAGCGCAGAGTGCACAGGAGCGTCGCACACTGTGGATCGCACTCTGGCTCAACGCCGGCATGGCCGTCATTGGGACGCTCGCAGGATGGGTCGCCCAGTCCACAGGCCTGTTGGCCGATGCCCTCGACATGCTCTCTGATGCGACTGCCTACGCCATCGGCCTCGCCGCGATTGGGCAGACACCACTGTTCAAGACCCGCGCGGCCCACTTCAGCGGATGCGTCCTCATGTTGCTCGGCATTGGCGTTCTGGTCGAAGTCGGGAGACGCGCGGTGTTTGGCAGCTCGCCCGAGGGCGGCTGGATGATCGGCATCACCGTGCTGTCGCTGGCGGTCAATGTCGCTGTCCTCAGGATGTTGGCGCCGCTTCGTGCAGGCGGTGTTCACCTCCGTGCAAGCTGGATTTTCACCCGCGCCGATGTCATCGCGAATGTCGGCGTGATCGTCTCCGGCGTGTTGGTCGTTTGGCTCGGGTCCCGAATTCCGGATCTCGTCATCGGCACGCTCATCGGGCTCTACGTGATCAAGGAAGCAGCCGAGATTCTGCGTGAGGCCCGCAAGGCGCGCGTGGGAATCGACGCGCCGGTGTTGGAATCTGAGGACTGACCCATGCCATCGAATCGGCGTATCGTGAACCCATCCATCCTCCACACGCTAATGAATGGGTGGATCTGCTTCCTGTTAATCGTCTTGGCATCGCCGTCGATGGCCGCGCCGCGATCCGCTCCGACCACAAACGCGGCGGTGACGTGGCGGTTGCTCGACTACATCGCGGTGGATTACGCCAGCGCGGTGCAGAACGGCCAGGTCGTCAATGCAGCTGAGTACGCCGAGATGTCGGAGTTTTCAGCCACCGTCATCGCGCAACTGCAGGCGCTTCCCGACCATCCCCAGCAGGCCGACCTGATTCGCGACGCTCAAGATCTTGCGGATGCCATTCTGCAGTACGGGGCACCGGAGGATGTCGCCGGTCGCGCGCGCGCACTGAGCAGCGGTCTGCTCGAAGCGTATGCGGTGCCCCTCGCGCCAAGGCGCGCACCCACACCGGGGCGCGGCGCTGGGCTATACGCATCTCACTGCGCGAGCTGCCATGGCGCCACGGGTGCAGGTGATGGGCCCGCGGCCGCGCATCTTGATCCAGCTCCTGTCGACTTCACCGACGAGTCCCGAGCGCGCGAGCGCAGCGTCTTCGCGCTCTATCAGATCATCACGCAAGGCCTCGACGGAACGGCGATGGCAAGCTACGCCCCGATGCCAGAGGATGATCGTTGGGCGCTGGCGTTCTATGTCGGTCAGTTCGCCTATCCCGAGGATGTGGCCGACACTGCTGCCGGAACCGCTACGCCCGAAGCCGTCAGCCTGGAATATCTGGTTCAAGCGACGCCGGCTGCACTGGCAGCAGAAGTCGGCGAGGCGCGTGCGAAGGCGATCATCGCGCGGGGGCGTCGATCGCCTCCCGGCCCGCCTGATCCGGACACGGACAATCAGTTTGCGCTCGCACGCACGCGGCTCGCCGAGACCGTTTCAGCATACGCCCGAGGCGACCATGCGGCTGCCAAGACGGCGGCCTTGTCTGCCTACCTCGATGGGATCGAACCCGTAGAGCCATTGATCGCCGCTCGTCGCCCTGACTTGTTGCCCCGCGTCGAACAGGCGCTGATGGCCTTGCGTGTTGGTGTTGATCAACGCAGTTCCGTGGACGAAGTGACTGTGCTTTCCGCCCAAGCGGGTTCAGTGATCGCCGAAGCTGCCGAGGCACTATCGACGCGTTCGAACGAGGGTGACTGGTCGGGCTTTCTTGGTGCGCTGACGATCCTGGTTCGCGAAGGACTGGAAGCATTGTTGATCGTCATTGCGATGATCGCCTTCCTGCGCAAGGCCGACCGTCCAGACGTTCTCAGGTACGTGCATGCCGGCTGGATCGGCGCGCTCGCCGCAGGGGGCGCCACCTGGGCGGCGGCCACCTACGCAATCAGCATCAGCGGCGCCCAACGCGAACTGGTCGAGGGATTCTCGGCGCTGCTCGCCGCAATCGTGCTGGTCAGCGTCGGTCTTTGGCTGCATCAGAGGAGTTACGCGGGTCGATGGCAGCAATACCTCAAGAGCAAATTGTCCGATGCGCTGACGCGTCAGTCGGCTTGGGTATTGTTCGGACTCAGCTTCATCGCCGTGTATCGCGAAGTGTTCGAGACGATCCTGTTCTACACCGCGATGTGGAACGAACAAGGCGACAACGGCCCGATGATCGCCGGATTGCTGCTTGGAGTGCTTGTGCTCGTGGGGATCACGATTGCGACGCTGCGTTTCTCCAAACGTCTGGCGATCGGCCAATTCTTTTCGTGGAGTTCGATCTTGATGGCGGTGCTGGCGCTGGTGCTGACGGGCAAAGGCGTGGCGGCACTGCAAGAGGCCGGATGGATTGCCGTGTCGCCGCTGTCGGCGCCGCGCGTCGCTTGGCTCGGCATCTACCCCACATGGCAGACGTTGTCCGCGCAGGTGTCCACGCTCGCGGTGTTGCTTGTTGGGTACTGGATGAATGCCCGGACCGCGGTCGTTTCGTCGACAGGAGAAGGAAAATGACGCGCGTCAGCGTGATTGGTGCGGCCTTCGACCGCGAGTGGATTGCAGCGCGGTCCGCCCGTCGTGCCGGCAACCTCGATTGCGCGTTCCACCATCTGGAGCGAGCGCATATTCTGAGTCAGCGACTGACCTTGCTGCACGTGAAGAGCCATCTTGGCATGTGGCACATCGGCTGGCTGCGACGCGACCTGCGCGAATTGGTTGGTCAGAGCACGCGCGTCGTCGCCGCGCTGCTGTTCTCGCGTCTCTGGGTACCGATCGGCAATACCGGCGGCGCCAATGTCAGCGCGTTCCGGCCGATGCCGGTTCCGGACGACTTGCGCGCGATCCTCGACGCCGAGCGCAGTGAGATTGTGTAACAGCAGGCTTCCTCACTACGCTGATCCCGATGTCCCGATCCGTGCTCCGACTGGCCCGCTTGCGCCGCCTCCCCGTGATGGCGGCGTTCTTGCTTGCAGTTTTTTTGGTGCGCGTCGGCATCGGAATGGCCTGTGAGCCGCATGAGTTCGCTGAGTTGTTCGGCGGCACCAGTCCGCCAGCAGCGATGGCTGCCAACGATGATCAGGGCGGCGGCACCGCCGTCGATCATGGCCCCGATCATTGCCGGCAATGCCAGTGTCACCACGGCATCGCAATGCCGAGCGCGACGGGCACGCTGACCCCGAGTCCTGCCCGCCTTGCGGCGAGCTTTCTGGTCGTACCGCACGCAGACGCGCCCCCAGGCCGCCAACTGCGCCCTCCGATCGTCTGAACCCCACGCTTTCGTTCCTGTCGCGCTCGGCGCGACGGGCTGCATGGCTTTGTTCAGAGGACGTCTTCCATGGTGTTTCCGTTGTTGTCGTCCGGTCCATCGACCGGGCGTGTCTGGCGTCGGCGTGCTGCGCTGATTGCCACCCTGGTCGCGTGGTCGCCCTTCGCCGGCGCCACCACCGAACAGACCTTGGCCGCGGCGGTGCGCGCCGCCTGGGCCGCCCATCCCGCATCGGTCGCGACCGAGCAATCGTTGGCCGCTGCGCGTGCGCGCGCCGAGGCCGCGTCGCGGCCACTCTACAACCCCGAACTCGAACTGGCCGTTGACGACGAAGGAGCGGATCGCACGACGTCGGCCGGCCTCGCCTGGACCTTGGATTGGTCGGGCAAGCGCTCCGCACGCGGGGCAGCGGGTGCGGCCACCTTGACCGAGGCGGAGGCTGAAGCGTTGGTCCGCCGCAATGGGTTTGCGCGCACGTGGCTGCAGGCGTGGTCGGATCGACTCGCCGCGCAGCGCCGTGTGGCGCTGGGTGCCCAGCGTGTCGCTTTGGTGCAGCGCTTTGCGGAGCTGGCCGAGCGGCAATTGACGGTCGGCGACATCTCGACCTTGGAACGCGATCTCGCGCTGTTGGCCCGTGACGAAACGCGCGCCGAACAGGCGACCCTGATCGCGGAGGCCGCGGCGGCCGACGAGTCCTTGCGTGCACTGGGCGGGTCATTCGCGTCGGACACGGCTGCAACATCGGCCGAAGTGCCGCCTGCGTTGAAGGACGACGACCGTCTCGAAGCGGTCCCCGAGCAGCGCCTGGCCCAGGCGCAGACCGAACTCGCGGCACGCAATGTCGTCGTGGCCGAGCGAGATCGCCGGCCCGATCCGACGTTCAGCCTGCGCGGTGGCCAGGTCGATCTGGATGGTGTCAGTGACAACGTATTCGGCGTATCGGTCAGCATTCCGCTCTTCGTGCGCAACGGCTTCCGCGCCGAATCCATCGCGGCACGCGCCGACCAGGACGTGGCCGCGGCCGAAGCACGCCGTGTGGCACTGGAGACGGAAGCGGCCGCAGCACGCGCCCGCGCCACCTATGGCGCGATGCGCGATGCCTGGGCGCAATGGACGCAAAGCGCGGGCACCGACGTCGATGCGCGCGCTGCGCTGCTGGAACGCCTCTGGCGCGCGGGCGAACTCAGCACTGCCGATTACCTGATCCAGCTCCAACAGACTGTCGACACAGCGCTCGCCGGCGCCGAACTGCAGGGGCGCGTCTGGCGCACCTACGTCGACGCCCTCTATGCCACCGGGCAACTGGACGCCTGGGTCGGTTTCGATCTCTCGCATTCGCAGGTGAACCCATGAACTCTCCGAATCTCGGCCGCGCGCTGTTGCTGACTCTGGCGTTGTTGCTCTCCGCCTGCGGTCGCGACGCGCCGACGACGCCCGCCAACACCACCGCTTCGGCAGCAGCGCACGACGATGGCGATGAACACACCGACGAACAGGACGACGACGCACACGAGGAGGAAGGGTCACGACCGATCCGCATGACGGCAGACGCGATGCAGGCAGCCGGTATCCGGCTGTCCACACTCGCTCCGGCGGTGCTTCGCGAGGCTCTCAAGGCGCCCGGCGAAGTGGTCGACAACGCCTATGGCACCACGCTGATCACGCCGCGCATCGATGCACTGGTCGTCCGTCGTCACGCCAAGCTCGGCGACGATGTGGCCGCCGGCGCGCCGCTGGTCACGCTGTCGTCGGTCGAAGTGGCCAACGCCCAAGCAGCGCTCGCAATCGCTGAACAAGAATGGCAGCGCGTTCAGTCGTTGGGGCGCGAGGCGGTCTCGGGCCGCCGGTACAGCGAGGCCGAAGTGGCCGTCGCTCAGGCTCGAGCGACCGCACAGGCCTACGGCCTGCCGGCCGGTTTCAAAGGCAAGGCGAACGGCGAGTTCACACTGCACGCCCCGCATGCAGGGCGCCTGACCGAAGATGCTTTCGTCGTCGGCGAGCGCATCGAACCGGGCCGCACCTTGTTCCGACTGGTTGACGAATCGGTCGTCTGGGTTGATGCGACCTTGCCAGCCGAATCGGCCCATCGGGTCTCGGTCGGCGCAAACGCTCGGGTCGTGCTCGGTCAGACCACGCTGAACGGCAAAGTGCTGCAGCGCGCTCATCGCACCTCCGAGGACACCCGCAACGCCCGCGTCCGGGTCGAAGTGGGCAACCAGGGTGATGCCTTGCACGGCGGCGATTACGTCGAGGTTTACCTCGACGCCGGCGACGCCGACGCCTCGCAACTGGCCGTCCCGACCGCCGCCCTGGTGCAAATCGAAGGCGAGACGGTGCTGTTCCGCGCCGGTGCCGACGGCACCCTGGCCCCGGTCGCCGTGCGAACCGCCGCAGTCATCGGCGATCAGACCGTGGTGACTGAGGGCGTCGCTGCAGGTGATCGCATCGTGGTCGAGGGCGCGTACGTGCTCAAGGCACAGATGCTGAAAGCGCAGTTGGGAGAAGGTCATGCCCATTGACTTTCTCGCCCCGCGCGCCGGAGGTGCCTCATGCTGAACAGCCTGGTGGAACTCTCCCTACGCTACAAATTCCTGGTGCTGATCGTCTTCGCGGTCGTGGCTTTCCTCGGTGCCCGCGCGGTGCGCGATGTGCCGATCGATGCCTTTCCTGACGTGACACCCGCCCAGGTCAACATCTACACCGAGTCCCCGGGGCTCGCGGCCGAAGATGTCGAGCAGTTGCTGACATTCCCGGTCGAGTCCGCGATGGCCGGCCTGCCGAAGGTGCAGGAGATCCGGTCGGTCAGCCTGTTCGGCCTGTCCTACGTGTCGGTCTATTTCGAAGACGACATGGACATCTACTTCGCGCGCCAACTGGTCAACGAACGGCTGCAGGAAGTCGGTGACCGCCTGCCGGAAGGCTACGGCAAGCCGAGCATGGGCCCGAACAGTTCGGGCCTCGGTCAGGTGTTCTGGTACACCGTCGAGCGGGCGCCGAATGTGTCGTCGGATCAGATCAGCGACATGGACCTGCGCACTTGGCAGGACTGGACGTTGCGGCTGATCCTGCGCACGGCACCGGGGGTCGACGATGTCACCTCCTGGGGTGGCGGCGAGCGCGAATACCAGGTGCGGATCGACCCGCAACGGCTATACGCGCGTGGCCTCGGTTTCGCCGACGTGATCAACGCCTTGCCGGCAAACAACGGCCAGGTCGGCGGCAACGTGATGGATGTGGGACGCGAACAGTACCTCGTGCGCGGCCTCGGGCTGCTGTCGTCGGCCGAAGACATCGGCGGCATCGTGCTCAAGGCCGAGGATGGCGTGCCGGTCTACATGCGCGATATCGGCCGTGTGCTCGAGTCGCCGGCGCCGCGCTTCGGCGCCGTAACCCGCGATGGCGAGGAAGTCGTACTCGGCATGGCGCTGTCGCGCATCGGAGAGAACGCGAAGGACGTGGTCGAGGCGGTCAAGACCAAGCTCGCCGCGGTCGAGAACGCGCTGCCCGACGGCATGGTGGTCCGGCCGATCTATGAACGTACCGACCTCGTGAACAAGGCGGTCGGCACGGCAACCAGTGCGCTCGTCGAGGGCTCGCTGCTCGTCGCGCTGATCCTGTTCCTGTTTCTCGGCGAACTGCGCTCGGCGCTGGTCGTCATCGTCACGCTGCCCCTGGCCATGCTGGTGGCCTTCATCGGCATGGGCCAGTTCGGACTGTCGGCCAACCTGATGTCGCTGGCCGGCCTCGCGATCGGCATCGGCATGATGGTCGATGGCGCTGTCGTGATGGTCGAGAACGCGTTCCGGATCATGGCCGAACGACGGGCGCACGGAGAGCGGGTCGACCGCACCGCCGCCGTCCTCGTTGCGGCCAAGGAAGTCGCCAATCCGATCTCGTTCGCGATCCTGATCATCATCGTCGTGTTCCTGCCCTTGTTCAGCCTCGAAGGCCTCGAAGGCAAGCTGTTCAAGCCGATGGCGTTCAACATCGCTTTCGCGATGGCCGGCTCGCTGCTGCTCAGCTTGACGCTGATACCGGTGTTGGCCGCGATGATCCTGAAACCCGGCGAAGAGCGCGACACGCGCCTCGTCGCCTGGCTGAAGCGTCGCTATCGCCCGATGCTCGATGCCGCACTCGGGCACAAGCGTGCGGTCGTGGCCGGCGCAGTGGCCGCGCTGATCGGCAGCCTCGCCCTGTTTCCTTTGCTCGGCAAGGAGTTCATGCCGCAGCTGCAGGAAGGCTCGATCATGTGGCGCGTGACGGGCATTCCGTCGACGTCGCTCGACGAATCGATCCGCACCAGCAAGACGATCGCCGACGCGTTCAAGCGCTTCCCGGAAGTCGAGACGACGCTCGCGATGATCGGCCGTGCCGAGAAAGGGGAGACGGCCGACGTCAACTACATGGAGATCTACACGGCGCTGCATCCGCAATCCGAATGGAAGACCGGTCGGACCATCGGCGATCTCGAGGACGCGATGCAGGAGACCCTGGAAGCCGTCGTCCCGAATGTCGTTCCCGGGTACACCCAGCCGATCCAGATGCGTGTCGAGGAGCTGATCTCCGGTGTCCGCGCAACGCTGGCGCTGAAGCTTTACGGAGAGGACTTGGCCGAACTCGATCGCCAAAGCGCTGCGATCAAGGACGTGCTGGCGGGCGTTCCGGGCGTCGCTGACCTGTCACTCGAGGCCAACGTGGGCAAGCCCCAGATCCGCATCGAGGTCGATCGGGAAGAATTGGCGCGCCACGGGATGAATGCCGAGGAGGTCTTGACCATCGTGCGCAACGGCCTCGGCGGCGAGCCGGTATCCGTGCTGCTCGATGGCGTGAAGCGGTTCGACATCGCCGTTCGCCTGGATGACGACGTGCGCGATTCGGTCGAGGCGCTGCGTCGGATCCCGCTGAAGGCGGCGTCCGGGGCCTTGGTCCCGCTGGCGGAGGTTGCCCGGGTCGAGGTTGCCGAAGGTTATTCGTTCGTGCGGCGCGAACAGTTGCAGCGCTATGCCGTGATCCAGATGGACGTGCGCGGTCGCGACGTCGACGGTTTCGTGCGCGAGGCGGGTGCGGCGATCGCCGACCGCGTCGACCTGCCGCCCGGCTACTGGGTCGAATGGGGTGGCGCGTTCGAGAACCAACAACGGGCACTGGCCAAGTTGGCGCTGATCGTGCCGATCACGATCTTCTTCATCTTCGTGCTGCTCTACACCGCGTTCAACTCGATCAAATACGCAGCGCTGATCCTGGCCAATGTGCCGTTCGCGACCATCGGCGGCCTGGTCGCGCTGTTCGTGACCGGCCAGTACCTGTCGGTGCCCTCGGCGATCGGGTTCATTGCGGTGTTCGGCGTCGCGATGTTGAACGGCATCGTGCTGGTGAGCTTCCTGAACGAGCAGCGCGAACGCGGTCTCTCGGTGCGCGACGCAGTCCTGCAAGGTACCGCGCTTCGCCTGCGGCCGGTGTTGATGACCGCGAGCGTGGCGATTCTCGGCCTGGTGCCGATGCTGCTGTCCTCCGGCGTGGGTGCCGAGACGCAGCGGCCGCTGGCCACCGTCGTCGTCGGCGGCCTGCTCAGTTCCACCTTCCTGACGCTGATCTTGCTGCCGGTGCTGTACGAGTGGCTGGAGACCCGCGCTGAACGCAAACTCGAGGAGACCGCGTCATGAAACGCATCACTGCGCTGCTGCATGCACATCGTCTGAGCGACATCGTGCATGCCTTGGAAGCCGTCGGTCAGCGCCGGCTGAGCATCACCCACGCGCACGGCTTGCTCAGTGCCGCCAGCCCTCGGGAGCAGGACTTTTCGGTCGAACTCGGCGAGCGCATGACCCAGGAAATCCAGCTCGACGTGTTCTGCGAAGACGTCGATGCCGCCTCGGTCATCGCCCTGCTCAAACGACATGGCCGCACGGGACAGCACGTGGCGGGCTGGATTTTCGTCGCCGATCTGGTCGAGGCCCTGCCCATCGACGGGGCGACGTCATGATCGAACCGGAGGCGCCCGCGCCATGAGCGAATCCAAGCACGAAGCGTCCCGCGCCTGTGGCGAAACGGACGGTTGTCCGGCTTCCCGCGCGCAGTCCACACCCGCGGCAGACACAGGCCGTGGCCTGGCGTTTCGCGTCGCCGGGCTGGACTGCCCGAGTGAAGAAGCCGAGATCCGTCGCGCCATCGGCACGCTCGACGGCCTGCGCGGGCTGCGTTTCGATTTCACGGCCCGCGTGCTGCGCATCGATGCCGAGCCGCTCGCGCTGGAGGCGGCGTTGCGAGCGGTTCGCGGCGCCGGCTTCGATCCGCAGCCGGTGTCCGAATCGGCCCCGGCTGCCCCTACGGACAGCTTGGCCGAGGGCCTGCCGCGGCTGCTGATCGGGCTGCTCATCGCCCTGGCCGCCGAGGCCGCCCATTACTTCGGCGAAGGCACACTCCTTGGCACTGCGCTGGGCATGGGTCTCTCGCTGCTAGCGATCGCGCTGGCCGGCGCCTCCACCTATCGCAAGGGCATGGCTGCGCTGTTCGGGCTGCGCTTGAACATGAACGCGCTGATGTCGGTAGCCGTCACCGGTGCGTTTCTGATCGGCGAGTGGCCGGAAGCGGCGATGGTGATGGTGTTGTACGCCCTGGCCGAAGCGATCGAGGCGCGCGCTCTCGATCGCGCCCGCAATGCGATCAAGAGCTTGATGGCGATGGCGCCGGACAGCGCCGAGGTTCGCGCGCCGGGCGACCGCTGGGAGAAGGTGCCGGTCGCCGAGGTGGTGGTCGGAACCCGCATACGGGTCAGGCCGGGCGAGCGGATTCCGCTCGATGGCCTGATTCGCGTCGGTCAGAGTGCGATCAACCAGGCCCCGGTCACCGGCGAAAGCGTCCCGGTCGACAAGGCGCCCGGGGATGCGGTCTTCGCCGCCACCATCAACCTGACCGGCATGCTCGAACTGGAAGTGACCGCGGCGGCGCAGGACACCACCCTGGCGCGCATCATTCGGGCGGTCGAAGAGGCCCAGGCGACCCGGGCGCCGACCCAGCAATTCGTCGACCGCTTCGCCGCGGTGTACACGCCGGCAGTGTTCGCGGTGGCGCTGCTGGTGGCCGTGGCGAGTCCACTGCTGCTCGGCTGGAGCTGGACCGATGCGGTCTA
>ERZ1645185.915-NODE-915-length-12406-cov-16.888592_pt1 | contig 12406 bp, 15 predicted proteins | sample MGYA00575351_ERZ1645185 | MGnify/ENA primary metagenome ERZ1645185 (study PRJEB40838, sample SAMN11284767) | freshwater sediment metagenome | isolation source: river sediment | host: Sediment | place: India: Jana village, Kanpur | collected 2015-12-17 ...
TGTCGAACCAGGACATGCGCGACATCGGCGCGTGGTTCGCCTCGCAGAAGGCCGGTTCCGGCGTGGCCGACGACACCCCGATCGCCGACGGTCCGAACAAGGGCGTCAAGTTCTACCAGGTGGGCGAGCGCCTCTACCGCGGCGGCGATGCGGCCCGCGGCATGCCGGCCTGCACCGCTTGCCACGGCCCGTCCGGCGGCGGCAACCCGGGTCCGGCCTACCCGGCCCTGCATGGCCAGCAGGCGGCCTACGTCGCCCGTCGCCTGGAGGAGTACCGCGCCGGCACGACCACCGCCAAGGACGCCGCCCATTTCAACCTGATGGCGAGCGTGGCGAAGTCGCTGACCGACGAGGAAATCCAGTCGCTCGGCAGCTACGTGCAGGGCCTGCACGCACGCGCGCCGGCGACCACCGCGGCAGCCGGCGGCCACTGACCGCGCCCGGGCTTCACCGTCCGTTCCGCCCCGCCCGCGGAAGCTGGCGGGCGCCACGATCGTCGAGAGGCTGAACGCGATGCGCGCATTCCTGCTGTCCCTGCTGGTCCTGTTCGCCTTCGCGCCCTCGGTGCAGGCGCAGGCGCTGCCCGGTTTGACCGAGGGCAAGGAATACCGCCTGATCGCCGAGGGCAGCCCGTACCGCCCGGCCGCCGGCAAGATCGAAGTCGCCGAGGTCTTCGCGTACTGGTGCCCGCACTGCGCGCACTTCGATCCCATGCTGCAGGCCTGGAAGCGCAAGCTGCCGGCGTCTGCCCGCTTCGTGGCCGTGCCCATGCTGTCGGGCCCGGACGATGCCTTCGGCCGCGCGTTCTTCGCCGCCGAGGCATCGGGCACGCTGGCGACCCTGCATCCGCTGCTGTTCCGCGCCATCCACGACAGCCACGAGCTGCCGCGCAACGCCAACGAAGCGCAGGTGTCCGCCTTCGTCGCCAAGGTGCCCGGCATCAACCAGGCCGCCTACAAGACCGCGCTGGCCGACGCCGCGACGCTGCGCTCGAAGATGGCGCAGGCCTACCAGTTCGCCCTGCGCAGCGACATCCCCGGCACGCCCTCGCTGGTGGTCGACGGCCGCTACCTGGTGCTCGGCGACAGCTACGAGTCCTTGCTGGCGAACGCCGGCAAGGTCGTCGCCGCGCTCGCACCCAAGCCTGCGCCGAAGCCCGCCGCCAAGCCCCGCTCCTGAGACCCGCCACAGGATTTTTCCCGATGACCGTTTCCCGCCACGCCCTGCTGCTGCTCGCCCTGCTGCCGCTTGCCGCCTGCAAGCAGGACGCCCCCGCCGACGCCACGCCGGCCGACGCCGCCGCCACCCCCGCCGCCCAAGTCCAGCAAGCCAGTGCCGAGGACGCCGCGACCAAGGCCGCCGCCGAAGCCTCGGTGAAGGCGGCCGCCGAAGCCGCCGCCAAGGCGCCGCCGCTGGTCGCCGGCACCGATTACGTCGAGATCGCCAACGGCCAGCCGTTCGACACCACCGACGGCCGCATCGAAGTCGCCGAGGTGTTCGGCTACGTCTGCCCGTTCTGCGCCGCGGTGGCGCCCACGGTGAGCGCGATGAAGGCCGGCTTCCCCGCCGACGTGCACGTGGTCTACGTGCCGGCCGCGTTCGGCGCGATGTGGGACAACTACGCCAAGGCCTACTACACCGCCGAGGCCATGGGCCTGGTCGACAAGACCCACGACGCCATGTTCCGCGCGATCCACGTCGACAAGACCCTGAAGGGCGAGCGCGGCATGGACACCCCGGAGGAGATCGCCGCGTTCTACGGCGCCTACGGTGCCGATCCCAAGCAGTTCGTGAGCAGCATGCAGAGCTTCGCGGTGGCGGCCAAGACCAACCACGCCAAGCAGTTCATCGTGAACGCGTTCGCCAATGGCGACACGCCGAGCACCCCGACCTTCATCGTCAACGGCAAGTACCGGGTGAAGGGCAAGTCGGGCGACGACATGTTCCGCATCGTCCACCAGCTGGTGGTGACCGAGCGCGCGAAGGGCGCGGCGGCGCCGGCCGCGGGCGATGCGGCTCCGGCCGCCACGCCTGCCGCGCAGTAAGCGGCACCCCGCAGCCGGCATGGGCACCCGCCGGCTGCGCCTGCTGAGCGCCAATATCCAGGCGGGTTCCAGCACGCGCGGCTACCACGACTACGTCGCGCGCAGCTGGTCGCACGTGCTGCCGGCCGGCAACAAGCGCGGGTCGCTGGATGCCATCGCAGACCTCGCGGCCCGCCACGACATCGTCGGCCTGCAGGAGGCAGACCCGGGCAGCCTGCGCTCCGGCTTCACCAACCAGACCCATTACCTCGCCGAGCGCGCCGGCTTCGCCTACTGGACGCACCAGCCGAACCGTCGGGTCGGCGGGGTCGCCTCCAGCGCCAACGGCCTGCTCAGCCGCCTGGAACCGACCCTGGTCGAGGACCATTCGCTGCCCGGGCGGGTCAAGGGCCGCGGCGTGCTGGTCGCGCGCTTCAACGACGGGGAACAGGCGTTGACCATCGCCATCGCCCATCTCTCGCTGGGCGCGCAATCGCGGCTGGCGCAGGTGTCGTTCATCGCCGAGCTGCTCGCCGGCCATCCGAACGCGGTGCTGATGGGCGACTTCAACTGCGATCCGCACCGCCCCGAGATGCAGCCGCTGTACCGCCAGACCGGCCTGCAGCCGCCCGCCGAATGCGTGCCGACGTTCCCCTCGTGGAAGCCGCAGCGCGCGATCGACCACATGCTGGTCACGCCGTCGCTGGCGATCGCCTCGATGCGCGCGGTGCCGGCGGCGCAGTCCGACCACCTGGCGCTGTCGGTGGAACTCGACGTGCCAGAGGCCGCGGTCCGCTAGCGCATCGCACTCCAGGCGAAACCGGTGCCGACCAGCAGCAGGAACACCGCGAACACGCGCTTCAACGCCGTGCCGCTGAGCGCGTGCGCGAGCCGCGTGCCGAACGGCGCGGCCAGCACCGAGGCCATCGCCACCGCGATCGCCACCGGCAGGTAGACGTAGCCGACCGCGCCCGCCAAGGGCAGCGCGCCCACGGGCGCCTGCAGGGCGTAGCCCAGCGCGCTGCCCAGGCCGATGAAGATGCCGCAGGCGGACGAGGTGCCGACCGCACGCACCGGCGCCATCCCGCGCCAGGCCAGCAAGGGCACGGTCATGCTGCCGCCGCCGATGCCGACCACCGACGACACCGCACCGATCGCCAGGCCCGCGCCGGTGTACCCGGGACCGCGCGGGACCACCGCATCGCTTGCCGCCGCCCCGCGACCCGACCATGCCATCTGCGCCGCGACGATCCAGCAGTAGCCGGCCACGCACCAGCGCAAGACGCCGTCGTCCAGCGCGATCGCGAAGCGGCTGCCCAGCCATCCGCCGACGAGGACGCCGGGCACCATCCACGCCACGGTCGGCCACGACACGCTGCCGCGTGCGTGGTGGGCACGCGCCGAGGACGCGGCGGTCAGCACGATGCTGGCCAGCGAACTGGCCAGCGCGACGTGCATGGCGGCTTCGGGCGGCACGCCCTGGCGCGGCAACAGCCAGGCCAACGCGCCCACCAGCACCAGGCCGCCGCCGATGCCGAGCAGCCCGGCCAGCACGCCCGCGCAGGCACCCAGCGCGAGGTACACCAGCATCGCCGACATCGCATTCCTCGCCAAAAGTCGTTCATCGATGCTCGGCTATAGTCCGGGCATGCACAAGCACGCCGCCTCCTGCCTGGTTGTCTTGCTGTGCGTGCTGGCCGCGCCACGCATCGCGCATGCGCAGGCGAGCGCGCCACGCGCGGCGAATCCGCCGGTGCCGGTGGCGGTGCCATCGGCCGCACTGCGCGATGCCTTCGATCTTGCCGGGCGCGGCCTGCTCGACGATGCCGGCCTCGCCGCCCACGCCGGGCAACCGCTCGCGGGCTGGCTGGAGTACGCCGCCCTGCGCAGCCGCCTGGACACCTTGCCGCCGGCACGCGGTGCGGCCTTCCTGTCGCGCCAGGGGCGCTCGCCCGCCGGCATCGCCTTCCGCAACGACTGGCTCGCGGCGCTGGCGCGTCGCAACGAATGGACGGCCTTCCTCGCCGCGTGGGACCCGACCATCGACGATGCCGGCCTGCGCTGCCTGAATGCACAAGCGCGGATGGCGCTGGGCCAGGCGGACGCCACGTGGACCCGTGACCTGCAGGCGGCGTGGGGCGGCAGCGGCACGTCGCTGCCCGCCGCCTGCGACGCCCCGTTCGCGTTGCTTGCCGCGCAGGGCGGGCTGCCGGACGACCTGCGCTGGGCGCGCTTCGACCTGGCCGCGGACGCCGCGCAACCCGGCGTGATGCGCGCCATCGCCCGCGGCATGGCGACCCCCGATGCCGCGGCCCTGGGCGAGCAGTACGCCCGCTACATCGAAGCGCCCGACGCCAGTGCGACCGCGTGGCCGAAGGATGCGCGCAGCCGGCGCGTGGCGGCGTCCGCGCTGGCCAGCCTGGCGCGCAAGGACCCGGATGCCGCCGAACGGCTGCTGGCGCAGGTCGGCCCGGCGCTCGGTTTCGACGAGGGCGAGCGCGGCCGCGTGCTGTACCAGGTCGCGCTGTGGACCGTGGCGTCCTACCTGCCGGATTCGGCGCGCCGCCTGGCCAACGTGCCGGCCTCGGCCTACGACGCCAGCCTGCACGAATGGCGGGTGCGCGAGGCCATCGCCCGGCGCGACTGGGCCGGCGCACTGGCGGGATTGCGCCGCATGCCCGCCGGGCAACGCAGCGATTCGCGCTGGACCTACCTCGAAGCGCGGATGCGCGAGCTCACCGGCGACGCTGCCGGGGCCAAAGCCCTGTTCGCGCAGGCCGCGACCAAGCCGGATTTCCACGGCTTCCTCGCCGCCGACCGCCTCGACCAGCCGTATGCGCTGTGCCCGTGGCTGCCGGACGCCGCCCCGGCCGCGAAGCAGGCGGTCGCCCGCGATCCATCCCTGGTGCGCGCGCTGCAGCTGGTCGCGCTGGACCGCCGCGGCTGGGCGCAACGCGAATGGGACGACGCGCTATCGCGGATGACCGACGAACAACGCCGGCTCGCGGTGGAGGTGGCGCAGGACAATGGCTGGTTCGACCGGGGCGTGTTCGGCCTGGTCAACGTCGGCGGCAAGCGCCTGCCGGAGGAGCAGCGCCTGTACCTGCTGCGCTTCCCGCTGCATCACGACGCCACCATCCGCCGCGAGGCCGCCCGCCAAGGCATCGATCCGGCCTGGGTCGCCGCCGAGATCCGCGCCGAATCGGTGTTCGACCCGAAGGCGCGCTCGTCGGCGGATGCGCGCGGGCTGATGCAGGTGGTGCCGGCCACCGGTGCCGAGGTCGCGGCCCGGCTCGGCCTGCCCTGGACGGGCGGCAACGACCTGTACGACGCCGACACCAACATCGCGATCGGCACCGCCTACCTGCGCCAGCTGATGGACCGCTACGGCGGCAAGCCCTACCAGGTCATCGCCGGCTACAACGCCGGCCCCGCCCCGCTCGGCCGCTGGATGGCGCAGCGCGCGGACATGGATCCCGACCTGTGGATCGAGACCATCAGCTACAAGGAAACCCGCGAGTACGTGGCGCGCGTGCTGAGTTTCAGCACCCTCTACGACTGGCGCCTGCAGGGCGACGCACGGCGCGTCTCCGACCGCATGCTCGGGATCGGCGATGGCCCGCGCAAGGGCTTCGCCTGCCCGGCCACCGACGCCGTGCCCGCCGCGACCCCCGCCCCGGCCAAGCCCGCCAAGCCCAGCCTGCGCGAGCGCCGTCGGCGTTGAGCCGCGGCTGCGGCATCATCGCGGCATGAGCACGCCCCTGCCCGCCCACGTCCGCACCTACCTGGTCGGCGGCGCCGTGCGCGATGGCCTGCTCGGCCTGCCGGCCGGCGACCGCGACTTCGTGGTGGTGGGCGCGAGCACGCAGGACATGCTGGCCGCCGGCTTCCGCCAGGTGGGCCGCGACTTCCCGGTGTTCCTGCACCCCGAGACCGGCGAGGAGCACGCGCTCGCGCGCACCGAACGCAAGGCGGGCCGCGGCCATGCCGGCTTCGTGGTGCACGCCGATCCGGCGGTGACGCTGGAGGAGGACCTGCGCCGCCGCGACTTCACCCTCAACGCGATCGCGCGTGCCGACGATGGCGCGCTGGTCGATCCGTTCGATGGCGTGCGCGACCTGCAGGACCGCGTGTTGCGCCACGTCGGCCCGGCCTTCGTCGAAGACCCGTTGCGGGTCCTGCGCGCGGCCCGCTTCATGGCGCGGTTCGCGCCGCTGGGGTTCCGCATCGCCCCGGAGACGCTGGCCCTGATGCGCGCGATGGCCGCCGACGGCGAACTCGCGGAACTGGTGCCGGAACGGGTCTGGCAGGAACTGGCGCGCGCCCTGCGCAGCCCGGCGCCCGCCGCGTTCCTGCGCAGCCTGCGCGACGCCGATGCGCTGCGCGCGGTGCTGCCCGAGGTGGACGCGCTGTACGGCGTGCCACAGCGCGCGGAATACCACCCGGAAATCGACACCGGCGTGCACGCGGAACTGGTCTGCGACATGGCCGCACGGCTCGCCCCCGGCGACGACCTGGTCGGCTATGCCGCGCTCTGCCACGACCTCGGCAAGGCGCTGACGCCCGCCGGCGAACTCCCGCGCCACGTCATGCACGAACAACGCGGGGTGCCCGCGGTGATCGCCCTGGGCGAGCGCCTGAAGGTGCCCGCGGAACACCGCGAACTCGCCGTGCTGGCCTGCCGCGAGCACCTCAACGTGCACCGCCTCGACGAGCTGCGGCCAGCGACCGTGCACGACCTGCTGGCGCGCTGCGACGGCTTCCGCAAACCGGCGCGGATCGGCCAGCTCGCGACCGTCTGCGAGGCCGACAAGCGCGGTCGCGCCGGGCTGGCCGACACACCGTATCCGCAGGGTGACCGCCTGCGCCGGCTGCATGCGGCGGCGCTGGCGGTGCGTGGCGATGCGATCGCCGCGCGCGGACTCAGCGGCCCCGCCTTCGGCGCCGCCCTGCGCGACGCGCGCATCGAAGCCATCGCCGCGGCGGATTGAGCGCGCCTACTCGGCGCTGACCGGATCGATCACCGTCACCACCCGGTTGACCGCGTTCGCGGGGAAGCCGCCACGCGCGGCGTGCTCGCGGATGCTGGCCTCATCCGGCGCGATGTATTCGCAATACACCTTGTCCGCGGTCACGTGGCTGCGGACCCACTGCACCTGCGGGCCGAGTTCGCGCAGGACATTGCAGGATGTCTGCGAAATCCCCTTGAGTTCGGCGGCGCTCAGGCCACCCGCGCCACGGATCTCGCGCTCGATGATGAAACGGGGCATGGCGGGCCTCCACACGCGGATCGATCCTCCGCATCTGGCTCAACGCATGCGGTTGCCCGCGGCGGACAGCGCCGTCAGTCGCGCGGATCCAGGCGCAGCAGCGCATCCCGCCAGGGCGTCAACGACGTCGCCAGGCCGAGCAGCACGCCGATCGTGTTGGCCAGGGCATCGTTGCGGTCGAGCATCCGCCCCAGGGCCATCTTCGCCTGCAGGACCTCCAGGCCGATGCCCATCAGCACCAGCAGCAGGCAGACGAACGCCCACGACGCACGCCGCGCGAACAACTGCACCGCGCCGGCGGCGAGTACCGCGTACGCGGCGAAATGCTCGAACTTGTCGCTGACCGGCACCGCCGGCAGGTCGCGGCCCGGGACCAGCGAGCCGACCACCACCGCCGCGATCGCCAGCATCCACAACCCGGCCCACAGCCACGGGCGGCGGAACGGCTTCAACGAGCGGCCCATGCGGCGCACGCCCGTCACAGGCGATGGCTCAGGTCGCCGGCCAGGAAGGCCGCGCCGAACTCCACCCCGCGCTGGAAGCCCATCGCCTGGAAGCGTTCGCCCATTTCGCTGGGCAGGGTCAGCAGCTTGGCCTGCTGGCGCAGGTTGTGGCGGGCGATCTCGTCGGCGGCGCGCGCCTCGGCCAGCGCGAGGTTCTCCTGCAGCCTGTTGCCGATCAGCAGGCTCGCCTGGTGGCAGTAGCCGGTGAACTCGAAGCCGGCGCCGGTGCCCGCTTCGGCCAGTGCGGTGAAGTCCACCGACGCGGTGATGTCCTGCAGGCCGGGCAGCGCCAGCACGTCCTCCACCAGGTGGTGGCGCCGGAACGCGCGCAGGGTGCCGTCGCGGCGCTGCGGCTGGTAGTACTCCGCGCGCGGATGCCCGTAATCGACGAACAGCAAGGCGCCATCGCCCATCCCGCCGACCACCGCCTGCAGCCAGTACGGCAGCTGCGCGAGCAGCTCGCTGCGGTAGCCCTCGGCGAACGGCTGCGGCAACTGGCGCTCGACATGCCGCACCGCCGCGGCCAGCAGCGGATCCGCCGGCCGGTCGACGCGCAGGAACCGGCCTTCGCCATCCAGCGCGAGATGCTCCTCCAGCACCTCGCCATCGCGGATCGCGAAACGCGGGGTGGGTAGCGCGTCCAGCACCTCGTTTGCGAACAGCACGCCGCGCCAGGGGGCCTGGATCGGGCCGTCGAGCCATTCGACCAACTCGAAGAGCAGGGGCGGCAGGCGTTGCTGCAGGCGTGCGCGCTGGCGTTCCCGCAGATCTGCGCTGGGCTCGAGGATCGCGTAGCGGGCCGGCAGGGCATCGTCGGCCAGCAGCTTGGCCAGGCAGGTCTCGGCGAAGGCGCCACTGCCGCCGCCGACCTCGAGGAAGCAGGCCTCAGGACCCAGTTGTTGCAGCACCGGCGCCAAGGCATCGGCGACGCAGGCCGCGAACAGCGGCGACAGCTCCGGCGCGGTCACGAAGTCGCCGGCATCGCCGAACTTGGTCGCGCCGGCGCTGTAGTAGCCAAGCCCGGGCGCGTACAGCGCCAGCTCCATGAACTTCCAGAACGGCATGCTGCCGCCGGCGGCGATGATCTGTCCCTGGATGACCTCGCGCAGGCGCGCACTGTGCGCGAGGGCATCGTCGTCGGGGGGTGGCAGGTGCTGCATCGGCACAGGATACGCAAGCGGGGCGCTATCCTGCGTGGATGGACAGCCCACCCGCCGCGCAGCCCGCACGCAAGGTCGCCCTGGTCACTGGCGCGGCGCGCAGGATCGGCGCCGCCATCGCCCGCCGCCTGCATGCCGACGGCTTCGACCTCGCGTTGCATTACCGCCACTCGCAGGCGGACATGCAGGCGCTGCAGGCCGAACTCGAGGCGCTGCGCCCGGGCAGCACGCTGGCCCTGCAGGCCGACCTCGCCGCCTTCGACCGCCTGCCGGAACTGGTCGCGCGCACCGTGGGCCATTTCGGCCGGCTCGACCTGCTGGTGAACAATGCCTCGTCGTTCTATCCCACGCCGATCGGCCAGGCCACGCCCGCGCAGTGGGACGACCTCTTCGCCAGCAACGCGCGTGCGCCGTTCTTCCTGGCCCAGGCCGCGGCACCGCACCTCAAGGCCACAGGCGGCGCCATCGTCAACCTGGTCGACATCCACGGCGACCAGCCGCTCGCCGGGCATACGCTGTACGGGATGGCCAAGGCCGCGCTGCGCATGCTGACCAAGGGACTGGCGCTGGACCTCGCGCCGGAGGTGCGGGTGAATGCCATCGCACCGGGCGCCATCCTGTGGCCGGACGGCGGCAAGAGCGCGCAGGCACAGGCGGCCCTGCTCGCGCGGGTGCCGTTGGGACGCACCGGGGACCCGGGCGACATCGCCGCCGCGGTCGCCTGGCTGGCAAGCGCGGACGCCGGCTACGTCACCGGGCAAGTGCTGCGGGTGGACGGGGGCCGCGCGATCGGCGGCTGACCGTCACTGCCCGTCGCGCTCTTCCTTCAGGACCTGCTTGCGCACGTACAGGAACATGACCAGGCCGATGCCGACCATGAAGATGCTCCCGCCGATCGCCAGCCAACCGACCGGCTTCGCCAGGATCTCGGTCAGGATGGGGTTCATGTCGTCGCTCCTCAGCTGGATGCCCACGCCAGCTTAGGCAGCTCCCGCGCGACCGTTTTGAGCGAAGTCAAATCGCGACCGGCACGAACCCGACGTCGTGGTCCGGGTGCGCGCGCCACATCGCATCCAGGCGACGGCCGCTGACCGGGTCGACGAAGCCCGGGGCGATCTCGGCCAGCGGCTTGAGCACGAAGGCATGACGCAGCTCGTCGCGCGGCAGGCGCAGGTGGCCCGGCCCGTCCAGCACCAGGGCGTCGTAGAACACGATGTCGATGTCCAGCGTGCGGTCGCCGTAGCGCGGCCCGCTGCGGTCGCGGCCGTGCGCATCCTCCAGCGCATGCAGCCAGTCGTTCAACGCGAACGGGTCGAGGTCGCTGTCGATGGCGGCCGCGGCGTTGAGGAAATCGCCGCCAGCGAAGCCGACCGCCGGGAAGCGGTACGCGTGCGACACCAGGACCTCGCCGAAGCGCGCGCGCAGGGCCGCCACGGCGTCGCGCAGGTGCGCCTGGGCGTCGAGGTTGCTGCCCAGGCTGAGGTAGGCACGGCCCATCAGGCGCGGCTGCGCTCGATCACCACGCCGACCGCGCGCGCGCCGCGCACCGCGCCCGGCTTGCTCAGCTTCAGGCGCACGCGGGCGACGCCGAATTCGTCGAGGATGATTGCCGCGCAACGCTCCGCGAGCGTCTCCACCAGGCCGAAGCCGGACTGTCCGACGTATTCGACCAGGCGCTTGCTGACGTCCTTGTAGTTCAGGGTCAGCGCGATGTCGTCGGTGGCCGCGGGCACGCGGTTGTCGAAGGCCATCTCGATGTCGAACACCAGCGTCTGCCGGATCCGCCGTTCCCAGTCGTAGATGCCGATCAGGGCCTCGATCTCGAGGCCTTCGATGAACACGTGGTCAGTCATGCGCCGATTATGCCGCGCGGCACCGCCGTCACACCGCCGGCAGCGTGGCCATGTCCCAGCGCGGCACCACCGCGACCGCGGCATCCGCGCGTTGGCCCGCCTGCAGGCGCAGCGCGCCGGCGAACGCGATCATCGCGCCGTTGTCGGTGCACAGCGCGGGGCGCGGGAAACAGGCGCGGCCGCCACGGCCTGCGCACATCGCCTGCAAGCGCGCGCGCAGGCGGAGGTTCGCGCCGACCCCGCCGGCCACCACCAGGGTGTCGCTGCCGGCGGCATCCAGCGCGCGTTCGCACTTGATCGCCAGGGTGTCGACCACCGCATCCTCGAAGCCGCGGGCGATGTCGGCGCGTGCCTGCGGCGACTGGTCGCTGTCGCGCCAGGCCAGCAGCACCTGGGTCTTCAGGCCGCTGAAGGAGAAATCGAGGCCGGGGCGGTCGGTCATCGGCCGCGCGAAGCGATGGCGGCCGGGGATGCCGGATTCGGCCAGCCGGGCCAGCTCCGGTCCGCCGGGGTACGGCAGGCCCATCAGCTTGGCGGTCTTGTCGAAGGCTTCGCCGGCGGCGTCGTCCAGGGTCTCGCCGAGCACCCGGTAGCGCCCGATCGCCTCGACCGCGACCAGCTGGGTGTGCCCGCCCGAGACCAGCAGGGCCACGAACGGCGGCGCCGGGGCGTCGTCCTCCATCAGCGGTGCCAGCAGGTGGCCCTCCATGTGGTGCACGCCGACCGCCGGCACGTCCAGCGCCCACGCCAGCGACCGCGCCACGCCGGCGCCGACCAGCAGCGCGCCGACCAGGCCGGGACCGGCCGTGTAGGCGACGCCGTCGAGGTCGGAGACCGACAGCCCGGCCTCGGCCAGGGTCTGCCGGACCAGCGGCAACAGCTTGCGCACGTGGTCGCGGCTGGCCAGTTCCGGCACCACCCCGCCGTATTCCGCGTGCAGCGCGACCTGGCTGTACAGGCCCTGGGCGCGCAGCCCGGCCGCCCCGCCGATGGCGGTGTCGTAGACCGCCACCCCGGTTTCGTCGCAGGAGGATTCGATGCCGAGGACTCTCATGGCGCCCATGTTGCGCCCAAACCGGCCCCGCTGCTATCATGCGCGGCTCGCCCGGACTGACCGGGCAGATTCCTGAACCGAGATTCCACGATGCCCAGCGTCAAAGTCCGCGAAAACGAACCGTTCGAGTTTGCCCTGCGTCGCTTCAAGCGCACCTGCGAGAAGGCCGGCGTGCTCGCCGAGACCCGCAAGCGCGAGTTCTACGAGAAGCCGACCCAGGAGCGCAAGCGCAAGGCCGCCGCGGCGGTGAAGCGCCAGGCGCGCCGCAGCTCGCGCGACGTCACCAAGCGCCAGCGCCTGTACTGAGCGCGCGCTTGTTGCGCCTGAAGCCGGCCGCGCACCCGCGCCGCCGGCTTTTCGCGTTTCTGCCATCCCGAAAAAACGAACGGAGCATCCGATGAGCCTCAAGCAACAGCTCACCGACGACATGAAGACGGCGATGAAGGCCGGCGAGAAGGACCGCCTGGCGGTGATCCGCCTCATCAATGCCGCGATCAAGCAGAAGGAAGTGGACGAGCGCGTCGAGATGACCGACCCGCTGG
>ERZ1645185.917-NODE-917-length-12399-cov-4.414371_pt1 | contig 12399 bp, 12 predicted proteins | sample MGYA00575351_ERZ1645185 | MGnify/ENA primary metagenome ERZ1645185 (study PRJEB40838, sample SAMN11284767) | freshwater sediment metagenome | isolation source: river sediment | host: Sediment | place: India: Jana village, Kanpur | collected 2015-12-17 ...
GCTCGTGAGCGGCATCGATTCGCCGCAGGTCCTCAAGCAAAACCTCGACATCGTTCGACGGTTCACGCCGATGACGCTGGCTGAAATGGAAGGGTTGCGCGCGCGCGTGGCCTTGTATGCGATGGACGGCCGGTTTGAACTGTTCAAGTCCACCAATCGCTACGACGGCGGCATCGGCCGCCAGCAGCACGGACTCTCCTAGGAGCAGGCCTCATCTCATCCGCTCACCGCCAGTCGACCGCCCCGAAGCCCGATGCCCCCAAGAGCACATACATCAAGCTGACCGTGCTGACGGTCTGGTCGCGGTACTCGACGTTCGGATCGCCAGATCATGGTGAAGAGCACATTGATCCAAGATGCACGTGCTGAGTCACTAGGGAGGCCCCTAGTCGGCGGATCGGTGGGCCTTCACCAATGTGACCTGGCCGGTTGTCCCCCTCGCCCATCTGGCGAATTGATGGGTCAGGCCCCGCACCTGGCCGAGGTAGGTGGTCACGTCATGGTCGCCGCATTTCTGGTGAGGCGTGAGACGGAATCCCCTGGCGGCAAAATCCCGTCCGGCCCCGGCTCCGCACAGATGGATCAGCGCGGCGAGGTCCTGCCTCTGCCGTGCGCCGGCGGGCGTCCCACGGCGAACCGCGAGAGCCGAGTTGATGTCGCGATCGAGAGAGGCCGCCGTCAGTTCGATCGCATGGCTCGGCAAGACGCGACTGTAGAGGCTGTTGAACCAGCAGGAGCGCAGATCGTGCCAAGGACCGTCCTGCACCACAGCATGATCGTGGACGCAATAGCGTTTAGCCGCACGGAACGTTCCGTCGGTCATCTGGTACATTCCCACCGCGCTGGAGGCGGGACGGTACCACTCGAACGGATTCCATGACCAACGCCACCGCCAATAGGTTCGCGCGACGGGATTTCCAGCACCTTCCACCTGCGCCAGCGCCGCGAGGAGCTCAGGCGCAACGGACGGGGTGGCATGCTCACGGAACAGCGAACCATACTGTCGCCAGGTTTCGTGCGGGCTCTTGTCTAACGTGTTGTCCAGCGGGAAAAAGACTTCGGTCGGTTTCTGGACCGCGTGGTAGATCCAGTTTGCCCCGAGCCAACAGCCAATGAGCAATCCCACGGTGATCACGATGCGGAGAACGGGGTGCGTGTGTCCTACGGCACGGAGGAAGGCGCGAAGGTTTCGCCAGCGAGAGGAAACGAAATGGCGGGCTGCCGAAAAGGTGACACGGCGGCGAGCGTGGCTTCTGCGGTGTGAGACATGGCTCGTATGGTGAGCAGATCGAGACGCCATGCCTTCACTATAACTGAAATCGATTCGCGATCCGCGCCTTATTCGAGGACGCACTGGGCGGCATCTGGTCGGCAACGCGTGGCCTGCCAACGTCATGGCCACCTGAGATGTCACTCAGCGCGTGTCAGCGGCCGCGGGGACCACCGCCCCCGTAAGCACGTCCGTTGCCGCTCATCTGTCCACTGGATGAACGCGGTGCCATGCTGACAGGCGGGCCCTGGCGCGAGGGCAGTGAGGGACTCTGAATGTTGGGCGGGCTGGGGCGCCAGAAGTGGTTGGGATGCAGTTGATAGGGCGGCGGCTGCGGCCGGTATTGTGGGGCCACCGGAACGGATCGAGGTGTCGGAATCACCACCACATCCCCGACCTTGGCCGGCTGTCCCTGGCTGTTAAGCAGCGGCGGAGCCTGGTGCGGGTGCAGGTGTGGGAGGGGCGGCACCAGCAGTGAGGGGCGCGGCGGCGAGGGGATCGGCGCTTGGGCCGGTGGAGTGCTGTTGCCGTACGCCGTGATCGTCCGTTGCGCAAGCGGGAGGCGGCGATGGCCTGGATAGAGGCGTTGCGCTTGGAGCAGGAGGCCGTTGATGCCCGGTGCCCCGAACCAAGGATAAGAATAAAAGCCTACGGTGGGATAGGTCCAACTTGTCCAGGCCTGTGACAGGAGGGCGTTGGCCTGGAGTTGGTTGAGCATATCCTGCCGCTCGTCGGTGTATTGCTGCACGTCGGAAGGAGTCGCGGCGGAGGCTAGGGCACGGTTGGTGTCGTCGAGTTGGGCCTGGAGTCGATCGGTCTCTTCCCGAAGTGCGAGCAGTTCATGGCGGGCCTGCTCATTCTCCCGGAGGGCTGCGATGGCCTGGGTGACATCCTGGGGATCGATTTCCGCCGTGAGATCGACCCGAACGACGACGTGGTCTTGCTCCAGCCTGGTGGAAACCGTCTGATCGAGCACTTTCACGATGCCCGCCGTGAAGCTACGGATATCATCCCGCGTGACGTTCATATCATGCACTTCCGTAATGCGTTCGACGTACGTCGCCACCTGCTCAAGCGCGTCCTGCTTCGCGGATTCCGTCGCCAGGCGGATGGCATCGGCGCGACTGTCATGATCACCCATGCGGTATTCGCCGCCGGCGGTGATGGTGCGTGTATCGGCTGAACGCATCGGAGGATCAGCGGCCACGGCTGGTGGTGGTCGATCAGAAACGGCCTCTGTCTCGAAATGTCGCTGCGTGAGTTGCCGGCGGTACTTCTCCGGTACCGCGTCCAGTTCGTTGGTGAAGGTCTGGACGCCCTCGTCGTTCGTGTAACTATAAATGGTGGTGGACGCGAGGGTCGGAACCGCGGGGAATATAGAGGCGGAGCACCAGAGTGCGAGTAGTGCGGCACTGGTCAGCCCTGTGCGGGAGCGGAACATGATACAGCCTCCCGTGTGTTAACCAACTCAGGATAACACAAGGCGGAGCACCGATACTGCGGGGTGCGGCTTAGATATGTTGGGGGAATCAACAAGCAGGTTTGTCGGGTGTACGGTCGTTCGGTAGCGGTGGGATCGTCGTGGGCGAGGCTGGCCGTGTCTGGTGAAGTGGCCTTGGGGCTTGGTGCCGGTGTCTCGCAGGTTGGTCTGTACCCGTTCTCCTGTCGATCATGACTGCATTAGAGGCGCCTCAGCTTTGGGCCTTGATCGAAAGCGGGCTGGTCTACCGCAACCGCCTTGCCCCCGACCGACGGGTCACCTGGCTGCGATTGATATGTGTTTGGAGTACAATCGTCAATTCTGCCAAGACCAACCACCGAACACATTGCCGAGAGGCTCTGATGGACCTGGAGAATAAGTCCGACGCCGAAATTCTGGCCATTGCCGATCCGATCATGGACAATCTGATGGAGGCCTCGACGGCCATCGACCATGCCCGCCATGTTCGGGATTTTACCGACCGACTGAAAGCGATCGTGACGAAGGACTATCTTGAGCGAGTATGCCGGCAGTATCAGACGGAAAAAGGTACGTTCGGGGCACGGACACCGGTCGCGGTCTTTCGCCGTCCTGGGTCTATCGCGATTGTGTGGCGGCAGCAATTCACCGACTCGCCCGGCGATTATGTCGCGGAGATGGTTCTCGTGCAGCAGGGCTCTCGTTATCTCGTCGACCATGTGTTCGTGCTGTGAAAAATGTCGCTCTCGTTTTTGCAGACGTTCATCTTGCGCATCCCTTCTCTTGCACTTCATTGACCGCATGTGTTGATAGTGATAGCATCCTGCTATCATGTTGGTCCTGTAATTTGGAGGCCGTTATGGCTCAGGTCCTTGTGCGGCATCTTGATAGCAATGTCATTGGTCGGTTGAAGAAGCGGGCGAAGGAGCATGGCCGCTCTTTGCAGTCCGAAGTAAAGACGATCTTGGAAGAAGCGGTGCCGGACTATGAAGCGGCTTGGAAGCGAATCGAGAGATTCCGTGAGCGACTCAGGAAGTCCGGAAAGACATTTAATGATAGCGCTGACCTTATCCGGGAAGACCGCGACCGGTGAGCGGCTATGTCGTGGATGCCAGTGTCGCGATTAAATGGTTCATCCCTGAAATCCATTCTGATGCCGCGCTCCTCGTGACTCGCCTTCATGAACACCTTCATGTTCCCGCTTTCATGGTGTTGGAACTCGGCAGCGTTATCGCCAAGAAGATTAGGCGAAAAGAACTCACTCGTGCGGAGGGTAGCACTATCCTCAAGGAGTTACGGCATCTTCCGCTCCAGCGACATGCCGACGAGCGACTGTTTCCGGCTGCCTACGAACTCGCATTGGATACGCAGCAGAGTTTGTACGACTGCCTGTACCTTGCTCTTGCGGAAGTCGTTGAGGGACGCTTGATCACGGCCGACCGAAAATTCTATAGGGCGTTAGCTGCTCACCCGTTTCATGATCGTCTCGTGTGGGTGGAGGATCTGGAGTGACAGACCAGGCCCATCCCTTCACTCCTAGTCCGTCTTGTTCCCCTGGTCACAGGAAAGCGAGGGACTCACGCGGCCTGCGTCCCATTTCCAAAACATACAGAAGTCGGTGCGATGAGATTCGTGAAAGATATCCCGGTAGCAGACTGTCCCATGGTAATAGAGCGCTGACTTGGCCGTCTGTATGGCCGTGACCTCCTCGGCAGTCAACGGCGCCTCGCGGACCGTTTCCTTTCGCGGGACCTTGCCCACGAACCACTTGCGTTTGTCCGGTTGCGAATCGTCCGGGGGACAGGTCACCCGCTCGAAGTTTTTGATCAGCGGGTAGTCGGCTACGGTGATGAAGGCCTGGATGGCATCGTTGTAGGCCGGCGTTCGCCCGGTGTTGTGGATTGTCTCCCTCATCCGGGGCGACACGCCTTCGTTCAGTGCCGGTGGCTCGAGCGCGCGGACGTTGACGTAGGCACGCAGCTCGAGTTTGGCTTCTTGCTGCGAGATGTATTCCTGCCACGTCGGATACCCCACGAGCGCGCCGATGATCGCAATGATCACCACAGAGGCGAACACGGCCAGCCTAATGTGAAAGTTGCGTTCGTCGGTGGGACTGGAATCGGTCGAGGGGTGAGGTACGAGAATGTCCGGAGAGGAAGGGCTACGCGGTTGATCAGTATCCATGCTCAACCTCCTCGTTCCAAGACTGTAGCGTAGCGATTCTGGAACGTGGGATCAAGCGAGGCAAGGGATCAATCTTCACAAAGGGACTCGGGCCTTCAAGGGGACACAGGTCTCAACCTTCCAGCATCCCAAACGTTCACCTCGTACTTTGCTCAGGAAGCTGAATCGCGTATCGTTGAGAGTCATGGGAAACAAGGCATCCTTGCGTGGCATGTCGGTGCTCGTGGCGGGGGCGGGGCTCGCCGGGCTGACTGCCGCGTGTGAACTGCAACGGCGCGGCGCGCGGGTGACGGTGGTGGAGGCGCGCGACCGCCTGGGCGGCCGGGTGTGGACGATGCGGGAGGGATTTGCTGAGGGCCAACATGCCGAAGCCGGAGGCGATCTGATCGATCCCGATCAAGAGGCGATTCGGGGGCTGGCGAAAGACATGGGGCTGACCCTGTCGCCGATCCTTCGAGGCGGGTTTGCGTTTGTCGGCTCAGGTACCCGTGGTTCCAGGGTCGAGTCGTCGTCGAGGGCTGGGAGCGTCTGGGAGGAATTGGCACAAGCGGCGGAGCCATGGGTACGAGCCTATCGCGTGAACGAGCGCCGGTGGGATGGTCCGATTGCGCGGCAGCTCGCCGACCAATCTGTTGCGGACTGGCTCGACTCTATCCGAGCTCACCGGCAGGTACGCGCCCGATTGAAGGGTTTGAGAGGATTCTTTCTGGCCGACCCTGAAAATCTGTCGTTACTTGCCCTCGTCGATCAATTGGCCACGGAGTCACCCGGAGCGCATCACTTCTATCGCATCAAGGGCGGTAATGATCGTCTCGCCACCGCCCTCGCGGAGAGACTGCAAGAGCCGGTTCGATTCAAGACCAGGGTGCGCGCCGTAGCGCAGCGTCGAGGCAAGGTGCAGGTGACCGTGCACAGAAAGGACGGGCAGGCTCACATGATCGCCGATGCGCTGGTACTGGCGCTGCCCGCCACTATGGTGCGACGGCTCGTCTTGACACCGCCATTGCCTCCTCCCCAATGGAAAGCCCTTGGAGATCTACAATACGGACCGGCAACCAAGAGCCTTTTGCAGTTCGATCGGCGATTCTGGCGGCGCCCCGATCGGACACTCGCCTACGGCACCGATCTGCCGATCGGGGCGATCTGGGATGGCAACGAGGAACAGCGAGGAGAACGCGGCATCCTGACGATGCTTGCAGGCGGGTCGACGAGTCGTGATACGAAGCAACTCCTGAGCAAGGGAGGGGCCGAGGCGATGGCGGAGCGGCTGACGTGGTTGGGGGCGAAGAAGGCCGTTCTGTGCGCGTCGCGCCATGTGTCATGGGAAGACGATCCATTCGTGCGTGGCGGGTACGCGGTGTTCCGCCCGGGATATGATCCGGAGCAACGGGCCTGGCTGTCCCGTCCGCATGGACGGATTCTGTTCGCCGGCGAACAGACCAGCCTGCGTTGGCAAGGCTACATGAACGGGGCCGTCGAAAGCGGGCTGCGAGCGGCGTTGGAGGTGGAGATGTTGTTTCGACGCTTAAAATCGCAGGCCCAATGACACCAACGCAAAGTTGTACCAACCGAAGGCATACCGGTCGTTGTCCACTCCGCCTTCGAACACACGGTATCCAGCGGTCATGAACCAGTGGTTAGTGAGGTCATAACGAACTTTGATGGCCGCATCGATCGCCCGCCCTTGCGTGCTGACGAGTCCGTCGAAGTCCAGCAGGGCCGTCCAGCGCGGCGCGATGTCGTATTCCAGACTCGTGCTGAGCAGCGGTACAAATCCCACGTTGCTGTCGGACGCCACCATGCCCTGCTGGCGTAGCTCGACCCGCGCGTCTCGAATGAAGGCCGTGGCCCCGATGCGCCAGCGCCAGCGTTCCGACTCATGCACGAGATACCGATAGGTCAGCCGGTAGGAATCGAACTTGTACTCGGAATCGACCGGGACGCCAGGGGCAAAGGTGCCGCCCGCGAAACGCACAGGGAAACCGAACGAACCGGTGCCGGAGAAGCCGAGTGGCGCATAGACGAACCGGAGCGAATGCCGATGGTTCATATTCCACGTGAGCTCCACACGCCGTTGCGCGTCAGGGCCGTTGCCTTGAATGTCGGTCAAGACGAATCGGGTTCCGGCGCTGCTGTCGGGAATCTGAATCTGATTGCGCGATTGCCATACGGCGCCTGTTTCAAATTCCAGGGAGAAGCGATGGTCGCGGGACGTCACGCTTTCGGCTGATACGAGAGCGGGCAGCGCGACGATGGCTATGACGGAGAGCCGGATCAGAACCCTGGTCACAGGGGTAGCACCGCTTCTGCATCTGTGCAAGAGTCTCTGTATGATCACCGGCCATTCCCTTTCTTGTCGGCTTGCTTGGTGAGAAATTCTTCCCGGAGCATGCCGTAGAGTTCAACGTCGATGCGTTGGCCGAAACGAAGATAATGCTCACGCAAGCGGCCTTCATGGGTCATGCCCACCTTCTGTAACACTCGCCCGGAAGCCGGATTAGTATGGAAATGCGGCGCGTAGATTCGGTGCAGCTTCAGGCTGTTGAAACCGTACCCCACGAGAGCCGTAACGGCTTCCGTCCCATAACCTCGATTCCAGTAAGGCCTGCCCAACCAATAGCTTAACCGTCCCTGTTCATGAGCTACGACGAGTTCCATGCCGATGGCGCCGATCACCTGTCCGCTCTCTGCAAGGGTGATCGCGAAGGTTACGCCTCTGCCTGCCGTCTGCTCCTCCACACGTTCGGTGATCCAGCTCAGGGCCGCCTGCCGATCCATCGGATGGGGGAGAAAGGTCCCGGCGGCCACGGCTCTGGTGCCGGCCAGATGATGCATGGCCTCCGCATCGGTCGTCTGAAAAGGCCGAAGGAGCAACCGCTCGGTTCTGATCATGTGGTCGGATGTCATCGATGGATCTCATCATATCGCCGGGGTCGTACACAACTGTCGGCTTTCGCCGCGTTTCTTGACGCCTCTTCCGTTCGCGGGTAGGGTGGCGCCAGGGTTCTACTTACGGGGATACCATGGACCTTGCGCAAGTGTTGATCGCGATTGTCGGGATGGGGGCGTCGGTCACGACGTATTGCCTCATGCGATTTCCCCATATGCGCCGTGACCGGTTCAGACAGTATGGGGCATTTTCAATCGCCTGGTCCTGCTTCGGCGCACTCGTCGTGTTGTGTTTCTGCCTGCTCCTGCTCATTGCTCAAAGTGCCTGGCAGTCCCACTGAGTCGCAGCTGATTACTTTTCGTCGCACCCACGCACACGATACATCTGCCGTTTCTGTCAGGCTCCTGCCTGTTCGATGGCGACGGATTGCTCGGTCTCGCGGTTATCGTCGAACCAGAGTGCTGGGCTAGGTCGTCGACCAAGTGCCTGCGCGTCTTGGCCTGTTCATGATCGGCTGCCTCTTCCCGTTTAGTCGACTCCGTGGCCGAGCTCGCGCACTCCAGCAAAGAAGGCTATTGATTGATGATGTGTAAAGGAGCGTGAGGGGGACGGTGGAGCACCGGATCCAGGGAACGCTGCCCATGTGCAGGATTTGAGAGAGCCGTCAAAACATTTCGCTCTCACGATTACTTGCTACGGCCACCCAAGAATGTGACGACATGACCTCGCAAGGCTGCTGCGAAGCGGCGAAAGGTGAGGTCTTCGGCCGGCTGTGTGAGTTTGGTTTTTCTTGAGTTGGTGGCCATCAAGAAGCAGGAGGCGGAATAGAGCCGCTCTAATATTAAGCGGCGGCAGAGCAGTTCGTACCGTGTGCTATAGGACACTCCTCGATGTCGGCGAATTGCTGTTGGCGCCTTGGTATATGTTTCGCCTCGGAATTCCGGATCAACCTGAAAGTACGGTTCCTTGTTGCCGACTGGTGTTTTTACATTGTCTCGATCTTCTAATAAGAAGAGATAGCCCAGAAAAGGAGGAGGGGCCTGCCCGAAGCGGCCTTCTCGGAATGCCGTCCAGATGTCCTTTGCGCTGCCTACGGCTTCTTCTGCCCGATTGGATCTGCTTTTCTTTATTCCGCCGCCGCGCGTCCCAATAGCTTTGGACCGCGGCCTGTAACCGCTTCTCAATGTCCAAGTACGGCCTCCATCATGCGAGGGCTTATCCCATAGATCTCACCAGCCATGAGGGTCGCTCGATCTCTATCGCGATGACGGAAGGCCTCCCTCAATTCATCGGACTGTGTACTGGACAAGGTTTTGGGATCCGGGACTCGAATCCGGCGCAGGTACTGTGCCTGAAAACGCAGATAGCCACCTCGCATGCGGACTCCGTACGATTCGACAAAAAACTGGCAGAATTTGGACAGGAGGACCCCCCCAAGTACTTCCAGGTCCCACTCCTCCGACTCAATGAAGTACAAATTGTGATGAGGATAGGTTTCCCCTTCGTCCAAGACGGGTTCCAGGCGGTTCTTAATATCCGGGATAAAGAGTTTGCGTGTGTGTGTCAGGGAGGGATTGACGCGGTCGATCGTCTTGTACCAGCCGATGACAGACTTCTCCGCCGTGTGACGGCGTTTCAACTCTGTTGCGTGCTGCTCGTAGTAGGCGCGAAGTTTGGGATAGTCGATCAGATCGACAAGGCCATTCTCGTCCCAAGGGCTCACGAGATAGTGTCCAGACCAGTGTAGAGTTCCTCCAGCCAGATCTTTCGCAACTGCGAGTTTCAGCAACCGGGAGGACTCCACAAGCGCGTCATTGGTCGTAATGTAGATACGGTCGTTTCCTGTGGCGACCCCGATCCCTACTTTGGCACTCATTTCGAGGGCAGGAAACCGCTCTTCCAGTTGTCGAAGAAGTGCCAATTGTTCCGGGGAGTGGCAGGGCCAGGGAACCGGGCCCTTGAACCATGTGTTTACCACGGCCTTGTGAATGCCAGCGGGGAGCGCGAGGCTACCTTCTCCCTGCAGTGCGGTCGCTAATTGTAGCGGCTGAATGGTCTCAGCCTCCTGCCCTGCACTGGCAACAATGGTTGAGCGTTGAGTTTTGCGTCGAATGACCGTAATAGCAGGATAGGCATCCACCTCGTCATCAAATGCGTTGGCATGATGCATACTCACGAGCATGTCGACACTGTAAGCTGAGCTGATCAGCTTCCTGAGTTCGGCTCCGTATTGATTGCGCATCCATCGATCAGCGCAGATAAATGCACAGGTGCCGTGGTTCTTCAGTTGTCGAAGCGCTGCCTCGAAAAATGCAACGTAGAGATCAGCGCGCCCGCGCATCGTGGGATAAGCATTGCGGTAAACCGAGGCTGTTTCCTCAGGGATGTCTTCGAGGCGTACGTATGGAGGGTTCCCTACGATGAAATCGGCCGGTTCATGTCCGGCCTCCAGAAGGTAATCACGAGTGAAGACCCAGGTATCGGCCAGGGTGCTGGCCAATGACGGTTGGGCCCCATGGCGCACCAGAATATTGCGGATCAGGGCACGAGAGCGAGCGGCGCTTGTCTCATTCAGCTCATAGGCGACTAATGATTTCCGGCACTCTGCTAGAGGAAGACCAAGGTTTCGACAAGACTGTAGCAAGCGTTCGACCATGGGCACGAGAAATGCTCCCTCACCGCAAGCGGGTTCGATAGCCAGCGCATCCACCAAATTCCTGTCAGGACAATAGCCGCTTAGGTCGAGGAGTAGCTCGACGACCCAACGTTTGGTGTAGACCACGCCTTTGGGGCCGATGGGGGTAGCGGAGGCAGGCTGGTGTGTCGGTGCAATGAGCTGGAGTTGAATGCCCTGCGTTGTTTCGGGTGGACTCAGTTGATGATGTGCCACTAGGGCCTCATGGTGCTTTCGAGGTCTCGGCGGAAAGAAGCTCGTGATATTAGCTCGTTCGCAGTCATCGATCAATACTGGTTTGGTGTAGCTCCCCTTCCCGTCTCCACCCTCGCAACCATACGGTCAAAGGATTACAATCCAGTCGATGCCGATCTGTCGCATGGCTCTTACCATCTGACCGAGGAGTGCTGCCGATGTTGAAACCCGAACCGGCCGGTGGGCCGACCCCGCAGTTGTTCTTCCAGACGGCCAATGCCTATCAGCGGTCGCAGGCCCTCAAGGCCGCGATCGATCTGGATCTCTTTACCGCTATCGGGCTGGGACACGACCAAGTGCCGACATTGGCCGAGCGCTGCGGGGCAGCTACGCGCGGCGTGCGCATTCTCGCGGACTATCTCACGATCCAAGGCTTCCTCACCAAAGAAGGTGACCGGTACAAGCTGACGCCTGACAGTGCCCTATTTCTCGATCGGCGGTCGCCCGCCTACATGGGGTCCGTGTTGGGGTTTCTGCATGCGCCGAAGTTCATCGCGGCTTTCGAGAATCTCACCGAAGCGGTGCGGAAGGGTGGAACGGTGGCCGGCGAGGCGGGGACGGTATCTCCCGAGCATCCCCTCTGGGTTGATTTTGCTCGTTCGATGATTCCGATGATGGCCAAGCCGGCGGAGGAGATCGGCATGTTCGTGCGGCAGTCGCAGCCGAACGTGAAAAAGGTCCTGGATATCGCGGCGGGGCACGGACTCTTTGGAATAGAGATCGCGGCCCGTTGCCCGGAGGCCGAGGTGACGGCCTTGGACTGGCCCAACGTGTTGACGGTGGCTCGCGAGCTGGCCCACAAGTCCGGCATCGAGTCGCGTTACCATACCATCGCGGGCGATGCGTTTCAGCAGGAGTTCGGCGAGGGCTACGATCTTGTCCTGCTCACCAACTTTCTCCACCATTTTTCGATGCAGACCTGCGAGTCGTTGTTGCGCAAGATCCATCGATCGCTGGCGCCCGGTGGACGGGTCATCACGCTGGAGTTCGTGCCGCATGACGATCGGGTCACCCCGCCGCCGGTGGCGGAGTTCAGCTTGATCATGCTGGCGACGACGCCGGAAGGAGATGCCTACACCTTCCGGGAGTATGAGCAGATGTTCGCGGCGGCGGGGTTTGCCAGAACGGAGTTGCATCCCGTGGCCGGCTCGATCGAACAGGTGCTGGTGTCGATGCGCTAACCCGGGTCGGGCTGATTGACAATGGGCTTGTGCGACTCCTAAGCGAGAGCTCAGTGGTGCGTGTCTCGGTGGGCTATGCAACCTAAACTTCGGTCCCCGCGTGAGCGGCTGGGGGGCTATGTCATCCTGCCGCGGCTGATCGACAAGGTCCGGCTCCATGCGCAGGGATTCTTGCCTGAACCGTATGTGCCGTTCCTCCTTCGTCCCGGCTTACCTTTGGATGGACGGTTTCTCGCGTTCACCGGGTTGCAGCCGGAGGCCCTTCGGGAGGCGGTGCTCTTGAAGAACGATGACAGGGACATCCTGGCCTGGGTGACGCAGGAGGCGGTGCGCCACGGTCCTCAGGACATCGAGGGGTGGAGTCACGCGTTGGAACAACTCCGGCCGGACCGAGTGTTGGCCAGATTCTTGGGCAGGCTCAGCCCCGAGCTGGCGAAGCAGGTGGATTTCACGCAGCACCCCCTGTTCGATGTGATCGATATGGAT
>ERZ1645185.918-NODE-918-length-12394-cov-4.443796_pt1 | contig 12394 bp, 8 predicted proteins | sample MGYA00575351_ERZ1645185 | MGnify/ENA primary metagenome ERZ1645185 (study PRJEB40838, sample SAMN11284767) | freshwater sediment metagenome | isolation source: river sediment | host: Sediment | place: India: Jana village, Kanpur | collected 2015-12-17 ...
AGGTCTCCTGTCGGCGGGCGACGGTCGGCCCAGGGCTGAGCCTCTTCCAGCGCGGCGCCGAGCGCGAGCAGCAGGTCGTCGCCGCCATGCCGCGTCCAGAACATGGCGCCCGCTGGAAGGCCGTCGGACGCCATGAACAGCGGCAGCGACAGGCCGGGATACCCCGCCATGTTCTGAACCTGCGTATAGTTCACATGCCGGAAGTGATCGCGCCACAGCGCTTCGAACTCCCGGTCGGGTGCCAGCACGCCGAGCGGTGGCGGTGTGCTGCTGGTGACTGGGCTCAGCACGACATCGTACTGCTGCCAGAACGCATCGAGGCTTCCGTCGATCTCCGCAATCGCGCCGAGCGCGGCGGCAAGATCGTCGGCCGTCATGCCGTCGCGCCGCCGCGCAAGTCCGAGCGTCCAGGGTTCGAGCAGGGCATCCGCCTGCGCCGCCAGCCGCGCCCGGCAAAGATCAACGACATCCCCGCCGCCATAGCTCCACAGAACATCGAACGCACGGCTCAGCGCACCGCGATCGATCGGCGGCTCGCAGGGTTCCACACGCCACCCAAGCGTCTCGCACAGAGCCGCTGCCTTCCCGATCACTTCGGCAACGGCCGGATCAGGCTGCAATCCGTCCAGTCCTTTCAAACTCACCGCCACCCGCAGCGTATCGGTCGACTTCGTCTCACCCGACTGCGGCCGAAGAAACCGCGCGGCCCAGATCGTGTCGCGCATCGTGCGTCCATAGAGTCCGTCGGAGGTCAGCAGATCGTCGGCGAGGCTCGCCCCGCGCGCGCGGAGGTTCCATCCCCGGCTCGGCTTGAAGCCGATGATGCCGCAATGCGAGGCTGGAATGCGGATCGAGCCGCCGCCGTCGCTGCCCGTGGCGAAAGGCACCATGCCCGCCGCGACTGCCACCGCCGCACCGCTGCTCGAACCGCCGCTGCTGCGTGCCAGATCCCACGGGTTGCGAGTGGGGCCGTACAGCAGTGCCTCGCCCGTGCCGATCAGGCCGAACTCCGGCATGGTCGACATCCCGGAGGGAATGAGCCCCGCCGCATCCAGCCGAGCGGTGAAGGGGTAACGGACCTTGCCCGTCGCGCCCGTCCGCGTCCGCGAACCCGACAGCATCGGGAAACCGGGATATTCGAGCGAGGCCTTGAGCAGATACGGAACTCCCGCCATCGGCGCGGTTCCGTCCACCGAGCGTGCTGCTTCAAGCGCATGGTCGAAGGCGCGGTGGCTGACGGCGTTGACGACGGGATCGATCTTTTCGATCCGCTCTATCGCGGCCTCGACGAGCATGGTCGGCGCAACCTCGCCGCTGCGGACGAGCGCGGCCTGCGCATGGGCGTCGAGCGTGGCGATCATCGCTGCCGCCACCACAGCAAAAGCCCGTAGCTGCCTGCGGCGAGCAGCGTGGCATCGAGCGCGGGAACGGTCGTGAGCGACAGGCCCATGTGCATCGCGGGCAGGGTGATGGCGAGCGAACCCAGCCACACGCCGATCGCGTCCCAGCGGATCGCGGGCGGAGCCTCGCCATCCGCTCCCCGAAAACGCGAGAAGCCGTCGATCACGTAGATGGCCGCGATCGGCGGAATGATGAGGCCAAGCGTCACCAGAAACGGAATGAAGGAATTGATGATGCCCAGCAGCGCGAAGATGCAGCCGATCGTCCCGCCAACGACGATGATGACCCATTGGCGTACGCCGGGAAAGGTTGCGGCCATCGAGAGCCCGGCGGAATAGAGGTTGAGCGCGTTGATCGTCCACACCGAGAGCAACAGCATGGCGAGTGCCGGAATGCCGAAACCCATGGCGACGACGATCTGCATGATGTCCGTTTGCCCGGTCGCCAGCGCGATCAATGCCGAAATCAACATCAGCAAGGGCGCAGCGAGCGGAAAGGAAAGAAGCATCCCCCAGATCGCGCCGCGCTCTGTCCGGATGAAGCGCGACAGGTCCGGCATCGCGGCGACGGTAAGCATGTTGCCGCCGACGAGCGCGGAGAGAGCGATGCCGAAGCTCATCGGCGTCGGCGGGTTCGCGACAGGCGCGAGATCGACCGGCTGGGCGCCGACGGCGGTGACGCACACGGCGACCAGAATGATGCCCGCCAGCGGCACGGCAACCATCGCCAGCCGGTCGAGTGTGCGAAAGCCGTAGATCGTCGAGGCCGTAATCAGCACGCTGCCCAGGATGACGAACGTGCCGAAATCGCCGGGTATCCCGTAACCCTGCTTCGAGGCGGCAACCATTGCATCGCCGAAGAACGACACATTGACGCCGAACCAGCAGAAATGGACGATTGCGATCACGATATTGACCAGCGCCGCGCCCTTCATGCCGAACGAGCGCTGGACGAGCAGATAGGTCGTCAGCCTCGTACGAACGCTGATGATCGCGGTGAAGCAGGCGGCAGCGCAAAGGATGAGCCCGGAGAGAAGGGCGGCGAGAACCGCCTTGTCTAGCCCAAGCGCGAGTCCGGTCTGCGCGCCGTTCAGGAATCCCGGCAGCGAGAAGGTGAAGCTCGTGATGATGAGCGCCACGCGCCATCCCGCGACGGTCAGGTGTTCCGGCAGCGGTCCGCTGGCATGGGCATCGGTGTGCCCGCCGCTCATTTCGTCTCCGCGGTGTCGAGGTTTTCGAGCGCGATGAAATCGGTGCCGAGCCTGAAGGCGCGCGGCCCGACGAAACGCAGCGCCGACTCTTCGCGAAGCATCGCGGGCGCAGCGGCTGCGATCACCTTGACGCGCTGGCCGTATTTCAGACGCTCGGTGGTGATCGTGTCGGCGGTTTCCCGGTCCATGATGGTGATGAGATCGGGCACCATCGCGCGAATCCTGCCGTCCTGGCGGGCGATGAGGTTCTCGTTCTGAAATTCGATTTCCATGCGCCCCTGCCCCCCGAAACCGTCGATTATGACGTTTCCGACCGAAAAGCCACCGCGCGTCTCGCGCTCCAGATCGACGATCTTGCCATCGAAGAGCGTTTTGCAATGCGGGTAAAGGCCGGTTGCGCGGAGGGCATCCGCAAGGGCCTCAAACGGGTCCTGCCGGGCGGCACGCGCCTCGCGTATGGCGGCGCCCGTGGCGATTGCCGCGCTGACGCTGCCCGCAATCGCGTGCGCGCGCGCCTCGGCCCCGGTGAGAGGGTATTCGACCATGTGCGCGATGCCGCCGAGCGCCACGGAAAGGCTTCGCGCGATGCGTTCGTGCGCGAGATTGTCGTCGGTCTCGATCACGGTCAGCGCGCCGCAGGAGGCGGTGACAACCGACGGGCAGGCGCTGAGGCCCCGGATGTTGAAGATCGCCATTTGCGATTCAGGGAAGGCGCGCCCCATGCCGTCGCAGTCGACGACCGGCACGCCCATGTCGGCCGCGGCAATGATCGGCGCGAGCCCGTTGCCGCCGCCGATCTCGATGGGCAGTACGGCATCGATGCGGCGGCCGAGGATCGTCTCCAGCCGCCGCAAGCCGGCGACCGCCTCGCTGCCGTTCGGCAGCTTTTCCACCGAAACGGTCGGTGCGCCGATCCAGCCGCAAGGAACCACGAGCGCATCGTCGCCGAGTGACGCGAGCGTGATCAGCTCGACAGGACCACGCCGCTCGATCGCCGCTTCCGCGAGGAGCAGGCTGTAATAGGGATCGCCGCCGCCCCCGGAACCGAGAAAGGCCGCACCGCGCGCAAGATCGGCGAGCGTCTCGCGCTCAATGCGCATGGCGCGCCCCCGCGATTACGGTGCCGGCGGCCGGCGAAGACGGTTCCGCCAGATCGCCAACGGCTTTCATGCGCACCTGTGCGGAGCGCCCCGGCAAATAGCTCAGAAACACCTCTTCCATATCGACAATCTGGATACTCTCCCTCAGGCCACCGTTCGCGGCGACGCGCGCGGAGACGGCCTCCCGCATACGCTCGAGGGCTGCGTGGCGCGGCACGGAATCGTAGTCCACGATCTGTTCGAGTTGCGCCCCGATCTGCGCGATGGCGGCCCCCACGGCGTTGGCGACCGAGGCATGGGCCGGCCTCAGCACCTGCGTTGCACCCGGCAAGTCATCGTCGATCAGGAAATGCCCGCCGCCGACCGCGATGATCGGAACCTCGCCCTTCGCTGTCTTCATCCGATCGATGCCATCGGCGAACATGGCCTGTATACGGCGCCAGATGGCGGTTTGCACGGTGGCGCTGAGTGGCGGAATGCGGGCGGGGTCGCCAAAGCGGGTTCGTCCGGCCGCCACGGCGATATCGCTCGCCGTCAGCGTCCGGCCGCCAAACAGGAACGCATCCTGCAGGATGCGGTAGCCGACCGAATCCGGCCCGATCCGCAGATCGGTTTCAGCAAGCAGGTCCGCCATGTAGAGCTCGGGATCGAGGTGGATGCGCGTCCCGCCACCGAGGCCGAGGGCGAGAATGTCCGGCATTCGGAAGTTGGTGCGGACACCGCCGATGTCCACCGAAATCGAGGATTCGCGGGGGAAGCCCTTCGAAAGTACGCCGATGTCACAGGTGGTTCCGCCGACGTCCATGACGATCGCGTCGTTGATCCCGGTGAGGAAGGCGGCCCCGCGCATACTGTTCGTGGGGCCGGAGCCGATCGTCATCACCGGGTAGCGCGCGGCATCCTGCGCCGAGATCAGCGTCCCGTCGTTCTGCGAGATGAACAGGGGCGCTGCGAGCTTCAGGTCGCTGAGCGCGCGCTCGAGCGAAGCCACGACATGCCGGGCGAGGCCGGCGAGCGCTGCGTTGAGGATCACGCCGTTCTCGCGTTCGATCAGCCCCAGCCGTCCGATGGTATGCGAAAGGCTGATGCTGGCACCGGGATGTTCGGCACGGATTGCCTGCGCGGCGCGCTCTTCCATGGCCGAATTGATCGGGGCGAACGCGCTGCTGACGGCAATGCTGTCAATCCCGCTTTCCCCGCAACGCCGCGCGGCCTCGCGTACGCGCTCCTCGTCGAAGGCCGAGATCTCGCGGCCGTCGAATTCATAGCCGCCGGGCAGCAGAAAGATTTGGCCGCAAATCTGTTTCGCAAGGGGCGCGGGCCAGCCCGTGAACGGGGGCAGCGCCTCACCCGAAGGGCTCGCCAGCCGCATGATCGCAACCCGGTCCAGCCGGTTCGCCTCGACGAGCGCATTGGTGAAATGCGTCGTGCCGATCATCACCGCCGTGATCGCACCCGGCGCAACGTTTCCCTCCTCGAGCACGGCGCGGATGGCGGCCGAAACGCCGCTGCTGACGTCCGGGGTCGTCGGCTGCTTGTTCGTTGCGATGATCCGGAGGCCATCGATCAGAACGGCGTCGGTGTTCGTTCCGCCGACATCGACACCAATACGCACCTGATCCTCCTCGAAGCGTCGCTCGCAAACTCTGGGGGATTTGAAGGGCCTGGCCCCTCGTACGCAACGCGAATTACGGGTGTGAGCGGGTGCGAACGGGTAATGCGCCTGCCCGATTCGGGTAAAACCCCGCGGCTACCGTGCACAAGCGTCCCGCCCGGTTGCCAGGCCCGCGCTCAACCCGTAACTTCCGCTCATTCGGTAGAATGAAATCACGCGCGCGAGGTCGGGGCCCCATGCTGGATGTGATTGCCGCCAAATTCGATCCGCCGATTTGGATGGGCGAGCAGATTCACCGCGGCCTTCTGCTGCGCCAGCTGAACCATGCGCTGTCCCATCGTCTCACGCTCGTCCACGCGCCCGCCGGTTATGGCAAGACCAGTCTGCTTGCGCAGTGGCGCGACAGTCTGCCGCCAGCTGCGGCGCAGGTGGCCTGGCTGACGCTGGAACGCGATGACCGGGATTTGAAGCGTCTGGTGCGCTACCTCTTGATCGCGATCCACGGCGACGCTCAGGACGGAGGCCAGAAAAGCTCCTCGCCGGATTTGCCCCCACGTGCCGCACTCTCGGCGATCATCAACGGGCTCGCGGGTCGTTCGAACCCCGTCGTGCTGATCCTCGACGACCTTCACCACGCCGACAGCGAACCGGTGGCGGCGTTCCTACAATCGCTGATCCGGCTTGCGCCCGCCAACTGTCACTTCGTTTTCGCATCGCGCGACTATCCCCGGCTCGGCCAGTCTGTGCTCGCGGCCGAAGAGCAGGTGCTCGAAATCACGGCGCACCAGCTGAAATTCTCGCTCGCCGAGACGGAAAGTCTGCTGGCGCGCACCGACGAGCCACTGAGATCTTCCGACATCGAAACCATTCTAGACCGGACCGAAGGCTGGCCGATCGCGGTGCAACTGGCATCGCTTTCGCTGAAGCGCGGCGCGGACGCAGGACGGGTGATCGATGAATATTGCGGGTCCAGCACCGATCTTGCGCGCTATCTTTCCGAGCAGGTGCTGATGACTCTGCCGCAGGACACGCGGGAGATCGTGATCCGCACCGCGCTGCTCGACCGTCTGACAGGCGGAATGGTCGATCTGCTGTGCGATCGCGAGGACGGCTGGCTGGTGCTGGAGCGGCTGGAGCAGCAGGGCGTCTTTCTGGCGCCGGTGACGTGGGAACGACGCGAGTATCGTTATCACCAGCTGTTCGCCGAATATCTGCGCGACCGCTTCGAGCGATCCGATCGCTCCGGCTATTCCGCCCTTCAGCGGCGGATCGCGCAGTGGTTCGCTGAGCGCGGCATGGTGGCCGACGCCGTGAACCACGCGATTCTCGCGTCGGATGATGTGCTGTTGGCCGGGATTATCGAGGAGGCCGGGGGATGGCGGTTGATACCGCAGGGCTTGCAGGGCGTCGTCGAGCGCGGCCTTTCGAAATTGCCGGCCGCGCTCATCCGCGCGCGTCCTGGCCTCGCGCTCGCGCAGGTGTATCTCCAGATCAAGCTGGGTGAACTGGGCGCGGCGCGCGCAGAGTATGATCGCCTCGCCGACGAAGCCGAAAAGGCCGAGCTTTCCGCCGCCATCCGCATCGAAATGCAGGTCGTGGGCGATACGCTCACCGACTACGAGAACCAGCCGATGACGTTCGAGGATCTGCTCGCGCGCGAGGCGCTTTTGCGCAAGTTCCCGGCGAACGATCATCTGGTCCTCGCCAACATCTCAGAAACACTGGGTGCCAAATATTTCGAGGGCGGCTGGCTGGAACGCGCGTTGCAGCCGACGCTCGCCGCGCGCGAACATTATCAGTCCTGCGGATCGCTCTACAGCGATCTCTTCACGCGTTTCCTCGAAGCGCGGATCAAGCGCGCGCAGGGACGATCGAAGGAGGCGGGAACGATCCTGCAGGCGGCCTGGCAGGCCATTGTAGAGAATTTCGGTAGCCGGTCCGACCTTGCCGCGAATTGCGCGGCGTTTCAGGCGGAACTGCTCTACGAGCAGGACCGCGTTGCCGAGGCGCGCGAGCTGCTGTCGTGGGCGCTGCCGCACATGGAGCAGTCGGATGGCTGGGTCGATGTCTACGCGGTGGCCTATTTCACGGAAGCAGGCGCGCTGGCGGGCGAGGGCGCGTGCGACGAGGCATGCGATGTCGTGGCGCGGGCGCGGCGCGTGGCAGGGCGTCGGCGCCTGCTGCAACTCGAGCAGCTCGCGGACATTTGCGAAATCGATCTGAAGGTTTCTCAAGGGTTCCTGTCCGCGGCCGGGACGATCGATCTCGATCGCTATGCCGACATGATGACGGAGGAGTCTCCTCAGTACCGCCCCGTTGCCGTGGCGGCATCCCTCTGCAGGGTGCGGCTTCGCCTGCTCACCGGTGCGCACGAAGCTGCGTTGGAAGAACTCACGCGCTTGCGGGCTTGGGCGGATCAGCGCGGCGCGGGGCGGCTTCTGGTCGATGTCAACATCCTGGCCGCGGCGGCGATGCGCGGTCTCGGCGCGGTCGATGAGGCGCGAAACTGTTTCGACGAGGCTGTCAGTATTGCGATGTTTCAGGATATCGTCCGGCCGTTCGTGGACGCGCGGCAGTTTGTTGGGCCTTGCCTTGAAGATGCGATGCGCGCCGACACACAGGTGGATCGCTTCCGCGCCCAATTCCTGAAAACGCTAGCGAAGTCTCTCGCATCCTGCCGCAACACCGTGACGGGGCAGGGGCCGTTCACCGAGGCGGAGGCCGAGGTGCTGCTGTATCTGAGCCAGGGCCATTCGAACAAGGAGATCGCACGGCTGATCGGCATGTCGCCCGATACCGTAAAATACCGGCTGAAATCGGTGTTTCGCAAAATCGGCGTTGCCAAGCGCCGTGATGCCGTTCGCATCGCCGCCGAGCGCGGCCTCGTTTCCGGGCAGCCTGCGCCCCCCAATTGAAGCCCTGCAATGCAGAGATTATTGGCTCCTCGCGAGCGGAAACGATGGAGCAATATTCAGTGTCGATATTCGAACAATTCGCTTGCGACGATGTGCGCGCGCTGATCGAGGCCTATCCGCTCGCGTGGGTCTGCGGCGGCGGGGCCGATATGGAGGCAAGTTTGTTGCCGCTTGTCGGTGTTTTCGGCGAGGATGGAAGCCTCGTTGAATTGATCGGTCACATGGGACGGGCCAATCCCCTTCACGCCGCATTGGCCGCTGATCCCCGCGCGACGATTTTGTTCAAGGGACCGGACGCTTATGTGAGCCCTGAACACGCCGGCCGCCACAACTGGGGGCCGACGTGGAATTATGCACAGCTGAAAATCGGCGCTGAGATCACGTTCGACCCGGCCTTCACGGCAGCCTCGCTGCAGATTCTGCTCGAAGCGGTGGAAACGGGTCGCCCGCAGCCGTGGAATGTCGATGCACTGGGGACGCGCTACGAGACCATGCTGGCTCAGATCATCGGCTTCCGGGCGCGCGTGACGTCGCTGTCGGGACGGTTCAAGCTCGGGCAGGACGAGGCGCCGGAAACGTTGCAATCCATTCTGGGGGCGCTTCCCGATGCAGCGACGACGGCGTGGATGCGCCGCTTCAATCCGGGACGCTATTGACGACGCCCATCGCGATCAGCGCATCGATGTCGCTTTCCCGCATTCCGGTTTCGCGTAGGATAGCCCGGCTATCTTCTCCAAGACCGTGCGGCGCCCTGTCGGGCTGGGGTTCGAAGCCGTGGAACAGCACGGCTTGTGGCAGGCTACGGACAATGCCTTCGGGATAACCATCAGGAACATCGAAAAAGCCGACCTGGGTGAGGTGCGGGTCGGTGAGCAGGTCTTCGAGGCTGTTCACTTCCGAGCACGGCACGTCGCACTCCGAAAGCGCGGCAATCCATTGGGCGGTCGTGCGCGCGGCCATGCTTTCGGCGACGAGCGCGTAGAGCTCGTCGATATGCGCGGGGCGCTGCTGGGGATCGCGGAACCAGCCTTCTTCCGCTACATCTCCGCGGCCGATCTCCGACAGGAATGCGCGCCACTGGCGGTCCGTGTAGGGCAGCACTGCGATCCAGCCGTCGGCGCTGCGGAACGGACGGCGATTGGGGGAGAGCACGCGGGGATAGCCGACGGCGCCGGCCGGCTCAAACGTTGCAGCTGCCAGATGCTCGTTGAGAAGAAATGCGGCCAGCGCCTCGAACATCGGTACCTCGACCTTGATCGCCCCCTCGCGGCCGTTCGCGCGGGCGAGGAGCGCGGCAAGGATTCCGTAGACCGCGTGAAGCGCGGCGATTTTGTCGGCGAGAATGGTGGGGACGAAGCGCGGGTCGCCGCCCGTTGCCGTGCCGAGGCCCGCGATGCCGCTCACCGCCTGTATGATATCGTCGAAGGCCGGGCGATCACGATACGGGCCGCGCTGGCCGAAGCCGACGGCGGCGCAGTGGACGATGCGCGGATTGATCGCCGCCACGGCCTCGAAGCCAAGGCCGAGACGGTCGGCGGCGTCGATGCGCATGTTGTGGAAAAGAACGTCTGCGGTTTTCAGCAGCTCCGCGAAGGCCGCGCGGCCCTCGGCGGCCTTCAGGTCGATCGCTAGCATCCGCTTGTTGCGGTTGTTGTTCACGAAAAGCGCGCCGCCGCTTTCGCCGCGCGGGTGGGCATGGCGGGCGATATCGCCTTCCATGGGCTCGACCTTGATGACGTCGGCGCCGAGGTCCGCGAGCAACTGACCCGCATAGGGGCCGAGCACCACGGCGCCCACCTCGATTACCCGTATTCCTTCCAGCAATGCCAGCATCGTTCGCGTCTCCGTCTTGACTTCTATTCCTAAACAGAGACAAAAATGTCCACAAATAGAAATTATTTGGGGAGTCGCGATGTCGACCGGTTTCCGTTTCGATCGTCTTTTCATTGGCGGCGCGTGGGTCGCCCCGCTCGATGGGGGCGTGCGGCCGAGCATCGATCCGGCGACGGGCCAGCCGTGGGGCGACGTGGCTTACGGCGGCGCGCGCGACATCGATGCGGCGGTCGCGGCGGCAAAGGCGGCGTTCGAGGGGCCGTGGCGGAAGATGCCGCCGTGGGAGCGCGCGGCGCTCTTGCGCAAATTCGCGGACCTCTATGCAACGCGCGTCGGTGCGCTCGCCGAGGTCGAAACGCGCGACAACGGACGCGCCGTGCGCGAATCGCGCGGCGATATCGGGTTGCACGCGCAATATTATCATTGGTTCGCCTCGCTCGCCGACAAGCTCGGCGGGCGCACCATTCCGATGGACGACAGCGTCCACGCCTTCACCACGCGCCATCCCGTGGGCGTGGTCGGCGCGATCACGCCGTGGAACGTGCCGCTGATGGCGGCGGCGTGGAAACTCGGCCCGGCGCTCGCGGCGGGCTGCACGGTGGTGCTGAAGCCCGCCGAGCAAACTCCGGCCTCATCGCTGGCGCTGGCGCATCTCTTCGAGGAGGCAGGGTTTCCGCCGGGCGTCGTCAACGTTGTGCCGGGTGACGGCCCCGTCGCTGGTGCGCGTCTGGTGGAACATCCCGATGTCGCGAAGATCAGCTTCACGGGCGAGGGGACGACGGCGAAGACCATCCTGAAAGCGGGCGCGGACACGCTGACGCGCTGCACCTTCGAACTGGGCGGCAAGGCCCCCCACATCCTCTTTGCCGACGCGGATATCGATCAGGCGCTGAACGCGGCGACCGGCTCGGCATGGGCGCTCTGCGGCCAGAGCTGCGCACTCGGCAGCCGTGTCCTCGTTGAGCGGCCTGTCTACGACAGGGTCGTGGAGGCATTCCGCGAGCGCGCCGCGCGCGTGCGTGTCGGAATGCCGCTCGACCCCGCGACGCACATGGGCCCGCAGGCGCATCAGCAGCAGCTCGAAAAGACGCTCTCCTACGTCGCGATCGGCCGCGCGGAGGGCGCCGAACTGGTAACGGGCGGCGCGCGCATCGATCGCGACGGTCTCGCCGGCGGCTATTTCGTCGAGCCGACCGTGTTCGCCGGGGTCTCGGCGGACATGCGGATCGCGCAGGAGGAAATCTTCGGGCCGGTGGCCGCGATCATCCCGTTCGACGGTGAGGAGGAGGCAGTCTCCATCGCCAATTCGACGCCCTACGGGCTCGCCGCAGGGCTGTGGACACGAGACACGGGTCGCGCGCACCGTGTCGCCGCGCGGATCGAGGCGGGCATGGTGTGGGTGAACACCTACCGCTACATTCGCTGGTCGACGCCCTACGGCGGCGTCAAGGCGAGCGGCTGGGGCCGCGAGAACGGCATCGAGGGACTCGATCCGTTCCTTGAAACCAAGACCACGATTGTTTCGACCACCGGCACCTTCGCCGATCCCTTCGCAAACTGAGGACAAGACCATGCGCCTTTCGGGCAAGCTCGCCATCGTCACCGCCGCAGCATCGGGCATGGGCCGCGCCGGCGTGGAGCGTTTCGTGCGCGAAGGCGCGCGCGTTGCCGCCATCGATATCAACCCGGATGCGCTTGCGGCGCTCGTTCACGAGTTCGGGGAGAGCCGGGTGACATCGGTCGCCGCCGATCTCTCCACACCCGAAGGCGCCACCGACAGCATCGACCGCGCCGTCGCGGCGCTGGGCGGCGCGGATATTCTGTGGGCACATGCCGGAATGCCCGGGCCGGCATCGGTCGAAAACCTCGATCTTGCCGCCTATGACAAGGCGATCGCGCTCAACGTCACCGCGGCGGCACTCGGCGCCGGACAAGTGGCGCCGCACATGCGCGCGCGCGGCGGCGGTGCGATCGTGTTCACATCCTCGATCTCCGGCCTCGTCGGATCGATGATGAGCCCGATCTATTCCGCCGCGAAGTGGGGCGTCGTCGGGCTCTCGACGATCGTCCCGCTGTCCGATGCGGACGTGCTCATCACCGACGACGGCCTGCAGCCGCAGGCCCGGGAGGTGCTGGGGGGCCAGGTTGGGGAACTCGTGATCGCGCGCCCGCAGGTCGAGCGCGCCGGGGAGCGATGAGCATGCGACGCACGGTGGTCCGCCTGGCCGACGGCCGGGAACTGATCCACTTCGACCACGACGGCGCCCCCGAGCGCACGACGGTCGACACCAGGCCGCTCGAGCCGCGAGGCGACGCGCCG